>CEPX01198061.1_pt1 | contig 35236 bp, 39 predicted proteins | sample 361361 | NCBI WGS metagenome assembly CEPX01 (sample SAMEA2619974, study PRJEB7988) | marine metagenome | biome: marine biome (ENVO:00000447); feature: mesopelagic zone (ENVO:00000213) & marine oxygen minimum zone (ENVO:01000065); material: "saline water (ENVO:00002010), including plankton...
ACTCGTTCCTAAAATCAAAACTCCCGTTAACTTAACAATGCAGGGTAAATATACCATATAAAAAGCATATAGCATTATTTAAATAACAGTTACATAAACTGATTTAATTATTGATTGATAAAAATGTATCAACGAAACAACGCTTTTTATTTTGACGTTCTTACAATTACTTACTCTGAAATTTATGAAATTGCACTTAGAGAGATGAATAGGGACTTGCATAGGTTAAGTGTGCCACGTAGAAGAATACTTGCACACCATCGCGTTTATGAAATACTAGAAGACTGGGAAGAAGACGTTTTTGAACGTGTTGACGAACTAGTTGGAGAAAATCTTGAGGTATTGTGCGAACTTGAGGAAATAATTGATGCACTCAAAGATTTAAAAGAAGAATACTATGGGCACATTAACGATCCTAGCTTGTACATGCGATTAAAAATACGGGAAGTCACAGCTTCTGAACAACAGACTTCCTGACATCCATGCTGAAGTTGCAGTAAACGCAGCTTTTTCGCTTTCCTATAACGCTTTCTTTAGTCTGGTATTTCATCTGATTACGGCAACGAGGACACTTAAGCAGGAACATCATAACAAACCATCTGTTGCAACTGTTTTTATTTTTAACTGAAACAGTTATCCTTTTATATTAGGTTAGATTTGCGGATTAGAATGCCTTCAAAACTTAGTGATAAAGAAATATCTGAAATTGAAGAAGCTTGTAGAGAACTTGATGGAGACATAGCAGAAGTTTCCAGAAGATTAGCTCGGTCGTATAATACTATAGACCTTTATTGCCCGCCAGATATAGAAAGAAATGGAAATCGTGGAGGGCGCAGAAAGCCTCTTTCTGAAGGACAGAAAGATGAAATATGGGAGGTTTTTGAACGAACCGGAAGTATAACTGAAACAGCAAGAGAACTAAATCACCCGTATTCTACTGTTGGGAACATAGTTGATTCACCAGAAATTTACGAGAATTCGGAAGGACTGGAAGGAACATTATAAATTTTTATCAGAATTAATTTCTTCATTAGAAGTTGTTTCCTCAGTTGAAGGTTTATCTTCAGAAGGTTTTTGCTCCTCTGGCTTAGGCTCTTCAATCTTAAACTTTTCCTTGACTTCATCAGCGTTTTTCAGGTCAAAATAATTAAAGAAGCGCTCTGTGAGTTTAAGCAATTTAGTTCTTCCATGCTTTTCTCTGCTGATAAAGCCTGTAGATTCGAGCTCAGAAAGATGGTCGTAAGCCTTGTTTGTCCTTACTTTGATGATATCTGACTGCAGAACAGGCGCTTTCCAGGCAATTACTGCAAGAGTCTCCATCATTGTTCTTGTAAGCTCTGTTTCAGCAACAATTTTTCTTACTACGTTAGTGTATTGCTCGCGAACTGTTAGTTTCCAACCGTCGCCTTCATCCATCAGCAACAGCGAGGAGTCTTTATTGTCATAATCATTTTTTAACTGCTTAAGCTGTTCAGCAACAGTTTCAGGAGAAGTACGGCATATCTTTGAAACCTCTTCAACAGTCATCTTCTTTCCTGAAGAAAACAACACAGCTTCAACCTTGTTTTTGATATCTTCCATTTTTTATTGTATTTGCAAAGGTAGTAATTATATCTTTTCCCAAAAATTGCCGTTCTTCTTAATAAGCTTTTCCTGAGTAAAGGCCTGCATGAATGATTCAATCTGCTTTTCATTTATTCCAATTATTTTTGATACTTCAGATGTTGTTTTCCTGCTTTCCAGTATTAGCAGCAAAAAGTTCTTCAGAAGATTTGCAGAGTTCTTCTCAAGAATCTTGTTTTTGGCATTAACATCCTTCAGCTTAAAATCAATGTTATGCAAGGAAGTAAGCATGTCATTAACAAAATTTGAAACATCTGTTGAAGGAATTTTGAAATCTTTAGGTTCACTAACCTCAATAGAAGAAGGCAGATAGTCAAAGCATATTCTTGTAAGAACTGTGAAATCTTTAAATAAAATATCAAGCTCTGCAAACGTTGAAAAAAGCTTATCTTTTTCTTTTGGAGGGTTAACCTCACCTGATACTACATCAACTTCTTCTTCATCCTTTAATCGCTTAAGAACCAAACGAAGAGTCTCCTCAACATGCTCTTTCGGAGTGCCAAGTATCTCCAGAATCATCTTACAGCGCAAATTTCCTTTCTGCACCTTTTCTTCTATCTCCTGCTGCTCCATAGACAGAAAGCATTGATAACGTGTTTTTATAGTTTGCTAAAATACCAAACTTGTAGAAAAGAGGTATGCAATGTGTGCTTAAGTTATATTTAAAGTTGATGGATTATAAAAAGTTTTCTTTAGTTAAATTTATATATTAGGATCTTTAATATATTTTTTTTAATGTACATTGAATTTTCTTCAGTAAGTGTAAAAATAGCATGTTTTACTTCTGTGAATAAATTTCTCGAGAGGTATAGATGTTATTAGCTGAAATTCGTAACATGTATCATAACACTGATAAGGGTCTTAGTCAATGGACTATGGCTTTGACAGTTTCTAAAGAAATTAACTTTGAACAAAGAGTTAATAGAGAAAGAAGAAGAGGAACTCACGACTATATTTTGGGGAAAAGACTTGAAATAATTGGATATCGAGAATTAGAATCGGATTGGACAATTGAGGGATTTTTGAGGCAAGTAACTGAAAAGTTTGGGTTGCCAACAGCAGAGGATCACGATCAACCTTATCGATTTTTTGATTTCATAGATTATGGAGTAATAAGAATTACACCAGAAACAGCGCATCTAGTAGATCCAATCATGGAAAAGTTTGGTTTTACTCCTGGTTTAACTGTCTCAGAAATGTACAGAACACCAAGAGATGTGGAAGCTGCAGTAAACATTATGAGTGATCTGGCTAATTTAGGACAGTTATTGTACACTGAAAGTGTTTTACAAGGACATGATTTAGCAAGAACAGAACCTCTTGAAAGAAGTACAGAGATTCATCTGCCTGCAGTAAATGGAACAAAACCATCCGTGAATGGACGTGCTTACACGCCAATAGAAAAAGTTGAGCAAGTAATTTAAAGGGCTACTTCTTGCAGTTTAATATGGTTGAAAAATTTATTGATATTGTAGACGAAGAAGATAATGTAACAGGCAAAGCAACCTATGAAGAAATAATGGATAAAGGATTGATTTTCAGAGCAGCAAATGTTTTTGTTTTTAATTCTAAAGGAGAGCTGTTTGTGCATAAAAGAAGCAGAAATCTTTCTACGTTCCCTGGCATGTACGATGTCAAAATGGGCGGTATTGTTGACTCAGGCGAATCTTATGATGAAGCTGCAGTCAGAGAGCTAAAAGAAGAAAGCAGAATTGAAAATATTGAGCTGGAATTTTTGTTTACATTCAAGTTCAGAAGCAGCAAGTACAAAAACAACAGGAAAGTTTACAAATGCGTTTATGACGGAGATATAACGCTTCAGGAAGAAGAAATCGAAGAAGGAAGGTTCATGACAATAGAAGAAACAAAGAAACTAATTGAAGAAGGAAAAGTATCTGAATCTGCTGTTGAAGTTTTTAAAGAATACCTGAGAAAACGAAAAACGTTATAAATAATCAGCAAAACCACCTTCTATAGCGTGGTTAATGTTGAAACAGAATTGTGTGGAATAAAGCTGAGGAATCCTACTATACTAGCTTCTGGAATTGTCGGAGTTTCAGGCGCAGCCTGTATGTATGCTGCAAAGAATGGAGCAGGAGCAATTGTTCCTAAATCTATTGGGCCTGTTGAAAGAGAAGGCCATAATAACCCTGTTCTGACTGAATTTGAAGGCGGTTTCTTAAACGCTGTTGGCTTGCCAAATTCAGGCGTTGACAGCAGCTTAGAAGAAATTGAATCTGCAATGAAAAACAGCGGAGTTCCTGTGTTTCCAAGTATTTTTGGAGGAACAAAAGAAGAATATGGAGAAGTTGCCAAGAAAATTTCTGTTCTTAACCCGCAGATGATAGAAGTTAACCTTTCATGCCCCAACACAGCAAATGATTTTGGAACTCCGTTTGCATTGGATGCAAATGAAGCTTCTGAAGTTATAAAGATAGTAAAAGAAAATACAACAGCTAAAATTTCTGCAAAACTCGGTCCTAATGTGCCTGACATAAAAGCTATTGCAAAAGCAGTTGTTGAAGCTGGAGCAGATGCTATCTCTGCAATCAACACAATGCCTGGAATGGTGATTGATGTTAAAACAGCCAAGCCTGTTCTTCACAACAAGCAAGGCGGAATCAGCGGCCATGCGCTAAAGCCAATTGCAGTTAACTGTGTTTACGAAATTTACAAAGCAGTTAATGTTCCAATAATAGGAATAGGCGGTGTTTCAACAGGCGAGGATGCTGCTGAAATGATAATGGCAGGAGCAACAGCTGTTGGAATTGGAACAGGAATTTACTACAGAGGCATTGATGTTTTCAGCAAAGTCAGTTATGAACTGCAAAAATTGATGGATGAATTAGGCTATGATTCAATCGAGAAAATGAAAGGAGCAGCTCACAAATAAAATGGAAAAACCGGTTATTGTGGAAATAGAAAAAACGATTGATGAAACAGATGGAATAAAAACAATTTTCATCAAGCATTCAATAGAAGCAAAGCCAGGACAGTTTGTAATGGTATGGATACCTGGACTGGATGAAAAACCATTTGCTATCAGCTATTTGGAAAAAGAAAAGTTTGGAATTACTGTTGCAGCAGTAGGAGAGTTTTCTGATAATTTATCTAAAATGAAAGAAGGAGATAAAGTAGGATTAAGAGGACCATATGGAACCAATTATTGCCTTGAAGGAAACAATATTGTAATGGTAGGCGGAGGATACGGAGCTGCATCACTTGTACTGCTTGCTGAACAAGCGCTTGATAAAAACATGAATATTAAGTTTATCCTTGGAGCCCGTGATAAGAATAAGCTTTTGTATATTGAACGCATTAAAAAACTGGTTGGAGAAGAAAACCTGATTATAACCACTGATGATGGAAGCATGGGAGCAAAAGGCTTTGTAACAGATGCGCTGAAAGAACTGCTAAGCAAAGAAAAAGTTGACAAAGTATTTTCATGCGGCCCTGATAAGATGATGAAATCAGTTACTGAACTTTGCACTGAAAACAATGTCAAAGGAGAGATAAGCATGGAACGATGGATGAAATGCGGATTTGGGCTTTGCGGCCATTGTTGTGTAGACCCGATAGGAATAAGAGTCTGCAAAGAAGGTCCTGTTATTGATTTTGAGCTGGCTAATAAAATTACAGAGCTTGGAAGCTATCATCGCGTAAAAAGCAGCAGAAAAGAAAGTTTGGAGGTAAAAAAATGAATTTTGAAGGACAACATTTACTAGCAATTGGAGACTTAACAAAAGAAGACTTACTGAAGGTAATAGAAGTTGCAGGAGAGATTGACAAAGACATGGAGAAATACAAAAGTTTGTTAAATGGAAAAATAGTTTCCACGCTTTTCTTTGAACCTTCCACAAGAACAAGAATGTCATTCCAAGCTTCAATGGAACGCATGGGCGGTTCTATTATAGGATTCTCAGATGTGTCAACCAGTTCCTTGCAAAAAGGAGAAAGTTTGCCAGACACAATAAAAATAATCAGCGGTTACTGCGATGTTATTGTTATGAGGCATCCAGAAGCAGGAAGTGTAGCTAAAGCAGCTGAAGACTCAAGTGTTCCAGTAATTAATGCAGGAGACGGACCAAACGAGCATCCAACACAGACAATTCTTGACTTGTACACTATAATGAAAGAAAAAGGTACGCTTGAAGGGCTAAAAGTGGGATTTGTTGGAGATTTAAGGTTTGGAAGGACAGTTCATTCTCTTGCAATGGCTTTAACGCATTTTAATCCAGAATTCTATTTCATATCACCACCTTCGCTTGCTATGCCTGAAAAGTATTTGCAGGAACTAATCAAAAAAGGAATAAAATACCGCCAGGAAGAAGACCTGTTGAAAGTAAGCAAAGAGCTTGATGTTCTTTACGTAACAAGAATACAAAAAGAAAGGTTTGTAAGCCCAGAAGAATATGCAAAAGTGAAAGGGATTTACAAGCTAGACAAATCACTTGCTCAGCACATTAAGGAAGACGCGAAGATACTGCATCCACTGCCAAGAGTGGATGAAATGAATCCTGAACTTGATGAACTACCGCAGAGCATTTACTTTCAACAAGCACATAACGGCATACCAGTAAGAATGGCATTGCTTGGCTTGGTACTTGGAAAACTGAAATGACGCTTTCTATATTAAAGGGAAAAGTACTTGTTAAGGGAAAATTGGAAAATAGGAACATTCTAATTGAAGACGGAAAAATAATTGAAGTTACTGAAGATACTGTTAGCAGTAATGATAAAATAAACGCAGAAGGCAAGATTATTCTGCCGGGGTTGATTGACTGCCATGTTCATTTAAGAGAGCCAGGACTAACTCAGAAAGAAGATTTCAAAACAGGAAGCATGGCGGCAGCAGCTGGCGGCGTAACAAGTGTTTTTGAAATGCCAAACACTAATCCAGCCACTACAACATTACAACTTCTGCAAGAAAAAAAAGAATTAGCGAAAAAGTCAATTGTTAACTACGGACTTTATATGGGCGCTACTACAGATAACATTGAAGAAATTAAAAAAGCAGAAAACATAGCAGGTGTAAAGCTTTACATGGGCTCTTCTACAGGAAATTTGTTAGTAACTGACAAAGAAGCTATAAAAAATGTTTTTGACAGCGGCAAAACAGTTGTTGTGCATGCAGAAGATGAAGAATTAATGAATAAAAATGCAGAACACTATAAAGATGAGAAAGATCCAGTCATTCACGCAAAGATAAGAAGCAATGAAGTTGAAGCAACTGCTATAAAAAGCGCTGTTCTAATGGTTGGAAACAACAAAGTACATTTTACGCACACAAGCACCAAAGAAAGCATGGAAATAATAAAAGAAGCAAAGAAAAATAACAGCAATATCAGCTGTGATGTTACACCTCATCACTTATTCTTAACTTATGAAGAGCTTAAGACGCAAAGAAACTTTGCAAAGATGAATCCTGCGCTTAGAAACAAAGAAGATGTTGAAGCATTGTGGAAAGCAATTGATGAGGGAATCGTGGACTGCATTGCAACAGACCATGCAGGGCATACAAAAGACGAGAAAGAAGCTGACTACTGGGAAGCTCCTTCAGGAGTTCCAGGATTAGAAACAATGCTGCCGCTTTTACTTGATGCTGTTAACAAAGGAAGAATAACATTAGAAAAAGTAACAGAGTTAACATCAATTAACCCTGCAAAAATATTTGGAGTAAAAAATAAAGGTAAAATAGAAAAAGGCTATGATGCTGACCTTGTAATTGTTGATATGAACATGGAGAAAGAAATTAAAAACGAAGAATTGTTTACTAAATGCGGATGGAGTCCATTTAATGGATGGAAATTAAAAGGATGGCCAGTTACTACAATTGTAAATGGCAATATTGTTTTTGATGATGGGGAAATAAGTGAAGCTAATGGAAAGGAGGTTGAGTTTAAATGCCAATAAAAGAAGTTGCAGAAATGCTTTTGAAATCAGAAGCAATAATATTACGACCGCAGGAGCCGTTTAAGTTTGCGTCCGGCATATTAAGCCCGATATATTGCGATAATAGATTATTGCTTTCTAAAGTTGAGGAAAGAACAGACATTATTGGGTATTACATTATGAAAATAAAAGATGAAGAGATGGAGTTTGATGTAGTTGCAGGCGTAGCAACTGCCAGCATTCCGTGGGCTGCTTTGATTGCTGAAAAGCTTGGAAAGCCAATGATATACATCAGAAAAGCAACAAAAAATCATGGTCGCGAGAATCTTATCGAAGGAAAATTGGAAAAAGGCCAAAAAGTTCTAGTGGTTGAGGATTTGGTAAGCACAGGAGGCAGCTCTCTGAACGCTATTGAGGCAGCAAGAAACGAAGGAGGCGTAGTTGACAAATGCTTAGCAATATTTACCTATGAAATGGAAAAAGCAAAGAAAAGCTTTGAAGAAGCACAATGCGAATTGGTAACGCTAAGCGATTTCACCACATTGATAGAAATTGCTGCAAAAAAAGGATACATTAAAGAAGAAGAAATAAAACTATTGCAGGAATGGAACAAGAACCCTGAAGAATGGGGCAAGAGGTGAATTGAATGAAACTAAAAATAGGTGTCATGGGCTCAGGGGTAGATAAAAAAGGAGCTTACATATCAAAAAGAGCAAGGGAGCTTGCTTATGAGCTAGGAAAAGAGATTGCAAAGCACAACTGCATACTTGTAAATGGGGCATGCCGTGGCATTCCGTATATAGCAAGTAAAGGAGCAAAAGATGCAGATGGTATGGTCATTGGAGTCAGCCCTGCACAGAACTATCACGAGCACATACACACCTACAAGTTTCCAACAGACGTGTACGATATACTTTTCTACACTGGCTTTGGCTTTAAGGGGAGGAATGTTGTCAATGTCAGCAACTGCGATGCAATAATAGTTGTTTCAGGACATGTGGGAACACTTAACGAGTTTACAATAGCATATGACGACGGAATGATAATAGGAGTAATGCAGGGTTCGGGCGGTATTGCAGACTTTGTCGATGACATAATAAAGATAGCAAGCAAAAAAACAGGGGCGACATTGATTTACGACAAAGAGGAGCATGACCTGGTAAGAAAAATCATACACGCTGTAAGGAAAAAAGAGGTTAAAGACAAAAGAAGCATAAGAAGAGAACACGAGCACAAGTGCTATAAATGCAAATGAACTTTGTGAAAAAGCTTATAAAAAGTGCAGAAGAAAAAAACAGCATTGTTTGTTTAGGCATGGACCCTGTCCTTGAGGAAATACCTATTAATGAGCAAAGCCCTAGCAAGAAAATAGTGAAGTTCTATAGCGACATAATAGAAGCTACTCACGACAGTATTGGAGCAGTAAAGCCAAACTATGCATTCTTTGCACAGTACGGATTTCCAGGATTAAGAGCTTTGAAAAAAGTAATTAGTGTTTGTAAGAATAAGAAGTTGCCAGTGATACTGGATGCGAAAAGGGGCGACATAGGAAAAAGCAGTGCAGCATACGCTAAGGAAGTATTTGAATTCTGGAAAGCAGATGCAGTTACAATTAGCCCTTTTATGGGAAAAGACAGTGTTGAACCATTTATAAAATACTGTGGAAAAGGAAAAGGTGTGTATATTCTAACAAGAACTTCCAATCCTGGAGCAGCTGATTTGCAAGACTATCAAAAAACTGCTGCAAAAGTAAAGGAATGGCATACTGAAGGAGTGGGAGCAGTTGTTGGAGCAACTAACGTGGCTGAACTCAAAGAAATCAATGAAATTTTTGATGGCAAAATGCCACTACTTATTCCAGGAGTGGGAGCGCAAGGCGGCTCTGCAAAGGAAATTGTTGAAGCTTTGGGAGAAAACATAAAGCTCCACAGAATCAACAGCAGCAGTGGAATAAACTACGCTTACAAGAAACAAGATACTGATGATTACGCAGGAGCAGCAGCAAAAGCTGTTAAAGAACTAAATGGAGAGATTGGTATTTAGTCTTTAGCTAAAACCAAGTAATTCACTTTATGTTTTTTCTTTAACTCTCTGTAAGCAGAAGAGATTATGAACAACGCAAATATTCCGCTAATGTTTGCTTTTGCTTGGTCGCAGATGCTTGTTAGAGCTTCAAAAGTTGTGCCTGCTCGGATAACGTCGTCAACAATCAAAACATCGTCGTTTCTTTTAAGGAGAGATTTAGGAAGGTAAAATGGCGTGCTTATTGGCTTTTCTCCTGAACTTTTCGAAGCATAATGGTCAGAAAATGTAAACTCCTGGGTTAGCTTTGCATAAATAAATTTAGCACCAATAAGATTAGCTATTGCCTGCGCTATAGGAATACCGTCAGAAGCTGCAGTAAAAACCACGTTTATTTTGCTTTCAAGGCTTTTTGTAGCTCTGAAAGCTATGACATTAAGAAGAAAAGGCTGGGAAAGAATATGAGCAGTTACAAAGTACTTGCTCTTTTTGGTTTTTGAAGCTTCAAGAATTTTTGGAAGATAATTTTTTATGAAAAAATTTATGAGAGTTTCTGCTCGGTCTGTTTTCGGAAGAACATAGCCGTTAATGTAGCGATTGAGAACTCCAGCAGGCAATGACAACTCGCGAGATAGCTTGCGAAACGTCTTCTGCTGCTTCATTGACTGCAGACAGTCAATTGCCAGAAGCTTTATTTTAGTCTCTTCCAGAGTGTTCATATGTGTTACAAGAACATGCACAAAACCTATATAAAGCTTTGTTGATTTGAACTTCTGGAGAGTGAGAACTTGAATAAAATAGTTGTGGGGGCTTATTGGGGAGACGAAGGCAAAGGCAAAATAGTTGATTTGCTAGCTGCTGATTCTGACTGGGTTGTAAGGTATAATGGCGGTGATAACGCAGGCCACACAATTGTTGTGGGGGACAAGCAAGTAGTTCTGCATATTCTGCCATCAGGAGTTTTACAAGGGAAAAATGTTGCTATCGGTCCTGATGTTTTCTTTAATCCAGGAAGTTTTCTCAAAGACTTGAATCATGTTGTGGAAAGCGGTTTTAAGATAACAGGACGCATAGTCATTGACGAAAGAGCTCATGTGATAATGCCTTACCACATCAAACTGGAAGGAAATGAAAAAATTGGAACTACCAAGCGAGGAATAGGGCCTGCTGCAAAAGATAAAGCAGAAAGAACAACTGACATAACTATTGCAGATATGGTTGGAGAGAATTTTTTGGAGAGAATAAAAGAAGTTGTTTCAGAGAAAAAAGAGGAGCTTATTGCTGCAAATATCCTGACCAAAACGTTTGATGATGAGAGATACTGCGAAAGAGTTCATGAAGTTTACTCTGAATATGCTTCAAGAATAAAAGAATACGTTGGAGAAACAAGCTATCTGATATATGAAGAAACAAAAAAAGGCAGCGTGCTGTTGGAAGGCGCACAAGGAAGTTTACTTGATGTTGTGCATGGAACAAGGCCTTTCATTACTTCCTCAAACACAATTGCAGGAGGAGCCGCTTCTAATTTAGGAATTGACTTGAGAAAATTCAAGATAATTGGAATAGTTAAAGCATATCCCACAAGAGTGGGAGAGGGGCCTTTCACAACAGAACTTGGAAACTATGAAGACGCTAAAACCGAAGAAAAAATGAAAAAACTTAGCGTTGAAGAAAAGAGAAAAGTGATTGAAGGGGACGAGAAGCTACTTGGAAGATGGATAAGGATGGACGGAGGCGAGTACGGGGCAACTACCGGACGGCCCCGCAGAACAGGACATCCTGATTTTGTTGCTTTAAGATATTCTGCAATGATAAACGGAATAGATGAATGGGTTATAACAAAGATTGATGTTTTAGGAGGCAAGACGTTTAAGGCTGCTGTAGCCTATAAGAAAGACACTAAGATAACAGAGAAATTTCCTTTCAGACTTGAAGGATGGGAACCAGTTTATTCTCAAAAAGAATATTTCTGGGAAAGCATGACTGAAGAGCAATGCATTCAGGCAGTAACTGGTGGTTATGACGTGCTGCCAGAAAAAATGAAGCAGTACATAAGAGACCTTGTAATTTATACAGGCATTCCTGTGAGAATGATTTCATTAAGCCCAAAAAGAGAAATAACAGTTGTTAAGGATGTTCTATTAAGAACCACAGAATATCTAAAATGAATGTGAAAATAAACAGGGCAATTATCAGTTGCTATGACAAAACCGGACTAAAAGAATTTGTTAGTGAGTTAATTAAGCTAAATCCTGACATCAAGATATTCAGCAGCAGCGGAACTTTCAATGAGCTAAAAGAAGTTGCTTCAGGCAATCTTGTAGAAGTTTCTGAATATGTTGGCTTTAAAGAAATGCCTTCAGGACTAGTTAAGACCTTACATCCAAAAATACATTCAGGAATACTGGCTGATTTAGAAGATGAAGAGCAAAAAAGCTATTTAGAAAAGAATGGAATAGAAATTTTTGATTTGGTTGTAGTAAACTTATATCCGTTTGAAGCCAAAAGCAGCTTCAAGGAAACAAGAAACAATATTGATATTGGCGGGGTTAGCCTGCTGGAATCTGCTTCAAAGAATTTCTTAAGAGTTTCAATTGTTTGCAATGTTAATGATTATGGCAAGTTATTGGAAAAGCTAAAAGAAAGCGATTGCAGTAGCGACGATAACACTAGACTTGAACTTTCTAAAAAAGCTGTTGCCTATTTAGCCAAATACCTTGCAGACATAAATGATTATTTCAAAGATTTGAAAGTTTAATTTAAGGACAAAATGAAACAAATTCACTTCGTTCGTAGCTTCATTTTGAGGTCAAAATGAAGGATTACAAGAAAAGTTACAAGGAAGTTCTTGGAGATAACTTCCCGAATGATATGGAAATAAGTTTTGGAGAACAGAAACTACAATACAGGAAAAAAAAGTGGAAGTTTAACAGAGAAGAGATTGGACTGAGATACGGCGATAACCCAGGCCAGGAAGCTGCCTTGTACACGCTGATTGGAGGCAACTTAAAGCTAGGTGAATGGGAGTTTGTTAATTCTGACGAAGGATTCATAAGCAATCTTGGAGAAAATGAACTTATAGAAACAGGAAAGCACATTGGAAAAAGCAATCTTGCTGATTTAGATGCTGCCTTGAACATACTGAAATATTTTGACGAGCCAACTGCGGTAATAGTAAAGCATTCTAATCCAAGCGGAGTTGCAAGCAGAGAAAGCATAAAAGAAGCTTATGTTGAAGCTAATTTTGCCGACAGAATAGCAGCTTTCGGCGGAGTATTGGTTATAAACAGAAAGATGAACAAGGAAACTGCAGAAGAAGTTGTCAAAAACTATCTTGAAGTTGCAGCTGCTCCAGAATTTGATGAAGATGCGCTTCAAATTCTTACTACCAGAAAAAACATGAGATTAATGAAAATAAAAAAATTAGAAGAACTGCAAAAGTATAAGGGCAAAAGAGTTGTAGAGTTTAAAACTTTAATTGACGGCGGAATAATGGTTCAACAGTCAGCAGATAATGAAGTTAAAGAATTAGAAACCGCAGAAGTTGAACGTGAAGGGAAAGCTTACAAAGCTAAACAGCCTGAAGAAAAAGAAATAGAAGACATGCTATTCGGATGGAAAGTATTGCAAGGAGTTATTTCAAATTCAATGCTATTTGCAAAAGACAAAGTAACTGTTGCTATCTGCGCAGGCGAGCAGGATAGAGTTGGAGCCACTGAACTTGCAATAATGAAAGCATACAAAAAAGCAGCTGATAGAATTTGCTTTCAAAAATATGAAAAACCATTATGGGAGCTGACTGACAAAGAAAAGAAAAAAGAAATAGAAGAGGAAGTTGAACAAACAAATGCAAACTTAAAGGGCTCAGTTCTCGCATCTGACGGGTTTCTGCCGTTTAGAGATACAGTGGATGTTGCAGCAAAGCAAAACATTGTAGGAATAATACAGCCAGGCGGCTCAACAAGGGATTACCAAAGCATAGAAGCATGCAATGAGCACGGAATATCCATGGCATTCACTGGCAAAAGAGTTTTCAGGCATTGACGCAAAGATTTATTAACCCTCCTCTGTAACAAAATAAATTAATGATTTGGGATAAACTATTTCAGAACAAGTTTCTTATAAGAAATGAAGAAGCAGAAGAGTTGATAGAAAATTTTCTTGTTGCAGCAGTTGTATCTGTTCTTGCAATTCGCTTCTACCTAAACTTGACAGGTTTCCCAACATTAGGAGGAGAACTTCTTCATTTTGCCCACATGCTTTGGGGCGGCTTGTTCATGCTCATATCAATATTTGTTTTGCTGATTTTCTTAAACAGGTTTACTTTGCGTTTTGCAGCAGTATTAGGAGGAATAGGCTTTGGAACATTTATTGACGAGCTAGGCAAATTCATAACCCATGACAATAATTATTTTTTTCAGCCTACAATTGCCATAATTTACCTGATATTTGTGCTTATCTACATGTTATCGCAAAGCATAAACAGGCTGAAGAAGCTGACAAAGCAAGAATACCTAATAAATGCAATGGAATTTACAAAAGAAGCAGTTTACAATGACTTAGACGGCCATGGAAAGAAACGAGCATTAGAACTTCTAAAAGAAGCTAACCAGAAAGATCCGTTAGTAAAAGCTGTCAGAAGCGTGCTTGACAAAGTTGATCTTGTTCCAGTAAAAGAACCAGGGCTCATTTCAAAAACACACCACATTTTTCACAAATTATACAGAAAACTCATAAAACAAAAAATGTTTTCAACAGCAATAATTTCTTTTTTCGTTATTTACTCATTAGCAACATTAGCATATACAATGCGGTTTAGCTTTTCTACTCCTTCATTCATAAGCCTTGGTCATCTGGCATCATCAACTTTAGCATCTGGCTTTATAATAATAGGTCTGTTGAAAATAAAAAAGTCAAGGACAAACGCGTACAAAATGTTCAAACGAGCAGTACTAGTTGCAATATTCTTAACAAACTTCTTTACATTCTACCAGCAACAACTCACAGCCTTGCTAGGCTTTGCAGGAAACATACTGATACTGCTAACATTAAGATACATGATTAGCGAAGAAGAAGAGTTTAAAGAATCTTCAGAAGTGACAACTAAAAAACTTTAAATAAAAGGCGTAGTGGCTGATTTTCATGGAAAATAAAAAAAAATACGTTGTTGAGTATGACAGGCCGAACTGCATCGGAGCAGGAGCATGCACTGCTGCTTCTCCAAAATTTTGGAAAATGAATTATGACAGGGACGGAAAAGCAGACTTAATAGGTGGAAATGAAAAGGAAGACACCACAGCAGTTATTGAGATAAGTGAGGAAGATTTTGAAGAGATGAAAGCATCAGCAGAGATATGCCCGGTTAACGTTATACGCATAAAGAAGAAAGAAAATAACGAGAAAATTATATAAAAAAAATTAATTAAACTTCAGCTTTATCAACCTTAGCTAATTCTGTAAAAGGGAATGGCCTTTTGTTTGTTGCAAAAGTAGCGTATTTTAGAAAAGTGTATATCTGGCAGTTCCATATGTGGGAGAACTCAGCCAATTCTTTGCTTCTCTTGCCTGTAACAAGAATCATAACAAAATGAACCAGCACAAGTATTTGAATAAGCCCTTTCCATAAACTCAGAATAATCCCAGACACTATAATCACAACAATCCTCATCAAAGCTTCTGTACGTTCAGACATAAAACATCACTCATTATTCAATGCAAAACGTTTGGATTTAAATCTTTCTGTTTTCTTGTTCCAAACTAAAAAGCGAGAATTGCGAAGCTTTAAATACCGTTATTTGTTGCCAAAACAATAAAGGAGTTTCAAAATGAAAGCTGTTTATTTTAGGTATAATGATGAAGATGCGTTTGAAGATAATAGTATCCACGCTTTAGCCGTTCCTACTCATGGAGTTATATTGGAAATGGAAACAGTTGTTCCTCAAAAGAATAATCACTATTGGATTAATGAAGACCCTATCCTTATTGCTGAAGCAGAAAAAATTGCTAGAGGAACGTCTCCAGAAAATAATGGCAAAGTAGTTGAAATTGATGATTCAAGCTCGTTAGCGAAGAATTTAAGAGACGGAACTTTAAGATCTTCAATAGTTGCCTTGGCTATGCAAGCTATTGTCAACCAAGAATAGAGAAAAAAACCGATTAGTTCTATACGCATTTCCAGTTCCACTGTTACACAACAGTGTACAAAACCTATATAAAATTAGGAGGTTTTATACATTGTTCTCTTACGGATTTTTTGGTTTAGATAGCAGAGGCATAAAATATAAAATAAAGCTCTTAAGCCATTTTATTGAGGTGTTATAAACTTGTGCGGAATATTTGGGGTTGCCGGAAGTAAAGAAGCTTCTTCTGAAATATATTTAGGGCTTATGCACCTGCAGCATCGCGGGCAGGATGCTACTGGAATAACAACTTGCAATGTTGAAAGCGGAGAAGTTTACCGAGTTAAAGATGTTGGACTTGTTTCCGAAGTTTTTAATGAAGAAAATATTAATTCGCTTAAAGGGACTATTGGAATAGGGCATACCCGCTACCCCACTGTTGGAGTTGGCGACAGAGGAGAAGTACAGCCATTCTTTGTCAAGAAACCTGATGGATTAGGACTTGCGTTTAACGGAAATATTGTAAATTACCCTCTTCTAAAGAAAAAAATGAAAGAAGAAGGAAGAGTTTACCTGACTTCTAATTCTGATGCTGAAGTTATGCTGCAGATATTTGCTGATGAATACGAAAAAAGCACAGGAATGGATAGTGTTTTCAATGCTGTTAAAAAAGTGCATGACGAAGTTATTGGAGGATACGCAGTAATCATGATTATAGCGGAAAAAGGAATTCTTGCCTTTAAAGACCAAAACGGAATAAGGCCATTGGTAATGGGAGAAAAAGATGTTAATGGAAAGAAAAGCTATGCGTTTGCTTCAGAAAGCATAGCGCTGACAATACAAGGCTACAATAATATAACAGATTTAAAGCCAGGAGAAGCAGTTTTTGCAGGAAATAACGGAGATATTCAAAGAAGAATTATTGACGCTGACAAGGCAGCTTCCTGTGTATTTGAATGGGTATATTTCTCAACAGTTGAATCAACAATCGATGGAAAACCAGTTTATGAAATAAGAAAAAAGTTAGGACAAGTTTTGGCAGAAAAGATAACACGCAAATGGCCTGACCTTGAAATTGATGCTGTAATGCCTGTCCCAGACACAAGCAGATCTGCTGCAAACTCTTTGGCTAAAGTTTTGGGAGTGCCTTATGAAGAAGGGCTTATCAAAAACAGATATGTTGGAAGGACTTTCATAATGCCTGCGCAAAAAATGAGAGATAATGCTGTAAAGCTAAAGCTTAAACCTGTTGAATCCGTAATCAAAGGAAAAAACGTAATGATTGTTGACGACAGCATTGTGAGAGGAACTACTTCAAAAAGAATAGTGAAGCTAGCGCATGATTCTGGCGCAAAAAAAGTTTATTTTGTAAGCACTTTTCCGCCAATAACAAGCCCTTGTTTTTATGGAATTGATTTTCAGCGTTCAGAAGAGTTAATAGCAAGCAACAAAACAATAGATGAGGTTGAAAAAGAGTTAGGTGCAGACAAATTGATTTACATGGATGTCGGAGGCCTGGAAAACGCTTTAGGAACAAAAGAGCTATGCACAGGCTGCCTGACAGAAAAATATCCAACTTCAACCAAGCATGTTAAAGAGCTTGCGGAATTAAGACGAGAGCACCAAGCTAAGATAAGCGAGGGCTGTTGAAATGAAAGATGATGAAACAAAAATTCAAGAAATAAAAGAAGTGCTCAGAGAGTTTGTAAAAGAACGCGACTGGGAGCAGTTTCATACTGAAAAAGACTTGGCAATTGCAATTTCTGTTGAAGCTGCTGAAATACTTGAGCATTTCAGATTTAGAAATGGCGAGGATTTGAGAGAGTATCTGGCAAATGACTCTAATAAAAAGGAAATTGCCCATGAACTGGCAGATGTTATGGCATTCTTAGTAAGACTTGCAGATAAAACAGGCATAGATTTGTCTGAATCGTTTAAAGAAAAGCATGAGATAAATCAATCAAGATTCAGTGTGGAAGAAGCAAAGGGAAAAGGCTGGATGGACGTCAAGAAAAAAGAAAAACAAAAATGAAAATACTCGTAGTTGGGGGCGGAGCAAGGGAAAACGCAATAGTGGATGCTCTGATTTCTGGAGGCGCTGAAGTATATTGCGTAATGCCTATGCTTAATCCTGGAATAAAAAAAGCTGCTAAAGGCTATGCAATTGGAGATACAGAAAATGTCAGCGAAATAGCTGAATTAGCAAAGAAAAATGAAATCAAACTGGCTGTAATCGGGCCAGAAGCACCACTTGCAGCAGGAATAGTTGATGAGCTTGAGAAAAATGGAGTAGGATGTATAGGGCCAACAAAAGAATTGGCAAAATTGGAGACAAGCAAAGGTTTTACAAGAAACTTGCTGAAGAAATACAATATTGATGCTTCTCTAGAATTTCAGATATTTGACAGCAGCAATCGTATTGAGATTTTAGAATTTCTAACAAAACTAGGAAACTATGTTATAAAGCCAGATGGATTAACAGGAGGAAAAGGAGTAAAAGTTTCTGGAGAGCATATTAAAAGCAACGAAGAAGCGCTTGCTTATTGCAATGAAATATTAGAAACACATTCTTCTGTTATTGTTGAAGAAAAGCTTGAAGGAGAAGAGTTTAGCCTGCAAACGCTTACTGATGGAACTGGCTTTTTACATTTTCCAGTTGTGCAGGACCATAAAAGAGCTTTTGACGGAGATACTGGGCCAAATACAGGCGGAATGGGAAGTTATAGTGATTCAAACTTATTGCTGCCATTCTTAACTGCTGAAGATGTTGAAGCTGCCAAGAAAATAACAGAGCAAGTTGCTGCTGCAATAAAACAAGAAGCAGGAACTTACAAAGGAGTAATGTACGGCGGTTTTATTAAAACTACTTCTGGAATAAAACTAATTGAATACAATGCAAGATTTGGAGACCCAGAAGCTATGAATGTACTGCCGTTGTTAAAAACTAACTTTGTGGATGTTTGCAAGGCGGTAGTTGAAGGAAAGCTTAGCGAAATAAATGTGGAGTTTGAAAACAAGGCAAGTGTTTGCAAATATGTTGTTCCTCGCGGATATCCTGACAGTCCTGAAGTGGGAAAAATAATTGTTCCTGTTGATACAAAATCACTGGTTTATTACGCTGCTGTTGAGGAAAAAGAAGACGGAATCTACACTACCAAATCAAGAGGAGTTGCGTTTGTTGGAATTGGAAATACAATAGAAGAAGCAGAAAAAGTTGCTGAAGAAGCAGCCTCAAAAGTCGAAGGAACTGTGTTTCATAGAAAAGATGTTGGAACAAAAGAACTGGTGGATAAGAGAATAGAGCATGTGAGGCAATTAAATGCAGCTTAAACAATTATACAAACCAAGAAATGACAAGATGAGACTAGCTGCATTTATGTCAGGCACTGGAAGCAACCTGCGCAAGATTCTGGAAAAAAAAGGAAATTTTGAAGTTGTGATGATTTTCACAGATAATGAAAAAAGCAATGCTAAAAAAATTGCTGATGAAAATAAGATTAGCTATTATTGCAATGATATTCGTGAATATTACCAAAGCAAAGGAAAAGACAGGAAAGATATGAATGTCAGGAAAGAATATGATAAAGAAACCGCTGAATTGCTGAAGAAGCATAATGTAGATGTTGTTGTTCTTTGCGGGTATATGAGTGTGGTAACTGAAGAGATATGTGATAATTATTTGACATTAAACATTCATCCTGCTGACTTGAGAATTCTTGATGATAAAGGAGCTAGGCTTTATGCTGGATGCATGGGAGCTGGATGCATAAAAAAAGTTATTGAGAATAATGGCAAAGAGCTTAGGAGTTCAACGCACATAGTTACTGCAGAAGTTGATGGAGGAGCTGTGATAATGGTTAGTGCGCCTGTAAAGATTGACAATAATGATGAACGCCAGCTTCTTGAGAAACTAAAAGAGCAAGGAGACTGGAAAGTTTATCCTGAAACTGTCAAGCGGTTAGCTGAAGGACGGTTCTGGATTGGAGAAGGCACAGTGATTGACCTTGTTGAAGAAAAAACATTGTTAAGAGAAGGTATGAGAAAGATGAGAGAAAATATGGATGATGAGGAAGTGAAGAGTAAAAGCGAAGCTGCAACAAAAAGACTTCTGGAGCTGCAGGAATATGTAACTGCAAAAACAGTCATGTTTTACATGGGCATAAATAAAGAAGTTCAGACAAATGCAGCAATAAGTAATGCACTTGCCAGCAAAAAGAAAGTGGTTATTCCAGTTTCTGACTTAGACAAAAAATGCATAATACCCTCGCAATTAGAATCACTAGATGCAATGCGGCTAGGGGCTTATGGAATACCAGAACCTTCTGCAATGAAAGAAGTTAATGCAAATGAAATTGAACTCATAATAGTTCCAGGGCTTGCTTTCGATGAAAAAGGAAACAGAATTGGATATGGACTTGGATTTTTTGACAGGTTTATGGAAAAAATTGCAGGAAAAAAGATTGCTTTAGCATATGAATCACAGATTGTAGATATGGTAAGAACTACTGAGCATGATGTTGCTGTTGACAAAATAATTACAGAAGAAAGAGTTATTGACTGCGGGGTGAGCAGATGAACAAGAAAAAATTGCAGGAAACAGATTCTGAGATTAAAGAAACACTACAAAATGAAGAAGACAGACAAGAATTTGGCCTAGAAATGATACCTTCAGAAAATTTTGTAAGCAAAGCTGTAATGGAAGCAATGGGAAGCGTTATGACAAACAAGTATTCAGAAGGCTACCCAGGAAAAAGATATTACGGTGGAAATGAATTCATTGATGTTGCTGAAAAAATAGCAATTGAAAGAGTGAAGAAATTGTTTAAGGTTGCTCATGTTAATGTTCAGCCGTACTCAGGCAGTCCTGCAAACGCAGAAGTATACCTTGCATTATGCAAGCCAGGCGATACAATCATGGGGCAGAGCCTTTTGGATGGAGGACACTTAACACATGGATGGAAAACAAGTTTTTCAGGTCTGTTCTTTAACTCTATACAATATCATGTCAAAGCTGATGGCTACATTGACATCGAAGAAGCAAGAAAACTTGCTCTTGAACACAAGCCAAAGCTGATATGGATAGGAGCTTCAGCATATGCAAGAGAATTTCCATTCAAAGAGCTAGCAGAGATAGCAGATGAAGTTGGAGCTTATCTTGTTGCAGACATTGCGCATATAGCAGGGTTGATAGTAGCAGGAGCGCATCCAAGCGCCAGCGAGCACGTGCACATTATCACTACAACAACTCATAAAACACTGCGCGGCCCAAGAGGAGCAATGATAATGGTAACAGAAAAAGGAATGCAGAAAGACCCTGACCTTGGAAAGAAGATAGACAAAGCAGTATTTCCAGGATTTCAAGGAGGACCTCATGATCACACAACTGCAGCAATAGCAGTTGCAATGAAAGAAGCAGACACTCCAGAGTTCAAAGAATATGCGCATCAAATTGTTAAGAATGCCAAGGCGCTTGCGCAGGAATTGATGGATAATGGATTAAAGCTGGTGTCAGGAGGAACAGATACTCATTTGATTCTTGTTGACTTAACAACAATACAAAAAGGGCATGGAGTTTTTGTGCAAGATGCGCTTGAAGTTGCAGGAATAACCACTAACAAGAATACTATTCCGCAGGATCCAAGCAGTCCATTTTACCCAAGCGGCATAAGATTAGGAACACCTGCACTAACAACCAGGAATATGAAAGAAGAAGAGATGAAGCAAATTGGAAAATGGATTGCTGCAGTAGTTAAAGAAACTGAAAATTACAAACTGCCTGAAGAAAAAGAAGAAAGAAAAGAATTGCTGAAGAACTTCCGGGCAGAAATAAAGGAAAATGCAGTGCTGAAAGGCTTGCGGGAAGAAGTCAGAGAAATGTGCAAGAGGTTTCCGTTGTATAAATGATGAAGATGCCAGCTAAAATAATCGACGGAAAAGAAATAGCGAGAAAGATTCGCGAGGAGATTAAAAAAGAAGTCGCAGCTCTGGAGAAAAAGCCAGGGTTAGCTGCCATAATTGTTGGAGATAATCCAGCATCAAAAGTTTATGTTGGCATGAAGAGAAAAACATGTGAGGAAGTTGGAATTTATTCTGAAGAGTTTAAGCTGCCTGAAGAAACAAGTGAGGAAGAATTGCTGGAATTGGTAAGAAAGCTAAACAAGGAAGATAAAATTCATGCTATATTGCTGCAGTTGCCTATTCCAAAGCATATAAACGAGGAAAAAGCGCTTTCAGCAATTGCGCTTGAGAAAGATGTTGACGGTTTTAATTCAGTAAACATTGGAAAACTTGTAAGAGGAAATGAAGCTTCTGTACCGTGCACTCCAAAAGGCATAATAAGATTGCTTGAGGAAATTGGTATTGAGATTACAGGGAAAAATGCAGTTGTTGTGGGAAGAAGCAACATTGTTGGAAAGCCAACTGCATTGATGCTGCTTAACAGAAATGCAACAGTAACTGTTTGCCATAGCAAAACAAAATACTTGGGAGAGATAACAAAAAAAGCAGACATAATTGTTGTTGCAGTTGGAAAGCCAAATATGATTACAGAAAGCATGGTAAAAGAAGGAGCTGTTGTGATTGATGTTGGCATAAACAAAGTTGACGGGAAACTGGTTGGAGATGCTGATTTTGAAAATATTAAGGAAAAAGCTGGCTGGATTACTCCAGTGCCTGGAGGAGTAGGACCTATGACAATTGCAATGCTTTTGGAAAATACACTGCAGAGGTATAAAGAAGCAGAATGACAAGCTACAAAGAAGCAGGAGTGGATGTAGAAGCAAAAGAAAAAGCCATAGAAGAAATAAAGGAAAGTGTAAAAGAAACGTTTACTGATGATGTGCTTAGCGCTTCTACAACTTTCAAGTTTGGAGGAACCATTAGTTTGAAAAGACTAATGGGATATAACGACCCTGTTCTTGTGCTGAGCACAGACGGTGTTGGAACAAAGATGGTTATAGCTGAGAAGATGAAAAAGTTTGATACTGTTGGAGTTGATATTCTTAACCATTCAATAAATGACGTTCTTACTTCAGGAGCAAAAGCAATGTTTTTTCTGGATTATATTGGCGCTTCCAGGCTTGATGTGAGAATTGTCAAGGAAATGGTAGTTGGAATTGCAAAAGAATGCAAAAAGAAAAGCATAATACTTGCGGGCGGGGAAACAGCAGAAATGCCAGGAGTTTACCATGATGGAACTTATGAGTTAACAGGAACTGTTGGAGGAATAGTTGAACGAGAAAATATTATTGACGGAAGCAAGATAAAAGAAGGGGATGTTTTGATTGGACTTGCTTCAAGTGGACTGCATACCAACGGGTATAGTCTTGCTAGAAAAATTTTCTTTGATGATAATAACTACAGTTGCGATGATGACTTGCCTGAAATTGGAAAACTAGGCGATGCTTTGCTTGCAACTCACAAAGAATATGCAAATTCTGTTTTGCCTTTAGTGGAAAAGAAGCTGATTAATGGCATAATACATGTTACCGGCGGAGGATTTCCAGGAAATATACCAAGAATAATGCCTCAAGGACTTGGAGCTAAGATAAAGCTTGGAAGCTGGGAAGTGCCTTCTTTGTTCCAGTTAATTCAGAATCTAGGCAGAGTAAATGATTATGAAATGTTTAAGACGTTTAACATGGGAATAGGATTAGTGCTTGTGGTTGATAAAGAGAAAAAGAATGAAGTTATTGAAATGCTGAATAATGAAAAGGTGCATGAGATTGGAGAAGTTATTGCAAAAGAAGGAATCCAGTATGAAAGCAGTTGAAGTGTTTTCAAAAGAAAAAACTGCCAGAGATAAAGCAATAGAGGGCTCTCTGGCTGATTTTGGAATTAAAGCAGATGTTAGAGTGAGTGATGTCTATTATATAGATAGCAGTTTTAATGATGAGGAAATAAAAGAATTGGCAGAAGGATTATTTACAGACAAGTTAACCCAAACTTTTTCAACAGAAACCAGCAATAAGGAAAGTGAGTGGATAATTGAAGTCAGATATAAAGATGCAGTAAGCGACCCTGCAGAAGACAGCATAATAAGAGCTATTAGAGACTTAGGGAAAGATGCAAAGACTGTAAGGACAGCAAAACGCTACTACGTAACTGCTGCTGATGAGAAAGAAGTTCAATTAATATGCAAAAATATTTTGGCTAATGGGATAACTGAAGATTATTATTATGGATATGAAGAACTTAATGCAGCTGAACCAAGAATAATGGAAGGAAAAGCAAGTGATGAAATTAATGAAGTTGGAATTCTTGACGCAAGCGATGAAGGGCTGCAAAGGATAAGCAGAGAAGGTGTTCTTTCACTTTCTTTGGAAGAAATGAAGAAAATAAAAGAATATTTTGAAAAAGAAGGAAGAAATCCTCGTGACGGAGAGCTTGAGACACTAGCGCAAACTTGGAGTGAGCATTGCAAGCACAAAATATTCAACAGCGAAATAGAATTTGATAATGGAAAAGAAAAAGAAATCATTGGGAACTTGTTTAAGGAAACCATAGTAGCTGCCACTAACAAAATTGCTGCAAAAAAAGATTGGCTTGTTTCGGTTTTTAAAGATAATGCAGGAATAATAAATTTTGACGACAAAAACAATTTCGCAATGAAAGTGGAAACTCATAACCACCCTTCTGCACTCGACCCTTACGGAGGAGCCTCAACAGGAATAGGAGGAGTTATAAGAGATGTTCTTGGAGCTGGACTTGGAGCAAAACCAGTATTCAATACAGATGTTTTTTGCTTTGCAAGAAGCGATTATGATAAAGAACTGCCTTCAGGGATACTTCATCCTAAAAGAATTTTTAAGGGAGTTGTTTCAGGAGTTAGCGACTATGGAAACAGGATTGGAATACCCACTGTTAACGGCGCCATAATATTTCATGATGATTTTCTTGGAGCGCCTTTGGTTTATTGCGGAACCGGCGGCATAATCCCAAAAGGAATGGAAAACAAGAAAGCAAGCAATGGCGAGCTTATTGTTGTTGTTGGAGGGAAAACCGGACGAGACGGCTTGCATGGAGCAACATTTTCCTCAGCAATACTTGATGAAAGTAGTTCAAGCAGTGCAGTGCAGATTGGAAATCCGATTGAAGAAAAGAAAATGCTTGATGCTCTTCTTCAATGCCGCGATCAAAGACTTTACACATGCATTACTGACTGTGGTGCTGGCGGCTTTAGCTCTGCAGTAGGAGAAATGGCTGCTTCAACTGGCGCAGAAGTAGAGCTTGATAAAGTTCAGCTAAAGCATGCTGGAATGAAGCCATGGGAAATCTGGATGTCTGAAAGCCAGGAACGGATGATAATAGCTGTTCCTGAAGATAAAGTTGAAGAGCTTAAGGAAGTTTGCAGAAATGAAGATGTTAATGCTATCGTTATTGGAAAGTTTACTGACACAAAAAAACTTGTTGTCAATCATTCTGGAAAGACGCTTGTTGACCTGGACATGGAGTTCCTGCACAAAGGACTGCCACAATTAAAAAGAAAAGCAAATTGGCAGGAAAAAGGAGAGGAAGAACCGCAACTTGAGGAAAAAAATAATTACAATGAAGAATTAAAAAAAATACTTGCACATCCAAGTGTTGCAAGCAAAGAAGAAGTTATCAGAAGATACGATCATGAAGTTCAAGGAAACACAATCGGAAAGCCAATGACAGGAGAAGGGCCAAGCGATGCTGCGATAATAAGGCCTGAGTTTGGAAAGAAAGCATTGGTTATTTCTAACGGAATAAATCCTCGTTATAGTTTTATCAACAGCTACTGGATGGCTGCATCTGTTATTGATGAAGCTATGAGAAATATTGTAGCTAGCGGCGGAGACATAAGCAGAACTGCATTGCTGGATAATTTCTGCTGGGGATCAACACAAAGCGAAGAAAAGCTTGGAAGCCTTGTAATGGCTGCAAAAGCATGCCATGACATTGCTGTTGATTATGAAACCCCATTCATTTCAGGAAAAGACAGTTTTCACAACGAGTTTAAATCAGGAAATACGACTATAGCAATACCAGACACTCTTCTTATTTCAGCAGTTTCTGTGATTGACGCAACAAATGCAATAACAATGGACCTTAAAGAAGAAGGAAACAGCATATACCTTGTTGGGAAAACTTATGATGAGCTAGGAGGAAGCCATTATTATGAATTGCTTGAAAAAATTGGAAGAAATGTTCCAAAAGTAAGAGAAGCTGCAAAGAAAAACATGGAATCATTAACAACTGCCATGAAAGCAGGATTAGTATTGAGCTGCCATGACTGCAGTGAAGGAGGACTAGCTGTTGCTGCTGCTGAAATGGCCTTTGCAGGAAACATAGGAATGCGAATTAATACTGCAGCTATTCCAAATGAAATTGATAAGAATTATAAGCTGCTGTTTTCTGAATCAAACAGCAGGTTTTTAGTTGAAGTAAAGAAAGAAAATGAGGAAGAATTTGAAAAGATTACAAATGCAACTAAGATTGGAGAAACTATAGGAGAAAAGAAATTGGTAATTGGCGATAATTTAATTGATGCCGGACTTGATGAGCTTAAAGAAGCATGGAAAAAGACAATAAAATGGTGAAAGCATTGATTTTGAGGAGCGCTGGAATAAACTGCAATGATGAAACTGAAAAAGGATTTAGAATGGCAGGAGCAGAAACCGAGCAAATTCATGTAAACAAATTAATTTCAGGAGAGAAAAAGCTAACTGATTATGATATACTTGCACTGCCTGGCGGCTTTAGCTATGGCGACTACATAGCTGGCGGTTCAATCCTTGCAAATCAGCTTTCTGTCAAGCTTAGAAAGCAAATGGAAGAGTTTATTGAGCAAGGAAAAGTTGTTGTGGGCATATGCAACGGCTTTCAAGTGCTTGTGAAAACAGGATTTTTGCCTGGTGATGGAATGAAAGCCACGCTTACAAACAATGATTCAGGGAAGTTTGAATGCAGATGGGTAAAATTAAAAGGCAGTAGCGAAATGGATGTTCCTGTTGCGCATGGAGAAGGCAAATTCTTTGCTGATAATGAAACTCTTGATGAGCTAGAGGAAAATGGGCAAGTAATGTTCAGATATTCATCTTCAGAATATCCTGAAAATCCAAACGGCTCATTAAGAGATATTGCAGGGATAACCAACACTAGGGGCAACGTAATCGGGCTTATGCCTCACCCTGAAAGACATCTTACATACGATAATCATCCGAAAGAAATAAGCAAAGAAAGCAATGAAGGAGAAGGACTGAAGTTCTTCAAGAATATAATTGAAAGGTGCAAAACAAAATGACTGTACTTGTAATGTTTGGAAGCAAAAGCGATGAGGAAACTTACAGCAAGATAGTTGAAGAGCTGAAAAAAGAAGCAATAGAATATGAGCTAAGAATTGCTTCTGCGCATAAAACACCTGAGCTTGTAGAGGAAATAATAAAAGGAGATTATGATTTGATAATTTCAGGAGCAGGGCTTGCTGCTCACCTTCCAGGAGTCATAGCTGCAAAAAAAATGGTTCCTGTACTTGGAGTTCCATGCAAAGGAGCTTATGATGGCCTTGACGCTTTTCTTTCAATAGTGCAAATGCCGCCTGGAATACCTGTTCTTTGTGTTAATGAAGATAGCACTGCTAAAGAAGCTAAGAAAATTCTGGAGAAATCAGACAAAGTTGCTGTTGTTGGAGAAGGAAAAGCAGCTGAAAAAGCAATGAAAACTCTTGAAGAGTTTGGAATAGCTTTTGAAATGGGGGATATAGCAGCAGACGCAACTAATCTTGTATTTACAGAAGTTGGAAAAGAAGTTGAGGAAAAAGAAGAGCTGATAATTTACTGCCCTGTTGGAGAATCAAAAGCAGAAGACGCTGTTAAAGCAATGAATGCTGCAAAGCATGGGCTATGGGTAGGTGTTAACCGAGGAGAAAATGCTGCGATTGCTGCTGCTGAAATCCTTGGAAAAAACATTGAGGATTACCGCAAAAAAATAGCAGAAAAAGTAATAAAAGCTGATGAAGAGGTAAAAAAATGATAAGTGATGAAATAATAAAAAATAATATCAACAATACAGTAAAAGAAACTGATTTTTCTGGTTTAGGAGAGAAGTATAAAGGAAAAGTCAGAGATAACTACACAGATAAAGAAAACGGAAAAAGAGTAATAGTAGTAACTGACCGGATAAGTGCGTTTGATGTTGTTCTCGGAACAATTCCTTTCAAAGGGCAAGTGCTTAACCAGCTTGCTGCGTTTTGGTTTAACGAAACAAAAGATGTTGCTCCAAGTCATTTCATTGAAAATCCAGATCCAAATGTTATGATTGTGAAGCTTTGCAAGACTTTTCCTGTAGAAGTCATTGTTAGAAATTACATAACAGGAAGCTTATGGAGAGAGTATGAAAAAGGAGAAGATAATTATGGCTTAGGACTTCCTTCTGGCATGAAAAAAGACCAGAAATTTGACCAGCTGATAATCACTCCAAGCACAAAAGCAGATGAAGGGCATGATTTACCAATGAAAAGAGAAGATGTTCTTAAATTAATTCCTGAAGAAAAATATGCAAAAATGGAAGAAACAGCGTTAAAGTTATTTGCAAGAGGAAGTGAAATAGCAGCAAAACGTGGGTTAATTCTGGTTGATACTAAATACGAATTTGGCGAAAGCAGTGATGGCGAAATTCTTGTGATAGATGAAATTCATACTCCAGACAGCTCAAGATACTGGATTAAAGAAAGCTATGATGAATTATTTGGGAAAAAGCAATCACAAAAAATGCTGGACAAAGAATATATTCGGCAATGGCTAATAAACGAAAAAGGCTATATGGGTAATGGACCTGCACCACAACTTTCTGAAGAAGTAATAGTTACAGCAGCAAAAAAATATATTGAATTATATGAATTGATTACAGGAGAAAAATTTGAAGTAGTAGAAGGCAATGTGGACAGCAGAATAAGAAAAAACTTGTTAAATAAGGGCTTAAAGGTGGAAGAAAATGGATAAATTTGATGCAATAAGCCCATTGGATTACAGGTATTATAGCGATAAGCTGCAGCCTTACCTTTCTGAAAACGCCGCCATAAGATATCAATTAATGGTTGAGGTTGCTCTTGTAAAAACACTTGCTGAGAAAAGAGTTTGCAATGAAAGCATTGCGAAAGAAGTTGAGGAAGCAAGCAAAAAAATAACTGCATCTGAAGTTTATGACGAGGAAAAAAGAATTAAGCACAACATAAGAGCACTTGTTAATTGCATAAGAAGCAAAGTTAGTGAGGAAGCAAAACCGTTTGTACACTTTACAGCAACTTCTAACGACATAATATCTACTTCTGAATCTTTAAGAATAAAAGAAGCTGTTGAAAATGTTTTGTTGCCTGAGCTTCTTGAGCTTGAAAATGTTTTGATAGAAATCGCTGAACAAGAAAAAGATACAATACAGATTGGAAGAACGCACGGCCAGCATGCAGAACCAATAACGTTTGGATTCACTATTGCAAGTTATGTTTCAAGATTGGGTGGAAGAATATTGAAAATAAAAGAAGCTGCTGCTAACCTTAAAGGAAAGTTTTCAGGAGCAGTTGGAGCTTACAATGCTTCCTCGCTTTTTATCAAAGATGCTGAAGAGTTTGAGAAATCTGTTCTGGAAAAAATAGGGCTTAAGCCAGGAAGCCATTCAACACAGCTTGTGGAAGCTGAATACGTAACTGATTTAATGCACGCAATTGTTTCTGCAATGGGAGTCATGGCTAACATTGCAGATGACATGAGGCATCTTCAGAGAAGCGAAATATCAGAAGTTTACGAACAGTTTGAATCAGAACAGGTTGGCTCCAGCACAATGCCGCACAAGCGCAACCCAATAAATTTTGAAAATGTTAAATCAATGTGGAAAGAATTTATGCCAAGAATGATGACAGTTTATTCTGACCAAATATCTGAGCACCAGAGAGATTTGACTAATTCAGCTTCTTCAAGGTTTAACACAGAACTAATTGCAGCTGCTATGATAACTGCTTCCAGAATGAAAAAAGTCATGAGCAAAATAGGAGTTGATAAAACCAGTTTGAAAAATAATTTTGACAAAAATAAGAGCATGATAGCTGCAGAGCCTGCTTACATACTGCTGGCTGCTGCAGGACATCCTGATGCGCATGAAGCTGTAAGAAAGAAAACACTGGAAGAGCAAGATTTTATTAGCCTTTTAATGAGCGATAAAGAACTTGAACCTTATCTAAAAAAAATGACAGAGCAACAACTAGAGATACTAAAGAACCCTGAAAAATATATTGGACTTGCTTCAGAAAAAACACAAAAAGTATGCAATGAATGGAAGGAAAAGTTAAAATGAGCTACAAAATAGCAACACTAGGCAGCCATTCAGCGCTTCAGATACTCAAAGGAGCAAAAGATGAAGGATTTGAAACAATAGCTATCTGTGAAAAAGGAAGGGAAAAACCATACAAAAGCTTCAGAGTAGCTGACGAAATCATAACACTCAACAATTTTTCAGAGCTAACTAAAATAGAAAGCAAACTCAGAGAAAAAAATGCAATACTCATACCTCACGGAACTTATACAGGTGTAATGAGTCAGGAAGCTATTGAAAGATTAAAAGTAGCTTATTTTGGCAACAGAAAAATCCTCAAATGGGAATATGACAGAACATTGCAGAGAGACTGGCTGAAAAAAGCAGGGTTAACGCTTCCAAAAATATTCAAAAAACCTGAAGACATAGACAGGCCTGTTATCATTAAATTCTTTGGAGCAAGAGGAGGGAAAGGTTTTTTCCTAGCTAAAACTACTGAAGAATTTTACAGAAAATTAAAAGCAAAAGAAGCAAAAAAATACATAATACAAGAATATGTTATAGGAGCACCAATCTACATACATTACTTCTACTCTCCAATAACTGATGAGCTTGAAATAATGAGCTTTGACAAAAGATATGAAAGCAATGTAGACAGCATAGGACGAATAGCTGCAAAAGACCAGCTTGATATGGGCCTGGACACAAGTTATAACATAACAGGCAATGTTCCAATTGTAGTAAGAGAATCTTTGCTACCAGAAATATTTGAAATGGGAGAATCAGTTGTTAAAGCAAGCAAAAAACTCGAGAAACAAGGCATGGTCGGGCCTTTCAGCCTTGAAACAGTAATAACACCAGACCTTAAGTTCTATGTCTTTGAAATATCTGCGAGAATAGTGGCAGGAACAAATTTTTTCATAAATTCCAGCCCGTATGCAGACTTACGCTATAATGGACAGATGAGCACCGGAAGACGCATAGCTCGAGAGATAAAAATTGCAATAGAAAAAAATAAGTTGGGCGAGGTGTTAATATGATAACAAAAAAAGAGCTGCAAACAATAATAAAAGAATACGGAAAAGATGTAACAATAGGAAGCCTTGGAGGGCATTCTGCTCTTGATGTTTGCAGAGGAGCAAAAGATGAAGGCTTAAGAACAGTTGTTGTTTGCCAGAAAGGACGCGAAAAAACATATACTAATTACTATAAAAGCAGGAATGGTGTAGGAGTTGTTGATGAAGTCATTGTTGTTGATAAATTTTCTGACATTGTAAAAGAGGAAGTGCAAAAAAAATTACAACAACTTAATACTGTATTTGTGCACAGCAGATATTTCTGGGTTTACTGCGATATTGATAAGATTGAAAACAACTTCAAAATTCCATTTTTCGGAACAAGGCAACTAGTAAAAAAAGAAGAAAGGCACGAAGAAAACAACCAATATTTTCTTTTGGATAAAGCAGGAATAAAAACACCGCAACGCTTTGAAAATCCCAAAGATATCGACAGGCTTGTGCTTGTAAAAGTAGCTGAAGCTGCCCGCGTATATGAAAGAGCATTCTTTTTTGCGGCGAGTTACGATGAATATGTTGAAAAATCAAAGCAGTTGTTAGACAAAATAACAATCACAGAAGACGCGCTCAAAAGAAGCATAATAGAAGAGTTTGTAGTTGGAGCATTAATAAATTTTAACTTCTTTTACTCGCCGCTCACAAAAAAAGTCGAGCTATTAGGAACAGACATCAGACGGCAAACTAATATTGATGGCTTGCTCAGGTTAACTGCTCCAGAGCAGAACGAAGTATTGAAGCACAACAAAGTAAAATACATTGAAACAGGGCATATTGCAGTAACCGTTAAAGAATCTCTTCTTGAAAAAGCTTATGAAGCTGCTGAAAAATTTGTAAAAGCAACACAAAAGCATTATCCGCCAGGAATAATAGGTCCTTTTGCTTTGCAAGGAGCTATCATAGCAGGCCCGCCAAAAGAAGAATTCGTGGTTTTTGATGTAAGCATGCGCATCCCAGGAAGCCCAGGCACCAGATATACGCCGTACATGAATTATGTTTATGGGCAAGACGTAAGCGTGGGAAGAAGAATAGCCATGGAAATAAAAAAAGCTGTTGAAGAAGGTAAGTTGTTGGATATAGTGACGTAAAATTATTTTTGAGGAAAGAAATGATATTAGTCGTAGACTTTGGAAGCCAGCTAGCACATCTAATTGCCCGACGCATAAGGTCATTAGGAGTTTACACTGAGATAGTAGAGCCGACAGTAAAAGCCTCTTGGATAAAAAACCAAAAACCTCAAGGAATAATACTTTCTGGAGGCCCGCAAAGCGTTTACGAAAAAGATTCCTTAACGTTAGACAAAGAGCTTCTTGAATTAGGAATACCAATATTAGGAATCTGCTATGGGCACCAATTGTTAGCGCAGGTACTAGGAGCAAAAGTAATACCAGCAAACAAAGAATACGGTAAAGAAACTCTTACAGTAAAAAAATCAAAGCTGTTAAAAGGACTGGATAAAAAAGAACAGGTATGGGCAAGCCATGGAGATACTGTGTTAAGCGCTCCAGAAGGGTTTGAAGTTGTCGGTGCAACAGAAGAATGCAACATAGCTGCTTTTGAAAACAGTGATAAGAAAATATATGGAGTGCAGTTCCATCCGGAAGTTGCGCACACAATCAACGGCATGAAAGTATTGAAAAATTTTGTTGAAATCACAGGGGGCGGGAAAGGTTACTCAATAAAAGGGCTTGACCGCAAACTTGTTGCAGAAATAAAATCAACAGTAAAGGACGGGGCAGTAATAATGGGAGTGAGCGGAGGAGTTGACAGCCTAGTAGCCTCTGTTCTGGTAAGAACGGCAACGCCAAACATTTACTGTGTTTTTGTTGACCACGGGCTTATAAGGAAAAATGAAAAGCAGGAAGTAGCAGAACTCTACAGAAAGCTGCAGTTCAAGCATTTCTACTACGTTGACGCTGCAAAACTCTTTTTGCACAGGCTGAAAGGAATAACAGACCCTGAAAAAAAGAGAAAAATAATCGGGAATACCTTTATTGAAGTTTTTGAGAGGAAAGTAAAAGAGCTAAAAAAGTATCACGACATAAAGTATTTAGGACAGGGAACAATATACCCTGACAGGATAGAATCTGCAAAAGCTTCCAAGCAGGCTTCTGTTATTAAGACGCATCACAATGTTGGAGGGCTGCCTGAAAAGATGAAGCTAAAGCTGGTTGAGCCTCTTAAAGACTTGTACAAGGATGAAGTAAGGGAACTGGGAAAAGAGCTGGGATTAAAAAAAGAATGGCTATGGAAGCACCCATTCCCAGGGCCAGGATTAGCAGTAAGAATACCAGGAATAGTAACTCCACAAAAAATAGCACTTCTAAAAGAAGCAGATGCAATCTTCATGGAAGAGCTTAAGAAAAGTGGTTATTACGATAAAACCTGGCAGGCCTTTGCTGCACTGCTGCCAGTCAAGGCAGTAGGAGTGATGGGAGACGCCAGAGCTTACGGTTATATAATTACGTTGCGGGCTGTTACCAGTCAGGATGCAATGACAGCAGACTGGGCCAAGCTGCCACCAGAATTGCTGGAAAGAGTTTCAACAAAAATAACAAAGAAAGTGAAAGGAGTTACGAGAGTATTGTATGACATCAGCCAGAAACCGCCGGCAACGATAGAATACGAATAAGTCTTGTCACCATTCCATAATACTCAACAAAGTATTAATAGTGGTGGCGTTTATTACTCAGTGTAGGTGGTATTGTGGGGTTTTTAAAGTTCTTGCATAAAGGTAAAAAGGAAGAGAGCTCTAAAGAGCTGATTCATGAGCCTTTGCTGCCGCCTAAAATAAACGAAGAGAAAGAAGCAGGAGGACTTCCTGATTTTTCTGAAGAAAGCCATACTGAAGAGCTAAAGCTGCCTGATGTATCTGAATTGGAAGTTAACGAAGAAGAAAGCCCTGAAATCCCTGATTTTTCTAAACCAGCTGAATTTCACCCAGCTAAAGAAGAGATATCTCCAATTAAACTACATAAACCGATGGAAATAAGAAAACCTATAGAAATGCCGGAAATACCTATTCCTAAGCCAAGAAAACCAATTGAAATGCCTGAGATTAGGCTTCCAAAACTAGAACCAGTTGAGCAAAGATCAGAGGAAGCCTACAAATACACTCCTATAAGGCCTACAGGACCTCGTGAAGAAGAACCAGAGCACCATATTGAAGAAATGCCAAGGATTAGAGGGGATGTTTTTGTAAAAGCACAGGATTACAGGGAAATAATAGAAGGGCTTGAAGATTTGATAAGCTCGCAAAAGGAAAAGCTTTCAAAAGAAGAAAAAGACGCTTTTATGATTGAGGAAAAAGCGCATGACAAGTTTGTAAATGGGATTGAAGACTTGCAACGCAATCTTATAACAACCGAGAATACGATGTTTGAATGAGGTGAAAAAATGAAAGCCCCGGTTTTTGTTAAAATAGACAAGTACAGAGAAGTAGAAGAAACTATCAAGCAAATAAAAGACAAATTACAAGAAGCAAAAGACATGGTGCATCGAATAAGTGAAATGAAGTCAGAAGAAGAGCAAGAACTTCACTTATGGAATGAAAACTTAAAGCAGATGGAAGAAAAAATATCAGTAGTAGAACATTCAATGATAAGATAAGGATAAAATGACGGAAAAAGAAGAGCCAATATATGTAGGAGTAGAAAACCCTGTAGAGATAAGAAGGGCTCTTTTGGAATCCTCAAAAAGCCTGATAAAAATACTGCAAGAAAATGAAAGCAGAAGGCAAAGAAGAGAGCAAAAGCATAAGTTTGTGGTTGAACTAAAGAGTAAAATTAAAGAGATTAATCAACTAATAATACACTTAAAATCAGAGCTGCCAAAAATCAAAATGAGCAGTTTGCCTAAAAAAGCAAAACCAGAGCCAGTTGTTCCTGTTGTTAAAAAAGAAATAAAGCTACTGCCAAAGCCTAAACCAAAACCAATCCGCTTATCAGAAGCACAGGAGCTTGAAAAAGAGCTTCACGACATAGAGTCAAAATTGAGCAGACTAGGATAAGCTAATTCTAGGTTAAATTTAAATAGCAAACAAAAGCTTCTTTATTGTATGCGGGGGTAGCTAAGTCCGGCTAAAAGCGATAGACTCAAGAAAGTTGAGTGGTGAGCGAAAGCAATGATCGCCCATTTATGCGGAATCTATTCCCTTAGTGGGTTCAGGGGTTCAAATCCTCTCCCCCGCATTTTATTTTTTAGAAGATTTTTTTCTTGAATCAAGGATTTTTTTTGCTTTCT
>CEPX01198092.1_pt1 | contig 35097 bp, 32 predicted proteins | sample 361361 | NCBI WGS metagenome assembly CEPX01 (sample SAMEA2619974, study PRJEB7988) | marine metagenome | biome: marine biome (ENVO:00000447); feature: mesopelagic zone (ENVO:00000213) & marine oxygen minimum zone (ENVO:01000065); material: "saline water (ENVO:00002010), including plankton...
TCAGATGTTCCAATTTCATCATCTAAATCATCTTCGTCGGAAAAACGTCCTTTTATTTTTTTAAAAATTCCACCAAATAGTACCCGGACTCCCATATTAAAGATTATTCAAGTATGTTTATAAAGTTTTAGAGAAGGAGAATAGTGAGATAAAAAGAGATTGTTGAGGAAGTTATTGAGAGTATTCCGAGATTGAGTTTGAGAACCTTTGTTCCGGCGAGGGGCATCAAATGAAGAGTTAGAACTGCCAGGGAAAAGAAAAAGAGAGGGGGAAGAATTTTATTAGAAAGTGTAGTCATCCAAGTAGGTAATGTTTTTTCGTGTTTTTTTTGAACCGATTTTTTCATGATAGTGACCGACTACTGAAGTATTGTAGGTCTTATATAGTTTTTGAGGATGCACTAAAATATATAGAATGTAAAACAAGATAGTGTTATGGGAAGTGGGTTTTTGAAAGAAGGAGTAATAGAAAAGAGACTCTATCAAGAGACTATTTTGGGGACTGCTGCAAAAAATAATACATTAGTTGTGCTTCCGACAGGTTTAGGAAAAACTTTTGTTGCCGCTCTTTTAGCCGCGCAGAGGCTTGGAAAACATCCAGAAGGGAGAGTTCTTTTTGTTGCTCCGACGAAACCTCTTGTTGAACAACATAGACAGGTGTGGGAGAATGCCTTTGTGTTTGGAGACGATGAGTTTGTGTCACTGACAGGAGAAATTTCACCAGATAAGAGAAAGGTGATTTATAATGATGCGCAGTTTATTTTCGCAACTCCTCAAGTTATTCAAAATGATTTGTTGTCGAAGACTCTATCCTTAGAAGATTATTCGCTTTTAATTGTTGATGAAGCTCATCGCGCGGTTGGAGAATATCCTTATTCATTTATTGCTGAAAAATATATGGAGGAGTCCCGATTTTCCAGAGTTCTTGCTTTGACTGCATCGCCGGGAAGTCGGAAAGAGGATATTGAGAAAATTTGTAAGGAGCTTTCTTTGGAAAAGATTGAGTATAGGAGTAGGGAGCATGAGGATGTTGCGCCATATGTCCGAAAAAGAAAGATGGAATGGGTATATGTTGACTTGCCAAGAGAATTTATGCGGATGAAGGAGGCACTTGATAAAGTATTCAAGGAAAATATTGCAAGCTTGCGAGCTTCCGAGCTTTTAGGAAATAGTAAGTATGTGAAGAAGCTTGATTTGTTGAAATTGCAAGGAGCTTTGGCGAAGGATGCGGCAGAGAATCCTGATTTGTATAAATATATGTCAATTGCCGCAGGGGCTATGAAGGTTTATTATGCGCAGGAGCTTCTGGAGACGCAGGGAATTGTTCCTCTGCAGGAATATTTTAGAAAACTTAAGAACGATCCGACGAAAGCAGCTCAAAGGTTGAGAACGGATCCGAGAATGAAAATGTGTTTTGCTGAAGTTGATAGTCTTGCCAAGGTAGGGTTTGAGCACCCCAAGATGGAGAAATTGTATGAAATAATTTCAAATACTGGTGGGCAGGCTTTGGTTTTTGCTAATTATAGAGCAAGTGTTGATAATATTGTGGATTTTTTAATAGAGAAAGGAATTTCGGTAGGAAAGCTTATCGGACAGACAGGAAGACGAACAAAAGGGCAGAGTCAGAAAGTTCAGATAAGTCAGATTGAGAAATTTAAGAAAGGTGAGTTTAGAGTTCTTGTGGCAACTTCTGTTGGCGAAGAAGGTTTGGATATTCCTGTTGTTGAGAGTGTTATTTTTTATGAGCCAGTTCCGAGTGCTATACGGAGCATACAGAGAAGTGGAAGGACTGCAAGAACTTCTCCAGGGAATGTGTTTATATTGATGTCAAAGGGGACTAGAGATGAAGCATATTATTGGAGCTCAAAAAAGAAGGAAGAGGGGATGGTTCGGGCTTTAGGAGGAGTTGATTTAAAACCAGCAGCTCAGAAGACTCTTGGTACTTTTTCTGAAAATAATGGGGAAAAGATAGTTGTTATTGCTGATTCAAGGGAATCTGGTTCAGGTATTTTGAAAGCTTTGTCAAAATTTGGATGTGAAATTCAATTGAAGCAATTAGATGTTGCAGATTTCCAACTTTCTGATAGAGTAGGGGTTGAGAGAAAGTGTGTTGATGATTTTCTGCAATCAATTGTAGATGGGAGATTGATGGATCAGGTGACTTCTTTGTGCTCTCTTTTTGAAAGGCCTTTATTGATAGTAGAAGGAAGTGGACTTTACAATAAGAGGAATTTGCATCCAAACGCTATAAGAGGGATGATTTCGACAATAGCTATTGATTTTCAACTTCCTATAGTAACGAGTGAGGATGTTTCGGACACTGCGGCGTATATACACCAAATTGCTAAGAGAGAACAGATTGATGAAAAGCGAGAAATAAGGCTGAGGAGTGGGGCAAGGCCAAGACTTCTTGCAGAAACTCAGCAGTATATTGTAGAAAGTCTTCCAAATGTCGGACCTTCTCTCGCCAAGAGACTTTTGAAGGAATTTGGTGGCGTCAGTGGAGTATTTACTGCAGGTGAGGAAGAGTTAATGGCTGTTGAGAAAATAGGAAAGAAAAAAGCTAGTGAAATAAGAAGTGTTATAGAATCTAAATATTCTCTACAATAATATTGTTTTAATAAAAGTTGAGTAGTCGCTTTCTAATTGTGTGAAATTAGATACAATTTGTTCCTTGAGATTTCCCAAAACCGTCCCAAATTCTATTGGTTCCCAGCGACGAGAAGGATTTGATGCGCCACCAGATTGTAGGTCTGCTTCCACAAGGATTTCATAGCAATGCCAGCCAAATTCGATAATTTTTTCTCCTTCTTTTTTTAGTTTGGCTGTTTTACTTGGTTTTGAAGCGGCTTCATTTAAATAGAGGGTTTCGAAATCACCTAACCAGGTTTTGAGAGTTTCTCCCTGTTCAAATATTATTTTATTATCCAGAACTCCTGTTTCAGGATTTAGAGCACCAAATATGGTTTTTTTTATTGATCTTAATTGTGTTTCAAGTTCGCGTGCATTTGGTGCTGGCATAGTTTGAAGGTGGTCTCTCTGATATTAAAGGTTTTGGGACTTATCTTTTAGACTTATATGAGGGTCTGTTTGAACTTCTCTGTGGGCGTCTGTTTGAGGAGGATTTTGAGCCGCCACTTCTTCTGTGAGAGCCTCCTCTTTGTGAACTGCCTCTGTAAGAACTACTTCTTCTATTTGGACCACGTCTATTACTTGAACCATATTTTGTTTTGTTTGGACGGCCTTTAGGGACTTGTATAATTATTTTTTCGAAATCTGGAAGCTCTGCACGGGGAATATCCCCAATTGCTTCCTGTTTCACTTTTCTGAAATTTTCGTAGTCACGGCTTCCAAGTATGTTTATTACCTTTCCTTCTTTGCCTGCTCTTGCTGTTCTACCAATTCTGTGTATGTATTGATTGCTTTCTTTTGGTATGTCAAAATTGTAGACATGAGAAACCATAGGTATGTCTAGACCTCTGGCTGCTACGTCTGTGCAAACAAGGACTTGGACGTTTTGAGAATGAAATTTGTCCATTGTTTTTGTTCTTTTTGCCTGTCTGAAACCTCCATGGATTGCCATTGTGTTTATACCTCTTTCATTTAGATGTTTAGATACAAAATCAACAAAACGTCTTGTGTTGCAGAACACCATTACGAGCTCTGACTCTTCATTTTTGAGAAGATGTAGAAGAAGTGAAAATTTTAGTCTGTCCTCAATATCATAATAAATTTGTTCCAGTTTTGTGGGGTCTACGAAAGACTCGGCAAATACTTCCTGTGGGTCTCTCATATATTTTCTTGCAAGTCTTTTTACACCAGAGGAGAGTGTGGCGGAAAAGAGTAAGGTCTGTCTGTTTTTTGGGCAGGCTCGGATTATTTTCTGGACATCATCTATGAAGCCCATATCTAGCATTCGGTCTGCCTCATCTAAAACTAGTATGTTGATAGAATCTAGGTTTATTGTGCCTCTTTCCATGTGGTCAAGAAGTCTACCAGGTGTTGCAACCGCAATTTCAACACGACGAAGGGCTTGTATTTGATTACTTATTGAAACCCCCCCATATACTGCAGTTACTTTGAGGGATTTGTGTTTTGAAAATTCTTTCAGTGCCTTTGCTGCCTGTATTGCTAACTCTCTTGTAGGAGTAAGAACAAGTGCCTGAAGACCTTTTTTCTGTTCTGTGTTTTGGATTATGCCAGCACCGAAAGATAGTGTTTTTCCTGAGCCTGTAGCTGCCTTTGCCATTAAATCTTTACCAGATAAAACTGCAGGGATTGATTTTTCTTGTATTTCTGTTGGTTCTTCGAAGCCTTGTTCTGCTATTGACATTAAGAGTGGCTCCGCTATTCCAAGTTTTTTGAAGGTGCCAACAGAACTGAGGTCGATTTTTTGGTTTTTTACTGCGTCTGTTTTTCCTTTTTGGGGTTTTTGTTTTCTATTGTGTTTTGTGTATTCTTTCATTCTAGTTTAATCTGATCCACAAAAAGTTCATCACGTTTCCTAATTCGCAGCCTAACTGTGTTATGGTTCAAATCCAGGCTAAATTAATGATAGTTGGCTTATTAATATGTTTTGTGTGGGGTTTTGGGAAGATATATAAAGTTTATTATTTATTATCCATATAGACAATAATGGTTCTAGAAACGAAGAAAGACAGTCGCGGACGACCTGTTGGAAGCCCAATACGAGAGAAAATAAAGCAGATACTTGGAGCGCTTGGTTGTGCTTATGGTTATGAAATACATAAAGTATATCTTCTGGCTTTTGAGCCACTTGAAGCCCGGCAAATTTACTATCATTTGAAAAAAGGCGTACAACAAGATGAATTTAAGGAATATGGAATAGAACAAATACAAGGAAATTATACATGGGGAAGTACCAGCACACGAAAATACTATTCCTTAGATCCAAATTTAGTTATCGAAATACCCGATTCTGTTTTTAGTGCTATGCGAGTACTTGGTTTAAAATATAAAGAAAAACCCAGAAAAATGGATGATAAATTTACAAATAAAGGTAGTTTGGGTAAAGAAGTGAGTAGTGATAAAGAACATAAAAAAAGTGGTGTAAATGAGTCTAATATTTCGCGGCCACATAAAACATATGGTTAATTGTTTGTTTATGGTTTTTTAGGTCTCAGTCCCCTTTATTTCATATAGAACTTTTTTTTATTTTTATGTGTGTTTTCCTTTTTTCTATCTTATTTTCCTTTTTTTGTTGTTTGTTTGTGGTCTTTCGGTTTTATTTATTTATTTATTTATTATCTATATAGTTAATAAATATATATAATATAACCAAACAAAAAACCCCAACTTCCACTGGAAAATCACAACAAAACCCCCAATTTCCTTTGGAAAGGGAAGAAAAGAACCCAAAAACAAGAAACAACACCAAAACACCCCATGAAACAAAAAATAAAACAAAAAAGACCACTAAACTACTTTTTAATAAGATAAAAACAAGACAAAAACACTACAAAACCACTAAAAGCGGTCTAATCGGGCTTAAAACAAAAAACACCGCCCCACCAACTGGCTGTTCCACTGGAAACAAAGGGGTGGGTGGGTCTGGAAAAACCAGTAAGGTATTTATACCCTTACTTCCTATGCAAATATTGTGGGTAGGTATGAAACAAAAAACACTAGAAGATTTATTTGATTCCTTTCTAAGTAAACAATCACTATTTATTTCAAAACAAGCCTTACAAGACGCATACACACCTGAAAACGTCCCACACAGAAACGAACAAATAAACCAATTAGCTGCTATTTTAGCTCCTGGGCTTCGTGGGGACAGACCATCTAATGTATTTATTTATGGAAAAACAGGAACAGGAAAAACACTGGTTTCTAAATTTGTTTGTCAGGAACTAGAATCTAAGGCCACAAAACAAAAAACAACACTTAAAACCCTCTATATGAATTGTAAAATGGAAAAAATAAATACACCCTATAGACTTCTTGCGCGTTTCCTAAGTTTTATTGATGTAGATGTTCCAGCAACTGGTTTGCCAACAGATGAAGTATATAAAATATTTCTTAGAGAAATAAACAAAGCTGGTGGGGTATTTATTATTGTTCTGGACGAGATAGACACTCTTGTCGAGACAGATGTTCTTTATAACCTAACTAGAATAAATACAGAACTTTCAAATGCACAAGTAAGTATAATTGGAATTTCAAACGACCTAAATTTCACAAACAATCTCGACCCACGAATAAAATCCAGCCTATCAGAAGAAGAATTAGTATTTCCTCCTTACAATGCCATACAAATTCAGGACATATTAGCAAACAGAGCAGACATAGCACTTTCTCCAACTTCTTTGGAAGAAGGAACAATAGCAAAATGCTCTGCTCTTGCCGCCCAGGAACACGGAGATGTGCGAAGAGCATTAGACCTTCTCAGGGTTGCCTGTGAAATCGCAGAAAGAAATGTAGACATAAAGGTAAATGAAGGACATGTCGACAGAGCAATGCGCAAAATAGACATTGATCGTGTTGTCGAAATTGTAAAAACACAACCCCGCCAATCACAAATAGTACTCTACAGCATAATCTACTTAAAAGAATTAAATAAAAACGAAGTTGCTACAGGGGAGGTATTTGAAGTCTACCATAACCTCTGCAAGCAAATAGGCCTTGTGCCACTAACTCAGAGACGTGTCTCCGACCTAATATCGGAATTGGACATGTTAGGTGTCATAAATTCCCTCGTCGTCTCAAAAGGACGATACGGAAGAACAAGAAAAATAAAACTAGATATGACACCTGTCGCCCTGGAAAAAACATCCGAAATACTTCGTGGCGAATTACTCTGAACTCCAACATGAATATAAAACTACAGAAAGATCTACTGAAACTGGTTATAGAAAAAAACCTACAGATAACAACAGATGCTATCAGATTAATTGCTGAACAAAAAGAGCCAAAAAAAGCACTGGAAAATTCAATAAAAAAACTAGAATCTGGTGAATTTCTTATCACAACAACACACTTCACAAAAACCCAATCAATTTCAGAAAGAAAAATTGGCTCAGCCTTTAAAACAGAAGTAAACATACTCCAAAACTGCACAAAAACACCTTATGTAGACGGTCTCCAAACAATTTCTGATTTCTTCAGAGCAAGATACAACTATTTCAAAAAAATTCTTTCCACACGTACCAATAATACCATGTCCCTTGCTCATGCAGAAAAAGCAAAAGGGGAAAAATGCAGTTTAATTGGAATAGTTTCTGACAAAAGAATAACTAAAAATAGCGTCATACTCGAGTTAGAAGATCCAACAGGGACTCTAAAAACAATTACTACAAGCCCAGAGGCAATCAAACAGGCAGCGCCTATAGTCCTTGATGAAGTAATAGCGCTTGAAGGAAGCATGGGAGATGATATATTCTTTACTAACAACATAATACAACCTGACTTTCCAACAGGAAGGCACATGAAAAAACTCTCTGATGCAAGCCATACAGCCTTCCTTTCTGACATACACATTGGAAGTAAAAAATTTCTCAAAAAAGAGTTTAACGACCTTCTCGATTGGTTCAATTCAGATGTTGAAAGTGATATACAAAGGGAAATAACAGATAATATAAATTACATTTTCATAGCTGGAGATTTAGTCGATGGTGTTGGTGTTTACCCCAATCAAAAAGAAGGCCTCTACGAATCTGACATCACAAAACAATATACAGAAGCGGCAAAACTCCTTTCAAAAATACCTGAAAATATTGAAATAATAATTTGCCCCGGAAACCACGATTACACACATCTAGCTCAACCACAAACACCTCTGACTAAAGACATAGCCCCTGAATTAAATGAACTAAGTAATGTAACAATGGTCAGCAACCCCTCTCTTGTAAATATACATTCCTCAGATGGGGGTGGTTTAAACACACTACTCTATCATGGAACAAGCATAGATACAATGGTGGCTTCTGATAAAACTTTCAAAGATGGTTACAAACACCCTGAAATAGTTATGCTGGCTCTACTCAAAAAAAGACACCTATCTCCTATATACAGTTCCGATTTGGTCACAAGCGGACAGGATAGTATGGTAATTCCAAGTGATATAGATATATTTCACACAGGTCATGTTCATTCAAATGGTGCTATGAACTATCGCGGAGTAACAATGCTGAATTCAGGAACTTGGCAGGGTAAAACAGACTTCCAGGAACTATGCGGGCACGAACCAACACCCGGAAATCTTCCTATAATAAATATGAAAAGCCGCGAAATGCAGCTAATAAATTTTTACAAAAATGAACCTATCTGAATATAAAAATTCAATAAAAGAACAAACACAGAAAGAGTTTGATATAGCCTCAAAAGCAAGAAACTCTGCACTGGATTTTTCCAATGAACCTGAAATATACATAGCAACCAATGTAGAAGAAAAAGTTGAAGGTCTGCTCCAACTCAAAGGGCTTGCCAAGCTCATCAGAGAAATAAGAAAAAATACTGAAGTAGAAGAGGAAGTAGCTTTCAAACTTATAGAAGAGTTAGTCAAATTAGAGCCAGACCGAGAAACAGCTGCTGACAATGCGATCCGGGCATCTCTAGCTTATCTAACTCAAGGGGCAGTTGCAGCCCCACTCGAAGGAATAGCAAAAGTTACCATAGGACGAAATCCTGATAACACAGAATATCTTTCTGTCTATTACGCAGGTCCAATACGGGCTGCAGGAGGAACTGCAGAAGCCATTTCCGTAGTAATGTCAGATTATACTAGAAAATGTCTCGGGCTCAGTAAATTCAAACCAACACAAGACGAAGTCCGCCGTTACATTGAAGAGATTAATTGGTATCACCGCAGAGTCCATCTACAATACAAACCCTCTGAAAACGAAATAGAAACAATAATCAGAAACGTTCCAATATGCCTCAACGGAGAGCCAACTGAAAAAGTGGAGGTTTCAAATTATCGTGACCTTCCTCGTGTTGAAACAAACAGACTAAGAGGAGGTATGTGTCTAGTCCTAGCTGAGGGAATAGCACAAAAAGCTCCAAAACTTCACAAACGTCTGAAACATCTTGAAGAAAAATTTGGTCTTGACTGGAGCTGGATTGACGGTCTTCTGGCAATAAAGAAAGCAAAAAGTGAACACCTCAAAGTGGAAATACCAAAACATGAATGGATATCCGATATCACAAATGAAGGCGCTGCCAGTCTCGGAAAAATAATTCACAAAGCAGTTGATGAAGGAGAAGTTTGGGCAAAACAGCTTTTAGAGGAAGAAAAAGAAGCCCCCCAACATGCTAAATATCTGAACGAAGTCCCTGCAGGACGGCCGGTTTTCGCGTTTCCTTCCACTAGAGGGGGCTTTACTCTTCGTTATGGAAGAACCCGTGCAACCGGCTATGCAGCACTAGCATTAAACCCGGCTTTAATGTACATTCTCAATGAATTCATAGCAATTGGAACTCAAATAAGGCTGGAGTTCCCTGGAAAAGCGGCAATCGTAACTCCTTGTGATACTATAAATGGTCCGACAGTCTTGCTGGATTCTGGCGAAGTTATCCAAGTAGATACAGTAGAAAAAGCCCTCGAACTAAGAGATGAGGTAGTAAAAATAATACAACTAGGAGATATTCTTATATCAGCTGGCGATTTTGTCGAAAACAACCACCCACTCCCCCCATCTTCATATTGTGAAGAATGGTGGTCTAAACAAATTTTTGAAAAAAATCCTGAGGAGGATTCAGATGCATTAAAACGTCCTTATCCTTTACCAAATTTTGAAGAAGCACTAAAATTCTCGGAAAAGTATGAGATTCCCCTCCACCCAAAATATACTTTCCTCTGGAGACATATATCAAAAAAAGGTCTAGAACATTTATCAAATGCTCTAGAAAAAGCACCTACTTCTGGAGATATTACTTTGAAAAACACACGAGAAATAAAAAAAATATTTGAAGAGCTCTGCATATTCCACAAAATCTCTGGAGAAAACATAATCATAACTAAACATTCTGATGCACTCCGCCATCAACTCCCAATTGGACTGGAAACAACAGAGGCAATACGAAATTCTTCTCACAAATCCTCTCTCAAAATCATAAATGAATTATGCAAAACAAAAATCATGGACAGAATTCCCACAACAATTGGTGCAAGGATGGGTAGGCCTGAAAAAGCAAAGCCCCGTAAAATGGTCCCGGCTATCCACGCACTCTTCCCAACCGGCGGAAGAAAAGGAAGAATACGTGACTTAAGAAAAACAGTAGAAAAAACACCAAGCGTTCTTATAGATGTTGCAAAATTCTACTGCAGAGCCTGCAACCGTTCTGAAATGTATCCAAAATGTTCTGTCTGTGATTCATCAACAGAATTAATTGCCACCTGTCCCCGGTGTAAAAGGGCGACAAAAAAAGAAAAATGCCCAATCTGTAAAATCCCTCCACGGGCTCACGAAAAAAAGCAGGTCAATATAAAATCAATATTTGAAAAAGCCTCACAAAAACTTGGAAATCCGGAACTCCCTCCTCTTAAGGGAGTTCTCGGTATGGGTAGTCGCAACAAAATTCCCGAACCCTTGGAAAAAGGAATGCTCAGAGCTCTCCACAATGTTTACCCCTTCAAAGACGGTACAATAAGATTCGACAGTACAAACGCCCCACTTACTCACTTCAGAGCAAAGGAAGTTGGTATTTCACTTGAAAAACTGAAAGCACTCGGTTATCAAAAAGACCGCTTCGGAAAGGAGGTAAATTCAACTTCACAAGAAATTGAACTCCTTCCTCAAGACATAATCTTATCAAACCACGGAGACAACCCTGCAGGAGAATACCTTCTAAATATATCAAAATTTGTCGATGACCTCCTTGTAAAATATTATGGTCTCCAGCCCTACTACAATGCAAAAACAGGGGACGACATGATTGGAAGTCATGTAATAGCACTTGCCCCTCACACTTCAACAGGTATAATAGGTCGAGTAATAGGCTTCACAAAGGCCCGCGTCGGATACGCACATCCCTGCTTCCACGACGCCAAAAGACGCGACTGCGATGGCGACGAAGATGCAATAATGTTACTTCTTGATGCTTTTCTAAATTTCTCAAGAGAATTACTTCCTGACAGACGAGGAGGAAGAATGGATGCTCCTCTTGTCGTAACCAATGAATTAAATCCCTTAGAAATAGATGACGAAGTCTACGATTTGGACATAGTCGAAGAGTACTCGCTCAAATTCTATGAATCAACAATTTGGACTGCAGAACCATCAAGTGTAGATATGAAGAGAGTCCGTGATGTTGTAAATGATGAAAATCCCTTCATTGGTTGGGGGTTTACTCACGACACCTCCGATATAGGACTTGGTGCCCATTTCAATGTATATTCTTCAGGACAAATGGTGGAGAAACTTGCAAAACAAATGGATCTTGCCGAGAGAATATCTGCAGTAAATGAAAACATAGTTGCAGAGAAAATAATTCAAAGCCACTTCCTTCCAGATATAAAAGGAAATCTCAGAAAATTTTCAAAACAAAAAGTCAGGTGCACAAAGTGCAATACAAAATATCGTCGTCCACCACTGAGCGGAAGCTGTGCTAATTGTGACGGAAATCTCACTCTAACAGTTCATCGCGGAAGTATAGAAAAATATCTCGGCATTTCTCAGGATTTAATAAAAAAATACAACTTATCAACCTACTTAGAACAAGAAATTAATGCCTTTGATAAAAATATCCTCGCCCTCTTCGGAGCAAAAGAACAAAAATCTCTGAAAAAATTTACTTCTTCTTTATCAACTTAAGTTTGAATAAATTCTCTCTTTCCAATTCCTCAAGCCTGGATCTTATAAATTCTGCTTGTCCTTCCATTCTAGGTATAACAATATATTCTAAAGCACTTACACGACGTCTGGTTTTTTCTATCTCAAGAAGTAGCCTCTTCATTGCGGTTTCCATTTCAGCGCTAAGAACTATTTTTTCAAGAAGTTCCTGGTAATCATCAACAACATTATCAATATAACTAGAACTTCCTATAATCCCATAATTTCTTTCATCAAGTACAGTCCCTTGTACAATTTCAATCTCTGGAACAGAAACTCCCATTATATTTTTCGGCTGCACTTTTATATCCGGATTCTTTGTAACAGAGAAGGCTGCCGACTCTACTGCCAGGGTTCCATCCATTGCCCTACTCACTTCAAGACTATTTACTGATTTTTTATGAATTCCACCAAGAACCTCTCTATTTTTCCTAACCTCATCTAAAATTGAAAAGAATTCCTGGATAAGTCCGTCTTTCTTCTTCTTCAGAAGTTCATAACCATTTTTAGCCAGTTTTATTTTTCGCTTGAGCTTTATTAGCTCAGATCTGGTTGGTTTTATGTCCTCTGTCATCTTATTTTTTTAGACGCTTCTTTATTTCCTCAGGATCTATTCTTGTAAGGTCCTTCTCATCAAGAATATCGGAAAACATCTTCCATCCAAGATCCAAAGTATCTTCAATCGAGCGGTTTTCTTCCCGTCCCTGCCTAACTAAAAGGTCTTCAAATGCTTCTGCAAAACGAAGAAATCGCCTGTCCCTCTCTGAGAGGGCTTCTTCTCCTACAATAGAAACCAGACCTCTCAATTCTCGCCCTTCTGCATATCCTGCATACAATTGGTTAGAAACATCTTTATGGTCATCACGTGTTTTCCCCTTCCCAATTCCAGAATTCATCAATCTTGACAAACAAGGAAGAACATCAATAGAGGGATATATTCCTGAACGGTGCAATTCTCTTCCAAGAACAATCTGCCCTTCTGTAATATACCCTGTAAGATCTGGTATAGGATGAGTTATATCGTCTCCTGGCATCGTCAATATAGGAACCTGTGTAATTGAGCCCTTCTTTCCATGTATAATACCTGCTCTCTCATACAAATTCGCCAAATCAGTATACATGTACCCTGGATACCCCCTTCTCCCTGGAATCTCCTCTCTCGCAGCTCCAATCTCTCTCAGAGCTTCACAATAGTTTGTCATATCTGTAAGTATAACAAGAACGTGCATCCCTTTCTCAAAAGCAAGGTACTCAGCTGTAGTCAATGCAAGTCTCGGAGTAATAATTCTCTCAACAGCAGGGTCATTCGCAAGATTCAGGAAGACAACAGCATGTTCAAGCGCTCCCGTTTCTTCAAAATCCTTGATAAAGTATTTTGCCTCTTCATTCGTTATTCCCATTGCAGCGAACACAACAGCGAATTCTCCTTCCTGACCTGGAACTTTCGCCTGTCTTGCTATCTGAAGCGCGATATCGTTATGCGGAAGTCCTGAACCTGAGAAAATAGGTAATTTCTGTCCTCTCACAAGAGTATTCATTCCATCAATTGTTGATATTCCTGTCTGAATAAAGTCAGATGGCGGACTCCTCGAATATGGATTTATTGCAGCACCATTTATATCCAAACGGTCCTCCGGTATAATTTCAGGTCCCCCATCAATAGGAACTCCAAATCCTGAAAAGACTCTTCCAAGCATGTCTCCAGAAACTCCTAACTTTATAGTTTCTCCTGTAAATTTAACGGATGCTTTCTTATCTATCCCTACAGTTTCTCCGAAAACCTGAACGACAACAATATCCTTCGATGTATCAAGGACCTGCCCTCGCTTCCTATCACCATTTGAAAGTTTAATATCAACAAGCTCCCCATATCCTACCTCATGAGTTTTCTCCAGAAATATCAAAGGTCCTGCAACCTGATTTATTGTTTTATACTCTTTCATTTAGTTTCCTCCTGACTTAGTGAGCCTACATTCTTAATCAGCTTTGCAAACTCTGTCTTCAATTTATCAGTCACTTTGTCATATTTCGCCTTGAATTCCTTCTCACTCACAAACTTCAACTGCAAGAAATCCGCTTTACTGTCCATATCTGCAATTTTCTCAATAGAAACCCCTGCCTCAACTGCACTCTGACCTTGCCTTCCAAATTCAAGATTAAATTTCATCATCATCATCTGTCTCTCAAGACTGCAATAAGTATCTATATCGTGAAAAGCGTTCTGCTGAAGATAACCCTCTCGTAGCAATCTCGCAGTTTCAAGAACCATCTGGTCCTTCTCAGGTATAGCATCAGATCCAACAATCTGCACAATTTCCTGTAATTGGGCTTCTTTCTGAAGGAGTGCCATACCTTCTTTCTGATTATCAACAAATTCTTTTCCTATATTTTCTGTGAACCAGTCTTCAAGTCCCTTTGTATAAAGTGAATAAGATGTGAGCCAATTTATCGAAGGGAAATGTCTCTTATTAGCCAGCTTGCTATCCAAAGCCCAAAATACCTTTGCAACTCTCAGAGTATTCTGAGTAACAGGCTCGGAGAAGTCTCCACCAGGGGGTGAAACTGCACCAACAACTGTAATTGAACCAAAATCCTTCCTTCCATTACACTCAACTCTCCCTGCTCTCTCATAGAATTGTGAAAGTTTTGCCGCAAGATAAGCAGGATAACCTTCTTCTCCTGGCATTTCTTCAAGCCTAGATGAAATTTCCCTCATTGCTTCCGCCCATCTCGAAGTCGAGTCAGCCATCAGAGCAACATCGTACCCCATATCTCTATAATACTCAGCAATTGTAATTCCTGTATAAATCGAAGCCTCTCTTGCCGCTACAGGCATATTGGATGTATTTGCTATAAGCACAGTTCTATCCATCATCGGTTTTCCAGTCTTCGGATCTGTCAGTTTTGGAAATTCTTCCAGAACTTCAGTCATTTCATTTCCCCTTTCTCCACAACCGATGAAAATAATTATGTCAGTATCTGCCCACTTTGCAAGTTGGTGCTGAGTAACGGTTTTTCCAGTTCCGAAACCTCCAGGAATTGCAGCAGTTCCTCCCTTTGCAATAGGGAAAAAAGTGTCAAGTATTCTTTGACCAGTTATCAGAGGAATATCTGGACTTAATTTATCCTTATATGGTCTTGGCTTCCTGACAGGCCAGTACTGAGCCATTGTTATTTTTTCTCCACTCTCAAGCTCAGCTACAGTATCCTTTACAGTAAACTTTCCATTACCAATTTTCCGAATCTTTCCTGACATTCCAGGTGGCACCATTACTTTATGTGTTATAACAGGAGTTTCCTGAACTGTTCCGATAATTTCTCCCTCACTTACTTTATCTCCTTTCTTAACAGAGGCTTTAAAGTCCCAGTTCTTCTTCATATCAAGCCCGTCAATAAAAACTCCCCTCTTAATGAAATCCCCCATTTCTTTCTTCAAACCTTCCAAAGGTCTCTGAATTCCATCATAAATACTTGTCAAAAGTCCGGGACCAAGCTGAACTGCCAGCGGCCTTCCTGTCGATTTTACAGGTTCCCCTGGCTTAACTCCAGACGTATCCTCATAAACCTGTATAACAACATCTTCCTGGTCTATCTTGATTACCTCTCCAAGAAGACCCTCTTCTCCAACATTAACAATATCATACATTTTTGCATCAAGACCTCTAGCAACAACAACCGGTCCTGATACCCTGTAAATTTCTCCCTTCGCCATCTTATTCACTACCCCCCATCTTTTTAATAATAAACTTTATCATTCTTTCCATAGGTCTACTCCCAAACTCCTTTTTATCAAAGTCCTCAAATCAGAGCCACCTGCACTATCTTCATCAGAAAGAGCAACTACAACTGGAGAAACCAGTTTTTCAAGCTTTTTCTTTATCTGAATAGGCATTTTTTGATAATAAGTTTCATTAACAACAACAATCCCTATATCAGAATTCTCTATAGTCTCAGTGAATACCTTATTGAAGTTAGTATAATCTGACTTCTCAACATTTTGTATATTCTTTATTCCACACAACTGGAAGCCAAGTGTGAAATCTCTTTCACCAATTATTGAAATTTCCATATTAATTTCCAAGGTACATCCCTGACCTCACAAGCACCTCCCCTTCTACGCTTTTCATCTGCTTACTCCTGACAATCATTCTGACATTTGCCATTTCTCTTTCTTTAACAACAATATATCCCAATACAGTTTTTAAATTCGGATTGTAATCTCTCAATAAAACTGTACTCCTCATCATAAGATATTTTCTCAAACCATTTTCCATTTTCCCAACATCTTTAATTCCACCGTCTACATATTTCCAAAATTTCTGCTTCTTGAAAAAATCAATCATACCTGGCAAATCTTTTTCAGAAAGACTTGCAAGATTTTTCATTGTAATATTTCCTCCACTAATAAAATATTTCTTCTCAGTCTTTGTTTTTGACCTACTGAGTCTGAGAATAGTTACAGCATTTCTGATGTCAATTTCTTCCTTTACAAAGACCATAAATTCAAAATCTGCCTCCCCTGCTTCCAATAATTTTTCATAATAAGCTCTGTCTAAAGCATCCTCCAGACTTTCAATATCTTTTATATCAAGTCCAGCCAAAATTCTATAATACTGAGTCATTTTCAAGGCCTGAATTACCTCAGCTACTGACGAAGTATTCTCAATTAAATTAGAATAAAATTCCTTTGTCAAATTTCCTGCAGGAATAAGAACCCGTTCTAATTCATCATTCCCTCTTCCTGAACTCTTCCCCCGTAATATAGCCTTTATATTATCTATATCATATTTTTCAACATAAGTGATAAGTGGTGACTGCGCTGGAACATATTTCAAAATGCTGTCAATAACCTGCGCAAAATTCTGGTAAAGCGCCCTCTCAACCAATTCAACTTTACTATATTTCATTCCAAGAGTATCTACTTCTTCTCTATAATCGCGCTCTTCCAAAAATTTTACAATCTCACTTACACCCATTTTAATAAAACGTTCATAATCAAGATCCTTGATCCTCTTTGCAATACCTGCCCTTGCTCTCGTTCCTGCATAATAATACTCTCCAGTTATTTCTCCCTGCCCCGCCGCAAACTTCTTATTCACCTTCATTTTCCAAACAATATATCTGACACCCCCTTCAAAGAGCTTCTCTGCGTTTCTTCAAAAATAGTCTCAAAAGTATAGTCTACTTGAACACTTCCTTCTTTATTAACAAGAATAAATCCTCCACTCGTTTCAATATTTCCAAGATGCTTTAAATTCGGTGCAAGTTTCTTCAAAAGAGCCTTATCTTCTGCATTAGTATAAACACCAAATGCATCAATCTCTCCCCTTCCTTTCTTAAGGAGAGCCTTCAGAAAAGTCTGTTTTTTCCCTATAGCGATCTTTTCTACCTTTACAAAAGCTTTAGAATAGGCTGACTCCATTATCCTTTTCCTCACATCAAGATTAATTTTCCTCGCCTGCAAATTCGAAAAAGCAGTTTCCTTCTTTTCAAGACCTTCAATAGTCTTCTCAAGCTCTGAGTTCCTCTTTTTTGTCAGATTTTTTATCTCATCCCGAGCCTCAGCTATTATAGAGTCTGCTTCCCTTTCTCCCAAGCTATCTATAGCTTTAGACTTAGACTCAATCCTCTGGAGAATGTCTTTCTCTACTTCTTCAAGTCCCATCTTATGCGTGCTGTGCGAGCTGCAATGCCATTATTGCAATAACAAGCCCGAAAATAACCAAAGTTTCCGGAATAACCGTAAACAGAAGAGCTTTTCCGAAATGTTTTTCATCTTCTACCATTGCACCAACTGCTGCTGCTCCAATGGATTTTTCTGCTATTCCTGCTCCAATAGCTGACAATCCAAGTGACAAGCCAGCACCAATTGCAATAAGTCCTGTTCCAACGTCTGCCATTCTATACCTCCTTTTTCGTACCTTGTGAGTCTCTCTCCATTCTATTTATTCTTTTCCGAAAGGCAGATAAGCCTCCCCTCCTCCTTTATAGAATTTCGTGAAGAACTCAACATAATGAAGCCTCAATGACTGAAGGAATCCACCAAGAATTCCAAGTAATATATTTATCGTATGTCCTAAAACTAGAGTTATTGTCCCTGCCACATACCCAAAACCACCGGCAGAGAAGAAAACACCAGTAAAGTCATTAATGACCATTGCAAGAGCAACTGATGCAAGCCCGACTGCGAAAAGTCTCGCATATGAAAGTATATTACTCAATATTGCTGGCAATTCTATAATACCAATTATCCCATGTCCTTTGTAAAGAAGTGCAATTGAGGCCACAAGAACACCATATACAATATAATTTGAATACGCAAATGTCAACATATCCAAATATTGCAAAATTACAAGAATTGCTGCCAACTCAAAAAACACCCAGCTACCAGTATGTTGCACCATATAACCAATACCCCCCTTTCTATATTCATTAATCAATCCAAGTAAATATCCTAAATTTATATGAACAATTCCCACTACAAGTGAAATCCCAAGCATCATGTTAATATTATGGGCTCTCGGTATCAGCGGGTGATAGGGTTCAACACCAAAAAATTCTCCAAATACAAAACCAAATACAATTGTTGCCAAAGAAGCCAGTATCAAAGCATTCATTAATCCTCGTCCAGTTTCACTCCTCATCTTCGTTTTCAAAAATCCAAAGAGAGCAAGTGTTATGAATCCATAGCCCACATCTCCTAAAATAAAACCAAAGAATAATGGAAATGTAAGGAAAATAAAATTGGTCGGGTCAATTTCCTTGTAAGTAGGTTTGGAATATAAATCTATAAAAACTTCAAAAGAATCCACAATTTTTGGATTTATAAGTTCCGTCGGAGGTGTCAAACCATCTTCTTCAGATGCTTCTTCACATTCTATATGAATCTTATCCTTAAACTCTGTCACCAAAGTCTTCTCCAAAGAAGAATATCTTTTTCGAGGTATCCACCCTTCAATGACGAAGGAATTATTACTTATAGCAAATTGCAAAGGAGCCTCTGCCTTCTCACTAGCTCTCTTCAAACTATACTCAGCCTTCTGCAGAAATTTACCTTCCACTCTAGTAAAGCGTGTAATTTTCTTATTTAAATCCTGCAATTCCAATTCATTACTTTTTGCAGTCCTTTCCAATTTCTTCCTTGTTCCATATTTTTCAAGATTATCTGGAAATTCAATTTCCCTGTATCCTAGTTTTTTTAACTCAGCCAACGCCTCAGGTCCTTTCTCCCTTTCAATAAAGAGAGCAAACGCAACCTCTCCTCGCATCTTTCCGGAAAAAAACTCAAACCGCTTCGTCAAATCACTTAGAGCTGCTTCAGGATCACTATTTACAAATCCCATATAAAGGGCAAGCTCGTTTGATTCCTTTAAAATTTCAACCTCAGTTCCAATTATCTCAACAAACTTAAGAGTCTCTCTAGCAATTTCAATTTCCACAAGTTCTTCCTGAATTTTCTCCATTTCCTCTAACAGGCCAGATACAACGGAATGTAGCCACTCAATCCGTTTTTCAACTATTTTATCACTCTCTTTCAAAGAAGGAGCTGAAGATACTCTTTCAACTCCCAATATACGCATAAGAGATCGTGCTTTTACAAGAGCACTCGAAAGATTCTCTGCCCTCTCTAAAGAATTTCCTATAGAAAAAACTCCCCCCTCCTTTTCACTCTTTGTTTTGGCGTAATCAAGAAGATGAACTGCTTCCTTCTCGTGCAATATTCTTATTGTATCCTCTAAAACTCGCTTAGAACCAGCAATTGAGACTTTGCACATCTTTTCTGGGGTCTTTATCATAAGCTAAACCCTCGTAAATTCTTTAAAAATGTAGTCTACCGCCTTCGTCATCTTCTTCTTTGCCGATTCCTCAAGCTTGGCAGCTTTTTTCTCCGCCACAGAAACAGACTTCCTTGCCCGCTTCATCTGATTTTTTCTCTCCGTATCTATACGTTCCTGTACATAAGTGACGGAATTCTCATTAAATTTTTCAAGAAGCCCGGACGCATATTTTCCTGCCTCAGTAAGTTTCATATCCTTTCTCGCTTCTGCAGACGAAATTTTATCAAACCCTTCTTGTTCAATTCGATTAATTCTCTTAATTATATCTTCTTTACCCATTTCCCACAACTCACCATTTATCTCCTAACTACATATTTATAGCTTACTATAAAACAACAAAACCGGTATCAGAAAGAAGCCCATACACTGAGCTCGCCTGACTCCAAGTTTTGGCGGAAAAAACCCGATTACTGTTCCAATTATTAAAACAACAAACCCACGGAATCCTGTCATCATCAAAACCAAAATTACAACAAACAATATCACCGTAAGAGTCAATTTTCTATAGGATTCCCCACTAATTTTTCCCAAGCGCCTTGCAACAAATTCACCTATTTTCACCTGCAGAAAGTATGCAATAATCCCTGAAAATAGAATAACACCAAGAAGTACAAAAATATCCCCAAGTCCAATTCCTGGAAAAATATCTTTTATTGCAATAACTAAACCAGACCTCATCTTCCCAACAGTATGCATAACTGCAAGTGTAAAAATAATATTTGCAGTATTTACTCCGGAAACAGAAATCAAAAAGTCCTCTCTTTCTGTATTTCTAACATTCTGAACAATATACGTAGCTTGCGCCGCTCCAATACCTGGCAATATACTAACTAAAATTCCAGCAAATGCTCCAAGAAAAGAGCTAAACACATCTTCTTTCTTTATCCTCCCTTTCCAAAACTCCTGCTCAGGTGGAAATGCTTGACTTTTCAAACTAATCAACATAGTACTGATTCCAAACATCCCAGAAAGGGCAGGAAAAATTAGACTTCCTGAAGCTTCTAAAGTAAAATATCCAAAAAAACCAGAAACCAGAAAAATTATAGTTGCTAGAACAATTCGTTTTTCTGACAAAACACTTAGAATAACAACTGCCATCAAAATCCATAAAATATTCCCTTGAACCAAAGGATAGACTGCCTCCATAATCTTCAGAGCAGGGAGAAATAAAATAAGAGTTATCAAAAGAGCAGAAAAACTTCCAAACGCAGTCAATCTAATTGCCTCAATCCCTCTCCCTTCAATCAAAAGTGAATGTCCAGGAAGAACAGACAGAGCACTTTCTCCTTCAGGAACTCCCAACAATATACTCGGAATAAAATCAAGAAACGTGTGGACTACTCCCATCGACATTAAAAGAGCTGCAATCGATATTGAGTTAAACTTCGTTAAATTCGGCGCCAGTCCTACAATAATGATCGCAAGTGTATTCGTATGAATTCCTGGAACAAGGCCTGTGAAAGTTCCTAAAATACAACCAAGCCCTGCAAATAATAATGTCTCTAGCATAAGTTTTCGAGAAAATTCAAAGTTAAACTCTTATTTTAACCAAGCAGGGTTAAAAGATAAGGAAGTGCAACAAAAGTTCCTATGGAGCTCCCAACATTCGCAAGCACAACAACAAGGAGTATTCTGGTTACTCTATTTTTCCAAAAGGCCCTCCAATTATCAAGTTTTCCAAGCCCTTCTAAATCACGAACTCTCGGAACTCTTACTACGGCTTCAATATAGCCTGTAACCCATCCTGCCGCAATCATAGGATTTAATGAAGTAAAGGGAGCTACCAGAAAAGCAGACACTATCGTAATAGGATGCCCAAGCGCAAGAGCCGTTCCAAGCGCGGAAAGTGTACCATTTATCAAGAACCACCACAACAATAGAGTAAGAGTTAACTCAGCGCCTCCACTATACAAACCATATCCAATAATTCCTAAAAACAAAGCAGGTATGGCATACATCGCAATCCTAAGTCCACTAATTTTCTTCTTTTGCACCTTTGCTCGTGTTGAAACTTTTACAAGAACTCCATTCTCAAGAAGTTTTTTAATTCCTTCAACATGCCCTGCTCCAACAACAGCAACAATATTCTCTCCATCTGCTTCAAGAATTCTCGCGGCCATATAAGAATCCCGTTCATCAATAAGAACCCTCTTCGCCGATGGTGCAATGCCGCTCAAAGTCTCAATTGCTTCTGTAAGAACATCCTTTTCCTTCATCTTCTCTATCAATTCTTCATCAATCTGTGCTTCAAACATACCTGAAAAAAAATGCATCATAATTTTCGCCTTTTCCTTAAGACCCATCATAGATAACATTCTCTGCATGGTAAGTTCTACTGGTCTGTCTGCAAAAACAATAGTACTTCCCTCCTTTTCAGCGGATTTCGCAGCTTCTAACATCTCTTCCCCTGGCTTTACTCCCAATTCATTCCCAATTCTCCTCTGAAAATTCATCAGCACCAGATGAAGTAGCAAGATGTGGGACTTCCCACTCTTCAAAACTTCATTAATCTTCATATCCTGCCAGCTGTCACCACTTATCAATTGCTCATAACGACCGGGACAGAGCTCAATTGCAACAGAATCAGGTTTTTCCTTCGTTATAATTTTCTTGACTTCAGTAATGCTTTTCTTGGAAACGTGCGCAGTTCCCACCAAGCTTATTCTCTTCTTTCCAAGCTCTATAATTTCAACTACCATCTTTAGTGAACTGGAATCTTGCGTTTATATACCTGTGCAAAGCCTTAAAATATATAGTGAATATAGTTTTCCTAGATGTATTGTCTGATGGCTGAATTAAGAAAAATACAGAAAACAGGGGGCTCAACCTATGTCATTTCTCTCCCTAAGAAATGGATAAATCGCCAAAAACTTAGCAAGGGCGAAAAACTTTCTTTATCTGAAAACGGAGACGGTTCACTCACTGTAAGAATAGGCGAACACAATTCAAAAAATCCAAGTGAAGTGGAAATTATATCAGGTCCAAACATTGAGCGCCATCTCCTAGAAAAGTACCTACTTGGCTACGACATAGTAAAAATTTTCGAAGGAAAAGAATCACTTGAAAAAAGGAAAATGGAATTAAAGAACACCCTCCGCTTTCTCCTCGGCTACGAAATAATGGAGGAGGCCTCTAATACGATGACTATTCATAATCTTCTAAATCCTGCTGAAATTTCCATTTCAAAATCAGTCAGAAGGATGTACACAATAGTTTCTGTTATGCACAAAGATATATTAAAATCACTAAAAACAGGTTCAAAAACTCTCTTAAAAGATGTAGTTCAACGAGATGAAGAAGTAAATCGTCTGTACTTTCTAATTATCAGACAAATAAGAAAAATCCTCGAAACACCAAGCCTGAGGGACAATGAAAAGATTTCCGCTTCCGACTGTATAGATTACAGGCTTGTCGCAAGATTTATAGAACAGATGGGGGACAGTCTGCAATCAATCGCCGAGTCTCTCCTCAAACTCAAAAATATTTCAACACAAAAACAAGTTCTAACTTATTTAGAAAATTCATATGAACTAAATCAAATGGCATCAAAGGGTTTTTTCAAGAAGAAAGAAGCATTCGCTCTCGAGGCAATATCCTTGGGAAAAAACATCAACTACGATAAATTTCCTAAAAACAAAGACACACGCCCAATTCTCCGAAATCTAATTAATCTCAACAACAGTTCTCAGGACTTGGCAGACACAGTAAGAACTGAATAAATTATTTTTAGGAAAAGCATATAAAAAAATCCTCCCAAGAAGAAATATTATGATGAAAATTATAGACTCTGAAGCAGATTTTACAGAGAAGATTCTCAATGCACCGGGCTCTACACCAATACTTGTGGATTTTTTCGCTACCTGGTGCGGTCCCTGTAAGGTTCTTACACCAATTCTCGATGAGCTTTCAGAAGAATATACAGGCAAGGTTGAATTTTACAAGATAGATGTAGACCAAAACAAAGAACTTGCCGAATCTTACGGCGTCATGGGAATCCCAAACATAAAAATATTCAAAAATGGCGAAATAATTGAAGAGATGACGGGACTCCAACAAAAGGAAAGTCTCTCAGAAACCTTAGAAAAAGCACTAGAAGCTTAATTATTTTTAAAATTTAAGTTTAAAGAACGTCGTTCTCGTTTACCAGAACGAAGTCTCCAACAGCAGTTACTGCGCTGAAGGGCAAAAGTATTCTTCCCTTCTTATCTCGTACCAAATCCTCAAAATGAGCCAGTATATACTTTGTCGGCTCAACAATAAGGTTAATCAATTCTCCAGTTCCTACATCCACAGTTATATCGAGGACTTTTCCGAACATCCTTCCGCCCTCTGAAACAACTGTTTTTGTTTGAACTTCTTTAAATGGAATTCTTGCCATCTTACTCCCTTCTATTTCTATAATCTATTTCCTTATAAAGTTTCTTATGATTCCACAAGCTTATTAAGAACTTCATTTACCTTTTCCCTGAACTCGCTTTTGTCGCTTCCATCATTAACAATATAATAATCTCCCATTGCTATAGTATTGCCGTGGTTAATATTCCGTATTTCAGACATATCTCTACTCACACAATCTTCTTTACTAAGACCTCTAAACTCTCGGCTCATAAGTCTTTCATAGCGCAAATCAGGAGAAACGACAATACTCAACATCAAAAAGTCCTTTCCGTACTTATTCCTCAGAAATTCATACTCTTCAAAACTCCTCACACCATCCAGAAGAATAATTTCCTCTCCTGAAGCAGCAATTTTCTCAGAAATCTTCTGCGCATAAACATCCATTCCAAATTCCTTTCTCAAACTTTCTCTGATTTCCCTCTCATTAGCTTCATTCACTTCAAGTCCGCGCTTCTCAAGCTCTTCTTTCGTAAGACCACCTACATAGAACACAGCATAGCCTCGTTCTTTCGCAAATTCACAGGCAAGAGTTTTTCCTGCCCCTGGCATTCCAGTAACTGCAATAATTTTTTTCATTTTATATTCGCCGTTTCTTCTTCAATTCTCTTCAGGTAGCTGACGCAGTAATTATACCTTTCCTCTGCCATTCGCTTCGCCCGGTCTGTATGCAACTGCATCATAACTTTATCCAGCCTTTTTTTGAAATATACAATAGTATCCTGAACATCTCGGTTTATTTTTCCTCCAAAAGTGAAAACTCGTGCAATTCCAATAGCCCCTAAAGAATCTATCTTATCTGCATCACTAAGTATTCTGGACTCAAGAAATGCGTGTTTTCCTTCCCGTGAAGACCTGTGCCCATGTATTGCCTCAAAAACTCTCTTTATTTTTGCTACCGGAAAATTAACTGACTTAAGAAAATCCTTTGCTTCATGAGCAGAAGCATCAGCATGATCTGCCCCAATCGCAATCTCAATATCCCTTCCAACATCATGCAAAAGTGCCGCTGTTAACAAAGTCAAAAGATCCGCATGCTCTGTGAGTCCTATTATCAAAGAATTCTGAAAAACTCTCTCAGTATGGTCAAATCCATGAGCAACAGTATTCAATCTATCCTTAGCATAGTCTTCAACTTTCTTTATCAGCTTCCACTCGTTGCTTTCAAGATAGTCAGGACTGAGTAATTGCTCTTCTAATTTCTGCTTTTCTGCCATCTATACCCATCCACGTTTCTTGAAATACATCCACATAGATATTCCAAGTGTTGCCATAATTCCAAGAGTAATGTAATATCCATTCTGCCAGTAAAGCTCAGGCATATTCCTAAAGTTCATACCATATATTCCGGTTATAAGAGTCAAAGGAAGCATTATCGTTGCTATAACTGTGAGTACTTTCATAACTTCATTCATGTTATTTGATACCACAGAAAGGTAGGAATCCAGAATTTCCGCAAGCATTTCTCGCAAAAGCTCCTCTCTGTCAACAGCATACAATATACTGTCATAGAGTTCTCTGAAATACATGATATTATCCGAGTCAATACCCGGCGTTCCTCTGCTAAGAGCAAAAACAGCCTCTCTCTGAGCCCACAGAACTTTATGGAAGTTTACCATAGTTCTTTTGAGATCAAAAAGTTCCTCTAAATGCTCTTGCTTAGCTTCTGAAAAGATAAGATCTTGTAGCCTATCAATATGATCATCAATACTCTCAAGAACCGGCTCAAATCCCTCTATTACTTCATCAAGTATAGAGTAGGTAAGGAAATTCAGATTCTTGAAACTCCTTACATTCTCCTTAGCTAAAGCCTTCTCCTTTATATTGTTTATTTCTTTCACACCCTTGTGCATTGTAAGAACAAATTTCTTTGAAATGAAAAAAGTTATCTGCTTCTTCCTTAAAGATTTAGTTGGTCTGACTTTCTTTGTTGCGAGACTCTTGATATTCACAATAGTATAATCTTGGTAAATTTCAACCCTTGGTCTATAACTTTCTCTATAGCTTCTAAGAACGAAACCCGGTATGTCCAACTTTTTTGAAACAATAGAAATATCCTCATCCGTAGGATTTTTCAAATCAATCCATGTCGGTTTTTTCAAATCAATCTTCTTCCCCTCTTTCAGATGACCTTTCTCAAACTGATATATCTCCATATATTTGCTTAAATCAGCTTATTATATATGGTCTGTGGTGGAAAGATATATAACCAAAACCGTCACCTATAAGCCCCTTGAGGTGTGTTGAAATCATAAAATATGAGACAAAAGAGAAAGGAGTCGGAGTTGTCGATAGCTTCCAACTAGGTGATGCCCCTTAGAATTTTTTAACATCAGTCTTCAAGACCGTTTTCTGTTACCTTGAACACAGCTTCCCCGTCCGGAAGGTTTGGGCTGTCAACGAGTCTGGCAATCCTCTTTCCTGCCTTACTCTTTCTGAGATAAATTCTAAATGTTGCACTGTGCCCAAGTATATGTCCCCCAATTGGCTTGGTAGGGTCTCCAAAGAACATGTCCGGCTTCGACATAACCTGGTTTGTAATATAAACCACACAATTATTCAAATCTGCCAGTTTGTGCAGAGTAGACAAATGCCTGTTAAGTTTCTGCTGTCTCGCTGCAAGTGTGCCTCTTCCAACATATTCTGCTCTGAACAGCGAAGTTAGTGAGTCCACAATAACAAGTCTGATATTTGAGTTCCTAACCATCTCTGCGGCCTTCTCTGACATAAGCATCTGGTCATCAGATGTATATGCTCTTGCTACATGAATTTTCTTCAGAACCTCCTTGGGGTCAAGACCGACTCCTTCAGCCATTTGCATAACTCTCTCTGGTCTGAAAGTATTTTCCGTATCAATAAAAAGAGCTTCTCCATCCAAACCACCTTTATCAAGAGGGAGTTGAACAGTTACAGCCAGTTGCATTGCAACCTGCGACTTTCCAGAACCCCATTCTCCATAACACTCTGTTATTGCCTGAGTTTCCAGACCTCCTGCCATCAGAGTGTCAAAAGTTTCTGAGCCTGTTGTTAGTTTTCCAATATCTTGCCGTTTAACAAGAAGTGATTCTGCAGACTCAAAACCCATATTACATTTCTCTTTCGCAAGTGTAATTACCTTCTTCGCCTTAGCTTCGCTTATTTCGGCAGCCTCTGTAATATCTCCAATTGCTGCTGTTGCAACGGATTTTATAGTTGAATAGCCTCCATCCATCAGCTTCTTAGCTGTTGCAGGTCCAATACCTTCAAGATCCTCAAGACTTTCTTCTCCATCTTCGTCAATTTCTTCCTCTATCTCTTCTTCAATTTCCTCAACTTCGTCTGGAGTTTCAACAGGGGATTCCTCATCATCAATAGGCTTTTCCGACTCTTCTGTTGCGGATTCTTCATCCTTATTCTCTTCTTCAGTTTCCTCTATTTTTTCATCTGCCATTTTTCTTACCTCATACACTTCCTATCATTTTTTCAGCCGCTTGCACGGCATCGACTGGCTTTACTTCATAAACATTCAGTTCAATTCTGTCCATGTAGTCATTTCTCTTAACAGAACCTTCAACAACAACCTCTTTTCCGAGTGCTTCATTTACTTTTGCTATTATATCGACAGAACTGCTGCTTATTTCTTCAGGAGTGACTCCAATCAATTTTTCTGCAGCTTCCCTAAAGAAAGTAACAGATATTGTACCACTCCCATCATCTATAGTCCCGTTTATGATAAGAAGTTTATTAGGTTTTTCTATAATGCCACACTTATCACATTGACCCTCTCGTACTTTTTTATTACATTCAGGACACATCAAATGAATGAAATTATCTCCAAATATATTCACTATCGCACCTCTTACCTGCCTGTATTTATCTCCTTCTTTCAAATCAGCAATCTTTGCCTCAACCCTTTCCTTCGGAGTTCCATTATTAGAACTTCCGGCTGTATAATTTATATCATCTGCAGCAGGAACTTCAACTCCTTCTGGATTTTTGACAAGTGTAGTTCCCCAATTTGCTTGTATTTCAAGCCCGGCCTGCCCCTGCTTTACAAAACCATTACCAACTCTTACAATATCCCCAACTGCCAACTCAACAGATTTTTCAGCTTTCTCATTCCACAATACAAGCTTAGCCGTTCCTGAACTGTCACCTATTACAAGATTTGCAACTTTTCCAGTTCTCCCGTCTCTTTCAAATTCATTCACACCAAAATTCCGTATGACTCTTCCCACAACATTAACAGATGAATCTGGAACTATTTTTCCAATTTCAAGTGCTGAGGTAAATTCATCTTCAGCAGGAAATTCCGTCTCATTAACCTCTTCAGGATTTTCAACAAGCTTCCCCTTGTTTCCCACATTTATTTCAAATCCACCTCTATAACCCTCTCTGACATAACCATTTTTAATTTGAATTATTTGACCTTCCTTTATCACACCACTCTCAAGTTTGTCTATATCACTCTGATTCCATATTGCAATCCTTATACTTGCAGTATTGTCAACTATCTCCATATTCGAAACCTTGCCCTTGATTCCCTTCTTACTCACAAAGTCCCTGGCTGGAGAAATTGCTTTTACTCTGCCAAGAACTGAAACTGCCTTCATCTCAGGAAGAATGTCACCTATTCTAACTGTACTCTCAATAATTCGGTTCTTCGTCTTTACCCCCAATTCATTTGCAACTATATACGCGGCACCGGTTTCTGAGACAAGACCTGAAAGCTCCCGCTGTTTTTCCTTGACCTTCTTCTTAACTTCATCCTCTCCGATAGCGACCTTCTCGGAAACAGTACGTATTAAATCTTCCAGTTCTCCCATCTCAACTCTGATTAGAACTTCTTAAATAAATACTTTGTTTTAACTTCAAAAGTTAGTGTGCCTTTTCTCCGAACCATTTATGAAGATTGGCCCACTTTTTCTCTGTACTATGAAGAAGCCAGTCTCCAACTCTAAATATTATTTTCAACAAGCTCAGGGACAATATAACCACTATTGCCATCCAGAAATTTGAGGCAGTGCTCACTCCTCCTGCATTATAAACGAATGACATAGATGTTCCTGCTGCAGGAGGGTGCTGTACTCCCAGCAATATCATGAAAAGCGTTGCAGTGGCAACAGCTACTCCAGCGCTAAGAGGTGTAAAACCAGGTATTACTAATGAAACTCCATATCCTGTAATTGCACCAATCATCTGACCTCCAACAACTGCCTTTGTCGAAGCCATTTTTGATTCAGGGTGTCCGAATACAGTAAAGACTGAGGAAGCGAAAGCAGCCAGAAGTATAGGACTTTCCAAGATTCGCCCATATACAAAAACAAATAGACTTATGGTGCCTAAAGTCAGAAGGGTTCTCTCCAGTGCCACAAATACACTTTCTCGCATATCAGTAAATTAGAAATACGCTTCTTATTAATGTAACCCCATGAAGAAAACATTAGAGGCCGCACTTTTCATCTCTGGGCGGCGAATGGACACAAAAGAACTGGCTGACTTAGTCGAATCAGACGAGTCCACAATAGTCCTCCTTCTCGATGAACTTGTCCTTGAATACGGAGCCCGCAATTCTCCTCTTGAAATAATTCATGAACTGGGAGAATACAAAATGGATATAGATAGTGCCTATCTCCACAAGGTCAAGGCATTTGCTCCTCAGATGGATATGTCTCGCGCCCTCGTAAAAGTTCTCTCATTTATAGCATACAAACAACCTGTTAAACAGTCGATTGTTGTTCAGCGCTTCGGCAACAGAGTCTATGATTATGTCAAAGACCTTCTTGGTCGCGGTCTCATAAAAGCAGATCCTTACGAACGCACAAGAATGCTGTCAACGACTTACAAACTTGTAGAATATCTTGGAGAAGGTGATGCAAGTGATATGAAGGAAAAGATAGACGCCGCTAAAACAAAATTCACTGACATAAAGGCAAGAAAGGAAGAAAAACTTCAAAAGAAACCTCGTGGTATATCTCTTTCTGAAATTCGTGCAAAGAAAGACCTGTCCGCAAATGAATGGGAAAATCTACTTCTTCAGGAGAAAGTCCAGGATACAATACCTCTCCTAGATAAATTCGAGAAAGCTCACGACGAGTCCGATGAGGATGACGAGCTGGAGTTCCTCGGTCTCAAAAAACGGACTCCAAGTGCGGAGTGAATATAATGCCAAAAAAAGAGCTATCGTCTCTTGACATATTTTCAATAGCCTCAGAATTGAGACAACTTGAGGGAAGTCGAGTTTCAAAAATTTACCAGAAAGGTGACCGCATATACCTTCGCTTTCAGGGGCAGAAGCTTCTTGCAATAAGTCTTCAAGGAACATACCTTACAAACTATTCCACAAAATTTCCAAAAACTCCGAGCGGATTTACAATGCATCTCAGGAAGCACCTCGGAAACTCAAAACTCCAGTTAATTGAACAGCACGATTTTGACAGAGTCCTTCTTTTCCATTTCAGTGGAAAAGAACAGAGAACTCTTGTCGCCGAAATGTTCAGAAACGGCAATATTATGCTCCTTGACGAATCACGAAAAATACTTATGCCTCTCCGTCGCCAAAAATGGAAGGGTCGAACTCTAAAACCTCATGAGCTCTACAAATTCCCCCCTGAAAGTTCGAATCCCCTAAAACTTACAGAAAAAGAACTCAAAGAAACACTTTCCGAAAAAAAGGAGCTCGTCAAAGTTCTAGCAACAAAACTTAATTTCGGCGGCGAATATGCAGAAGAACTCTGTATCCGTGCTAAAATAGACAAAACTACTCAAGCAGATTCCCTTAGTAAAGAAGACATCAATTTACTTCACAAGACAATTGATAAAATTCTAAAAGAAGCGGCGAGCCCAAAACCACATATCAGAGATGGAAGACCGTATCCAATAAATGTCAACAAATCTGAGAAATCAGAATTAAAAACTTTCAATGAAGAAGTTGACAAACATTTTTCTGTCGATTCCGAAGAACTAAGTGAAGAAGAAATTCGTCAGTTAAAAATTTTGAAAAAACAAAAAGAACAGGTCTCAAAACTCCTTTCTAATTCAAAAACTTTCAGAAAAGAGGCAGATGAACTTTCTAAAAGAGGAGAATTCGAAAAAGCAGGGAAACTTTACGAAAAGTCCAAAAAGTCCAAGGGAAAAATTGACGGACTTCTGGATTCCATAAAAAAAACTGAGAAAAAACTAGGCTCAGCGAAAAAGGAAGCTGAAAAAACAGCCCCCGTCTTAAAAGAGCCTGTAAAAAGAGAATGGTATGAAAAATTCCGTTGGTTCATCAGTTCGGACGGTTTCCTCATCATAGGCGGAAAAGATGCAACTACTAATGAAATAATAATCAAAAAACACACAGAGCCTAAGGACTTAGTTTTCCACGCCGATGTCACCGGAGCTCCCTTTTGCGTCATCAAAACTGGCGGTCTAGAAAGCAAAGATGTTCCAATAACAAGTCTCAAAGAAACTGCGGAGTTCGCAGTATCTTACTCAAAAGCATGGCAGAGAGGTCTCGGAACCTCTGATGTATACTGGATAAATCCTATTCAGGTTTCAAAATCGGCTCCCAGTGGAGAACATATAGGAAAAGGGGCCTTTATGATAAAAGGCAAGAAGAATTACTTCAGAAATACAGAATTAAAAATCGCTATCGGCTTAACAAAGAAATGGCAGGTCATAGGCGGTCCGGAAAAAAGCGTTGAAAAACAGGCAAAATATTTCTCTGTTATTATCCCAGGTCCTACAAAATCTGGTGATATTGCAAAAAAAGCAAAGGCTTCCTGGATAAAAAAAGCATCAAAGTCTGATTCTGAAAAACTAAAACATATAAAGCTGGATGAAATACAGCGATTTATACCAACAGGTAAGGGAAGCATCCATGCCAAAAGCCGTTAAAAAACCAAAGAAGAAAACAGAGACTCAGAAAGGTCTAGAAAAGATTGAGGAAGATATAGAAACACTGGAAAAACTTGTCCGAACTGAGAGGAAAGAGGAAAAAGTCGAGTTCGAAGAATTCGAAAAAGAGCTCGCAGGACTTAGAAAACTCAGCAATCCAATCATAGAAAAATTTACCTTCAAAGATTTTTCCCGGGGTTTCATAGGCGGAATTATAGGTATGGGCTCTCTAGCCTGGCATGAAGTTGTTATAGAAGGTGCAAAAGCAATGCATCCTGCCTTTGTTTCCATTATTGTTATTTTCACACTTTTCGCCGGAGCTTCGGTACTCTACTTCTCACAGTACAGGAAAATTAAAGAACAAAAAATAATTTTCAAACTCCTTCCAAAAAGATTTGTCATATTCTACCTTCTCTCACTTCTAATTGTTACAGTGACTTACACCTTCTTCGGAATAGTCGGACCTGGTCATAGCTTTGCTGAGTCAGTCAAATTAATTCTTGTTGTCGCACTTCCAACAATGATAGGAACCTCAGCCGCCGATATTATTCGTTAGATTTATCTGGAAGAAAACTTATTCCCTCTCTATTCAATTTCTTTTTAATAATATCCCAAATAAGTATGAAGTGGTCTTCCTCCCTTTCGTCTCTTCTCTTCTGGTCCTTATGAAGATATAGCCAGATTTTTACATCTCCTTCTTCTATAAAAATTCTGAGAATATGGTAATTTTCCAGTCCTTCTAATTCTCCTTCTTTCAAAATATATGTATGCGGTGTTATATAGCAGTAGAATTTCCTATTCTTTCCCTTTCCCTGTGCGGAAACTTTCAAAAGCTCTGAGCGTATTTTATCGTGCTCATGCAGGCCATTATACACATGTGAAATGACCTCAAGAACATCAACTTCTGTTTCCTCTACTTTCTCCCCCTTCTCTTCTGCGGCATATCTAAGAATATTCTTGTAAATTTTGGAATTTTCCGACAGTACCCTCTTAAGCGCCTCCAATTCTTTCTTTCCGAGACTTTCAATTTCAATTCCAGCAACCTTAAACAGTTCTGCCATAGCTAAAGATATCAACTATCATAATTAAATATATTGTTATGCAGCTTTCTGAAATCTCCAAACGTTATCCGGTGATGGAATCCGCTATAACTAGAATAATCGAGGAAGATGGAATTGGAGAACTCTACGAACCACAGGAAAAGGCAATTGAAGCCGGACTTCTCGACGGTGAAAATATGACTATTGCAATTCCGACGGCGTCAGGAAAAACCCTCATCGCAGAGCTGGCAATGCTATCAAAAGTTCAGCAAGGTTACAAAGCAATATATCTTGCCCCCCTCCGGGCTCTGGCATCAGAAAAATACGAAGAACTAAAAAAGAAACACGGAAAGCTTGTAAAAATCGGCATTTCCACAAGTGACCTAGATTCATCAGGTTCCGAACTGGACAAGTACGATATTCTCATAATGACGAATGAGAAGATGGACTCTATAATGCGCCATCATCCTTCTTGGATAGGTAAAATTGGAATAGTCGTTCTCGATGAAGTCCATCTTATTGATTCTGCAAATCGCGGACCAACGCTTGAAATAGTTGCCACAAAACTCAAAAAATTAAATCCACAATTCCTCGCTCTGAGTGCAACAATAGAAAACAGCGAGGAGATTGCCAAGTGGCTTGACTCAAAGCTTGTCGAGTCTTCTTTCAGACCGGTAAAACTTTCAAAAGGCGTTTACTTCAACAATGAAATCTCCTTCAATGGAAAATCAGACCAGAAGCTGGAAGCTGGAAGTTCTCCCTCTATCTCCTTGGCAACTGATATAATCCACAAAGGAGCCCAAGGTCTCGTCTTCGTCAGCACAAGAAGGTCGGCAGAAGCTGAGTCTGAAAAACAATCAAAGAAAATTGTCCATCTCCTAAAAACAAAGGAGAAAAAAGAACTGGAACGAATTGCGGACAGAATTCTAAATGTCCTCGAAAGTCCAACTAAACAATGCGTCCGTCTTTCAACAATAGTTCGCGGAGGAGCGGCATTCCATCACGCAGGTCTTCACAACACTCAGCGTAAGATAATTGAAGACAGTTTCAAATCAAATTTAATAAAAACAATCTGCTCTACTCCTACTCTTGCCGCCGGAGTAAATTTACCTGGAAAACGTGTCATAATTAGAGATTACAAGCGCTATGGAACTTTCGGAATGGAGCCAATTCCTGTTCTCGAAGTCCACCAAATGTTCGGTAGAGCAGGCCGGCCAAAATATGATACAGAAGGGGAGGCAGTACTAATCGCTTCATCTCAGGAAGAGTTCGACGAACTTTGGGAACACTATATTGAAGGAAGACCTGAGCCAATTTCCTCAAAACTCGGAGTTGCGCCTGTCCTGAGAATGCACACACTCGGTCTAATTGCAGAGTCTCCGAGGTCCAGGGAAAAACTCGTGGAATTCTATAACAAAACTTTCTACGTTTTCCAATATTCCGATGTCAGCCATCTCGAAACAACATTGTCTGAAATACTTGACGACCTCTTCGAATGGGGGTTCATAGAGGATGACGCAGATGAAAATCTCAGATGCACAATGCTCGGGCTCAGAGTTGCCCAACTCTATCTGGACCCCCTTACTGCATTCGAAATAATTCAGATGCTTTCTGAGAGTAAAATAAGTGGGGAACTAATGCTTACTATGCTTTGCAATGCGGCTGAGATGCGCCCCCTCGGAGCAATTCGGCGCTCTGAAGAAGACGAGATATATTTGGCAATGGACAGTTTGGAAATAGAAGACGGTCTCGAGCGCGCATTCAAACAGGCTTACATTTTCGGAAAATGGATGGACGAAACTCATGATGATGTACTATATGATAAATACGCCGTACCGCCTGGAGTTCTCAGAGGAAAATTAAATATTATGGACTGGCTCCTCTACGCAAGTTCTGAAATTTCAAGAATTACAAACAAAGACCAACATTCTCATCAAGTTCTGACTTTAAGGCGTCGCCTCAAGTACGGAGTGAAAAAAGAGCTACTTCCTCTGGTTTCTGTCAGAGGAATCGGACGAATCAGAGCCAGAAAACTTTACACTGCTGGTATAAAAGATAAAATAGGTTTAAAGAAATCCGGGGTCGAAAAAATATCTTCCCTCATTGGAAAAAAGACGGCTGAAAAAATACTCACTGTCTTGGATAAAGACGATTATTAAAATAAAAAAAAAAA
>CEPX01073199.1_pt1 | contig 35057 bp, 41 predicted proteins | sample 361361 | NCBI WGS metagenome assembly CEPX01 (sample SAMEA2619974, study PRJEB7988) | marine metagenome | biome: marine biome (ENVO:00000447); feature: mesopelagic zone (ENVO:00000213) & marine oxygen minimum zone (ENVO:01000065); material: "saline water (ENVO:00002010), including plankton...
AGACCAAAAACCATATTTAGTATCTTTTGGGTCAATTGAAACTGGACGAGCAGTTATCGCTCCTATTTCTTTGTCTTCAAATGCTTTTAAAATATCTTGAATTGTATTTTCTGAAACATGTACATCACCATCTGTTGAGATAAAAATGTCATCTTTATTGTCTGAGCCTAACTCTTGAAATATTAGGTTAAGCGAATAACTCTTACCCTCTCCCGGATCTAAGAAAAAGTTGAATCTTGGGTCAGAAATCTTTTTTCTTAGGAATTCTTCCACTTCGGGAAAGGGATCTATTACTGTAACCCTTAAATCATCCCCCTCGTATTGATTTAGAAAAGTATTTACTGCTTTTAGTGTTGCATTTGGCTCATTATACGAATTAATTAGAATATCTATCATCTTATTCGGTTACTTCAAAAGGATAATCATCTGGACGGACCATCACTGTTTTATTTCCATCCACATTAACTTCCAATCTTACTTTTCTTTTTCCTTGTTTTCCGATATCTGAAAGCTCTGTTTTTTCTATGACTCCTGTTTTTCCAAAAACAGTTATTTTGTCGCCTTCTTTAAGATCCTTTGCTGGCTTTTTCATATGACAAAATGAATGTTTAAATTTATAAAGTTTGTTAAGGGGCGATATATATGAAAAAGGCCATAGTCATTTGTTCTGGAGGATTGGATAGTGTTACAACTGCTTACTATGTTAAGAAGAAATTAAATTATGATAAAATTAGGATTATTTTCTTTGATTATGGGCAAAAAGGGGTTGAAATGGAGAGAGAGTGTTCAAGGAAGTGTGCTGGAAAGATTGGAGCAGACCAGATAGAAATGAATTTATTCTTTTTAGGAGAACTTTCTAAATCTTTGATAAATAAGGAGGGGAAAGTGAATAAATTGGGAGAGGCTGATTTGAAAGACACTAAGGAAGAGTCTAAAGTATGGTATGTCCCCAATAGGAATTCGCTTTTTATCAATCATGCTGTTGCACTTGCAGAATCCTTAGGAGGAGCAGACATATTTTTAGGTTTTAAGAATGAGGGTAGAGAAGATTATTCTGATACAACTCCTGAATTTGTGAAGAAAATGAATGAACTGGTAAAAATTGCTTGTTCTAACGAAATAAAAGTTATTGCTCCCTTTATTGAAAAAGATAAAGAGGATATAATTCATGTTGCAAAACAATTGGGGGTGAGGTTGGGAGATACTTTTAGTTGTTATATTGGAAAAGAAAAACATTGTGGATACTGCCTTGCTTGTAAGTTGAGACAGCAAGGATTCAAGTGGGCGGGGATTGATGACCCTACTGAGTATGGAGAATAAGGAGGATCTTCGGTTTTATTAAGTCTAATTGAAACTTTATTGGATCATTGATAAACTCCATTGCAAGTGAGCTAATCAATATTGAGACTTCTTTGGAGATAATTAATCAAAACTTATACCTCACCTTATCATAAAAAGATTTTACCTGAAGGGGCATTGATCTATAAACCGGTTTGATTATCTTTTCTCTCGTATTGTCCATTACTTCCACTATCCCTCCTGCGGCATATGTTGGCCTTTCATTTCTTATATGGTAATTAACAACTCTTCTACTTGTTAAGTATCTTACAAGGCCTGCTGGAAGCAATCCATACCTTTTATCTGTACATGAACCTCTCATCATGTTTAATACTAGATTCAAGTAAGGATTCTTCTTCTTTAATTTGATATGCTTCCAACGATCCCAATAATTCAAAGTTCCCGCTGTGTCGTTGTAAGTTTTTATTAAACCATCCTCCATTGCTTTCTTATACAATGGAGTTCCCTCGAAGAAGATTAAATTATTTACACTTAAAAAATAAGGTTTTGGGATTTCTTGTAATAGTTTTATTGTGTCTAAGATGTCTTGCGCATTCTCATATGGGTTACAAGTTATAATATCGTACATTACTGTTAGTTTTTCTTTGTATTTGTTCACTATCTTAGCGCATTCAAGAACTTGTTTTGCTGTAATAAACCTGTTATAAACTTCTTTATTCAATCTATCGCTCCCACTCTGAATCCCAATTATTATATCTGTAACTCCTGCCTCTACCAATAGTCTAATTTTTTCTTCACTAACATTCCCGAAGGCCATTGTGGCTGGTTCTGCCAAACATTTTAATCTTATTCCAACTTCTTTTGGATATTTCTCTGCGAATTCCTTTAACCACTCTGTTTTCCTAACAGTTATTGTTTCATCTCTGAGATCTATAACTTTTATCGAAGGGAATTTATTTTTTATCTTCTTGAAGAAGTTTATTACATAATCAACACTATAGGAACGTAGGGCATCAGCTTTGTCCTCATATAGGGCTCTAAGGATATTATTAGTACAGTAAGAGCAAGCTTGCGGGCATCCTCTTTCTGTTTGGAAAAATAACATTCCTCCAAGGTGTCTTTCCTCAAAGGGGATCATCTTTCCTCTTTCCAGAATCCATTGATCTTCTATGTCAAAGTCTGGTTCTGCGAGAATGTCTAGATCATTTGGAGGGGGCCTCACCGGATTTTTGTATTCTTTTCCATCTAGCCTAACCCAGAAATTTTTTATGTTTGTTATATCCTCCCCACGCCCCATTTTATCCGCTAGTTCTATTAGAGCTTCTTCTGCCTCCCCGACCGCTATTAGATTACACATACTAAAACACTTTTCTGGAAAGAATGTTGGATGGGGCCCTCCCCAGACAATTGGGACATTCTTAGTTTGAAAAAGATCTAGTAGTTGTTTGGCTCTCCCTGTTGTACTTTCCATAGAGCTTATTCCCACCAACTCACTATCCTTAGCTTTCATCCAAATCTCTCTTAACTCCTTATCTGAATATCTTCTCATATAATCCTCAACTAGGGGTAGGAAAAGCATTAAAACGTCATGGCCTGCTCTTTCTAAACAGCCTGATAGCGTTCTTAGACCTTGGTCAGATGGAAATGTTGAGGTTGAGATTAAAGTTATTTTCATTTTAGTACTCTTTTTATAAAATATTGGGGACTCATTCTTTTTTAAAGTTTTTTGTGATGATTATTCACTAACAATTCATATTCATCCATGAATCTTTTATGGATTGTATCCCAATCGAAATCCTTAGATTTTTCCATATTGTTTTGTGATATCTCCTTTGCCAGTTTTGGATCATCAATTATTTTTAATATGTTCTCTTCTAATTTTTTTACATCTCCGTAATTTGAGAAAAAGCCATTTTCTGGTTCTTTCATTTCATATGGGATTCCATTTACTGGACTTGCTGCTATTGGAAGTCCTGAAGCCATTGCCTCAAATAGTGTTAATGGCAATCCTTCTCTGTAACTAGGAAGCGCGTAAATATCTGCTGCTTGATACATCTCCGCAATATTTTCCTTCCCACTTATTGGGCCGAAATATTGCATATTGTTATAGGGAGCAATCATTTTTTTCACTTCTTCTGCTTTACCCTCATCAGGTCCGACCCAAATGAAGGCAACGTCCTTTCTTTTTTTAGTGATTTCTATTGCTGCTTGTGCCAATTTTTCTGGGCCTTTAGTAGGATTCAATCTCCCAAAGAATAAAATAAGATATTTTTCTTTGATGTGGTTATTCTTTCTAAACTTATTATTTTTCACTTTCTTGAATAAGATTGAATCCATCCCGTTTGGAATTACCTTTATCTTTCCCCTGGGAGCATATTTCTCAAGAATTGGAATTTCCCAAGGAGTTATTGCTATTATTCTATCCACCATACTAAATGAAAGTTTGTTAAGGAATATGTCATTAAGGAACATAAATGGCCTTAATATCTTAGGTCTGAAAGAAGCGTCTGTCCATGAGCAGTGGGTTGTGTGTATATGTTTTGCTCCAGCCTTTTTTTTCAAGAGACCTGCTAATAAAACATAATCATGTCCAGCCACATGAGAATGAATTATATCGAATTTCCCTTTGAACTTCCATAAAAGAGCAGGCCAAACAAATGTATTTAGAGATAGCCTCGCTATATATGGGAATCTATGAATGTGTACTCCATTAATTATTTCTTCTTTTTTTTCTATCCTCTTGTATTTATCTGAATCGCAACAAAAAACATGCACTTCATGACCGTCTTTTACTTGCCTCACAGCTAGCTCCTCTATAACTTTTTCTACCCCTCCAAAGGTTGGTAGATAGAACATGTTGATGTACGCTATTTTCATACATTCAAGGGATAAAAAGTGTTTTTAAATTATCTGTAACAGGGATATATGTTTTTTAGTGGTTAATTAACATGTAATCCCTCGCCAGGTTTAGGATATTGATTAACTTCCATGCAAGTATCTTTATCATATTTATAATAGACTTCAATTTTACATTAACAACTTGATTAGATAAAAGTAGATTGCTCTTAGAAATATATAAATCTTTTAAAAGAAGAAAATTGTCAATATGGGATGAAAACTAAGAGTGAGAATGCCAAAGATTTCACAAAATATTATCAATCTAAAAAAGTTACCGGGACTTACGATAAGCAAAGAGAAGGGGATAAATATAGAAGAAATAAAAGGAAAAAAGAGCTTAAGTTTTTCCTAGATCTTCTTAATAAAGGAGAGGATGAAAAGGTTTTGGAGTTGGGGTGTAGCAGTGGATTCTTAACTCAGCATTTGGGGGAAGTTACTGCCATCGATACATCTGAGGGGATGTTAGAAATTGCACATAGTAAAAATCCTAAATCTAAATGCGTCCCGGGGGATATGTTTGACATTCCATTTAAGGACAATTCATTTGACAAAGTAGTTACTATGAGGGTTTGGAATCATTTGGATGAAAAAGATTTGAGAAATGCTTTAAGAGAAGTTAAAAGAGTTCTGAAAGATCAAGGAGTTTTGGTTTTTGATGCTGAGGATGATTCATTTGCGAGAAGGGTTGTCGCTAAGATTTATCAAGCGGTGACGGGGATAACTGGATTCAAAATATATCAATATTCATTGCCCGCATTAAGAAAAATTCTTGAGAAAGAGGGATTTAAAATAGAAGAAGGAAGATTTTTAAATCATAGAGTTGGAAGACAGATTATAATGAGGACTAGAACTTTATAAAATGGGTTTTAGAGAGAAACTTGGTAAAAACAAAGATTATAGAAAGCTTAGACAATATGTGTGGTACACAATAAACATGGGAGCATCCAGGAGAATATTAGAGGAGGATGAAGATAGTGTAAAGATCCAACAACAATTTCCTGAGAAGATTGCGATTATCTTTCAAGGGACTCAAAATTATATACATATGCTTCCAAACTATTACGAAAATGTGAAGAAATTTTTCTTGCCAAATACAAAAAAAGACTTCTTTGTTATGACAGACCAATTAGACTTTCCGTTGCTAAAAAATGAAGATATTTTTCCAATATATCAAGAGCACGATAAGATTGTTATGTTGAGGGCTTACGAACACATGTTAAAAGCTGAGGAAAAACTTGCTGAATATAGTCATGTTATATGGGTTGATGCAGATATGTTTTTAGAGCAAGAACTCTCTGAAAAAGAATTTTTTTGCCATGATAAACCTCTTTTTGCAGTTAGACAGCCGAATTTTCTTGTCATTCAGGGAAGTTTTGAAACGAGTCCTGAGTCTTTAGCTTATGTGGCCCCAGGAGAAGATAAATCTACATACATTCAAGCGTGTTTTTGGGGAGGGAAATCTAAAGAAGTTTTGGAATTAGTTAGAGCTCTTGACTCTAGGATAAAGAAAGACATGCATGATGAATCAATGGCTAAGCTTGAAGATGAAGCTCATTTGAATAAATATAGGATAGAATTCCCTGAATTGTTCTACATTTATCCTCATAGCTATGGTTACCCTATAAATCGTCCCATCCCAAAACCATTTAAGAAAAAAATTGTGCATGGGAAAGATGAGAGTATAAAAGTTCCAAGGTAAAAGAACTATTTTACTATCATAAAGCTTATTAATTAACCATCTGCCTTAAGCTAATGGTTCCCAAGGGATTCTATAAAGGAAAAAAGATTTTGATCACAGGAGGGTTAGGAATGATAGGTAGTGCTCTTGCGATTAAACTAGTTAAGCTTGGTGCGGAAGTGACAATTCTTGATGCAGAACTCCCAAGGTATGGGGGAAATCACTTCAATATCCACCCTATAAAAGATAAGGTAGAGTACATTAGGGGGGATATAAGAGATCCTGCAGTTGTTGATTTCTTGGTTATTGAAAAGGATGTAATTTTTAATCTGGCTGGACAGGTGGACTATAATTATAGTTTGAAGGATCCTTTTTTAGACAATGAGATTAATTGTAAGGGGCACCTTGTTGTTTTGGAGGCGTGCAGAAAGTACAATACTGATGCTAAGATAGTTCATGCTGGATCTAGAATGCAATATGGAAAAATAGTTTCTAACCCTGTTACTGAAGAGCACCCGACTTTTCCTTTGAGTATCTATGGAGTTCATAAATTGGCCGCTGAAAAGTATTATCTGGCTTACAACTTACATTATGGGATGAAAACAATCTGTTTTAGGTTTACTAATCCATATGGAGTTAGATCCCAAATGAAACATTCAAATTATTCGATAGTAAATTGGTTCATAAGGCAAGCTATTGAGGGAAAGGAAATACCTATTTTTGGAGATGGTGAGCAAGAGAGGGATTATATTTTTGTTGGAGATTTAGCGGATGCCCTTATAATGGCTGCTTCTACAGATAAGACTTCTGGACAGATATATAACCTAGGTTGTGGAAAACCAACTAAGTTCAAGGACATGGTTAAGACTGTTGTTGAGGCGGCTAAATCCGGTAAGATTGTGATGAAAGAATGGCCAAAGCATTGGCATAATGTTGAGACTGGAGGCTACTATACAGACATTAGTAAATTGAAAAAGGATACAGGATGGACTCCTACCCATTCATTAGAGGAAGGAATAGACAAAACAGTTAAATATTATAAAAAATATTGGAAATATTATTGGTAAAATGATAGAAGGGGTAAAGATAAAAAAAGTTGTAAGGCATTGTGATGATAGAGGGTTCTTTTGTGAGGTGTTGAAAGATAATGATGAATTCTTCAGGGAAATAAGACAAACTTCCTACACAGAAACTTTTCCAGGAATAATAAAAGCATTCCATTATCACGAGAAGCAAGAGGATATTTGGTTTGTTGTTAGTGGGATGGCACAGGTTGTTTTGCATGATCTTCGAGAAAATTCCTGTACAAAAAGAGAAACGCAGGTCATATATGCTGGGGAGGATAATCCTGTATTAATTTATATCCCCCCAGGAGTTGCTCATGGGTATAGGGTGCTTGGAAATAAGAAGGTTGGATTGTTTTATCATACTACAGAGAGTTATAATGCTGAAGATCCGGATGAAAAAAGAATTCCATTTGATTCTCCAGAAATTGGATTTGATTGGAATACAAAAAACAAATGAATCTCAAAAGAAAATTATATTTACTCACCCCAAAAGCACTTAGAAAAGACGTTAAGAATTTCTATTACAAGAAGCTCCTCCACTCTTTGTACGAATTAAAACATAAATTTCTATATGGGAGGGATTTCTTTGAGTTGATAGCTCTAGAAACTACAACTTATTGTAACCTTACATGTAGTTTTTGCCCGAATAGCAAGTATGATAGAGGGAGTCAAAAGAATGAGAAGCTTATGGATATTGAAATATTTAAGAAAATAATAGATGAGCTTGCAACTATTAATTACAGAGGAAAATTAGCTCTTTTTTCATATGGTGAACCTTTTACTGATAAGAGAATGTCGGAATTGATTTCTTATACTAGAAAAAAACTCCCTAGATCAAATATACAGCTAAATTCTAATGGATTTCTAATGACTGTTGAGGCCTACAAAGATGTTGTTGAAGCAGGAATAGATATAATAAATGTTAGTCAGTATGCGGATATCATGCCTCCCAATGTTAAGAAAGTATATGAATATCTTAAAACTCGTCCAAAAAGCGAAAACAAAATAAAATATAGGGTTTTTGATCAAACTCAGCTTTCGAATAGGGGAGGAGAGATTGAAACCGAGAATTCTGTTAATGATGAGGTGCCTATTTGCATGTATCCAAAAGCATATGCTCTAACAGTTGATTGGAAAGGGAACTTGATTCTTTGTTGTAATGATTATCGCGGGAATATTACTTTCGGAAATTTAGGGGAGAAAACTCTTTTTGAGATATTGGACCATTCTAACTTCTACAAAATAATGGGAGAAATCAAAAAAAATATTTACAGTTTGCCTATTTGTAAGAAATGTGTAGGCCTTGATAAGGAAGAGGAGCAACTTGTTTCGATAAAAAACTAAGGTATTCTCTTGAAAAATAATTTCATTATTTCTATATCCTGCTTTTCTATTCCTTTAATTAATAGCATTGAAGATATGTAGGATAGTATTCCTGTTGAAACTAACATTAATCCCATTATTAGATCGAAAGACTTAATACTTAATAAGAAATATAATAGGATCAATGTCATTATTGTGCTCGAGATTATTGGTTTTATGGTTGGCCTCAAAGAGATATTGAGGTTAAATTGTTTCTTAGATATTGAGAGTGATTTTAAGAAGTAAAAGATCCAGCTTAGAGATGTTGCTATTCCAACCCCTGCTGTTGCCCATAGTGGAGAAACAGGGAGTAAAAGCTTTATCAAAACCAAGTTTAAGATTATATTTATGAAAAGAGTTATTAGTATTAGCTTCGCAAATATTTGTGGTTTCTCTTTAGCTGAAAATAATGATAAGAAAGTCCCAACAAAGATCATTGGGAAAATTAGAGGGGCTAAGGAATAAAGAGGGATTGATGCTGAAAGATAGTCATAACCATATAAGGCCCTTACAAGGTATCTCCCAAGTATGATAATTCCAAACGAGGAGGGAATTGCTATAATCGATATATATTTTACAGTCTTGTTTATTACATTTTCAATTTTATTATGGTCCATTTTTGTAAATATTGGTAAGAGAATTGCATTTGGGAAAGCTGAAAGAGAAGCGACTCCAATTATTATTGAAAAGGCTACTTGATAGTACCCTGCAAATTCTGGAGGAAGGAATACTCCCAACATTATTGAATCTACATAGGAGAAAAACATTGCAGATATACTTGCTATTGTAATGAATTTTAGAAATTTTCTAACTCTCTTTTTATCTATATTTTCCTTAGTTCTTTTACAGATTTCTGGAAGTAATTTTTTTAGATAGAACAATATCCATCCGAGCATGATTAAATGTACTATCGCTAATAAAGCGAATATGTATGTTATTTGATTTTCTTTTGAGATATAGTAAAAAATTAAAAAGACTAAGCCTATTCTTGTTAGTTGGGTCATTATTTCTCTGTAGGCTATATATTTTGTTCTTTCAATAGCGTAAAAGATTTGTGCATGGAAAACCTCTATTGCTGTTATTAACATAAAAAGGGATGCTATTAGAAGAGGGATAAATATAGATTCATTATTGTAAAAATAAAATGTTAGAGGATATGCTAAGATTACTAGTAAGAAAAAGATAAACAAAACTAGGATGAATTTTACTTTCAAGAGGTATCTGTAGTAGGGTGTAACTTTCCTTTTGTCTTTTGAGAGGGCTTCTGAGAGATATCTCACAAGAGTTGAGTTTATACCCAAATCTGCAAAGGTAAAGAAAAACATAGTTGTGGAGAAGATAATTGTGTATATTCCATACCCTTCTGGAAGTAAATATCTTGCTAAGATTATTGTAAAAGCCAGTCCTCCAAACCTATTTATTAAAGTCGTGAATAAATTCCAGAAAGAATTCTTGATTATACTTTCTTTTGCCCCGTATTCTCGCATTATGATCCTTCGTTTGTGGGCTTTTTAAATTATGAGTATGTGTTATCTTACAATAATGTTTAAAAATGAATAAGGGAGATAATTATTATGGAAGTTGGTCAAACAAGCTCTCTTGTTTTTTCTCAAAATCTGAATAATGAGATAAAATCTCTTATAATTTCTCCGCATGCTGATGATGAGGTTCTTGCAATGGGAGGGACCCTTAATGAGGGTTGTTATGTTTACTATTGTGGATTGGATGAAAGTAAAGTTGCCCCAGACCCTAAACATAGAATCCCTATGGAAGATAGAAAAGTTGAAATTGAAAATACTTCTAAATTTCTTGGATACAAGTATGAAATCGGTCCTGGGAAGGTTAATTTTTATGTTGAACAAGAAATTATAGCTGCTATTGAAGAATTAGTTAATAGGTTAAAGCCTGAACAGATATTTATTCCCCTTCCAAGTTATAACCAAGACCATAAAACAGTTTATAGGGCGGCACAAGTTGCTTTGAGGCCTCATGACAAAAATCATTTTGTTAAGAAAGTTCTTGTTTATGAACAAGCACATAGCATAATTTGGGAGCAGAGTGATTTCAAACCAACTTATTTTGTTCCAATAGATGTTGAGAAGAAGATTCAAGCGTACAAATTACAACCCTCACAAGTTAGACCATTTAGATCCCCTGAGACTATAAGGGCCATTGCTAAACTTAGAGGGAGTCAGGCAAATTGTGGACATGCTGAAGCATTTAAAATTGAGAGGTGGGTGGAATGAAATTTGCTTATTTCGGTTATAGGGGGTGGGCAGAGGAAATTCTGAGAGAGTTAGAAGAATTTGATTATGAAATTGATACTTATACTATAGAAGATAGTGAATATTCTGGAGAACTATTTAGAGGGAAAGAGATCCAAAAAATAGATCCAAAAAATCTTGATCCTAACTTGTTGAAGGAATATGATGCGATATTCTTTTATGGTTGGTCTTGGATGGTTCCTCAAGAAATAGTTGATTCTATCCCATGTGTTTGTTTACATCCCTCTCCTCTTCCATTATATCGCGGAGGGAGTCCTTTTCAAAACCAAATAATGGATGGGGAAGATAAAAGTGCTGTAAGTTTATTCAAAATGGGGAAGGGATTAGATGATGGGCCTATTTATTATCAAAGGGATTTTTCTTTATTGGGAGATTTTTCTGAAGTATTGGAGAGAGTAGTACAAGTTGGGAGCGAGTTAACAAAGGAATTATTGAGAGACTTTAGAGATGGAACTGTTGTTGAAACCCCTCAAGATGAATCTCAAGCAACAACATATAAGAGAAAGAAGCCCGGGAATAGTGAATTGACTGTAGAAAAACTTGGGGCAATGACTGCAAGGCAGATTCATGACCATATAAGGGCCTTGCAAGACCCATATCCTAATGCTTATATTATTGGAAGTGATGGAAATAAAGTTTATATCACTAAGTCTAAATTGGAAGAGCCTTGAAAAATGGATGATCTTGAAAATACAGATCAGGAAATCTTGGGAATAATCAATAAGGAAGGAAAAAGAATTAGGGAAGGATTGGAGATGATTCCCTCTGAAAACTTTGCTAGTAAAGCTGTTCTGCAAGCACTTGGAAATTTTTTAAATTGTAAGTACTCTGAGGGGTATGCTGGAAAAAGATATTATGGTGGAAATGAGTTTGTTGATGAGGTAGAATCCATTGCTATTGAGAGGGCCAAAAAGCTATTTGGAGTTCCGCATGCAAATGTCCAACCTTATTCTGGAAGCCCAGCAAATTTGGCAGTCTACTTTGCACTTTGTAGTCCTGGAGATACTATAATGGGGCACGATCTCCCTAGTGGAGGGCATTTAACTCATGGATGGAAAGCAAGTGTTACCGGGCAGATATTTAATAGTGTTCAATACCATGTTAAGCCGGATGGATATCTGGATTTGGAAGAGATAAAAAGATTGGCAAAAGAAAATAAACCAAAATTAATATGGGTAGGAGCCACTGCATATGTTAGGGAGTTTCCATTTGAAGAACTATCTAGAATTGCTGATTCTGTTGGGGCATATCTCATTGCAGATATTTCACACATAGCTGGTTTAGTTGTTGGGGGAGCCCATAAAAGCCCTGCAGAATATGCTCATATAATAACTACTACCTCCCATAAGACGCTTAGGGGACCGAGAGGAGCAATTATAATGGTTACTCAGAAAGGACTGGATAAAGATTCGGATCTAGCAAAGAAGATAGATAAGTCTGTTTTCCCAGGATTACAAGGAGGGCCACATAACAATCAAACTGCTGCTATGGGGGTTGCTTTGAAAGAAGCTTCAACTGAAGAATTCAAAGATTATGCTCATCAAATTGTTAAAAACAGTAAAGAGCTTGCTAAAACCTTAATGGAGAATGGTGTAAAATTAGTTTCTAATGGTACAGATAATCATATGTGTCTAATTGATTTAACAGACAAGGGCCCAGGGAGAGGGGTGTTCTTACAAGAAGCTCTTGAAGAAGCAGGAATAACTGTTAACAAAAATACAATTCCAAATGATCCTTCTAGTCCATTTTATCCTAGTGGAGTGAGGTTGGGAGTTCCTGCAATAACAACAAGAGGGATGAAAGAAGAAGAGATGAGAGTTATTGGAAAATGGATTTCTGAAATTGTTCACGAGATTATAAAAATGCAATTGCCTTCAGAGAAAGAAGCTAGGAAAGAGTATCTTAGAATGTTTAGGGAAGCCCTTAAGGGAAGTGGGAAAATAAGAGAGACAAAATTAAAAGTAAAGGAACTCTCTGAAAAATTCCCCCTCTATCCTGGATTTAATATTTTAAAATGAGTGAAATTATTAATGGTAAAAGCATTTCTGAAAAGATTATTGAAGAATTAAAGGAAGAAACTTCAAAATTAGATAAAAAACCTGGTTTAGCAATTGTTTTGGTTGGAAATAATCCTGCATCCGAACTTTATGTCAAAATAAAAGAGAAAAGATGTGGAGAAGTTGGCTTTAATTTTAAGAAGGTTTTATTTTCTGATAACAGCGAAGAGGAAGAGATAATAAAAAAGATTGAAGAACTAAATTCTGATGAAGAGGTTCATGGAATAATAGTTCAATTACCTTTACCTGCTAAGTTTAATACCGATAGGATTATTAATTCAATTGATCCAAGGAAAGATGTTGATGGGTTGACTGGAAATTCTTTTATCCCTGCCACCCCAAAAGGAATTATTAAGTTGGTTGAATCTATAGGAATTGAATTTCATGGAAAAGTGGCTGTTGTTGTAGGGACGAGTAAAATTGTTGGGCAACCTACATCCATTCTTTTAAAAAATAAAGGATGTGAAGTTATAACTTGCGATATAAATACAATTAATTTGGAAGAAAAAACAAGAAAAGGAGATATTTTAGTTGTTGCTACAGGGAATTCTAGATTAATAAAAAAAGAAATGGTCAAGCCTGGAGCGGTTGTTATCGATGTTGGGACCAATAAAGTTGATGGGAAGTTGGTTGGAGATGTTGATTTTGAATCAGTTAAAGAAGTTGCAGGACATATAACTCCTGTGCCTGGAGGGGTTGGACCAATGACTGTTTCTATGCTTCTTGAGAATGTTTTGGAATCATATAAAAAACTTAATTTATAGTCAAATCATCTACTCTCTTTAATGCATCTGGCCCAAATGTGTTTGCCAAGGCTAACCAAGCATTTGGGATTTGAGTCATTGCCATTAGCTCTGGAGCGGCATTGCAGAATTTTACAAGAGATTCTTCAGTGAACGGAAATACATGTTCTCCATCTACAATTTTAAGATATCTTGAATGTTTTCCATCCCCATATAATTCATTTGCGGCATTGATAACCTCTGATTTACGGAGCCCTAATCTTGCTAAATGTAATGTGTGGTAACCATAATCTATAATTGCTGGTTCGCTCGCCCCTAATCCTAGAATGTCTGAACTCTCTACTGCACCAATAGGGATATTGAGTTGATCTGCAATGCAGCCTCTGCTCTGTCTTATTAATTCATTCTCCGTTCCATCAGCAAGAATCTCATCATGACATTCAATAGTGTTTGCAGCAATATCTCTGTCTAATCTGTAACCATTTAAAAAACATAAAGTCCCTTGATGGGATTGTCTTCCCCCAGCTCTCAATGGAGCAAAAAAGAAACCATCATTACTCACTGCAATAGCAGTTGTATTAAATGGAGTCATCAGATCATCTTTTATTAATTCATCATCATATTGATCTCCTCTAGGAAGAGTCCCTCTCCAATCCTGAAAGGTTCCTAAATAAAGTGGAAGAATTGTTTTGTCTCCATCTCCCCTTATATCCCCTAAAAAAGGCATAGGATTGTTTGGATTTGGGTTAGGGGTTCTAGCCTGGATAATTTCTTTGGTTCTATTAGAGAGTTCTGACCTAACAAAATCTTCTACAATTATGCTATTTGGATCTAAAATTTCAAAATCTTCGCCAGCGTAGGGCATCACTGCAGCTCCAACTCCTCTCTGATAAACAGACGCTTGGTCAAGGGGGTCCTTCCTTAAATTTTCTCTTAAAGCATCAATTTATTCTTGTTTTCTTCCCATAGATTTATTCTAGTTTTCCCACTTAAAAGAATTTAGCCCTTAGAAAAGTTACTTTCTACTATAAGGAATCTTCTCATCATCTTTTGTGTAGACAAAAGTCTTTTCATTAAATAAGGCCTCAAGTGCCCCCTTTGTCATGGCTTTTATTGACTTGTCTTCTTTGTTTATGAATAATTTAACAAATTTTATTGGATAATAGATTAGAAAAAACATTGGTATGAAGAAAAGATTTCTCAAACCGGCTTGTTTCTTCATAAATAAAACCAATCCTCTTGTTCCAAGATAAACTCTTTTAGGGTTTTCTTTTAGTGCTAGGCCTCCTAGTCTTTTGTGATATAATTTTGCATCCCCTACAACAATTATTTTGTACCCTTTCTTCCTCAATCTTACACACCAATCAACATCTTCATAAGTTAGGAAATAACTTTCATCGAATAAACCTATTTCATCAAAAGTGGATCTTCTTACTAATAGGGATCCTCCCCCAACAGCATCTCTTTCAACTAATTTCCCTTTTAATTCATCTTTATACACCTTATCTCTTCCAGGACTATCTGTTTTCCCAGTCCACATATTTAGATGAAATCCTGCTGTTCTTAATACATCTGGCTCTTCTGTGTAAAAATATAAGCAACTTGCTGCTCCTATTTTTGGATCAGACTTTAGAACCTTAAGCATTTTTTCTATTGTATCTGGTGTTACGATAATATCATCATCTAATCTGAAAACAAACTCCCCTTTTGATTTAAGAATGCAATCGTTTATGGCCACAGGAGATCCTAAATTATCTTTGTTTTCTATCATAATCACGTCTGGGAATTTCTTCTTTATTTCCTCTGCAGATCCATCTATAGATCCATTATCAGCAATTACAATTTCCACTTTTTTGTGAGTGTTTTTCTTTATCGATTGTATGCACTTTATTAAATCCTCTTTTCTGTTCATTGTTGGAAAAACAACACTTACAAGATCTTTTACTGTCTTAGTTTTAAGCATTTTCTTTTGCCTGTGCATCGATTAAATCTCTATAAGGCCCATAATATTCTGCACTGAATTCTCCATCCCACCATTCAAGCATTACTGTGTCCTCCAAGAATTCGAATAAATGAGGGGTGTTTGGAGGGATCTCTATTAACTCCCCTGGACCTATCTCTGAAGAAACATCTTCTTCCCCTTTCCTCAATGTCAATCTTACTCTTCCACTCAATATAATATCATACTGAATATTTGGATGATAATCTCCGCTTCTCATAACTCCTGCCTTGGTATACCAAGTATTATGTTTGACTCCTTGAATTTCATGTCTATGAATTTCTCCTCTATGGTCTTTGAATATTGGGCTTTCTAGGTCATTTTTTTCTGGTTCTGTCATAGCCTCTTCAGAAAAATACTGGATATATAAATTTTTATGTGCAAGAATCCACTTGTTTAATTCCTCTAATTGATCCAGAAAATTTCTTCTTTGAATTATATCTGGCTCTTTATTTGTTTTGTCCACAATTTCGGTTTCTTTTTTATTTATAACTATGTTCTTCCCAAAAACTCCTTTTATTTTTTCCAATAAATCATATTTGCTAACCTTTTCCTCCGTCCTTAGGTCAATTATTCCATGAATCTCTGGTTTATTATCAATCAAGTAATTTATTGTCCTTGCAAGCTCAAGTGTTGTTACTCCATCCCAGATGTGGTGTGTGAATCCATTTGTTTCTCCTTTTTGTGACATAAACCAGTGGAACAAACCAGTTCCATTTTCTTTTAATTCTGGCCCTATAATACTTGTTCTTATTGTTAAATGATCTGGATAATTTATTTCTCCTGCCCTCTTACTTCTTCCATAAACATCCTCCTCTTTCCAGCAATCAGTGCTTAAATGAATTATTTTTGCCCCTAGCAAAGAACCTATTTTCGCTAGTTCGTGGGGGAATAATGAATTTATTCTAACTCCTAGTAATGGGTTTTTATCTGCGGCCCTAAGGATGCCTATGCAATTTATTATGAAGTCTATTTTTCCTGATTGGTTTAATTGCTTTATTTTTTCTTCCCAATTTGTATCTAAAACTTCAAAATCATTTCTTCCCCAAGAAACTATTTCTTGGGAAGTATTTTCCCTCAAATATTGGGAAATCATGTGTCCTGCCATTCCTTCAGCGCCGAGAATTAATATTTTCATTTTACAACCACTTTCTGTCCTTAAACTTAAGATCTTGTGAAGGAACCTTTCCTAAAAAACCAGATTCGCTGAGCTCTCCCAACCATCCATCATCTTCTAGCACTTTTTTTAATTCTATTTTATCCATCACATGAGTATTTTGAGAATTAAATTCTTCTAAATCAATTTTCTTGTTTTGGAAATACTTATCTGCAAGACCGGGTATTTTTATTATTGGGAGTATTATAAAATAACCATCTTCCTCAACAGTTCTGTGGGACTCATATCTTGAAACAAGGACCTCGTGAATTTTTTCTCCTGGACGTATCCCTATTGTAGATGATTTTGTCTCTTGATTTCCAAGAGTCTCTACCATTACCTCGGCTAAATCTGTTATTTTTGCTGCAGGCATTTTTAGAACAAAAACCTCTCCGCCAACAGAATTTTCAACACTTTTGAAAACCAATTTTATCGCTTGGCTTAGGGTTAGGAAGAATCTCGTCATTCTTTCGTCAGTTATTGTTATTTCATTGTTTTTTCTTATCTGCTCTCTAAACAATGGAACCACACTTCCAGCACTTCCTATTACATTTCCTCCCCTTACACAAACAAATCTAGTGTTTGGAGAGTGATGATTTGCCGCAATTATTAATTTCTCTGCGCATTGTTTTGTTACCCCATAAAGATTTAATGGATCTACAGCCTTATCTGTTGAAACTTGGATTACTTTCTTTACATTATTCTTTATACTTGCGTCTATAACATTCTGAGTTCCATAAATGTTTGTCAAAACTGTGTCCCAAGGGTTTTCTTCGCAAACTGGCACGTGTTTTAAAGCAGCCATGTGAAAAACATAATCCACCCCCATCATTACCCTTTCCAATCTTTGTTTATCCCTAACATCCCCTATTACATATTTTATAATGGGGTTCCCTGAGAAATTGTGTTTCATTTCAACTTGTTTTTGCTCCCCTCTACTATAAACAATTACTTCTTCTGGAAAATAATTGCCTAAGAGTTGGGTAATTAACTCATTGGCCCAAGATCCAGTTCCTCCCGTTATCAATATCCTCTTGTGATCAAACATATTAACAATTATGAAGTGTGACTGTATAAAAAGATTATTAATCTCTAATACTCGTTTTAGGGGTTACCATTTCCTATTCTTGAAGACGGCTATTTTTGTTCCAAAGAAATTGATTAAAAGAACTATTGGATTCATTAGCAACATAGAGATTATTGGTAGGAAATTTAGTCTTTCTACTAAGAATTTTATTGAAATAAGGCTAAAACTAAGGGAAATCAAGTAAATTAGCAAGTATTGAGGGAAAGTTATTGCAACATTCTTATGAGAACGAAAGGTATACTCTTTATTGAATATGAATCCTAAAAATACTCCTGCTATAAACCCAGTCCCAGAAGCAATTAGATAATTAAAACCAAGAAAATTATACATAATTAAGAAAGTTAGGTAGGTTAAAACTGTGCTCTCTATCCCTACTAAACAAAACCTCATAAATTGCTTTGTTATTGGCCTATTTAAAATTCTCAAAACCATAAGAATACTTTTAAATGTCCACTTATAAAGATTGTTAGGATCAATATAAAATGGTTAAGAAGGAAATTAAATGGCTGGCAATCTTTGTTGTTTTTCTAGCTCTTTTCTGTATTTTCTCCACTAGATTGGGTTTCCATGATGATTATGAATATATTAATATTGCCAAGAATTTTGTCGGGATAGATAACATTGATTTGTTTAGTGGACATTCTCTGCTTTATCCATTTATAATTTCTATCTTTTTGGAAATTTGGCCAAGCGTTACGATGATGAAATTTGTTAATTCTCTCTGGTTAGTATTAATTGGGGCTGTTTTATTATTTTGGTTAAAGAATAGGGTTGCTTTCCTTTTGTTTGCATTTTCCCCAATTGTATGGTTCATGAGTGTGCAAACGACCCCTGTTTTGCCTTCTGCATTTTTCCTCTTGTTGACTCTCGCGTTTTTCTATAAAGATAGACTACACGGAAACTTGATTTATTCCGGATTATGTCTTGGATTTTCATGTGCTCTCTATACTCCAATGATCTTGGTTGGAGGGATATTTACTTTAGTTTATTTTTGGGGAAAAGAATTTCAGAAATTCTTTTTATTTATAATAGCCATGGGAATCGGTTTTCTCCCAAGAGTAATTCAGGATTATTATTTATTTGACATGCCAGTTTATTCTTTAATAAGATATGCTGGTGCAAACTTCATAATTGCTGTTGGATTGAACCCGGTTACCAATACTGTGAATCTATTATCTAATTTGGAGATTTTATCTGTTGTTTTTTTGATTTCTCCATTACTTTTTATGATTTATAGAGTCGACTTCATGAAATATAGAAAACATTTGATATTTATTGTGATAACTTCTGCCATACTTTTATTGAGAGTGCAACAGATAAAGTATTTCCTTCTATTAGCCCCATTGATCTTTCTTATTTTGAGTAAATATCTTAGTGAAAAGGAAATTAAGTGGCACATTTGGATCTCAGTTGTTTTGATCGGTTTGCTAACTTGGAATTTCTTTATTGTGGGAGAAGATAAATTAATTGAAAAGGACCTTGATTTAATTGTAGATGATTTTCCTTCTGAATGTCTGGTTGCTGGAGGGTATGATGCTACTCTTTTGGCAGCTAATCATTGGGAAGATTCTCCGAGATTTGTTTGGTGGCAAGATTATAAATCTAGTCTAGACAATGAAACTGTAATTAAACAATACACAATAGGGATTGATTCCAGGATAGCTCTTAGAACAGATCTTGAGATAGTGGCTAGATTTAACAGAAACAATGAGAGAAATTATACTGAATGTCCACTTGTCCTAAAGGCAGGCCAAACTCCGGAGTCGGATAATTTTGATCTAGATCGATGTTATGATTATCTATGTGTTTATGAGCAAAAGTAGTTAATAAGTAACTTGAAGTCTTTTGTTTGTTGATCTTCTCACTTGCAATGGAGATTAATATTTTGAGGATTTTATAGGTAATTACATATTCTACATTTTTAAAGCATAATATTTATTAATCATGGTTAAAACTTAAAATCATGTTATCTTTAGTTATGCCGGCCTATAATGAAGAAGGGAGTATTGGGGAAACTGTAAGGGCATTTAACAAAGCGCTGAAAGGTGAGAAAATAGAACATGAAATATTGGTTGTAAATGATAATAGCTCTGACAATACAGAGAAAATACTCATAGATTTAGAAAAAGAGATTAAAGAATTAAGACATGTTAATAATCTCCCTCCAAATGGGTTTGGGATGGCTGTAATAAAAGGTTTGGAAAGTTTTAGAGGAGATTATGTTGCAATTGTTATGGCAGATTTTTCTGATAGTCCTAGAGATCTTATTAGATTCTATTACGAAATGAAGAAAGGTTATGATTGTGTTTTTGGATCTAGATTTATTAGAGGAGGGGAGACTTTTAATTATCCTCCTCACAAAATGATTCTTAATAGAATCACCAACAACATAATAAAAATCTTATTTGGTTTGAGGTATAATGATGTTACAAACGCATTCAAAATGTACAGAAAAGAGACCATAGAGGGATTGAAACCTTTTTTGAGTAAGCATTTTAATTTAACTGTTGAATTGCCTCTCAAATCTATTGTTAGAGGGTATTCTTATTCTGTTCTGCCAAATAAATGGAGAAATAGGAAAGCGGGTGTTGCTAAGCTTAAAATTAAGGAAATGGGGAGCAGATATTTCTTTATAATTTTATATTGTTTGTTGGAAAAATTGCTCTCTAAAGGAGATTATAGAAAATTAAGAAAGGATGGGGCGTAATTGTTCCTTATTTTCAATTATCCAATTATAAATATCTTTTACAGTTTCTCTTAAGTCTTTTTTTGGCTTCCAATCTATAATTGATTCTATTTTTGTTGAATCTGTTATGAACCATCTTAAATCTGATTTTCTTTCTTCTGAAATTGAATTTATTTCTATCTTGTTCCCAGTTACTTCTTCGCAAACTTTTGTTAATTCCATTAAAGACATACTCATATTTATTCCTCCTCCAATATTGAAAGTTTGTTTATTGAATCTTTCAAAATTATTTATTTGTATTTCTATTAAGTCGAATAAATCTTCTATATGGATGAAGTCTCTCACTTGTTTGCCTTTTCCCCCATATCCTATGTATGATAATTTTCCTCCATAAACGTGCTTTGCCACCCACAATACAATTACTCCTTGGTCTACTTTTCCCATTTGCCAAGGACCGGTTATTAATCCGCACCTATTTATTATCCCTTGAATTCCATAAGAATCTATGTATTCCTCTATTAAATGTTCTGAGCATAGTTTTGTTGTTCCATATAAAGAACGTGCGCCTTCTAAGGAAAATCTCTCATTTATTCCTTTGCTAGAAAATCCATTTCCTTCTTCAATTAAAGAAAATCTTGTTTCATTTTCATGAAACCTCAAGTTATTTATTTTTTCAATGGGATAAATCCTACTTGTGGAAAGAAAAATTATCTTGGCTTTATTTTTTCTGACCTCCTCTAAGCAATTTATTGTTCCAATTAAATTTGTATTGAATAGATATTTTGGAGAAGAATTTATTCCTGCTAGTACGGAGGGCTCTGCAGAACATTCTATTAATAAATCAAATCCATTAATCTCTTCGAAGTCCTCGGGGTTTCTTACATCTCCATGAATAAATTCTATATTTTTCTCATTGAATCTTGGGAGATTTAATTCTGATCCTCTTCTCTTCAAATTATCAAAAGCAATTATTTCAAACAAAGGATGTCTTTCCTTTAATTTAATGGCCAAGTTGGAGCCAACAAATCCTGCTCCTCCTGTTATCAAAATTTTCATATTACCCCTCTACCATCTCTCTAATTATCTCATGTAAATTTTTTGTTATTTGCCAGTTTGGGTAGTGTCTCTTAAATTTGGACATGTCGGAATAATAACAAATGTGGTCTCCTACCCTATTTTCTTGACTGTAAGAGTAATTTAATTTTAAATTGAAATCTCCCTCTAAAATTCTTATTACTTCCTCCATTGAAGCAGAGTTTTCTTTCCCTCCTCCAAGATTGTAAACCTCTCCTTTCCTTGGGCCTTGATGAAAATGCCAAAAAGCGTTTACAACATCATAACTATGTATTTGGTCTCTTACTTGTTTTCCTTTATATCCAAAAATTGTGTAAGGTTTTCCAGTTTTTGCGCAATGTATTATATAGTTTAGGAAGCCATGTAATTCTACTCCAGAATGTTGTGGGCCAGTTAAACAGCCTCCCCTAAATATTCCAATATTAAGTCCGAAGTATTTCCCATATTCCTGGGCCAATATATCTGCTGCAACTTTACTTGCTCCAAATAAACTATGCTTTGATTGATCTAAAGTCATGAATTCATTTATTCCATTAACGCTGACCCCTATTTTTAATTCCGGCCTAATAAATTCTCCCATTAAATCGTATTCCCATCGTTCTTCATCCTCTTTTAGTGGAACATCATTTGGAGAATCCCCATATACTTTATTTGTAGAAATAAAGATGAAAGTTGAGTCTTTAGAATAATGTCTTGTTGCCTCTAAAAGGTTTAAGGTCCCAATGGCATTCACTCCAAAATCTGTATGGGGCTCTTTAGCTGCCCAATCGTGAGAAGGTTGTGCAGCAGTATGGATAATTATCTCAAATGGACCAAAACTCCTAAAGTGGCTTTCTATATCTTCCTTGTTTCTTATATCTAAATTGTAATTCTTAAAATTGGGAGATTTTTCTTTTAATGAGGAAATATTCCGTGAAGTATCCCCTTTTTCTCCAAAAAATACCTTCTCATGTTGTTATCTATTCCGTGTACTTCAAATCCTTTTTCAAGTAAGAATCTACAAGCTTCGAATCCTATCAATCCTCCGGACCCTGTTATCAATGCTCTTTTCATATTTTTTATTAAAAGAATTTGTTAATAAATATTTATATTCTAGAAATGATATTGTCTTTCTAGTTTTCTGAATTTAAGGTAATCGTGAATAATTGATATTTTGTCTAATCTGTCCTGATGTTGCCTCATTTCTATTACATCAAGAAACAAATGAAATACCAATCCCATAAATACATAGATAAAAAAGACATGTACCCATATTCCAAGTGCAAGTACTATCGCAAAAACCTCCAACCCATGGAATGCTAGGAAAACTCCTTTGTGCCTATTCTTTGCTTTCCTTGATAATTTGAGCCAGTAAGAGTGGTTTATTCTATACCACCTATACGCTTTGAAAGGGTTTATGCTCTTCTTTACAATCGCGTAATATACTAAATGGTCAAAATCTATTAGAACCGTTGATGCAACAAATATTATTGCTTCTATAATACTTATTTGAGGGAAGAAAAGTAACACTATCGCAACTAACGTTCCAAAGAAAAGATGTCTGGTTGGTAACATGAGTAGGTAAAATCAATTATCTTTAAAAAAGATTCCATTTTTAGGAAGATATGAAGATAATTATGACTGGTAATAGAGGGCTTATAGGAAGTTCTCTCAAAAAAAGGTTATTGGAAGAAGGGCATGAAATTATTGGGACATTTGATTTAAGAGAAGGTAAAGACATCATTGATATGATTAATTTAGAAGCGGGGAGGAAAGTAGATATGGTGATTCATGCTGCTGCTCATTGTAAGATAAATCAATCTATCTCTGACCCAAAGAAAACCCATACAAATGACTCAGATGGAACTTTTTCGGTTTTTGAATTTTGTAGGAAAAATAATATAAAAAAAGTGGTTTACTTTTCATCTTCTAGAATTCTTGGAAAAGAGAAAAACCCTTACACCTCTGCAAAAATATATGGAGAGGAATTATGTAAGGCCTATAAGGAATGTTATGGGATAAACTATCTTATAATAAGGCCATCAACAGTTTATGGTCCATTCTGGGACTTGACAGAAAGGCTGATGCACATCTTCATTAGAAATGCATTAAGAGACAAAGATTTAGAGATTTTTGGAGACCCTGAAACAAAGACTCTAGATTTTACATATGTTGAAGATTTTGTTGATGGAGTTATGTTGGCAATAAATCATCCTGTTTGGAATAAAGAGTATAACATTAGTGGAGATGAAGAATTCAATGTTTATGAATTAGCTAGATTTATAATAGAAAAAACGGGGAGTAAAAGTAGAATCTTGGTTAATGGGGCAGAGATTGCTCAGCCACAGAAAGTTCATTTAAATTTAGAGGAGATAAAGAACATAGGCTATTCCAAAAAAGTTCCTCTTAAAGAAGGCGTATTGAGAACTATTGAATGGTATAAAGAAAATATGCCCAATTATTCTGAATGATTTTTCTCTTCAATTCCATTTATCATGTCTGCAAATGCTGGACGAGTTATGAATACTCCAAGGGTTATCCCAATAATTGTTGTTATTGCAAATCCTTTAAGTAAACCTGCTCCAGCCCACATCAGTGGAAGTAAGGCCACTAAAGCTGTGAAGTATGTCCCTAAAATAATCTTGAATGCTCTTTTTAGTTTTTGTCTTATATTTAGAGTATTTATTTGCTTGGCTTCATCCAGAATAATTATTTGACTATCTATACCAGTACCTACTCCAGCAATTATTCCTGCTATGCTTGGTAGATCTAAATTCCATTCTATGAAAGAAGCTACCCCTAGAATGATTAAAACCTCTGAAATGCTCGTTATTAGTAATGCTATGGCCGCTTTTAAGTTTCTATACCTTATGAAAACAACAAATGCAACTGCAACCAATGCTGAAAATCCTGTTATTGCTATGGCTTTTATGAATTCTTGCCCAAGCACTGGAGAGATTGTATCTAGTTTAACTATTTCTAATTTGTAAGGTAGGCTTCCTGTGATTAATATTGTTTGAAGACGGTTCATCTCTTCTTCTGCAGCATCATACGCTTGTTCATTTGTGGTTCCTAAATCTGAACCTGATATGGAGATTTGGGTTGTTACCCTCCCCTTTAATCCTTCCCCTATTAGAAGAGTGTTTACAAGTGTATCATCTAAATATAGATCTAGATTCTTTGAAAGATAGTTTCCATGAGGGGTTGAATTTACATCTAGGACTTCTGTTATGTCTGCATGCCTTTTTGCTGCCCCTTCACTTAGAAAAATTGTGAATCTAAAACTACAATAATGGGCGGTCTCTGATGTTTGGCCACAATCATATATTCCTGAACAAGTTGCATCATTTCTACATACAGAAGAGATGTCTTTATTCCCTCCAACAAAAACTATGTCTTCTCCTATTTTAGCCTCGAATTTTCCTTGTTGACCAACCAAATCTCTTAAATCCTCTGGGGTGGTTCCTGCAATTTCTATTAGCATGAAATTATTTCCTGCAAGATCTGACACAGGAAGGATATTTAGATCCACTATCCCATAAACATCTAGCCTATTGCTTACTACTGCTATTAAATCATTCATCTCTTCTGATGATAGTTTTGTATCTTGTGTTTTTACTAATGCCCTTGATCCTCCTTCAAGATCTAACCCAAATTTAATATTTGTTTTTTGTATTTTTGATACTGTTAGTTCTGGGGGGCTCGGGGAGAATAAGATAAATTCCCCCTCTAATGTTTGGATGGTGGTTTTAACGTTTCCTCCATTGTACTCTTTTTGTGAGATTATTCTTGAAAAGTCTTCCATAGATTCTATTGTTTGGCTATCTATCCCAGTTATTATCTGTCCTTGCCTCAATCCTTCTTGAAAAGCTGTTGAATTATTGTCTACACTTGTTATAAGAACTCCTTTTTGGAAAAGAGTTAGAGGGAGGCCTAAAATTATCAATAGAGATAAGAGTACTACTACAATTAATAACCAAATTTTAAGAGTGAATTTCATCTTTCTTGTTCAAGTGCCATTTAAGTATTGAAACGTTTGTTATCCAAGTGTTTATTATATCAAATGCCAAACCTATTACTAGGATTGTGAAGATTTGTGTTAATATTACTGAAAATGATTTTGCGATGAAGAGTGCAAAAGTTATTGCTAATAAAGAGGTTAATGTCATTGTTATTCCTGTCTTTGAAGCTGAGGAAATTCTTTTATTTATTGACCCTTCAGTCCTTTTTAACATCCTCGTCGTAAGAAGAATGTCGGTATCAACAGAATAACCAATTAACATTAGGAATGCTACGATTCCTGCGCTTGACATTTTTATTCCAAGCACATTTACTAAGGCCAGTGTCATTAGAATATCTGCAAATGCTGAGATTATTACTGCTGTTGATGGAACAAAAGATCTGAAAATAACAAATACAACTAATCCCATGAACAAGAACGCTATTAAAACAGCTACAAGTAACTGCTTATAGAAACTTTCACTTAATGAAGAACCTGTGAATTCAAAACTAGAATTCTCCTCTGTTAATTCATAACCAAGATACTCTTCCAAAATCTTCTTTGTTTCTTCTCCATCTGTTTTTGTTTCTATTATAACTGCTTTTTTTTCATTGGTGACTATATCATATATTGAACGTGTGTTTAGATCTTCCAGTTGAGAGGAGAGGTCTTTACTTACTTTTTCTACATCTAGAGATCCTTGAATTGTTATTGATGTTCCTCCTGTAAGAGAAATATCTTTTGAAATGAAATCGCCATTTTGGGAATGGAAGTGGAACATATAACCAATTGAAAGGATTAATAAGATTAAAGGAATTAATAATAAAGTTTTATAATGTTTGTCATGAAATCTTCCAAGATCAAATCTTTCTTTAGTTTCTGTGTGTATATTCTCTTCCATATTAAAAATGCGCGAGCCGGGATTCGAACCCGGGTCAACTGGTAACTTCAATCTTCAAAGATTGTGGAAGCCAGTTATTCTGCCACTGAACTACCCACGCTTATTTATGAATTAAGGTAATTTGACACTTTTTTAAATGTTTGGAGGATAAAATTAGATTATACAGGCCCCATTAGAACATCCATTGGGGCAGTGAATATCCTGGCTAGATACTGAAGGGGCTTTCGAGCTATTAAATTCGATCAATATGCAACCATCTTTTAAACAAGGGTCTATTCTTTCAAATATATCCTCTCCCCTAAATATAGTTCTCTTACCACAAATATCTGATCTATTTCCTAATAGAGCGTTTCCTCTCCATAATTCTAAATATCCTTTAACAGTTGTGTCTCCATTATCTGTTTTGAAACTTCTGAAAGGCATAGATGATGCACTAAGGTATTCTTGATAATAAGGAGCTGCCAAAATTTGTGTTTGTATGTTGGTTCCTCCTGTTGTGTCATCCATTACAACCGCCCTATTTCCTCCAGTACCCCACCCAACTACCGGCCTTGCTCCCAAGATAATAATCTCTTTGTCTGGAGTTGAGGCAAACCAAATCATCAAAGTGTAATCATCACCAGTTAATAGATAAGGTAGTAAATGCCCTCCAAATGGTCCAAGAGGATAATCATAACCAATTTGGTATTTGATTAAACTGTCCTCTCTAGAAATTAGGCTCTCAACCGCGTTTGTTAAATCTTCTTGAGTAAAATCTTGTGAGTTTTCCTGAAATCCAATAAAGAATTCTGAGTTAAACCCTCCACGGCCATAAAATCCAGCGTAGGACTCGCAAGTTCCTGGAAGATCTAATCCGAATACACATCCATTGTAGAAAGTCTCATCTTCACTTGTGTGTATAAGTTCCCCATTTAGGTTTCTTGCTTCGTTTATTATCTCTTCATAATCTCCTTGAATTCCTTCTATCTGTAAATCTTTCTCCCAATACCATAAAGGAGATCCTGAAACTTCGCAAAGCCCCTCATCTCCACAGACTGCCCCAAATCCACATTCAGAATCTGCTACACATTTACAAACTCCTTGAGAGCATCCATTTGGGCAAGCAAGAATGGCAGATTGGGCTGTTCCGGTTCCTGCCGCACAAGCATAATCATTTACCCCACAATTATCTCCTGAGCACTCTTGTCTATAATATTCAAGGTGTTCAAACTTTGCAAATCTTGGATCTATACTAGATAAATCTCCCTGAACGCAATTATCCTTTTCCCCCTGTGTTTTTACATCCCCCTTCCAAGAAGAAACATGCCCATTAAAATAAAGATTTCTACCCAATCCTTCTCTTGAAATTTTCCCTTTCTCTTCATCTATACAAACCCTTCTAACATTAAAATTTCCCATCCCATGTCTATCAACATACTCTGTGGCAAAATTGTAAAAGTTCTTGTTTGGATCATATCTAGCGTTAGGACTCACATATGCATATGCGGTGCTCCTTTCAAAAATCCATTTCTTATTTTCAACCGAGACTCCAATAACTTTGTCTCCAGAATACCATAGGAAACCTATTCCCTTTTCATCGCTATAAGAATAGCCTTCATAACCATCCCAGAAACTATAAAATTCTTCTTCTCCTGCAGCATTAATATATGACTTTGTGTGGAGTTTTATCCACTTATGGCCCAGAGAGATGCTCTCTCCAGATTCCTTTAGAGTAGTCATTGCACTTCTAAATTCAGTTTCCGAGATATCTTGAGAGTATTCTTCTACAAATGCAAAATATCTTTCTCCTTCAACCTCATACACCCCTTCTTGCCTTGAACAAGTTCTCACATCAAAAACTGGAAAATTGCAATCGGAGACTCCTCCATCAATTAATGTGCCTTTTCCTAAGGTTTGGATTATTTGGGTTAGGACTGAAAGATCTTTTTGTTCTTCTATAGGTTGAACCTCTCTAGAAGATTCTGGAATCTCTTCTGGGCCTTCTCCCGTGGTTTCGGTAGGACTTTCATTGGACTCCCCTGGGTCTTCTCCCGAGGTATTTGTTTGTTCATCTTCAGGAACTTCTTCTGTTTGTTCTGGTTCTTCTTCATCCGTTGAAATTTCTGGGCCTGCAAATCCAAAAAGCCCATCAAAAAAACCAACAAAAACCTCCCAGAAGTTGCTATCTCCAGAAAGCCAATCCCCTAATCTAGATGCTAGTTCTGAATTATTATTATCTGAGTCCCCAAAAACAGTTAAATTTGATTCATTTAAAGTGTGATTATCTGCAAGAACAAGTGGGGCCAAGACTAAAATAAAAAACATGATTAAAAGAATTCCCTCCCTTCTACCCATTCCTTTTTACAGATTAATAATTATATAAAGATTACTATGAAACGCTCTCGGCAGGATTCGAACCTGCGACCTATTCCTTAGGAGGGAATCGCTCTGATTCCAGACTGAGCTACGAGAGCATATCTTTTTAAGGAATCTTTAGGTTTAAAAAGTATGCTAGTCAAGATCTTTGGATTAATAGATTTAATTGGGGGAATTATTTTGACATTTTCTCTTCAAAATTCTATTGGCATCCCGATATTGATCTTTTTGGGACTGGCACTTATAATAAAATCTAGCATCGGGAGATGGAAAGAGATTGCGGGATGGATGGATCTCTTTGCTGGAGTTGTTTTTCTTCTTGTGTCTGTGATAAGTATTCCTGACTTTGTTGGAATAATTGCTGGTATATTGATTTTGCAGAAAGGAATTGTTGGGTTTATGTGAAATGCAGGAAGAAGGATTCGAACCCTCGTAGGCACTAAGCCATATGGACCTTAACCATACCCGTTTGACCACTCCGGCATTCCTGCTTGATTTTAGGTGAAAATCCACATATAAAAAACTTTATAAATCATGGATCTCCTGTAATTCTAAGACGGCCATAGTAAGTTGGAAACACCTGATCTCGTCTGATCTCAGAAGTTAAGCTTCTTACGTTGATGGCAGTAGTGTCCTACAAGACGCCAAACCATCAAGCTGTCTTACTTTATTTTCAAATGGGTTTAAATAGGGCCTTAGGAGAGTATTTCTTTGGGAGTGGATCTCAAATAAAAATTAAAGGGATTAGAGCGGGTTATGAAGAATTTGGATCTGATCCAGGAAAGTTTAATGCAGACCTTGATAAAGTATCTAGAGGTATTAGGAGAGATAAAATATTCTCCAACACTTTTGCTTTGATTGGTACGGGGTTAACTGCTTGGGGAATCTACAAAAACATTCCTATGATGCATGTTGGAGCATCAATATCATTTTCTATTGGGGAATTTGCTAGGATCTCACAACACTTTTGGGAGAGAAAACCAGAAATTGATAGATCACGAAAAATATTGGGAAGTAAAATGGAATCATATGTCACAAAACAAATAGAAGATTCAAAAGACCCATGGATGGTGGTTGTTCAAACACGAGATGGCCCAATTGAAGATAATTATTTGAGAAATCTTGATTGGTGGAAAAGATATTAAGCCTTTTTGAACTTACCAACTAATTCTGCCAAGTCTTCTTGGCCTAAGAAAACAGATCTGCAGCAGTATCTTTCTAATCCAAGTTCAGTTAGAACTTTCCCAACATTTTCTCCTTCTGCTTTCCTCTTCTTGAATTCTTCCCATAGTTGGCCTATTGGCTTACCGCAGCTGAAACATCTCACTGGAACAATCATATTATTATGCCCCCATAATGCTTTAAAAAACTTGCTATGAGAGTATTTGTTGGAAATGGGAGGGAAATTGGCAAAATGTTTTTAAACTACATTTATTTTTGAAAGAAGCAAAAGAGGAGAGTATGGCTAAAAAGTGTTTATATTGTAGTACTGAAGTTGCTGATAGCTCTGTTATTGATTTCTGTGAAACTTGTGGAGTTGGGCATTTCGGAAAGAAAATGTTTGATACAATTGTTGCAAACATGGAAGAGGCTAGGGATAGAGGGGATTTGTGTAATCATCGAGCAGAAAGCCCTGTGGAATAAGAATTTTTCTTCCAAAAGATAGTTTTTTAAAGAGAGTATTTCTGAGTAAAATATGGTTAGACGTAAAAGTGTTAGAACTAGAGGTAAGCTTAGATTAAGTGAATATTTCAAAGAACTTAAGGAGGGAGATAATGTAGCTGTTGCTAGAGAGAGATCAGCAGTGGGCAGCTTCCCAAAAAGATTGCAAGGAAGAACAGGAACTATTAAGAATAAGCGTGGGAAAGCATATGTTGTAGAGATAAAAGACCAATCAAAATCTAAGGAATTTTTGATCGCCCCAATACACTTGAAAAAAATAAAATCGTAATATAAAAATGATAAATGAAAAACACTCAATAAGTATGGATGAAGCTAGAGAGTACCTCGTTGATGATGAGAGAGATAAAGAGACTAAGGCTTTCACGAAGAAATTTGTAGGTTTGGATGTAAAAAAGTCTAAAGAACTTAGGAAGAAATTAGAAGAGCTTGATTTAATGAAAGTGAAGGAAAGTGACATCTCAAAAGTTATTGAGATTTTGCCAGAGAATAGTGAAGAATTAAATAAAATATTTAATGATGTTGGATTGGATGAGGATGAAACAAAAAAAATACTCGATACAGTTAAAGAATTCAAATAAAAATGCAAAAGGAAGAACATGCAATAGTGCTGGAATACTTACCAAATGGTTACCCTTTGGAAGGAAAGATGATGCCTATAGCTCAGGCTATAGGAAAGCAAAATTTAGTTCTTTTGGAATTAGTTCCTAGAAAAGGGATTTCCCTTGAAACTGGTGAGGAGGTCTATATAGGCCCAGATAAGAGAGAGAAAATATATTACATCCTTGGAAGATTGAAGAGGGAGAAAATAACTGAGCATTCTAAAGAAAAATTGATGGAAGTTATTGAAAATATAACTAAGGAAAGGGAAAAACAATTTATTGATTTTTTTAATAAAGCTGAAGCGATAAATAAGAGAGTACACCAAATTGAATTGCTACCTGGTATGGGGAAGAAACATATGCAAGAGATAATAAAAGAGAGGGAAGAAAAGGAATTTGGATCATTTGAAGATATGAAAAAAAGAGTTTCTAACCTACCTGATCCTGAAAAAGCTGTGGAGAAGAGAATCTTTCAAGAGATAACCCAAATGGAAAGATATAATCTATTTGTATCACAATAAGAAGGTTTAAAAATTATCAATTATGCAAATTTACACACAATGGAATCAAAACAAGAATTAGAGAAAGAAGGCATGGCAAAAAATATCCCAGAAGGGAGTAGCTCAAAGAAGGATGAAGAGCGTATAGTCAGAGTTCTCTCTAAGGATATAGAAGGTAAAATGAGTGTCTACTCTGGATTGACAAAGATTGGGGGAATCTCTTGGGCAATTTCAAATGCTATTTGTAAAAAGCTTGGTTTTGATAAAAAGAAAAAAGTAGGTTCATTAACAGAAAAAGAAATTCAAACCATTACTGACTTCATGAAAAATCCTGATTTTCCAACAAGTATGGTTAATAGAAGGAAAGATTTTGATGATGGAGAAGATAAACATCTTCTTGGTAGTGATTTAGAGTTAAAGAAGGAGTTTGATGTCAAAAGATTGAAGAAAATTAAATCTTATAGAGGATTTAGACATTCTTCTAACTTGCCTTCAAGGGGTCAAAGGACTAAGAGTAATTTTAGAAAGAATAGGAGAAAGGGGGCTGGAATTAAGAAGAAAAAATAATAAAAAATGAAAAGGAAACATAAAACATATTCAAAGCCAAAAAGACCTTTTGATAAATCAAGAATCGATGAAGAAGCTGGAATTAAAAAAGAATTTGGATTAAAGAATAAAAGAGAGATATGGAAAGCTGAAGCAAAGATTAAATCTTTTAGGGAAAAGGCAAAGAAACTTATTTCTGCAAATGAATCTGAACAACATTTGTTATTTGATCAGTTGAAAAAGATTGGATTAAAAGTTGAATCTATTGCTGATGTTCTAAGTCTTGATAAAAGAGATTATCTTGATAGGAGATTACAAACAATCGTCTCCCATAAAAAAATTGCTTCTACTGTTAAACTAGCTAGACAAATCATAACCCATAAAAAAGTTTTAGTGGATGGTAGGGTTGTGAATAAACCATCTTATATTGTTCCTGTTGAATTAGAGAATAAAATAACTGTCAAACCTTCTAAAGTTAAGAAAAAGAAAGAAGTAGTTAATGAAAAAGTGGAGAAGGATGAGGCTCAAGATGCCAGCAATGATGATGAACCTAAAGATGCAGATAATAACAAGAAAGAAACTAAAGAGGAGGGTAAAGAATAATGGCAAAGGAAGAAATAAAAGAAGATAAAGTTGCGGAAGAAACCCCTGAAAAGGAATCTAAAGAAAAACCAACTGAAGAAAAGAAGGAAGAATCTACTAGCAAGAAGAAAAAAGATAAGTCTTACGAAGCAATATTAAATATTTATACCTCATTCAATAATACTCTTGTTCATGTGACGGATATGTCTGGTAAGACCATCTCTAAGATTACTGGGGGAATGGTTACTAAGCATGATAGGTTGAAAGCAAATCCGACAATAGGGATGTTTATTGCTAAGAGAATTGAGGAAAACGTTAAAGATCTTGGGGTAAAGAACTTCTATGTTAGGATAAGAGCTAAAACAGGTAATCCTGCTCCTGGCCCTGGAGCAAATGCAATAATTAAAAGTTTATCTAGAGCTGGATTTAAGATATTAAACATCCTTGATACTACTAGAATCCCTAGAGGGGGTCCAAAGAAGAAAGGAGGTAGGAGAGGTAGAAGGCCTTAGGATTAGTAAGTTTTAAAAGTCAATAAATATCAGAAATAATATGGAAATAATAAATAAGACAGAAAATCAAATTGTTTTTAAGTCGGATATGAAAGATAGTTTGGCTAATGCAATTAGAAGATATCTTAATGAGATTTCAGTTTTAGCTATTGATGAAGTTGAAATATCAAAAAATAATTCTCCCTTGTATGATGAGACTATTGCTCATAGGTTGGGATTAATCCCATTGAAAACAGATAAATCCTCTACTGAAAAGAAAGAGATTAAACTAAAATTGGCCTATAAGAAAGAAGGGTTTGTTGGGTCTGGTGAACTTAAAGGTAATGCTCAAGTTGTTTATGACAAGATACCAATTACTTTCCTTGATAAAGATCAGGAACTTAGCTTAACTGCTACTGCTAAATTAGGTAAGGGTGTTGAACATTCAAAGTTTAATCCTGGTTTGATCTTTTATAGAAATGTTTCTGAAATTGCTCTTGATAAGGAATTTATGGAGGATGTCAAAAGTGCTTGTCCAGAAGCCAGTATTAAAGAGAAGGATGGAAAAATAGTGGTCGTGGATGATGGGTTGAAGGAAGTTTGTGATGTTGTTGAGAGTATTGCTGAGTCTAAGGGAAAAACTGCTGAGATTGTTCCAAAAGGAGAATTAATAGTTACTCTAGAATCTTTTGGTCAACTTGATAATAAAGAGATCTTTAAGGGGGCTGTTGATGAATTGAAAAAAGATCTTAGTGAAGTTAGTAAAAAGTTGAAGTGAATTTTTTTGTTATCAAATAATCCTTTGCTACATTTAATGTATTGATCAACTTCCTTGCAAATTAAATTATAATTTTTACGGATGACAACAATTTTTATATTAATATTTTTTCTTTGAGTGACGTCCTCCCAAAACTAAAGTATGGGCTTCCCTCTAAGTTATTAAGCTAAATTCTTTTTGTAATCAAATTTATTTTATCAGCATCATATCTCAAGAACCCAGGATCTTCTTCATTATAATTGCTAGTTTTCTAGGGAAAATTCACTCTATCTTTGAAGATGGAGCTTTCTTTTCAAAGAATAAGTAAGTTTTTATATAGGTCTAGGATCTTATTTTTATATGCGGATGTGTCAGAGTGGTCAAATGAGATGGACTCAAAATCCATTAGCTTAGTGCTTACGAAGGTTCGAATCCTTTCATCCGCATTGAACCTTTCAAAAAGGTTCCCAAACCAGAATGCACCATAAAAACCTTTAAATACCACAATTATCTAGAATTTTCACCTGCGAGTTAACGCGCATAGCAGAGAAATATTATTTCTCTGTGAAATTAAGATTAAAATGAACCTTTCAAAAAGGTTCCCAAACCAGAACATGAAATCAAAAACAAAAATAGATGAACAATCTTTAAGAAAAAGTAATCCAGACCTAGTTGAAACTATAAGGATCGCTAAGAAAAATGAGGGGTGGTTGGGAGTTGCGGGTGCTTTATCTGGATCAAGAAGGAATAAGTCTAGTATTAATTTAGACAAAATAAATCAAGAATCGAAAGAAGGGGATAAAATTATTGTTCCCGGGAAAGTTTTATCTGTTGGAAATATTAGCAAAAAAATCAAAGTTTCTGCATTAAATTTTTCTGAGAGTGCAAAACAAAAGCTTAAAGAAGCCAAAGTGGATTTTAATTTTATAATCGAGGAAATTAAATCAAATCCTTCTGCCGAAGGAATTAAAGTGTTAAAATGAAAATAATTGATGGAACTGGTGCTGTAATGGGAAGGCTTGCTAGCTATGTTGCTAAGGAAGCCTTAAAGGGAGAAGAATTTGCTGTAGTAAATTGTGATAAAGCAATAATTACTGGTAGAAAGAAAAATATTGAAAATGAATTTTTTGAAAAAAGAAATCGTTTTGGTAGTTCTCAGAAAGGGCCAAAATTATCAAAAACTAGCGAAAAAATGGTTAAGAGAACTATAAGAGGTATGTTGCCCGACCATAGAGAAGGTAGAGGACGGATTGCATGGAAAAACATAAAATGT
>CEPX01415175.1_pt1 | contig 34865 bp, 38 predicted proteins | sample 361361 | NCBI WGS metagenome assembly CEPX01 (sample SAMEA2619974, study PRJEB7988) | marine metagenome | biome: marine biome (ENVO:00000447); feature: mesopelagic zone (ENVO:00000213) & marine oxygen minimum zone (ENVO:01000065); material: "saline water (ENVO:00002010), including plankton...
ATAATCCGCGTCAGCCCTGACAAACAAGCCAGAGCCTTCAATGACGTAGCCACCACCTGCCTGGCCCGCAGCGGCCATCAGCAGATCGTGACCGAGCAGATCGCAAATACCTTTCGGCTGATACTCCGTCGGAAATTTATTGTATCGAAGAAAATCCTTCATTTATTTAACGTCCAATCCAGCGACGAAACCGAGTACGGTAGTACCGGCATCGCGGGATTTAAAAATTAACTTATCTGTGCCGGAAGTTGTCAGCGTCGGAGCTGTGCCGCCTACCCAATCGACTGAAGTCGGCCAGACAATACTAAAAGCGCCTCCGTTAATTACCTCAAGTTCCAGGTGACCTGATTTTGTGTCGGCAGGCCAGTCGGTCATCGTCGAGGAGGTGACGTTCTGATCGACCGTTCCCCACTGCACGTTACCAGCTGAAACATCAAAAGCCGGTGTCGCACCGAAGTTACCTTTAGCGACGACCGTCTCGGCAGTATCTTTCATTTCAAGATCAGATGCTACTTTAGCAGCGCCAATTAAAGGCAACGCCAATGTTAATCCAGCAGTGGAGCCGGTCGCAACTTCGGCACCTTCAGCAATTATGGAGACATTGTTAGCTGTGCCGCCGATGCCCGTTCCAAGCTCTGATCGATCGGGGATGAGAGTTGGATTTGTGGCACTCGATGCTTCATCAAGAGCAGCGGCACCAGTGGAGGTGTTTACTCGTATAGCCCCGGTGACTTGTACATTCCCTGTAAATAAATGATTGGTAGCAGAGGCGTCATATGCATAGACAATACCGGCATCGTCTCTGAACTCATAATCGCCAGCTTGAGTAGCGTGAGTGTCGCCATAGAGCACTATGTTGCCGCCAAGGATTTTGCTGACGCCTGGGCTGATATATAATTCGCCGTCAGTATCGCCGCCAATAATCTCTGGGGTGGCATTAGAAAATGTCAGATCACCAGAAGTGGTGATCGCGCCGATCCCCAAGGTGCCAGTAATCGTTGCCCCAGCTGTGCCGATGTCCAGCACCAGGGCACCATTAACACCGATGCCGATGTTATTCGCACCGATCCGATAGATGCCACTATCTGGATCGGCTCCAAAGGTTAGCCCAGGGAGAGATACTGTGCCATTGGCCGCTTTTAAAGTGCCGGTCAAAGTTGACTGGCCGTCGACGGCTACGGAGTTCGTGATCTCGTCTTGGATGTCGTCGATCATCGTGTTGAAGTAGGTCTCTGATATCACGGTATCAAAGACGGCGTCGCCGCCTACTTTGGTGAAAGTGCCTGATCCATCACGGGCCATAATACGATCCTTCTACTTGTGAAGCTGGAGCTGCCGATCGGCTGGCCAACAGAGCCGCCAGGCGGGTAGCATACTTCTTAGATAATTGCGGCATTAAATCTTGAGCCAGGCGACGAGTGCCGATGTCATCGAGCACTTGCGCTTGGAGGCTAGGTCGCCCCTCAAACAGCATCTCTGCTAAATTACGGGCTGTCGTCGGGCTAGGATTATTCAGCCAGTTGATCGGTGCTTTAATTGTCGCGGCGATCGCTGCGCTCGGCCTGGCCGCCGCAATGTAATCGAATGCCTGGATCATCCAGTTAGGGGCACGATTAAGCGCATCGACGTCTTCTTTGATGCCGCCTGTGGCCGAGTTGGCCTTGGGGTTCACAAAGTGCTCGACTTTGCCTTTAGCCAGCTCCTCACGAACACCGGCATGGAATTTTTGAAACTGCTCTTCCGGCACCATATTGCGAAGCCGGATATAAAAATCGAGCTTCTTAGGATCAAATTTAGTCAGCGCCGACTGCGTGTCGGTATTGATCATCTTAGTCATCTCACGCCGCACGCCCAGTAAGAACATATCTTGCTCTGGGCCGCTCAGTGATTTGAATACTTTGTCGACCACTTCTTCATCGCCGCGCATAAAGCGCCGCCCCATCCAGGCAGCGTCTTTTAAACTGGCCGGGCCTGCCCAGGCGGCGCGTGCTTCTTTGTAAGCCGAGCGGCCATCGATCGTCGTTATGTCATCCAGCTTCGCAACAAGTGATTTACGTAGCCGCTCAATAGCACGGCCATAACTGTCCAGATTAAGTTTACCAGTAACGCCATCGCGATACCCTTCCAGCATTTCGTCGAGGCCGCGCTTGGCTGCGTCCATCGCTCTCAGATTAGGCACGCCGTCGATGATTAAATCACCGGCATCGTCGAAGCCTTTGACGGCATACTCTTGAAAATTAAACGGCACGTCGTCGGCCAGCGCCTCGATCTGCTGGATACGAATACCCTTCGCCATGCCCTGCTTGATCAGCGGATCGGCGAAGAGATCGTCCATGCGCTGATCCCACTGCACCAAGTGGCCTTTGCGGCCCATGTTGCTGTGTACTTCACCTGGCATAGTCGGTTTGGATACCGGCGTGAAGGCTTCGTCATAGAGCGGCTTCGCCATCTGCCGCTGCGCGGTATTGACGTCATCGAGGGTCTGATGGAAGTTACCTGGCGCGATCTCGTCGGCTGCCTGGTGCATCCGGCCTGCCCTGGTCGCCTTGCGGACATTAACCCAGTCGTCGCCGATCTGACGAGCTTCTGGGTGCGCGTTGACTGCGCCGCGTGCCAGTGCCCTGCCACGCTCTCCCAGGACGTCTACGAGCGTCGTCTCTGGCCCTCCGGCCTGTAAATGCTGCTTAACCGTCTGTAGGCCTCTCTCCAGGCTGCCTCCACCCATATCCATGATGATATCAGTGACCTTCTTCGTCGCCGAAGTGACGCTGCCGCCCCAGCTGTCGATCACCTTTTGCAGCACGCCGCGCCCGACACCGATCGCCGTCTCAATAACCGGGACGGAGAGGCCGCCAATTAATAGGCCTGCGCCGCCGCCGATCGCCGCTGCCTTGCCGACGTCATCGGGCCGCGCTGTACCAGCTGCATAAGTCGCCCCCAGGGGAGCTGCCGTCGCAGCGGCCTTAACCGATCGCACGGGCATCGAGGAGCCTCTGGCGACGTAGCCTCCGGCTGCCTTGGCGACAGGATTAAGCAAGCTGGCGGCGATCTCGGTGCCGTAGCCGATTACTGGATTGTCGCGTTTGAAAGCTGCGTCTTTGTCGGCGATCGCTTCTTTCTGCTGGCTGTAATAGTCACCGAAGTTGCCGACGTCCCGGCCCTGGGTTAGATCAGCCAGCATCTTGCCGGTCGCTCCACCAGCTGCCGCGACGGGATCACGCAGGCCCATCGTATAGCCGCGCATCACTGCATCGGTCACGCCTTCAAACATACCAGGCGAAGACACCTTCGCCGCTGGCGGCGCAGCCGCTGCTGGCGCAGGCTGAGCGGGCGCAGCTTGCCGGATGATCAATCCATCCGGCCCCATGAGCTGCGGTATACCGCTCTGGCCGATCCATACTTTCACACCGCCCTTCTCGTAGACGGCACCCACATCAGAGGAGCCGTCGGCGTGGACGTACTTAAACTGATCGCCGTTTTGATATACGCCTTCTTCCATTATGGCTTCACCTTCGTCCAACCAGGTCCGAGCGTCGCTTCGACCTGAGCTTTTTCATGCGCTATTCTAACGAGCTTCTGCACTTCGTCGCGGAACTCTAAGACGCCTTTCCTAAACTCGACTTCACTCTGAGCTGTGCTCATACGCGCCATCGCTTCGGTTGCCTTCGTACCCTCAACTTCAGTAATCTGGCCGCCACCTTTTAGAGTTTCAAAAGCCTGCAAGAACTGCTTACCTTTGACCTGCTTCATCAAGGTCTGGAAGTCAGCGGCGTCGCTGCCGGGGTAGGCGTCCTCACGGAAGGGCAGCATGGCTGGCAGCGCACCCGACCATACGTTCTTCGCTCCGACCATACTCCGCAAGCCGACATGCTCTTTACCAGGAACTAGACGGCCATCAGGGCCGCGTGCAAATGCTTTGCCTCCTGGTGCCAGCTCCGGCGAAACGATCTGATCCAGTAGCCGCAGCATATAAGTCGCATCGGCTCTCACCTGGGGCAGATTAAATTTCGCCTCGGAGCGCAGCTTGCCGGTCTCTCTGGCTTGGCTCTCTGCTTCCACTTTGGCCGCCTGAGCTGCGCGCAGCTGGTCTTGCGGCGTGCCTGCTTTGGCGGCTTCCTCTGCTGCTAAGGCAGCCTGTATTTGCGGATCAAGATTAGGATCAGCCCCAGCGCCTTGTACTACAGGTGATGCCGCTGCGGGAGCTGCGCCAGGTGCAGTAGCTTGCGGATCAAATTTAGGATACGCCGGAGGCTTAACGCCAGCGGCCAGGTACGGCTTATCGTGCGCCTGCTTACTTTTAAACCACTCACCGCGCCGAGCTTTCAGATCAGCTGCGGTTAGCCGGGCAGTGTTAGCTCTCTCGAATTTATTCTTTTCATCAGTCAGCTTCAGGCGGCGCTCCATCTCTTTAATCGCCAGCTCCCTATTGTGCGCCGTTGTTGCTGCTGCGATGCCTTCGTCGCGGATCGTGCCGCGTAGGTTCTCAGCATATTCTCGGCCTTCGTCGCGATCGCCGAGCGCCGTCTGGCGCTCTAAGTTCTTCGTCAGTAAGCCGCGCAGATCGCGGCCCATATATTGATTGTCAGGGTTCTGCGCGTATTCGGCAGCCAGCACGTCAGAGGCGCGCTGTAGCCCCTGGGGAAGCTGCCCAGGCGCGATCTCAGCCGGGACGGGCTCTGCACCCGGCACGTCGGCAATATCTTCGGCAGTGATGGCCGTATTTGGATCGCGCCACGGCTTCGACGTCAGCGCCTTGCTTAACGATCGGCCTGCCGCAGCCCGCTTGTTTTCGTCTGCCTTCATACGGAAGCCGCGACTGAAGCGATCGACTACTGAGGCCAGGCCGCCAGGGTGCCCGTACTTGAGCTTCTCGTTGGCGTCTTGCCGCATGTTCGCCATCAGAAGCTCGTGCCTCAGATCGCGATATTCATTTACATCACCACGGGCCATTGCTTATCCCCAGTTATAGCCGACCTGCTCCGCACCTGTACCCAAGAGGCTGTAGAGGCCTTGAGTGTTAGCTCGGTTGGTCATCTGCTGCTGATTAAAAGTGTTCATGTTGTACGCATTCTGCGCGTTCATGTTAGCGACTTCGAGGCCCGCCTGGTTAGGCGCGGCGACGGTCGTCGTCGGCGTACTCAGGAAAGTCGGCTTAACCGGCTGCGATCCCGACATGAAAGTCGACATTTCAGACATCGGCATGTTGCGTTGGTTCAGCGCCTCATTGATCGCCTGGTTGCGGGCGTTGACATCGAGGCCATAGCGCTGCGCCATCTCATTACCGGCTAACGCATCGGCACCCAGGTAGAAATCATTCTGCGCCTGGTTAAAGACATCGAACTCATCATCATAAGCCTGCGATCCAGCTTGGATGCCCTGGCCCGCTAACTTGGTTTCGAGAGCTGCGCGATCGCGGTCCATCTGAGGCTGCTGCCGGGCGATGATATTAGAGCGAGCTGTGGCCCGGCTCGTCTCATCAAGAACCGGCGCATTACCGAACTGGCCGTAATCAAATGCCGTCCCGTAGACATCCTGAACGTCGCCCATCTGAGCTTCGCCGAAGTCGGCATAACCCTGCTTCATCCGGTTTTGACTATCGAAGAGCGCCTGCTGCTCCGGTGCCAGTGTTTGTGTCACGCCCATCATGTCGATGCCGTTGATCTGTTCACCAGTCGGCCCCCATACGCTGGAACCTTCCGGCGTATATTGGTTGACCATATTCATGGCGCGTGTCTTCTCGGCTGCGTCTTGGTTCCAGTCTGCCTGGGCAGACGCCGTCGCCGGAGAATTGATTACGATCGGTGCGGGAGGGTCATCATCTTCGCATGTGCATCCCATTTTACTTCTCCTCAACTTCGTACACGAAAGAGCTGCCCATCAGCTTCATATCGCGGGCGAAAAATTGGTTCTTTCTCTCGGCGTTGTCCGTCGAGTGAACTGCTAAAACTAAATCTTTTCCGGCGTGCTCAGCAAACTGCTGAAGGTGCTTTTTCATCTTGGCCGCGGCGCTGCTGATCCGGTGATCAGGGTGAACGTAAAACCAGCTGTCGCCGAGAAAAACATCCGTGGTAAACCAGGGCGACTGCGGGCTGATACCGGCGCTGCCGACAATTTTTTCATTGTTGTTAACGGCGACGATGCAGCCGCCCAGGCCGGTGACCCGACGTATCTCGTCAACTGTGCCGGCCACGCTGACCTCACGGTCGGTATTCTCCTCGGCCATCTCCATCAGCAGCCAGAAAATCTCGTTAGTGTCTTCGATCGTGGCCGGTCTAATATCCATTATAATTGGCCTCCGAGAACGTAGGTGAAGTTGGTTGCCAGCCAGGAGGGTCTCGCTGTGGTTGTGTCAATTCGTATTCTAAGAGACGCCGATCGGCCCTTGCCGCGGACGCCGCGCCAGCCCCGATAGACTTGCTTCGCCGTTCCCCAGATACCGACGCCCCAGTTTGAGACGCCCCAGATACCGGAGCGCGTGGGCGAGGCCGCAGCGACGCCAGTCGGAATTTTAACTTGGAAATCAAGATTGAGATCAATCGCAGCATTTGGGTTACCATCACTTTCAAAAATTGGTTCAACGAGCTTGAACACTTTGTTCGCCTGGCTCGACTTAAAATATGAAAATGCCTGCAGGCCGTCGGCCTCGATCGCCGAGCCGAGATCGCTCGTGCCGTCATCAAATTTATTCACTGTGCCGTCGCTCGTGCCGAAATAAACATTGTCATTCAAGATGCCAAAACAGAGCGCATTCATTTTCGTAAACCGGCAAGGCGCACCTGTGATCGTATTAAAAACATACTGGTGGCTGGTCTTCGTCGACTGCATGATATTGAAGATCAGCATGACGCCTTTTGGATACAAAATAGGCTGCCAACCGAAGATCGTGCCGTAGGATCGCACGGCATCGTTGACGGCCTGCGCGATCTGGTCAGAGAGCGCCACCAGGCGCGATTGGGAGCGATCCATTGATAAGATGCCTGAAAGGGGCACAAAGCCGTCTTGGGTCATTAAAATGATGTCTGAGCCCGCTTTTACGATGCATCTACGGCCAATCGGCTTACCAATCGCAAACACACCGATCAGAGACCACAGAGTGCTGTCTGAGGGATCAGTCCCGGCATAAACGATGGCCTCGCCCTCGGAAGTCAAGAAAACGGCTACGTCGTCCTGTCCGGCCCCGCTGTCGCGGGTCCATGTTCCCATCGCCATGATGTAGCCGCCCTTCGTTGCGACGCCACCCAGCGGGAACTTTAAAAACGCGCCAGAAACGGCATTAACGGCCCCATAATAAGCATCGAGGCTGTCTACTTCTCCGGTCCATAGTCTTTTTTGGTGGAGGTTGCCCCAGACGAGGTTGGCTGCCGTGAGGTCGACGTGAGTGATCGCCGTCGTCGCCCAAGTCGAGCCATCGTATAAGAGAGGTGTATCAGCCCCATTGAAGAGCCTGACAAATTGGCCACCAGACGTGCCCATGTTGACGAATTGCCACCTGTCGTTGGTGTGGCCTGTCGAGACCGCCGCGCCGATCGCGCCCGTCGTCGAGACGCTATATATATCTCCTGCGTTAGCCGCGAACAGCTCACCGGAGCCCGTCAACGGAATGTACTCAATTAAACTTTCGACTGCGCCTACCATGCCGGTTGCCCAGGACGAGCTGCCGCGTCGTACTGTGACCTTATCGGTCTCAGGGAACCAGTTATCAAGCTGGATCGCGTGATCCTCCGGCATGTCGGCGAGGCTCTCTCTGGTGTCCCAGCCTTTAGTCGGAGGCGGCAGTGCGGCAGAAGTGGATGGCATCTAGAAGTCACCTCCATAACTAGCGCGTGAGGCTTTTGGATCGCCGGTAAAGTGCCTGGTGTTCTGGCTAAATATATCACCAGCTGTCAGCACCTTGGCATTCATATTATCAGCTTTGATCAGCAGATCGAAGTGGTCTTTATATTTGCGGGCGGCATTGCCGGACGGCTGGCCCTCGTTGTCGAGCCACTCAAAAACCGAACCATAAATGATCAACTCTTCGTCGATCAGAGCGACGTCGGTGTCGATCGTGAAGGCCGCCTTTTCACCTGAGCCAGCAGCAATATCGCACCAATTAATGCTGACATATTCGAAGGCGCAAGTGACACCACTGTCGATCCGTGGGGAGGTAATTATGTCTCCCCCTCGATAGCGGTATTTTTTATTCTGGCTGGAGTACGTTTGAACTTTCAAACCTTGCCACTCGACAGCGTCGATCGGGCCAGAGATCAAATTGTTGCTGCCACGATCCCAGAACGTCTCAGGAATGATCCGACCAAAATCGCCGATCGCTGCGATCGCCGCAGCTGACAATAAAGTCTCGACGCCAGGTGCAGTAAACGAGTGCTCCTTGGTCAAAATATTCCAGGCGTAGGCCTTCTGCAGCCGTTTGCCGACTTTGTTGATCAACCGCAAAATATTTTCTGCGGCTGGATCAGTGTTGCTGGCGATCGTCGCCGGTTTTGGTCCCTTAGTCTCGTCAGCAACGGCATCTGCGATCGTAAGTAAAGTCATATTAAACCTTTACAAAATTAGGCTTCGTTCCATCGACGTGATTTTTGCACTTGGCCCAGGTGTCGGCCCAGCCTTTAGCACGGATACCGTCAGGGAAATCTCTGGTTTCGATCATGCCATCAGTATCACAATCTTTATGGCCGTCGCGGTAACCAGTCGTCGGGCCAATATTTTGCTGTTTTTCTTGCTTTTCAGTTTTCTCTGCTGCGGGTTTCTTAGCCATTGGTTCTTCCTTTTTTCTATCAGTTACAAGTGAATTGGCCATCAAGCGGCCTCCTTCATAATGATTGCAGACCGGGGCTCAGGAAATGCGATCTGTCGGTCTTTATTATCAGCCCAGCTCGTAAGCGAAGCAGCGTACTCAGGATCGTCAGCGTCATCACTGATAATCATGTCGCAGCTGTCACCCAAGAAATACAGAAACTTCATGCGATCGCCGAGCTGCCTCGGCGGGCCGTCGTTAAGACCCAGCGCCCAGTGATCCGGCAACGGGTCAGTAATGTCGTACCAGCGATCCTTAATCTCAGTGTGGACGATGGCAATATTTGTCAGGCCGCAAGCGCGGGCCATGATCCGAGTAATATTAGCAAAGTGCTCATTGTGCTCCAGGCAGTAGACCATCTGATCCGGTGCGCACGCAGCCATAACGATCGTCGTTAAGCCAGAGCCGCTCTCTAGGATCGGGCCGGACTTGTTCGCTGTACGAGCTGCATGAGCTGCTACGGTCAAGAAGCCGTTTTCAGCGCCCCAGGGATTATTCACATAATCAAATGCCTCTCGGAAATCAGCATCTGTCTCCGTACCGGCCTGTAATTTTTCCACGAAATTTTGTAACGTCTGATCATTATGCCTCCGAATAAACGCGCCCAGGCTATCCTTGATAACCGTCTTGGCGACGTGGCCCAAAAGACATTCGGTCGACGCATATAATGAGCCTCCGGCTTCCACCCATTTAAGACAGAAGTTCAGATCGCCGCCCATCCGAGTGCCCTCTTTTAAAGTGCGTTCAAAGAGTAGCGGAATGTCCTTCATAGATTTCTGGTTGTTGTCAAACTTGGGGTTAAGCGGGATTAGCGTGTCGAAGACATTACGCCTGATCCGCATGAAGCCAGTTGGCAGTCCGATTACTTCAACCAGGCCGTCTTTAACTTCGGCTCCGTCCATCGGGATGTACGGCATGCCGCGCTTGGCCCGCCCGTCTTCCCGGCGATAAGGGTATACGCCTCCGACCAGGTCGAGGTCGTACTGGCAGAGCATGACTAAATCTTCTTTGCGCCAGGATACATCAGCGTCGAGGAAAATCAGGTCGGTGCAGTCGCTCTCCATGAAAGTGTAGACGACACTGTTGCGTGCGTCGTCGACGTGACAGTTGCCGGAAAGCAGAACGTAAGCCGACTGGATGCCGACCTCCGCTAATGCTTCCCGGCTCTGTGCGATGGCAAAAGTGTAGCTGTCGTCTGGGCTGTCGTAAGCCGTCGTCGCCAGCATGACTTTTTGCCCGGTAGCAATAGGGCCATCATCTTGATGAAGTGTGGACAATAGCCCTACTCCTTTAACCGTCTGTGCTGATGAGCCCAAGTGCCCGAAGGGCAGCAAGGGTGCGTGCGATCGCAGTCTCATTCAACGCAGTTGTTGCAGTCGCTGTGCCAATTAATGTCACAGCAGGTTTTGTGATGGGTGTGGTCAGACCATAGAAACCGATCTTCTCACCCGCCTGGCCAAAGTTCGTGCCATCCGAGTTGCCATCACCAATAAATTCAACAGTCATAATAATTCTCCTTTAATGACTATCCTGGTTACACTCAGCCGACTAGCTAAGCGGTTCCGCTTACACGAACGGCCTGGCGCTCATCGATGGTTTGGACACCATACAGCACATCAAGACGCCACTTGCTGATATCATTCGTACCGTCATACACCGGAATAACGCGGACGTTAGTTCCTTTATAAGACTGACGAGAAACATCGACAGCGCCTGGAGGCGATACCAGTGGCACTGACACCAGAGCAAATGCATCACGACGGAACATCAGGTTCTGGCCATAGCCAGTTGCTTCCGTGCCGACCTGAGTAAGTGCTTTACCATCAGCGATCGTCGCCGACACAGTTTGATGCGCGCCGGTTAAGATCGCAGCCGGGGACATCGTAAGAGTGATATCTCCTGAAGTATCACTAATTGTCGTAACAACAGTGAACTGCTTCAAATGAGACAGCGTGGCTTTCGTGACTGGATTGACATCATAAACATCAGCAATCGTAAACACGTCGCCAGCGTTCAAAGTTGTCGCTCCAGAAGACCAACCATCGGTGATCAAGGTCTGCGTATTGGCATCTTTCGACGCAGCATACGTGGTTTCTTGAGCAGCACCATTTGTGAGGCCGGTTGAACCAGTATCCCAATTCGCACCAACAGTGTGCGTTTTGTTATTTTGAGACATCATCATTTCAACGCCGCCGACTTCGCCCAGAGTACCTTTACGGTAAGCTGGATTAGCCGATCGCTCGATGAACAAGCCGGTCAAGTTACCAACCATGCCCCAGTGATCCGCAGGCGTCAGGACAGCGCAGCGGCCATCAGACGGAACTGCCATATCATCTAGACGCTCCATACCTTTCGACAAATCAGCAAAGCTATTAATCGTCTGGCCGGGAGTGCCTACCCATTTTGATACGTCTTTATAAAGTGCATGAAGATCAGCATCAATTTGGTTAGCAAGTTGGATCATGGCGGGCTTAATGACGCGATCAGACAACTCAGAGATTGAGAGGGTCAGCTCTTGCGAGGTGAACTCAAAATCAATACCTTTCCGTTGATCGACGGTCAGGGTGAACTTGCCTTCAGTGACGTCTTGCACGTTCATGACAGCGCCGTCGCGGACGGTGAAGTCCATCGGACGCTTTACAGAAATGGAAGAGCCGATCTCATAGCCGTTAATCGACTTTGAGAACTCCTCCTCGTAGCCCCGAAAGACCTTCTTGGCCATAACGAGGTTGTTGTCGAGCTGAAGCACTGCCGCTTTGGCGATGATGTCAGCTGTTAAGGTTGTGTTAGCCATGTTACTGGCCTCCTTTTAAAAAGTTAGCGTGGAGGCAACTTCAAATGCTTCGCCAGCTGATCCAAACTCATTTTAGTCGGATCGGTAGTTGCTGCCGCCTTACCTTTATTTTTGGCAGCCGCAACTGGGTCAGCTTTTTTAGGTGCCGGTTGCTTAGACGCTGACTTCGTCTTGGCTTGCATTTTGTCATACAGCATCGCCTTGCGGGCCATGTCAGTCATGTCGGGATTTTGGTCCCAACGCTCTGCCACGTCCTGCGCCCAACCATAAGTCTCCATGACATAATCAACCACTTGAGGTGCAACTTTTGTCTCGAAGTCTTTGATCTTGTTGTTCAGAGTTTTACGGTTCTCAATGCCGCGCTGTTCAGACATGATCTGTTTCGCGTCATTGAGCTGCGTCTCCTGCTGATCAACGAGGGCAACGATATTCTGGAAGTCGGCCTGCTTTTGGGCGAGTAAGTCAGTATTGTATCGCCACTGATCAGGATCATGCTGCCGTAAGGCATTCATGTCGACTGATTGGAGCATTTCGATATCTTGACGTAATGCAAGTCCTTGTGAATAAGTCTGCAAAGCCTCTCCGTTTAACGTCATCAACTTCTCTACGCTCTCAGTTTTAGCGGATAAAGTTTTAGTCATTTCGGCATTGGCTTGAGATTTAGTAGTGTAGTCAGCCCACACTTCGTCTGTGAATTGGGTGACTTTTTCGGCTAATTCGTCGGTCATATCGCCACGGGCGACTTCCAACTTTTTGCCTCCAAAAACGAACTCTACGTTTTCGGGTTCCTGGTCGGCGGGGTCCGTTTCCGCGTCTTCGTCTTCAGCGGCTTCAGCTTCTGCTTCTGCCTCCTCCGGCTCTTCGACGGCTTCCGGCTCTGCTTCTACCTGATCGCCTATCTTCTCCGGCTCAGGGTCGCCTCCCTCTTTGGGAGCCTCCTCGTCGGGAACTAGGGTTTCATTATCCTCAAGATATTCGGCAGCTTCTTTAGCACTAACGACGCCCACTTCCTGGGCCTCAAAAGCGCTATTCACTACGGCATCTTCTTGGGGGGCAACTTCACCAGTATCGGTGCTTATTGCGGTATCAGACATTTTATAAACTCCTTCTCGGCCTTCCGGCCTTGGGATGGGGAACGTCTCACGACGCGCCTTAGTTTTTCTATAGCATCATTGCCATAAAAAGTAAATTAATAACCAGGTTCACCTCCTTCGAGATAAAACATGATGTCGTCCAGCCACTTCTGATTTGTCGGCTGGCGTAAACTGTTTTTCATAAACGAGTAATTATCTGCACTGACAGGCAGGCCCGCTTCCCGCCTGGCCGTATACCAGTCAGGGAACATCAAGCTGCGCGGCAGCGGCTCGTGCAGCCCACCCATATACTGCCCCGCAATATCTACTTGGTAAGTGCTATGCGGCATCTTCATCGCTGCTGTCGGTGTCGTCTTGCCCGCTGGGTCCATCAGCGCAAAAGACTGGCCGCCATAGGCCTCGTTGCCGCCAGGTAGATTAAGCAGCTCTGGATCGGTCACGGCGTGCCGGGCCTTGGCGACGTCGGGGAAGCCTTTCTCACGCCAGCGGCCTCGTGCCATCTCCTTCATTAAAGTGTAGCGCTTGGTGCCTGCCCCTGCGGCCCAGGCGTCGAACTTCTCGCTGGTCAAGCCAGGGAAAGATTTGTCTTGTTTACGGACAGCGACGTCGAAGGCCTTGATGTCTTTCTTCGTCAGCGCCTTCGGATCGAAGCCGTGCATGACGATATCGAGCTGCGTCTTTGTGAAGTCCGTCGCCTCGCCGCTCATCGGTACATAAGCTCCGGCCACTGGTTTACCTTCAGCGCTGCGGATCGTGTTTGCCTGAGCAGATATTGGTGACTGGTCAGAGGCCCATGCGCCAGTGCCGGTGCCGCGATGATAACCATGCCCGCCTTGCAGCTGCTTCGCGTTGCTGAACTCTTGACCGGCGACGGCGTGCAGGTCGCCGACGTCCATGCGATCGCCGTAATGCTGCGTGATGTATTCCGTCTTCGCGGCGATCTCTTCCGGCGTGATCGGCTTACGCGGCACATACTCGTCGCCGACGGTGTGCACCCGACCGGCATCGAAGCCTTCGACTTCTTTAAGTGGCAGCTTGAGCTGAGAGTACGGTACTTCGACCGTGCCGGTTTTCGGGTGCGCCAGCAAGCTCGCTGCGACGGCTCCCGTCTTACCTGCTTTATTCGCCGCCAATATATTAGCGCTATCTCTCTTTGCTGGATCAAACTTAGCAAAACGTGAGCGCACGTTCTTAGGATCAAAGACGGCCAGCGTATCATGTGCCCCCCCTACATCCTCAGCGATCCGCATACCATCATAGCCTTTTTCACGCAGGGCATCGACGACCGCTTTATTTTCATAAATTAACCAGTTACCTGCTTTATGCATCCCCTTATCCACGACCTCGTCGCCATGCACTTTGCGGATCACGTCCTCTACCTCTTTATAGTCGGTACGCGGGTCAAACACTTTCTGCACATTCGTCCTGACCGGGTACACCGCACCGTGCATATTACTAGGCGTCACCGGGGTCTGCGCTCTAAATTTTTTCGAGGCTGCGTCGTAGGCGGCGTTAAACTCTTCGCCCTCTAATTTATTTAGCTTATCATAGTCATATATTTTTTCTCTCAAATAGCGTTGCTCATCAGCTAGAGAGCTGCGTTCTATCTCCGCTGCATGCCCCTGCCGGTCTTTATATTTTCCTTTACCTAACCACTGGCTAGCAAACTCTGGTTTATCCGTCAGGAAAACTAAGCCGTCATTATACCCTGGAATAAATTCATCAATCTCTTGCTTAGAAGCATGATAATAGTCGGTTCCGGTATCCCCCCAGTCGGCTCTATTACGCGCTAGGGCGGCAGCAGCGGCTCCCATCTTGCCTGGCCGGTTCGCCGAAAAGGTTTCGCCGTTTCGCTCTAATAGCTTCATCCGGTTTAAAACGTCTTGATCCCATGTGACATAGTTGCGGGTGCCTGTGTCAATCTTTGACCGCGCCCAGGCTTCTGCCGCTTCTTTGGTTTCAAATGGCATACTTGTGGTAAATGTATCCGTAGGGTCAGCAAACTGTGTGCCGCCGCGATTTGAAACCTTGATTTTCGACCGCCACTTCCCGCCCTCTTTGAATACATCAATTATTTCGCCGCCGCTTGTCCCCCTACTCATGCCGTCATAATATTTAAGGCCGGGGATGCCAGCTTTGGCGAGGGCAGCCGATCCAGCTTGATCGCCGCCGCCCTTACTCAGATCGTGGATGAAAGTCTGCACCCTAAGCCCGTCTTCCACTGGGTCGGGCAGATTGCGAGAACGCGCAACTTTTTGCAGCGCCGTTTGCTGCCAGGCCGGAAGCTCGTCGGCGTAGGCGTCGCCGTCGATGTAACGCGCAATATCGTCGTCCGGTATATCGTGCTTGTAGAGGTAACCCTTACTGTAGATAAGATTAGATACCGCCTCAACGTCCTGGCGTTTAATTTCCTTACCGCCGTAGTTAAATGTTTTCTGGCCTGGGTTATTTTTCTGCTGAAACTTTACCACGTCATCAAAGTATTTAAGCCCGTCCTCTTTCCCCTTCATTTGGTTGAGCATATGCCAAGCCGCCTGTTTGCCTTCATCCCCAGGAAATAATTTTTCAGCCTCTGCCCACCACTTTCCGACATCCAGTCTATCCGTAGCCTTAAACGCCTTTTCAACCCGCCCCGCGAATTGGTCGTGGTAACTTTTAGCAACACCTTTGCTCTCAGCATCATAACGCCCCCAACCATAAGCCTGTGCGCCCTCGCCCTTGCCGATATGGTCTAAAGACTTCGCAGCACCTTCTGGCCCGTATTTATTCGGCCCGCCTTGAAAAACATTTACACCCATCGTGCCTCTGCCCCCTCTGACGACCCCGCCCATCAACGCGTTTGCGCCGAAAATATTAGCAGTTGTGTGCACGCCCTGCTTGGCGGCCTCTTTTAACGCGGCCTCGTCGCCCATCGCCGCAGCCAGGGAGACGTCCATCAATTTTCGGGGGGCGTCGAAAAAGCCTTTGATGAGAGCACCCGCCAGGCGCGGCGATGCGTTGATGGCGTCCAGAGGCGCGTCAATGACGTCTTGCAGCCCAATGTCGGCATTGATGAGTGCGTCAGCGGCAGAGAGGCCCAGCCCGCCTAGTTTGACGCCGCTGGCGATGCCCAGCTCTTTCATCGGCCTGCCGCCCCGCAGCATGTACCGCAACTCAAATTCTTTAGCCAGTTGCGATCGCGGCTTCTTAGTGTTCGATCGCACCTCGCCAGTGATCGGCCCGGCAGAGGTGTTCCTCATGCGGATCATATTGTCGATGCGCTCATCGAGCGTCATCGGCGTCTCCAGGAGGCGCTTCATGTATTCCCGACCGGCCTTTGAATTAGCCTTGGGTATGAGGCTGTCTTTGTTAGGCATTAATAATCCCAATCCCAATTGTCGCTGCTATGCGGATCGCCGCCTTCAGCCGTCCAGCCGCTGTCGATTAAATTCTGTACCTGATCTGGCGACACATCACGGGCACCAGGTAGATCGACGCGATCGTCGTATGTGGTTACCGGATTATTCGGCCCATTAGGATATGAGACGACGCCGTTGTACTGGTTGCCAGTGCGCCCGCCGCCTACTGGCTCAAGCAGCGATGCAGCATTAGGGCCATAGCGTCCCCGGCCATAAAAAGGATTGTTAGCAGTGTTTGTCGGCCTGTCAGCATTGCGCCAGGGTGATCGATTGCCGGGCGGCCCCATCAGCGTCATCGTCACTGGCGCGTGCGGCATGCCGGTCGGTGCCGTCAGGCCACCAGCATTCAAGCCGGTGTCGGCGTCACCTGGGTTCCAGGTCGGCGCGGCATCGATTTCAGCTTTGACTGCGTCGACGATGTCTTGCTTCTGCTTGCGGATAGTTCTACCGAAGATCGGAATAAAATCTTCGAGCGCGCTGGTGCGCCGATCTTGGCCAGCTGGCCCAGTGGCGTGGATACCCATTGCTTCTATATCTTTATTAGCGGCGTCACGGTTGGTGACGGCGTCGATGCCACGAGTAATTCCACCAATGATAAGCGACGTGGGAAGGTTAGCACCGAGCAGCGTAGTGCCAAGCGTGCCCAAAGATGACACTGGCCGGTCTTTAATATACTGGTCGACGGTGTCGTAAAGAGTTTGACCGATTGTACCCATTATGCTTCTCCACCAATTATTTCAGTCACCGAAGGGTCCAGCATTTCGGCAGCTAACACTAAGGCGTTTTGCAGGGTGTCATCGCCCAGCGTAGCTTCGTCTTTACCGGCCTGCGCCAAAATCACTTTGGCCAGATCGACCTGACGATCGGCAGCTGCTTCGAGTGCGTCATGTTGCTGCTTACTTTCCTGAGCGGCCAGAGCGGCGTTGGCTTCGTCTTCTTTGATCTGACGATCGGCGTCGTTCTGGATCGCCTCGTGCGCCTGCTTGTCGTCGAGCACGGCCATATCGTATGCCCACTGCCCTTGCTTCTCGGCCAGCAGATTGTCGGACGGCTGAAGTTCGGCGAGGCGCGCCTTGGCTTCTTCCAGTTTGACATTCAATTCCATCTGCTTCGTCTGATTGTCGAGGCGCTTGCCTTCGGCGTCGGCGGCCTTTGACTTCTTGAGCTGCTCCAGCTCTTGAGCCAGCATCTGGCCTTGCTGCTGTAGCTGCTTGAACTTCTGCATGCCCTGATCGAGCTGAACTTGTAGCGCCGCGGCCTCTGGATTTTCAGCCTCGGTGATTTTCTCATCTTCGAGCGCTCTGATCTCTGGCGGCAGCATTGCCTTGAGACGCTTGGCAATCTTGTCGTTGCCGATGAAGTCCATGTGCTCCATCAGCGCATCGCCAATAATCGGTGCCGCGGCTGGTACAGCTCTCATTAGTTCAATGAGCGTCTCTCTGGTCTCTTCGCGTTGCGTCGAGAACGACGGCCCGGTCTTCACGGTGACGTCGTAGCGGCCAACCGAAAGATTATAGAGCTTCTCATCGCCCTGGGTGCCTCCGGCCTCCTGGGTCAGCTTAATAACTTTTTCTGTGCTGTCTTCGCCGAGAATGCGGATCGTCTCCCTCGTCGAGTAGACTGAAGGGATGACCTCGACGATGCACCGACCGGCGTATTGAATTGCTCTGGCAAGATTGTCGAGGAAATGAAAGTTGCTGACATCTCCTTGCCGCTCTCTGGCCAAAATAGCTTTGCCGGACGTTTCGTTCGACTGGGCTCCGATGGCTGATGGATAAATGCCGGTGATGGCTTGCATGTCTTCGTTGGCCGCCACGGCTTCGTTAAGCGCGCCGGTCGGGATACCGGCAAACGCCTGCCGCTCTGGTGCCGCTCCGGCAGCGGGCTCGTATTCGAGGAAGGCGTAGCTGCGGCTGTTGGCATTTGCCCACTTAACCTCGTTGTCATCGTCAGACGGGATGAAGCCTTTGGGTCCGACCCAGGGAGCTTTCGGTGCCAGCGCCACTAACTCGGTCGTCGCCGATCGCCAGAAGTTATGCATCGTCTGCGGGTCTTTGGCATCACGGATCAGCGACTTGAAATGCCGGACGCCGTCCATGTAGTGCTCATCGCCCCAGACGGGGCAGATTGGGATCGTGCTGCCCGGCCATCTGTTCTCTTCGAGCACTTCGACGCCGTTGATCATATAGCGCATGACTTCATAATATTTGGCCATGCGGTCGGCAACGATCGTAATGTTGGCAGCCTGAATGAATGCTTCGGCCAGGCCGTCTTCATCGACGTTGATGTCCTGAACTCCCTGGCCCTCGAAGAAGGCCGCGGCCAGCTGCGGCATTTGGTCCCAGCGCATCGTCAGGATGTCATCCTGGCCGGTCTCAGGATTTTTCTGTTTGAACTGGATTAGCTTACGCTCCTTCTCGGTGCGTTTAAAGTATTCCGACACTCTGATGCGATCGTCATCGAGCCACTTAGCCGAAGCGTCGGACATCGTGTTGCCATCGAAGGGCACCATCGAGGCATCTGGATACATCCTCTTGAAATCGTCCTTGTCGAGATGGTCGCTGATGAAGGCGTAATTCCAGTCGCTGGCGTCGAACTCCGTCGACGCTGTGTCCCAGTGCACCGACAGCGCATTAGGGATGCGCTTAATGCCGACTTCCAGCTCGAAGGTTTCAGGGTGGGCGAAGTCAATATCGAGCCGGAAGAAACCAAATCCTCCGGTCACGGAATGATCGATGGCAGTGCCATAGGCAACTTGTGCGTTGCTGTTGCGCTCAATTGATCGGGTCAGTCCCTGGATCACTTCGGCAGTATCTGGATCGGCTCCATTGTCGACCGGCGAGACGACGATCGCAGGCTTATTCTGCTTGCTCTCGTTAACGACCGATCGGATGAGGGGCGGCATCTTATTGATGACTAAACAGGGGCGGCCCTCTTGAACACGCTGCTTTTTGATCGCCGCTGGCCACTGATCGCTGCTGCGGGCAAATTTGGTATCCTCTTCGTAGGCCTCACGGTTTTCAGTCGAGCCCTCTTCGCTGTGCTCGAAGTGCTCCAGTGCCTCGCGGACGGTGGGATCGCTTACGCCATCATTTCTATCGTCAACCATTATATCCTAGCTCCATTTCTTGACCGTTAACTTCGGCATTGCCGCTGGCCACGATCTGATCAAAGTTCGCCATCGCCCGGTCATAATAAAGTTGGGCGTTGCCGGTGTCGACCGGCAGTATCATTTTAACGCCGAGCGCCTCGGCGATGCGTGCCTTGACGACCTGGTGAAAGGCGTAGCGCGCATTGGTCAGCTCATCCGTAATCGTGTTATCCACCCATCCATCCTCCATCTACGTGATGCTGCGCCGGTCGGCTCTTGCCACGAGGCGTCGTCATCGCTGGGAATAATTCTGTGCAGAGCCAAATCCAGGCTTCTGCTCGGTCTGGTGATTTGTCTTCGTCGCCTTCCCAGCCGCTGGCCGTGAAGAGGCAGAGCTGGTCTTCGAGATCGGGGAAGCTGCCAACATGTGAAACTCGGCCAACCGGATATAGCGCGCTAATTGGCTCGGCTCTAACGTGCTTGCCGCGAGTGGCGTGCACCTCAATAACTGGAAGAGATTTTCGAATTGTCTGGAGGGTGTACTTACACATGTCACCACCCTGGTTTTTCTCGATGACGACGGCATCGGCTTCCCACTTGTCGAACATGGCGACGGCTCTCGTCGCCCACTGGTGAGGCGATCCATGCATCGACGCATCTTCAAGCAGATAGCCGTGCTTGCCTGCGTCCATGCCGCCGACCACGATGCCATGCTCATTGTTGGTGTGATCTTCATTGTCCGACACAGCCGGATCAATAGCGACCAGGATGCGCTCCAGGCCGTCGCGCAGCTCCTGGCTGTCGACGCGGCGATTATCCTCGATGACCTGCCGGTTCCAGATGGCTCCGACGGCCTGCGGCTCGTATTCGCCGAGCCAGATATGGGCATACCGATCGGGTTTCGTTTTCTTGTCATGGAGGCGCTCCTTTTCCAGCTCGTCGGGGAAGAATTTATTGTCCTGGTAACTGATGCGAGAGATCAGCGTGTTGTCCGGCGCGCCGCCCTTGCCTCGGAAGAACTTGTCGACGGCGTCGCTGGCCGCTCTGGGGTTCCAGCTGGCCCATATCTCGGAGCCCGGCACTCGGATCGTCGGCCTCAGTAGCTCCAGCGATCGCTCCGAGAGGGTCTGCGCCTCTTCGCACCAGGCGATATTGAAACCCTCCAGCGACTTGATACTTTCGGCTGTGTGATCCTGCATGCCCTGGAAGATTATCAGGCCGCCGCCCTTCGTCTTGATCTGGTCATTCTGGATGTCGAAGTGCTGGCCGACACCCATCGCCTCGATCTTATCTTCGAGCAGCAGCTTGGCGCTATCCTTGAGCGACTTCTGCACCTCACGGATACAGACGGCGCGCAGACCAGGTGCCGCGACTGCGTTGCCGATCATGGCCTCGCCGAAGAAGTGCGACTTGGCGCTGCCGCGGCCACCATACAATGCCTTGTACCGGCTCGGAGCCTGGAACATGTCGAAGATCGGAGATGCCTGGCCTATTCGATAAGCGATGGCTCTTGCCCTCCCCATAAAACGATCGGGCCGCCGCCCCGGCCAGAGTGCTCGACGGCGCTGGTCTCTTTCCAGCCCATCCGAGTTTTGGCCCAGAAGATCGCCGCGGTTGTGTCGCCGTTCATCGCCTTGTTGAAGAGCTTGCCGCCGACCTTGGCATTGGCTTTGATCGCGGCTGTATCCAGCTCCTCTCGATACCATTTGCGGAGGGTCTTCTCGTCCATCTTCAGGACGACGGCGATGCTCGACTGGGGGATGCCGACCGCGGCCATCTGCTCGACCGCGGCACGAGTATCCAAATCAGGTTTGTGTGCCGGTTGTCCAGCGCGCTCTCGTTTAGCTTTTTTCTTCGGCATGCTTTTTCTAGTCGGGAAGAATTAACCCGCTCCTTTGCAGACGAATGCGTAGCACTTCGTCTTCTCAATTAGATCGATGTCATCGAAGAAGGGCTCGATCAGCTCGGCCAGGCGATCAGCCGATCGCAGCTCCAGGCCGCCAGCTGCATCTGTGTAGTCGAGGTCTCTGGAATTGACCGCGGCGATCAGAACAGTGCCGCCTGGTTTAATGAGCTTCGACAGCAGGCAGACGATCTCGGTGATCAAGTGATCGCTTGGCTGCACGTTGACGACATAGTTGCACATGACAGTGTCGTAGGATTTTCTCAAGACGCTGACGTCGGGACAAGTGAAGGCGTCGTACCTGGTGAACTCGTGAACATCCTGGCCGCAGCCGAAGTCGAGCACCTTGCCTTTTAAGAGCTTCTTAGCCCGCCATACTTTCAGTGGGGCTGACCCTCTGCTCATACTCGTCGCGCCGCCGTAAGATGGATCGCTGTGCTCTGCTTCGGGCTCTTCGAGGTTGAAGTCATCGAAGCCAAGCAGCTCCAGATCGAAACCCTCGTCGGAGAGATTACCCAGCTCGACTTGCAGCAGCTCATGGTTCCAGCCGGAGTTCAGTGCGATCTTATTGTCGGCGAGGATGAATGCTTTACGCTGCTGCTCAGTGAGATGCTTCAGGGTGATCGTCGGTATCTTCTTGAGGCCGAGCTGCCTGGCCGCCAGCACTCGACCGTGGCCAGCGATGATGCCCTTCTGCTTGTCGATCAGCACCGGGTTATTGAAACCGAACTCAGTGATACTGTTGGCGATCTGCTCGACCTGGGCCGCCGAATGCGTCCTGGCATTAAATGCGTAAGGGGCGAGGACTTCGATGTCGACTTGCTGCACCTGCATTAATTGGGCCTCGTGTTCTGTTGGTTCTCGACAGCTTTAGTGACAGCTGCCTGCATCTGAGCATAACTCAAAACGAGTTCGCCCATGTGGCCAATGATCGCCACCAGGCTCTCGATGCTGTGCTCTTTCATAATGAGATCGTGAAACAGGGCAGCGCCGATCTGCTGCTCCAGTGTTGCCACCTCTGGTAAATCTTCTTCAGGCATCTCAGCTCCCAAAAAGCTCCTGGTGCTTAGGGAGGAGGAGCACCAGGACAAGGTCTCAGGGGGACGGCCACAGGCCGTTAAAATTCTTTTACGCTGAAAAGGTATTCGTCGTCAAGTAATAGAGCGCAATTAGTGCCGCTTCAGCGATCCCCTCATCGGCCTTATACTTCCAGCGGTAGTCCCTGCGGAAGTGCGTCTGGGCCAGCGCTATGCTCTCTCCCTTCACTCGACTGAGGTTATAAAACTTCTTCCACACCTGCGGCGTGATCCAAGTCACGGCACCAGCGCCGACCTGGCAGCAGGCGATCGCCTCGACGGCACCGAAGCTCCGGCCAAAAGAAAACGCCGCTGACCTGGCATCAGTCGGCATCGAGTGAACGCGCTCGATCGCTACATAAGTTCTGTGCTGCCTGTAATTTGTGTCGGCTGATGTCTGGCACTGAATAAAATCTTTGACGGCCATCGCGTCGACGATCTTCTTCTTCTGTTTTGCGCCGCCCCAAATATTTGTCGTCGGCATGCGAATACCATCGAGCAATTTACCGTCGTGATTTATGCGGGCAATGCCGCCCGTGATGCCTGGATCAATTCCGTATATCAACAAAATACCGTCCTCCTCCTACCAGGGATATGGCAGCACCGAGCTGCCTATACCCTTTAGGGTATAGGGGAACAAGGAACAAGCTGTTCCTTTTCCAACTATACCAATGACTTACAGCAGCTTGTACCAGCTTGTTCCTGAACACCCAGGAACAAGCTGGAAAGCCAGCACCCATCTCAAAAACTAAGAAACAAGTACACCAGCTTGTGCCCAGCTTGTTCCACATATTTAGGCCTCTTTTAAAAGGTAACTTTTAAACGCCAGGAAGCACATTGACCAGCCTAGTTGATAGGCATCATGCGCTGATGGCTTCGTCTCCTCTAGCATCTCTCTGGTGCTCTCAGGCATCTCTTGCTCCGAGAGTTTAATCAGCGCGGCAGCTGACATTTCTAAGTGGATCATGTTCAATCTCCTTTAATGTCCATCGATGATCGCGTAAAAGTCCATAAGACCTTGGCCCCTGCTGAATAATTTCCCAGCCCAGCGGCTTTATCCTCCGGCGAATACGAAACAAATATTGATCCAGAATTTTCAGCACGCCTAATGGCTGAAGATCGGGATCGGGCCAGATGAACTCGATGAACTCAGCGTAGCTGACGTAGCGATCGCACATCAGCAGAATGAGAAACCGGGCCTCCTGGCGCTGGAAGTGGACGCCGGATATTTTCACCGCTCGGTCTCCAGCCATATCTTGATGCGCGCCAGTATATCGACGCCCTCTTGGTAGGATTTATTTATCTCAGTCATCTTTCTTCTCCTTTTTAATTGGAAATCTCACACTAATTGTTGTCTGATAATCTTCCGCCAAGCAGCTCTGGTTGATGCGGTAAAGGCACCAGAATAATCCCCAAATATTTTTGTAGCCCATGCGATATGATTTGATCTGACGCATTATTCTCTCTCCTCTATGTTAATGGCATATTTGCCGGTTGTCGTCTCACGATCGTCAACGTCGATCCAGACGCGGTAGTGATCCGTCGCCACTGGCTCAGCGAACATTTCAGCCAGCTCTTGTTTGTGTGCCGGTTTGAGTGTCTTGGGGTGCGGCCAGAACTCTCGGCCTTCCATCAGCTTGGCCACCTGGGACATGCTCTCGTGCCGACCGACACCGAGATGCCTGCCGAGCGCCTCGCCGATCGCCGCCGCCGACAGACTGTCAACGGCGAGATCGAGCAGCGCATTTTCGGCCTCGTGCTCGGTCGCCAGGCGGCAGACGCCGATCGGATCGCCTTCGCCTTTGGCCATCTTCTGCGGCACCAATTCATAGACGACGCTGTCGATCGCAATGCCCTCTCGTATCTTAGCGCTGTCGAGAATTATCCACCTGGTGAGTTTGTGCTTGATCGTGTTCTTGCGCCAGGCCTTGCGGCTGTTCTGATCGCCAGGCAGCCAGTGTGAGAGGGTGAAGGCACAGTCGAGGGCCGAGTATATAGCGCCGCTGCCGCGCCAGCCTCCTGGGTCCGCTCTGTACCAGTCGGGCGGGTCCGAGTGCGATCCCTTCGGCGTGTGATGTGCGTGCAAAACAGCAGCGCCGGTCAACGAGGCGATCATTATAAATGCCTTAGTAAGAACAGAGGCACTTGCAGCACTATTCTCATCAATAGCATCAGACAATGTAACGTAAGGATCGAACACAATAACACTGGCGTGAAGCTGACGAGCTTCAGAAACAATAAGAGCAACATTGGCCTCGTCAATTTCTGGCTGGCCAATCTCGTTAAGTGCAACAAGTCGTAGCATGCCGTCATCTTTGCCTCGCACAGCGATAGGTGCCGACGTATTGACGCTGTGCTGACGGGCCGCGGCTTTAAGTCGTCTTGCGATGTCATCAACTTTCTCCTCGTTTGCGATCCATAAAGTCGAGTGGGCCTCCCTGGTCTTTCCCTGGTGAGGGGGGAGGCCCATCCGACCGACATCGCCGACGGCCAGGGACATGACATACCCGGCCAGCCAGCGCGTCTTACCGACGTTTGACGTTCCCGCCAAACTAACTGTTGATTGTTTTGGTAACATGCCGGGCACGATCCACTCGACCGGCTTGATCGTCGTCTTGTTTAAACTCTGAGCAGTAAACTGCGTGAACGACGAAGCCGGTTGAGATGGGCCCGCCTTAATTTTCTGCTCGATATCCGCAGCGGTACTCTCTCGCTGCGGACCAACGGATCGCCCCGTCGCGGCTATCATCACCTTCTCAGATATAAATGCCTTCTCTTGATCCTTCGCCCCCTGCAACAAGATTTCTTCAGGCAGCAGCGGCTCGTCATGCTTCTCATTGGCCGATCGCACCAGCTCAGGTATCTTCTCTACCCGATCGTACCAATCGAAGTACCTGGGGTGATCCCCATCGGCGGCCAGGCTCGACGCCATGATGCCATTAAGTATTTCGATCTGCTGCGCCTCGGTAAATCTCTGCGGCCTGGTCGGCAGCCTATAACTGAGCGTCCGCAGCGCCGGGTAAAAATCTGTACCCGCCACGATCCGATCGATCAGCGCCTGGTCGCTCTCACTATTATATGAGCCGGTGATGTTGCCGGTGCCGCCCTTCTCCTTCATCGCCTCTTCGAGCATTGCCAGGGGAAACATCGCCAGCGGCCCCTTGCGGATCACTTCGTATCCGTCGGTGCCCGGCCAGCAGACGTAGCCGGTGCCGGACGACTTGACGTCGACGCCTGGTTGGAGCGTCGACGGGAATTTAATATCAGCACCTGGGTGCCTAAAGAAGAAGTGGAGGCCGCCTGATCGCGTCTTGTGGCATTTAGTTTTGCTCAGCTGCGGCCAGGCGTCGATGAAGTCTTGCAGCGCCGGGTTTTTATATATGTCGACGTCGATACAGAGCATGCCGGTGCGCTCACCCATCGGCACTGCGATCTCTTTCGCCCGCTGATGTGCGAACAGCGACTTGATCTTCATCGGGTCTTGCGTGGCGATCTTGTAGCCGCCCTGGCCGCGGGCGACGCCCAGGTCGGCATTGCTCCAAGACGGCTTCTTATTATATGTAGGGAATACGGGATAATGCTTTGCCACGGCCAGCGCGGCTTTGATGATTTTACTTGTCATGTCGTTTAACCTCCAAAAATAGCTCGAAAATCAACTTAAATTAATTTGCAAAAAATGTCAATTATTTGCCCCAGAGGGGTTGACTATCAGTGCATGATAGTTTAAGCTACTACGTAGCTTAAACGGAAACACAGGAAAAACGACATGACTAGAGACGAAGCAAAAAAGTTTTTTAACAGCCTCCGCGAAGCGGTGTACCAACATGAAGACGCTAACTATGTCATCCACGCTGCTCTTGATAATGCTGATTGCACGATCGAAGAAGACACGAGCATCGAGTTTGACAGCGCCGAATACTGGAACCTGGCTTTGAACAGTATTGGCGATACTTTGAGCGGCGGCGATTATCCCGAAGCTCAAGAATTATTTTTTAAAGCTGGCTACACATATTAAAAGGAAGAATGACATGACCAAATTTGAAACCGGAACGACCAAACTTTTCGAAGCAGAAATCAAAGCTGAAATCGAAGCGGGCGCAATGTTCGTCGTCAATCACAGCGGCGGCAAAGACAGCCAGGCAATGTATGCAGTAATCAAAAGCCTGGTGCCAGCCGATCAGATCACCGTCGTCCACGCCGACCTCGTTGGTGCCGACTGGTCCGACCTGCAAGATCATATCAATGCCAACATCGAGCACGACTTGCGGGTCATCACTGCCCAGCATGGTCGCGGTGAGATCGGCGACGTCAACAAGAAGACCGGCGAAGTAACCCGCCAGGCAGACTTCTTCTCAATGGTTCGCGCACGCCACGTCAAAAACCAATCTAACCTGGCCGAGAAAATTGAAGCCGGTGACACGAAAGCAACTTTGGCTGCTCCGTTCCCCGCACCAAATCTTTCCCGCCAGTGCACCTCCGATCTGAAGACCGGCCCGATCACCAAAATCTATACCCAGATGAATAACAAAGAAGGCATCACCCGCTTCGTCGATTGCATCGGCCTCCGCGCTGAAGAGAGTGACGATCGCGCCGAGAAAAATCCCTGGACTAAATCTAATAAGTCAAATACCAAACGCCACATCATTGAGTTCTTGCCGATACAAGACATCCTCGAAGATCGCGTCTGGGAAATCATCGAGCAGGACGGACAGACCCGCCACTTCGCATATGACCTGGGCATGGAAAGACTGAGCTGCGTATTTTGCATTTACTCTTCAGACGAAGACCTGCGGATCGCCGCCAAAGCAAACCCAGACCTCTACAAAAAATATGTTGAGCTGGAAAAAGAAGTTGGCTTCACTTTGAAAATGGATCGTCGCGGCCTCGAAGCTCACACCGGCATCAAAGTCGAAACCGACCCAATGGCGATCCCAGAATTTTTGAAACGCGTAGCTTAAAAATACATGCCCCGCTGGGGTTGACTATCACGCACTGATAGATTAATGTCCTAGGACATTCACAGAAACAAGGAAACAACGACATGGCAATAATTACTCATTCAGACGGACGCGAAGATTGGATCAAAGAAATTTATTGCGTAGTATCTTATGAGCGCAAAGCGGCTTACGGCGAAATCATCGAGCGCACTCGCCAGGCAGTTGAAGTTGAAGCGTACAGCAAAATGACTGCCATCGATGTCGCAGTCGACGTCCATCGCATTTGCTCACCCGATCAAGTTAAAGACCGCCACTGGGAAGTCGCCCTGGCGTAACCCCTCCTCCCTCCCCCAACAGCCCCAGCGATCGTTTTGTGATCCTGGGGCCTTCGGGGTGCCAACTGAGGCAAAACTTAAAAAGGAAGACATGACATGTTAAATTTTCACGATGCAATTGTAGAGCACAAATTTTTTGACAACAACGGCAGACAGATGAACCCATCTAAAGCCGAATTTGCAGTCATTACTTTAGCCCGCACTGAAGGTAACAGCTTCGGCGACAAGTGGCACGCCATTGCAGGCGTCGGCGGCCATCGTGTCGGCGGCGACGGCGACAAGAATATGAAAGGGGCACTGCGCTGGGGTCTGGTGACGGTTATCTCCGACAAAGCCGCCCAGGCAGACGTCGTCATCGAGCGCGGCTTCCAGACAGACAAGTACACCTCACGTTATGATCAGCGCGTCGTCGTCGACGGCGAACACGTCGCAACCTTCACGCCTTACAGCGGCAACGAATACATTTTGCGCGACCGCTCAGGCGAAGCCGTCCTGGTGCATCCTGAAGCATATGGTTATGGCCGCCACGCCGTCGTCCTTAAAAAAGCCGACATGCTCGACACCGTCCGCAAGTGGTTTGAAGTGATCCCGTCGGACAAGGACATCGCCAAGCGTGAGGCAGCTGAGAAGCAGGCCGAAGAAGACAAGGCCGCCGAGCAGGCCGAGAGCGATCGCATCTGGAAAATCCAGCAGGCCGGTCCTGAGCTGCTTGAGGCTCTGAAGATGATCGCAGACTTTAACCCCGACCTGCCTTTGTATCAGAGCCACAGCGAAACGATGCGCGTCTTGAAAACTAAAGTCGCCGTCGCCGTTGAAACCATCTCTGGCTTGGAAGGTAAATAGACATGAACCGGGCAATCACAAGCGTGCTCAATAAGAAGAGCAATTTCCGCCCCTTCGTAGCGCAGCCCAGGACGATCACCTGGGCGACGCTGCGCCGGGCACCCAGAAATGACTATAAAGATTTTTGGTTCGCCACTGTCGGCTGCCCCGGCCTCGTTTGCGCCGGTCGCGCCATCAACAAAGTCGACGCCATGAAGCAGGCGAAGGCAAATTTTAAGGAGGCGACACGATGACTAATTTAGATTTACCTAGTTTCTTAATCCGCAGCAAAGGGGATGTTGCCATTCCCCGCGCTGCCCGCGTCGGCCTGGTGATGCCAGCCGTCAAAGTTAAAAAGCCTTTACCGCAGACCGTTGTCGCCGGGCTGGCTGAGCTGGGCTACACGCCCGGCCAGATTAAAGGTATGGATCGCGACAAGGCCGACAGCACCATCGAGTACCAGGTGAAGTCAGACAAATTTGAAATCGAGCGTTGACACTATCAGCGCTTGAGCGTATTAATTCATTTCGACATGACATTGGAGGTTAAACAAATGAGCAAAGAACCGCTCCCGCATCAAATCGAAGACGCTGCATTCCTGGCGTCGAAATCTTTCGCAGGCAACTTCTCTGGCATGGGCTCCGGCAAGACGCTGACGGCCCTCGAAGCCATCGCCCTGGTTCGTGACCCAGGTGAAGACAAAATCATTATTGTCTGCCCGCCGATCGCCATGAACATGTGGCAGATCGAGTTCGCAGATTATCTGTCGGCTGACGCCCAGATCGTCAAGACCGGCAAGACCAAACTTGACGGCACAGCCGCTGCCTACATCCTCTCATATGAGATCGCCACCAAGCGCTTCGCCGAGCTGAAAGAGCTGGCCGCCAAAGTGCTGATCTTCGATGAGAGCCACGCGCTGAAAAATATGAAAGCCAAGCGCACCAGATTTCTAATTGGCAAGCACGGCCTCTGCGAAAGCGCTACGCATACCTGGTGTTTGACTGGAACTCCCAGCACCAGATGGAATGACGATCTCTTTACCTTCATGTGCCGTGCCGGATATTCTCAGCTCAAAGAGAAGATCGGCAAGGTCTCTTTCGATCGCTTCAATATGCGCTACTGCATCGTACAGACTAAGCAGTGGCCTGGTGCCCGCTTCCCCGTCAAGATGACGGTCGGCAGCCGCAACACCGTCGAGCTGAACGAGATGCTCTTCGGCGGTATGGCCGTCCGCAGAGAACTCAAAGAAGTCTGGGCGGCGATGCCCCCGATCACCAAGACCCGCTACACCATCAAGCTCGACAGCTCCGACGAACTCAAGGCGCTGCTCAAAGACCTGGCAAACAAAAACATACGCCAGATCGAGAAGGGCCTGGTGGCCAAAGATGAGAGCCTCTCACGCACTCGTCGGCTGCTCGGCATGGCTAAGGTGCGCGACAGCGCTAAGCTCATCGCAGAGCGCGTAGAGGACGGCTCAGGGCCTGTTTTAGTGGGTGCCTGGCACACAGACGTCATCGACAGCTTAAAAGCGTCTCTGACGGCCACCAGCGACCTCAGCATAGGCATTCTGGACGGTCGATCTGCCCTGGGTGCCAAGTCGATGCTGCAAGAGGCCTTCAACGACGGCAAGCTCGATGTCCTGATCGGCCAGATCGCCGCGATGGGCGTCGCCATCGATCTTCAGCATGGCGGCAACAACATCATCTGCGTCGAAGAAGACTGGAGCCCGGCGATCATGGATCAGTTTTATGCGCGCATGCATCGCATGGGCCAGGCTAATCACGTTCACGTTGAAATCCTTGAGAGCGACACCAAGCTCGACAAGGTTGTCAGCAAAATCGCCGGGCGGAAAGCTGCCGGGCACAATCAACTAATGGAGCAAGTGACATGATAGATATTAAAGCACTGACGATCACTGGCCGCACGGCCATTAAAGCGGGCGAGGGATTTAACATTGATCGCTCGAAATATATGAATGCATCTGAAGCCGGAACGTGTATCCGCAAGCAGTGGTACTCGAAGCGGCCCGACAAGTTCAAGCCGGAAGAGCAAGACTGGGGTTTCGCCTGGCGCGGATCGCACGGCGAGATTTACCAGGTGGAGAGCCTGGTTGCGGCCAACGTGCCGCTCGTCTTCGCCCTCGAAAATCAATTCAGTATCGCTGACGACGAAACGAAGATCGCGGCGACGCCCGACGGCGTCATCGCCTACGACGACGAGTGGATCGTGCCAGAGTTCAAGACGATCGATCCTCGGACTAACCGGCGCAATCTGCCCAGGGAGCATCATGTGCTCCAGCTCAAGATCGCCATGAAGCTCGTCGATCAGCACTACGACAATCCTGGCATTAAGAAGGGTCTGCTGATCTACATGGATGCATCGAACTTCAATGACATCGTCCAGTTTGAAGTCGACTTTGATGACGACATTCTCAAAGCTAATGCCAAGCGGGCGCAGCGCATCTTGAAGGCGCGCAATCCCGACACGCTTGATCGTGAAGGCAAGAAGACCGGCGACTGCAAATATTGCCCTTATACAGAGGCCTGCGGCGTCGCTGAGAGCGATGCCAGCGGCTCCGGCAGGGGTTACCGGGGCAGTGCACTTGACGGCGCTGTGCAGCTGCATGTGGAGATTAAAGAAGAGATCGACAAGCAGACAGCCCGGCGCAAGGCGATCGGTGAAACCATCAAACAAGAATTGCTTAAACGCAAGACTGACAAAATTACTGTCGGCGACATCACTGCGACGCTGTCGACTGTAAAGGGCCGCACTTCACTAGATAAGGCTGCGGTTAAAAAAGCGGGGATTGATTTATCTCCGTTTGAAAAAGTGGGGGCGGCCAGTGAGCGTCTCCTCGTGCAACGTGAAAGCGAGTAATATAATGAGTGATTTAACATCCTACATGAAGGGTGCCTCAAACCTCCCAGCGATCAGCGACGAGGTGGCGGGCCAAGCTCTGGCGACAGTCGGGGAAGACGTAACGACCGGATCGGGGGGGATCGACTTCTTGACCTTCTCCGGCAAGTCCGGTGCCTATGCTCTGGGGCAGCGTAAAGAAACGCCGGACCCAGATCAGCTCTATTTAGTAGAACCTCTCTCCGTAGTCGAGGGCTGGGTCTGCTGGAAAAAGTCCAAGCCGGTTGGCCGCTACGAGTGGTCGATCTATAAGCGGGACGAGCTGGCGATCCCAAAGAGCGATCTCGAAGATCACGATGTCACTGCCGACGGCGACGGCTGGAAGCCTTCGATCGGTTTCGGCATGGCGACGCTCGACGGTTCCGGCACGCCGGTTAAATTTTCTTTGAACTCCGTCTCTGGGCGTAACGTGCTCGGCGATCTGATTAAGGAGATCGGTGTGCGGCAACTTAACAAAGAGCCGCACCTTCCGATCGTCACCCTGGGAGCTGAGCAGTTCGAAGCCCAGGACAAGGTCAACTGGAAGCCGGTGCTCGACGTCGAGGCCTGGGTCACCAGGAAGGCCTGCGAAGCGTACTTCGCTGGCGATATGTCCGACGACGATCTGTTGGACGGTAAAGCGCCGAAGAAGAAAGCGGCGAAGCGCAAAAAGAAATAGCGCATAAATTTAGCCCCGGCTCTCGCGGGCCGGGGCTAGATTTTTAAACGGGCTCTTTTCACATCATCATATCGGAGGTTAAACCGAAGCATGACAAATACACCAAAATACAAATTAGTGTCAAGTTTCGCCGAACTGCGGAAGGTTGTCACCAGGTGCAAAAAGATGGGGCCGACGGCGCTCGATTTCGAGACGACGTCCCTCGACGCAGGTTCTGGCCGGGTCCGCCTGGTGAGCTTGTGCAATACAAAAATCTCTATTTTAGTCGATTTCGATCGCATTAAGGGCGGCTTCAAGAAGTGCGCCAGGTTATTCGAGGGCGGCCAGTGGATCGTCTTCTACTCCGGCTTCGAGGGGCGATGGTTCCAGGCCGCGGGCAGCGATCCTGAGCTGCTCGACGTCGGCTACCTGCGCCGGGCGATCCTTGGCGGGGGCCGCTTTAAGCTCATGCAGATCGCGCTGTGGGATTTGGACGTCGAGATGGACAAGACGGAGCAGGCGGGCAACTGGGCCGCCAAGCGGCTCACCCAGGAGCAGCTCGACTATGCCTACTTCGACGCCGACGTCACCTGGCGGCTCTGGGAGTATTGGTCGGAGCAATCCGATCCAGGCCGCTGGGACGCCTTTCACTTGCTGAATGACATGGTGCCCGCCGTCATCGAGATGGAGGACGCCGGGATACTGCTCGACCGATCGGCGCACCAGGTGCTCGTCGACCACTGGGGCGAGATCAAGAAGAAGAAGTACAAGGCGATCCGGCGCATGGTTAAGGCCGCCGACGTCAACAACATCGACAGCGCCTCGCAGTGGTCGGATTACTTCGCCAGGTATCTGCCGGATCACGTCCTGGCCGGTTGGCCGAAGACGGAGAAGACCGGCCAGCTGTCAATGAAGAATGACACGCTGAAAAATCTCGCCGGTACATTCACCGGCACGCCGCTGGAAAAAATCTTCGATCTCCTGGCCGACTACAAGACGATCTCAAAATATCTGTCGAGCTTCGGCCAGTCGCTGATCACCAGCGCGCTGCTGTCGCCGGACAAACGGATCAGAGCCAGGTTTAACATCGGGGCTGCTAAGACATGTCGGTTTAGCAGCTCCGGCCCGAACCTCCAGCAGATGCCGAGAGATCGGGAGCTGTTAGGGGAGGCTACGAGCGTGAGAAGCTCGTTTACGGCAGGCCTGGGCCGCAGCTTGGTGTCGCTCGACTACAGCGGCATCGAGCTGCGTACCCTGGCGCTTCTATCGGGCGATCAGCAGCTACTGATCGACTGCATCGAGGGCGACGTCCACGCCGAAGTTGGATCGTACATGGTCGGCAAGGCAATTACTAAAGCCACCAAGGCAGGCAAGATCGCCAGGCAGGCGGCCAAGCCGGTTTCATTTTTAATCATTTATGGGGGCGGCGCTCCCGGCCTGTCGTATGCCACCAGGATCAGCATTGAGAAGGCGCAGGGCCTGATCGACTTCTGGTCCGATCGCTATGAGAAGGCCTTCCAGTTTCGTTACGACCAGCTGGAGGAGGCCGAGCGCACCAGGTATCTCCGTATGGCCGACGGCGGCACGATCTACATGGGTAAAAATCCTGAGCTGCCGAAGTGCGCCAACTTCGGCGTACAGCGCACTGCGCTCAGCATCATGGCGAAGGCGATCGTTCGGCACAAGAATAGCCTCGACGACGCCCGCGGTAATGGCCGCCAGAAGATGACGCGCATGATCGCGACGATCCACGATGCTCTGATCGACGAGGCGGCTAAGCGCGACGCCAGGAATTGTTTGAAGCTGATGGAGCACGATATGACACAAGGATATTTAGACGTCTTCCCTGGGGCTCCGATCGAGCGCCTGGTCGAAGGCGGCATTGGCCCCAACTGGGCAGAACTCGACTAGGAGATTATCATGGAATTAGAGAAAGCGCCGGGTAAATATTATTATAAAGTGGAGCTGACTGACACCTCCGTTGAATATGTTTATGGAGATAGCTGTGTGTCTGATCACGTGGGGAATTTAGTATTTGCGACGGAGCGATATCCGACGTCACCCACTATGATCGCAGCTGGCCAATGGAGGGCAGTGTACCCAGGTAGTTTAAACGACGGCAGAGCACTTACAAAAGATTAGCGCGGACCCTACCCAGACCCTGCGCTATAGGGGCGGCAGGTTGGTCTCCGAAATCGCTCTGCCGCCCCGCTAATTATTTTGGACTCAGCACTTGACAATCAGTGCATGATAAATTAAGGTGCATGCACCTTAACCGAAACGGAGACTGACATGACCAAACAAATTAAAACTTTCGAAGACTTCTTCGCGGCCCGCGATTTTGCTGCTGAGAATGTTAAAGGCCATCCCAGCTGGCGCGTCGAGCAGACCGACGCCGGTTTTGTGATCGAGCTTTCGCCTGGTCACTTTATGACCGACGATCCCGATCGCATGGCTACTTTTATTCTGCATACTAAAAGCTGCGTGCAAGACGACGTCGCTCCCTTGAGCTGGGAAACCTTCAAGCGCATCTTTGCACCGGACCCGGCCAACGGCCTGCTCGAAGCAAACTGCCTGGCGCATAAATTAGCCGAGAAGGGAGCAGCGTAATGAATAGCCATCAAGGATTTGAAACTGCCGCTGACGCTCTTGATTTTATCAAGGGCGGCAAGGCGACGATCACCATCTCGTCGGCGAAGACCGACACGCACTTCACTTTTAAGATCAACCAGAAGATCGAGGACGGCGACGAGGCAGCTGAGAACCCGAAGAAGACGCCCTTCTTCGTTTCCGTCCTCAACGGCCCCGACAACTGGGAGAACTACCAGTACATCGGCTACATCAAAGCGGACGGCAATAGCTGCCTGCTCGACGGCAAAAAGGGTCATCCCGATGCGCCGTCTTTTAAGGCCTTCTCATGGGTCTGGGCGCATCTTAACCGGGGCAACATCCCCGCCGACCTAACGATCCAGCATGAGGGCAAATGCTGCGTCTGTGGCCGCAAATTAACTACGCCTGAGAGCGTCGCATCTGGGATCGGCCCGGTATGTGCAGAAGGAGGATTTTAA
>CEPX01145833.1_pt1 | contig 34705 bp, 42 predicted proteins | sample 361361 | NCBI WGS metagenome assembly CEPX01 (sample SAMEA2619974, study PRJEB7988) | marine metagenome | biome: marine biome (ENVO:00000447); feature: mesopelagic zone (ENVO:00000213) & marine oxygen minimum zone (ENVO:01000065); material: "saline water (ENVO:00002010), including plankton...
TGTTAAATTCAATAAAATTTCTATTTATTAGGGCAATCTGGTGCTAACCAACATATAGTCCAACTTCTTTTATTGTCTCAACTTATATAGTTGAGTGAAGCTGGGATAAAAAGAAGAGATATAAAATTGTAATTAAAAATTTACTTGACCTAAACGCCACTGACTGGAGCATACCCTCTGCCATTATATTCAAATGTGCTACCTGATTCAAGAGCGGATTGTACTTGTGCCTCCAATCCTTTTTCGGGCGCAACGTGCTCCTCCGGCACTATCCCGACAAGAAGGCCATTTCTTTTGTTAAGATCCCAGTCGCTAGAGGCTCCGGTATCGCTACCAATACCATAGGCAACCCAAGACCGCATTGTCGGCCTACCCTCTTTTATAGTTTTATTAAAGTAAACATTTAACAAATTATTACTATAAGGAGAATCTTCGCTCACAAGCCGGACGTACGAAGTGAGGCCCCGCCCCCTGCTAAGTGCATCCCATACTTTGGCGACAGATCTGTTGGCAGGAACCCATACTCCGCCATTTTTTACATATCCTTTGCCATGTGCTTGCTCAACTTCTTCAGGATTTAGATAGACGCCTTTTGAATCATCATTCCTTATCTCTGATATAAAATCCTGCCATGCGTTTGCGGGAAGAACGAATGCTCCATTATATAGCTCACTTCCTGAATCCATTTGACCTAATGGCCAAGCGTCAAAAACTATCAGATGGTCACCTTCTGTTCCAGCAGTTGAGCCATCTCCGGTAAAAATATCATTTGTTTGCCAAGCTGTCCTTACATCCTGTGGCGCTTCGATCCTTCGTTCAAGAATGCATGTGAATGAAGCAGGATCGCGAGGAGCATCAACAACAATGCCTTTTTCATCCTTTCCTTTCACTAAAAGAGGCATCTGCAGTTGTGGTTGACCATAAAATTCTCTATAAGGTTCTGGTATTTTCTCATTTTTTCCTGATAATTGTAGTGTCATTTTTGCATCTCCTTATTATTTATACCATAAAAGAATGATCGTTAATAAAATTAACGTTACTTGGGTAACAAAACAAGAAAAACTACCTCTTTCTTAAAACTGTAACTACTAAAACTATGTTATTGAACTGCACCAATCTCTCTGTACGGTCACAAAAAACCAAAATTTTACTTTGCGGACGAAATTTTCCCACACACAAGAAAATCAAAGATTTTCTGTGCCCAGAACTCCGTTCTTGGGCTGCGTATGGGAAAAGAATTTAACAAGGATTAAACGGAAAATTCGGCCGGCTTTGCCTAAATCGCCAGGCGATTTGCCGAATGTTTCCTAAATTCCTCACTTCGTTCTGAACTTCTTTTAATGTAATAATCTTTTTAAATTATAATTGATTTCTTTCAATTATGGACTTCATCGAGGGAAGATTTCAAAGATATGAACGATTAGTTCAGAGACTTGCTGATTTAGGTGGAATTACACTTGGGCCTCATACTTTATTCTCAGCATATGGAGCATCTGATTCTTTATCTGTAATGTTAGAATTTGCTATGGACATTCAACAACAAAGAAGATGGAGTGATGCTTTTCTTTTAACAGATGTTGTTCCCAGAGAAGCATTAACAGATATACTAAAAGAATCATTAGAGTTACCTCATGATTTTTATCCAAGAAACGGGATGGTTATTCCTGCTGATCAAGATGCAAGAGTATATGAGACTTATCCATTATCTCCAGGAGAATATCAACCTGCATTTTATTATGAAGTAACAAAGGATGTTGAGTTTGCAGAAAGAGATCGGAATCCTACAAGATGGTCTGAAGAAGTTTTTTCTTCTGCATCCTATATTGGTGTTGTTAGAGCAGATTTTGAAGTTGATGGGCACCCATACACCAGATTTTCAGAGAGTGTTAGATTAAGAGTTCCCAAATATGCTGTTGAAGTTTGGGGGTCGGAATTCCAGTTGATGGATAATGCACCAGAAGTACTTTTAAATCTAGATAGGAGAATACATCATTTAATTCATGCAAGCCATTCTCAACAGGATTAAAAAGTAAAGTTATTAAATAATAAAAAAATTACATTTTCTATGGAATTAACTAATGAAGAAAAACAGCTGATTTTAGGAATATTAAAGCAACATTTAGAAGAAGTGGATAATAATGAAAAGCTTCCAGATCAATCCTTAGCAATGTTAAGCGCCGAGGTTAAATATTCTGACTTTATACAGAATATAATCAACAAGCTTAGTTAAATAGACTTGTTATCTTTGTCTATTTTATCCTTCAGAGATCTTCTGTATTGTATTAATAACTCTTCAAAAGAATTGTCTATGTTTAGAATTTCTATTGCAGAGATTGCTGCATTTACGCCATTGTTTAGACCAACCCACAAACCGTGATTAGTATGTTTAAGGAAGTTTAGAGCTGTTTCTGCTTTTTCATCGCTTTCTAATGATAGTGGGCAGTAAATAATAAGCTCGTCTGACTTCTCAAGAGGTTCGTCAAATAAAGTGAATTTTATGTTAACAGAATCGTTGTTTGGAGTTTCTGAGAATTTGTAAAGTGTGGAAAATTGCTTTAAAATATCAACTGCTTTTTTTACAGCCTTATGTTTTTTATCTCCAATTAATGTGACATATTCATATTTTTTTAATATTAAAGAAGCATTATGGGCTGCAATTTCTCCCTTGTCAACGCCAACAGATAAAACTGGAATTCCTGGAGGCATTTGTGCTATTGAAAGTAAAGCATCAAGACCTTGATAGCTTCCTGGACAGGGAACACCTATCACTGGGCGAAGAACTTTTGATGCGACAACTCCAGGTAAATGGGCTGCAAGTCCTGCACCAGATATAATTAAATGATAATCGCTGGTTAGAATTTCTTCAACATCTGCTGGTGTTTTGTGAGCAGAGGATATTTTCAAGTCGTATTTGATGTTTTCTTTTTTTAATCCACTAACAATCTTCTTGTAAGTTTTTTCATCCGATTTAGATCCGAATATTACTAAAGTCTTCATTTTAACCTCTTTTAATTTTATTACTTTTATATTTTATCTAATATTTCAAATTCCTGGTAGTTCTTATTAGTAAAAAGTTTCTCTGCTAGTTCTTTTGCTGTTTTTGTTTCAGAAGAATCTGATACGATTGTCCAGAGAATCTTTTTTTCTATTTTTTTGATATTTGGGAAGTTTAAATTGTTATTGAGAGTTGAAAGTAACTCTTGGTTAGTATCTTCGATATCTTTAACTGCAACAATTACTTCTTTGAACTCGTCTTGTTTTTTTTCTATATTAAAGTTGAAGTTATTTTTATTAGCGTTAACTAAAATGTCAACTTTAGATATCTTATTTGAGAAATTTTCATCTTCATCTGTTAAATGGAATTTATAATAAGTCTCCCTAATAAGATTCTTGACATTGGAAAATCCCATTCTTAAGATTGCATCTAATGCTGTTAAGGCTGTTGTGTCTGGGATTTTCAATCCTACTATGAGTTCATAACTTTTTGCCATTTTCAATATAGTTTTTCATTGATAGGAATATTTTTCTTCCTGGACCTGCTGACTCTAAGGCTTCTAGATTTCCCTTAGCATCTATTTTTTCTTTTAAATCTGGTAGTTGCTTAATCCAAGCAGATCTTTCTGGGTGGGGCATCATTGCAAGAACATTTCCTTTTTTGTTTGAGATGCCAGCAATATTAAATGTAGAGCTATTAGGATTTGTAGGAAATTCTTCTGAAACTTTCCCTGATGAAGTAGAATATTGGAATATTATTTGTCTGTTTTTTTCAAGATCTTTTACTAATGATTTGTTTGTTGTGACAAAGCGACCTTCTCCGTGTGCGATCGGCATTGGAATTACTTCATCTTGTTCAATTAGATTATTGAAAGAGTTTTTATTGCCAACATTTTTTATATTAATCCAAACATTATAATAACCAGAAACTTCTGGGTTAATGTTTGGGGCTAGAGCAAATTCAACTTCATCTTTTAATCCAGGGATTAAACCAGATTCAACTAAAATCTGACATCCGTTGCAAATTCCAAGGATTGGTTTTCCTTTTTTAGATTCTTGTTTTAAAATATCCATTAAAGGATCTTGTGCTGCTATAACTCCTGCACGGACTCTGTCTTGATAGGAAAATCCTCCTCCGATAATATACCCATCATATGAATCTAATTTAGAATGGTTATTCCATCTAACTATCTCTGCACTCATTCCTGAGGCTAAACAAACAGAAACCATTTCTTCTTCCATGTTTATCCCTGGGAAAAGGATAACTGCTATTCTTGGTTTTGACATTTTAGTTAAAGGCTTTTTTGAATCCAGTTGTCCAAGATTCTTTTAATTTTTTTATTGGTAATTTTAAGATATTTTTTGATTCTTTGTTGATGATTAAAGATGATCCAGAAGTTTTACCTAACTCTATTAATTCAATATTATAGAATTTGAAAACACTTTTAAGTTCTTGAATATGCTCTTGTTTGACTTCTATTACAAATCCTGGATGTTCTCCGAAAAGGATATTATCATTTCTTAATTTTGAGAAATTGATATCTATTTCTGCACCTATTTCTCCATCAGCATTTCCACCTAAAATCATTTCAGATATTGTAGTTATTAAACCGCCATCAGATATATCGTGGCAAGACATTACTAAACCTTTGTTGATAGCTGCAGTGATTGAGGAAATTGAATTTCTTTCTTTTTCAAAATCTATGATTGGTATGGTAGCCCCTAGTTCATTGTTTAAGTCAAGGTAAACTGAACCTCCAAGTTCATCTCCCCTATTACCTATCAAAAATAAAATGTTGTCAGGTTCTTTTATTTTCATTGTTACTGCATTAGTGTAATCTTTCATTATGCCTAGGCATGCAATAATTGGAGAAGGATCAACTGCAGTTCCTGTTGTAGATTCATTATAGAAGCTTACATTTCCAGAAACAATTGGTACTGGGTGTTTAGTTCCATTATAAGATATTTTTTTGGCAGCATCTGCGATCCCCTTAACAGAATCATAAAAGTCTTGGAAAACTTCTGGTTTTTCTGGGTTTCCAAAATTAAGACAGTCTGTCATAGCTGAAGGAATTGCACCTATTGCTGCAACATTTCTCATTGCTTCTGCAACTGCATGCACAGCACCCCAATAAGGATCAATTCTTGAATATCGAGGATTGTGGTCTACAGATAGTGCTACACCGTAAGTTGTTCCTTTAAGTGGAGCAATAAGACCTGCATCTGCTTCCCCTGCACGAATAACAGTATTACATAAAACTTCCTTATCATAGTGATTGTATACAGAAGCTTTAGAAGCTACATTTGGGTGAGATAGTATTTTAAGAGTCATGTCAGCATAGTCTTTTGGTTCTGATATTTTTGTTTCTTTTAGTACCCTTTCTGAAGATTTTTTTTCTCTTGAGTATTTGATTCCAGAGGTTATGATATCTATTGGAACATTGCAAACTAGATTTCCTTGATGTTTGAGGACATAGTCTTTGTTTTTTGTGACCTTACCTACAACTGTTGCTTTTGCACCGAGAGATACTTTTGGAAGTTCAAATTCTTCGTTGTAAATCTTTAAGATTGTAGAAGTGAATTCTGGCGGAGAGGCATAAGTAAAACGTTCTTGAGTTTCAGAGCAAGTTATTACAAATGGAGGTAGATTTGGGATAGAGACATTTACTTTATCTAGGTCAATTTCTGCACCTAACCCTGCAGAAGAGCACATTTCTGATGTAGAGCACATAATGCCGCCGGCTCCCATGTCTTTAAATCCAATTGTTATGTTTCTTTTTCTTGCTTCTTCAAAAACTTTGTAAGTAGCTCTAATTATAATGTTTTTAAGAAATGGATCTGGAACTTGGACTGCGCCACGGTTAGAGTCTAATTCGTCTTCGTCTAAGATTAAAGAAGAAAACGCGGCTCCTCCGAAACCTGAATTATCTGTTCCCTTACCTACAACAATAATATCATAACCTTCTGAATTTTTTGGTGCACTAGAATGAATTATATCTTCTTCTTTTATTAAACCTAAGCAAACAACGTTGACTAAGCAATTATCATCAAAAGATTTGTTAAAATAAATATCTCCGGCTAGATTTGGGATGCCAACTGCATTTCCATAGCCTGCAATTCCATCAACTACTTCATTTGCAATATATTTTACCTTATTTTTGTTTTTTCCAGAAGAGTCTCCAAATCTTAATGGATCTGCTGTTCCTATGATTTTAGCTCCCATGCATAAGACGTCACGTAAAATTCCTCCAATACCAGTTGCTGCTCCTTCATAAGGTACAACTTGAGATGGGTGGTTATGAGACTCATGAGCCATAACAATTCCATATCGTTTATTATCAACAAAACCTAATTCTACAATGCCTGCGTCTTCTTGAGGGCCAAGTATTACATTCGGTGCTTTTGTTGGGAGCATCTTTAAAACTTCTTTGCTGGATTTGTAAGAAGAATGTTCAGACCATTGGGTGTTGAAGATGTGAAGTTCTGTTTCTGTAGGATTTCTACCTATTAATTGTATTAATTTACGTACTTCTTCAATTTTAAGTGATAAACTGTTTTCTTTTAGAAATTCGGAGAGCGTAGCGTCATCTTTATCCTTAATGTCGATGAGTTCTTGGTTGTCACTCATTTTATCCTTTAAAAGTGTAATAGTGGGCGGTTTAAATAGGTTTTTGTTTAAATTCTGTGTTTTTAAAGTATAAATACAAATAATTGATAAAAATCTAACCTTTTAGAATCTTAACAATCTTTTTATAGACGAAAAACTTTCTTTTTACTATGGCAGAAAAAATTAGTTTTTTTCCATTGGATTTTACGTATGAAGTAACTCAAGAAGGAGATAGAGTTAAGACTGTAGTTTATATATATGGAAAGACTAAGGAAGGGAAGCAAATTTGTGTCCTAGATGAGAAATTTACACCTTATTTTTATGTTAGACCTATGGCTGGAATTGACTATGGAGAATTAAGGGCTAAGATAGATAAATTAAATGTGCAAGTTGGAGATTTAGTTGCTAAGGTTGTTAAGACAGAAGTTATAAGACGGAAATTTGTTGGAAAGGAAGTTGATGCTATTAAAGTTCTTGTAAGTATTCCTAGAGGGGTTCCTCAGATAAGAGATGTAATAAAAGGATGGGATTTAGTAGAAGGGACTAATGAATATGATATACCTTATGTAAGGCGGTATAGTATTGATAAAGGCATTGTACCTATGACTTTGTGTGATGTTGAAGGTGAGTTTTTGAAAGATGAAGGTAAAAAATTAAAGGTTAGAAAGTTTAATGCTGATAAAATAACATGTACTGGGACTGAAACTTTACAAAAACCTAGAATTCTAGCAGTTGATATTGAGACTCATTCTAAATTAGATGAAGGAATTAATTTTGATAAAAATCCCATAATAATGCTGGCTTGTTATGGTGAGAATTTTAAAAAAGTTGTAGTTTGGAAGAAATTTGAGACAGATTTAGATTATATTGAATTTGTTGAGACTGAAGCTGAGTTGTTAGAGAAGTTTAAGAAAATTGTTAATGAGTATAAGCCAGACATTATAGCGGGATATTATTCTGATGGGTTTGATCTGCCATATATTAAAAGAAGAGGAGAGATTGAGAAGGTTAAGTTAGATATTGGATTGGATTATTCTAATATGCGGACTAGAAAAGGAAATGTTCCTAGTGTGATTCTAAATGGAATAACCCACTTAGATATTTTTAAATTTATCAGGAAGGTTTCGTATTTGTCATTAAATTCATATGATCTTAATACTGTTGCAGCTGAGCTTTTGGAAGAGAAAAAGGTAGATGTAGATCTAAGGGAGTTGCATGATGTATGGGATAATTCTCCAAAGGATTTAGATAAGTTTTGTGAGTATAATTTACATGATGCTAAGTTGGTTTATGATCTAAGTGTTAAGATGTTACCTACCATAATTGAAATGGTTAAGATAGTAGGAATTCCTATATTTGATGTTAACAGAATGGGATATTCACAATTGGTAGAGTGGTATACTATGAGGCAGGCATTTGAGGTAGAGGAAATTGCACCTAATAAACCTGGTCATGATGAACTTGTCCAGAGAAGGAATTTGAGTATAAAGGGTGCTTTTGTTTTTGAGCCAAAGCCTGGATTGTATAAAGATATCGAAGTGTTTGATTATAGAAGTCTGTACCCTACAATTATTAGTTCACATAATATTGGCCCTTCTACTTTGAGGTGTGGGTGTTGTGATGAGGATAAAATAAATGTTGAGGGTAAGGTTTATTGGTATTGTAAAAAACAGAAAGGGTTAATTCCTGAGTTGATTAAGAATATTATTGAGAAGAGGGGAGAGATAAAAAAAATAATTAAAGAAGAAAGTAATGAGAAATTTGCATTTTTAGATGCAAGGCAGAATAGTTTGAAATTGCTAGCAAATTCTTATTATGGTTACTTAGGTTTCTATGGGGCTAGGTGGTATTGTTCTGAATGTGCAGAATCTACTACAGCATTAGGAAGAAAGTATGTTCATAGTGTTATTGATAAAGCTAAAGGGTCTGGTTTTGGAGTTGTATATGCTGACACAGATAGTTGCTTTATCACTTTAGGGGATAAAACTAAAGAAGATGGTAAAAAGTTTGCTCAAGAAGTCAATAAAGACCTCCCTGGATTGATGGAGTTGGAGTTTGAAGGGCATTATCCTAGCGGAATATTTGTATCGGCAAAGGCAGGTGCTTTTGGGGCTAAGAAAAAGTATGCTTTGATGGATGAGAAAGGAGAGATGAAGATTAAAGGATTTGAGGCTGTGAGGAGGAATTGGAGTGATGTGGCCAAAGAAGTTCAGCAAAAAGTATTGAAAATTATTTTAAAAGACCACGATGGAGAGAAAGCAGCAGAGTTTGTTAGAGATGTTGTAAAAGAATTGAGAGAGAAGAAGATTTCTATTGAGAAGGTTACAATGCATACACAGCTACAGAAGGAATTAGATGAATATACTTCAAGAGGGCCCCATGTTGCAGTTGCAGAAAGGATGAGGAATATGGGAAAATATGTTGGGCCAGGAAGTGTGATAAAATATGTTGTTACACAAGGTTCAGACATAATCAGGAACAGATCTAGGTTGCCTGAGGAAGTTAAGCAGAAAGATATTGATTCTGATTATTATATTAACCATCAAGTTTTACCTGCTGTTGAGAGATTGTTTGATGTGTTAGGGATAGATAAGGAACAATTAGCCGGGGAGAAAGAACAGAGTAAGTTAGGAAAATTTTTCTAATTTAAAATTAATAAGATTTATATAGTTGCTATAACTACTATATAGTATGACAACTACAATTCAAGTTAAGGAAAAAACATTAGATAGGTTGAAATATTTTAAGAATTATTCTAAGGAGAGTTATGATGAGGTAATAAACAAACTGATTGATAATCTTGAAGAGGGGGAATTGACAGACGAAGCTATTGAAGATATTAAAATATCTTTAACTGAAGTAAAAGAAGGGAAAGGGGAGAATATTGAGGATGTGGCAAAAGAGTTTGGAGTTAAGTTATGAGAATAATAATTCAACCACATGCCAAAAAAGAACTAAAGAAATTAAATAAAGACATATTAACTACAATTCTTAGAAAAATAGACTCTATCAAAGATGATCCCTTGAGGCACATAGAGAGACTCAAGAATAGCCCATTATGGAAATTACGTATTGGAGACTATAGGGCTATTTTAATATTAAACACAAAAAATGAAGAAATTCATGTTTTGAAGATTGGACATAGGAAGGGAGTGTATAAAAAATCCTAATCCAAAAACTTTATATAATTCTTTTTCTCGATTAGGGTATGAATGAAGTTATTAGAAGGGATATTCTTACTGTGTTAAGGAAACTTACTAAGATATTGAAGGTAAAGGATGACACAGATACTAGTGAGATGAAATATCTAAGTAATAGAGTTATTCATAATGCTTCTATTTTCCAAGATGAGGATTCTGTTTCTATTGCAATTTTAGTTTATGCTTTGTCTAAAATAATTGATAGATCTCAAGGTAAATATGATTATTCAATTGTACTAAATTCTATTAATAAGTTGGTTAAGAATCTTGAAAATAAAGATGGAGATAAATTTAGGGTGGGAATAAAATTACTTCTTGAGAAAATAGCTAATGTTGATCATAAATTAAAGTTTTATATTCAAGAGGTTATCAATCAGGCACAAATTAGGAAGGGCTGTAAGATTTGTGCACATGGAATTTCTGTTGAACGTGCTTCTAGTATTTTAGGAGTGTCGCAATGGGAGCTTATGGAATATTTAGGTCAAACTTCTATAATGGATAAATTTGTTGAGCCAGTAAGTGTTAAGACTAGAATGAGATATGCGAGGAAGTTGTTCAAATGAAATCATTGGTTTTTGATGCAGGACCTATAATCAGTTTGACTATGAATAATTTATTATGGGTATTGCCTGAATTAAAAAAACATTTTGATGGTGAATTCTATATTACTGAAGGTGTTAAGAGAGAAATTGTAGATGTTCCATTAGACAGGAAAAAGTTCAAGTTTGAAGCAATACAAGTTTTACAGTTGTTAAATGATGGAACCTTGAAGGTGATGGATAATAAAACTATTAGGAATACAACATATAAATTGATTGGAATAGCAAATAAGATATTTTATGCTCGAAATCATCCGATTAAAATTTTACATTTTGGGGAGGTTTCTATAATCTCTGCAGCATATAATTTGAAAAGTAAGAATTTAGTTTTAGATGAGAAGACTACAAGGATGTTGATTGAGAATCCAAGGAAGTTGAGATATATGCTTGAGAAAACATTGAAGACACATATCCATACAGATGTTAGTGTTCTGGAGAAATTTAATAAATTTGCAAAAGGTCTTAAGGTATTAAGAAGTGTTGAATTGTTAACTTCAGCATATGAATTAGGAATCTTAGACATTTACAAGAAAGGGTTAGAAGAAATTCCTGATAAAAACAAAAAGTTGGTTGAAGCTGTATTGTGGGGGGTAAAGTTGGCAGGATGTGCTGTTTCTGAGAAAGAATTAAGGCAAATTGTTAAAATTGAAGTTAGTAAATGATAACATTAAAAAATTAAAGTAGATTTCTACCTGTATGAATTCATTATCTAATCACTTGGAACTTAGTTATGTAATTGAATTTGTATATGGTTATGTTCCGTTAATTATGGGAATTAAAATAGGAGAGTATATAGCTGACGGCAATATACCAACTGAAGATCGTGCTATGATGTTTAGTTTTTTACCTGTAGTAGGGGGTGTTGCATTAACTGCAATTTCGAGAACTGTATCAACAGCATATGCAAATCATAGGTCAAGAAAAGTCGCTAATGATTTTGGATTTTCTAGGAGGCTTGAGGACTTGGTAGATTATAGTTCGATTCCAGGTGATGCGGTTAGAAATGGAGTAATATATGGCATAGTGGAGCTAGTAGGCCATAGCCTAGGGACTCAATTTTCTTGAAGTTATTTTTTCCCTTTAATCTTTTCTTTAACTGCTTTTTCACTAACTATTGCAGAATTACCAGTTGGATCTTCTAAAATTATTTTTTGTTTTTCTTGTCCCCACATTATTTTATTTATTTTTTTTAGAAGGTTTTTTGCTTTCTTTTTATCAGAGGTGTCTTCGGCTGTGTCTCGGGCAACTTCAATTTGATGTTTTACTCGTTTAAAAATTCCTTCTATGTTTGAAACAAATCCTTGAGCAGCTGGCCCTGGGGAGATTGTCACGATATGTGGAAGTTTAACTGTTGCTTCTGCAGATTTAACAATTCTTACTTTTAGATCTTCTTCTGATGTAATTTCAAATGTAAACTTAGAAGGATCTTGTTGGTTTTCTGCTTCTAGGTCAGACTTATGATACTTGCAAGAAGAACAAGTCATAGAGAACATATATACTTTGCCAAAATATGGAACTTCTGTTTCATGCTCTCTTAATGTAAGAGTTTTTTTATTGCACATAGGACAAGGTTGTCCAGACATTTCTTCAGGTTGGTTTTCTTCAGGCATAGGTCAAGTTTGATTGATGTCTTTTTAAAAGTTTTCAAAATTGAATCAAACTTCAAAACCGTATTTTCCATACATTGGAGAGAATAAAAACTGACCGACGAAATCTAGTTGTAGTTTTCCATCTTTATCTTTAATTCCTCGCACCATTTCTTGTTGGTTTTTATTACCAACTGGTCCTACAATTATTCCATCAGGTTTAAGTTGATCTAGAAGCTCTTTTGGAAATTCTTTGCATGAAGCTGTTATTATTATTTTATCGTAAGGTGCTTCTTCTTCTATACCAGTTGATCCATCATCTTCGAAAACTTTAATATTTTTTATTTGAGCTTTTTCTATGTTATTTTTTGCAAAATTTACTAGTTCAGGTATTACTTCAGTAGATACTACTAAACCTTTATCTCCTACAATTCTTGCTATTATTGATGTTTGGTATCCTGATCCAGTACCGACTTCAAATACTTTATCTCCTGGTTTTAATTCTAACAAAGAAGTCATGATCATAACTGTTGTTGGCTGGGAAACTGTTTTTCCCCTTAACAATGGAAGGGGACGATCTTCATATGCTTGAGATTTTACATTGTTTGGAACAAAATCTGCTCTGTTGATAGATTTGAAGGCATTTATTTCTTCATCAGTAAATCCAAATTGTCTTTTCCAGAATTCAATAAGTTGGTTTTTCTTTTCAATTAAGATTTCGTTTTCCATGGAGAGACTTAAAATAAGTAGAATATAAAGTTTTGGTTTTGAGTTAAAGAAATTAAAAATTTACTCAGCATTCATTTCTGCTTCTTGACCTTGAGCTGGCGTAGGAGGTGTTGGTTTTTTCCCTCTGTGAATGTAAGCGAAAGATGGAACTGCTGCAATCCAGTTGTCTCCAAAGCCTGCGATGTCTCCTTCAATTGCGTCACATGTTTTCTTTAGTTTGTTAATTGCTCTCTTTAATTCAATAACATCTTTGTCTTTAAGAGGTTTAATGTTAATAAGAGCAATCATTTTTCCATCTCTAAGTGAATCTAGAATAAATTTGACATCATCATAAACTTCAATGACGAACGGTTTGACCATGATTTTGGATTCTTTATGATCAATATTGTCTGCATCAAGCTCAACATAGTGTTCTGGCAGGTCTTCTTCAACCACATTAGATTCTTCTGCTGCTAGCTTTTCTTTTAATTTATCTAAAAAACCCATATTACCACCGATGATAAAAATGAAATCAACGAAATATATAAATCTTTCTATCGCAGAGTAGAGAAAAAAAATTGGCTTTTTTCCATAATCTTTATAAATAAAACAGGCATTCTAACTCTTGTGCTAAGTAAAATTAGCTAATCTAGTGCCGCAAGGTACGACAAATAATCACAATGGCAACAATATATGAAGTAGATTCGAGTTTGTTGATTGAAAGAACAAGCGAGGAATTAAAGAAAAGTGAAGAATTACAGCCACCTGAATGGGCTTCTTTTGTAAAGACTGGAATGAGTAAAGAGAGGCCACCTCAAGATAAGGATTGGTGGTATAAGAGATCTGCATCTGTTTTGAGAAAGATATATAGAATGGGTCCAATTGGAGTTTCTAAGTTAAGAAATATTTATGGTTCAAAGAAGAATAGAGGAGTTAAGAAAAGCCATGCTTATCCTGCTTCTGGAAGTATTATTAGAAAGATTTTACAGCAATTAGAAAAAGCTGGCTATGTTAAGAATGTTGAGAAAGGGCAGTTTAAAGGTAGAAGAATAACAGCCAAGGGAAGGTCATTTTTAGATAAAGTTGCAACTCAAATTTATAGTACTAAACCAGTGAAAACTGAGGAAAAGAAAGTAAAAAAGGTTGAAGAAAAACCAAAAGTTGTAAAGGAAGTAAAGCCAGAACCAAAAAAAGAGATTAAAAAATAAAATGGACGATCTTGAAGAGATTAAAAAGAGGAAGCTTCAAGAAATGATGGCTCAGCAAGAACAACAAAATCAAGAAAATGTTCAAGCTGAACAACAAATTAAACAATTGGAGTTAGTTATTGGCAAACATATGACAAGAGAGGCTTTAGAAAGATATGGCAACTTGAAAGCTGCTCATCCAGATAAGGCAATGCAATTACTTGTTATTTTGGCTCAATTGATTCAACAAGGTCAGATCAATGGTAAAATTGATGATGATGCATTAAAAAAATTGTTGATGGAGATTACACCAAAACCTAAAGATATCAAGATTAAGAGAGTATAATGGCAAGATATATACATCCAAGCAGGAAGAAAAGATTGAATAAGAAAAGAAGGCAAACTAGGTGGGCCCCTTTTTGGACTGTGCCTATAATTTATGGTAAATCTAGAAAAGTTCATCCAGGTAGGCATACTAAATCTAAGAGAAATTGGAGAAGGTCTAAGACTAAGGCATAACAACCTTTTCTTTAAGAAAGAAAAGATTGGGCAAAAGAAAATAAAGGATTTGCAAAGCAAATCATAATAAACCAAGATGGCAAAGAAAGAAGAGAAAAAACCAATATTAGAAAGAACTTATATTATTCCAATTAGAAGTGGAACTAGAAATGTTCCTTTTTATAAAAAATCAAAAAAAGCTATTAGTGTTATTAGAGAGTTTATTGCAAAGCATACTAAAGCTAAAGAAGTTTCTATAGGTCATTTTTTGAATAAAGAAGTGTGGAAGAATGGAATTAAAAATCCACCTCATAAATTAAAGGTAGATGTTGTTAAGTATGATAAAGAAAAATCAATAGTTGAACTTCATGGTGCTCCTAAGATAAAGAAAGAAGAGAAAAAGGAAGATAAGAAAGATGATAAAAAGGATGTTAAGAAAGAAGAGAAGAAAACTGATACTGAAAAAGTAGTTGGTAAGATAGAAAAAAAGATAGAGAAGAAAGAAAAAGAAGATAAGAATGAAGCTGAGAAAATTGAGAAGGAAGATATTAAAGAATTGAAAAAAGATCTACCTGAAAAGGAAGTTCCAAAAGTGGCTCCTATCCCGAAAAAAGTTGAGCAAAAACCTAGTGCACCGAAGCAGACAGAGTAATTAAATATTTCTACCCCAAATTTCAGGGTCATCTTTCCATTGGAGAATATTATTTAATTGTTCTTCAGAAATATGGTTTTCTTGTTTTGCTTTATTAACTAAAGATGTAAAGTTTGTTAATTCTGATAATTTAACAGAAGCTAACTCGAAATTATTTTTTGCAGATTCTAGCTCGTAAGTGAATATAGATAAGCAATCTGTAACAACACCTTCTTGTTGTCTGACTCCATTTATTGTGTTTATTGAGGAACCGCCGGTTGAGACTAGGTCTTCAACAACTAAGTAGTTCTTTCCTTTTTCAATTACACCTTCTACTAGGTTTTGCATTCCATGTTCTTTTGATTTTTTTCTGACAAAGATCATGGGGCGATCTAGTTTTTGGGCAATCCAGGCAGCCCAGGGAATTCCTGCTGTTGCTGTTCCTGCTACACCGTCAAATTCTATTCTGTTTTTCTTTATTAATTTGATAAAGGCATCAATAACTATTTCTCGTTGTTTTGGGAAGCTCATTAAAACTCTGTTATCTGTATAAATTGGAGAAAGAATTCCTGAAGTCCACTTGAAAGGTGGTTCTGTAGATAGTTTGACTGCTTCAAGTTCCAATAAGATTTCTGCTATTTTATCTTTCATATTCTAACTCCTTTGCTTGTAAATTAAAGATGGATCCTTCCTGGTAAATTACTTCTCCATTTATGACTGTATGAGTAGGCCAACCTTTTAATTTTTTCCCTTCAAACGGAGACCATTGAGGTTTTGTTAGTAGTTCTTCCCCCACTACTTCTCGTTTGTTGTTTAAGTCTACTACTACTAGATCTGCATCGTAATTTTCTTTGATAAATCCTTTGTTTTTTATTTTGAAGATCTTTGCTGGATTCTCAGAACATAGTTCTACTGCTTTTGAAAGTTCTAATTGTTTATTAGAAACTGCATCCAACATTAATGGCATTACTGTTTCTACACCTGGAACTCCGAAAGGATAGTTTCCTTGTTTTTTCTCTTGTAATGTATGGGGGGCATGGTCAGTTCCAATTGTATCTACCCATCCTTTTTTGATTCCGTGCCAAAGGTATTTTTGATCGTGAGGTGTTTTAAGACTTGGTTTCATTTCTGCTAAAGATCCTAGTTCTTGAACATCTTTTTTAGTCATAAAAAGGTGGTGAGGTGTGACTTCAACAAATGTTTTCAGATTTCTTGATTTTTTTGTGTTTTTTAATTCTAATTCTGAAGAAATATGGCAGAAATAAAGTTCATTTTGAATTTTTTCTTTAGTTGCAATCTCTGTGATATAGTTTATGCTTTCTGGTTCTGCATGTAATGCGGTAATTGGTTGATATTTCAAAAGCTCAGTAATATATTCATGACTGTCTATTTTTAGATCTCCAGTTGTAAAGTCCATATATAATTTTACAGATGCAATGTTTTTTGCTTTTTTTATTTCTTCAATGTTATTTTCTTTTGATCCAAAGTGGAATCCATAATTTACTATGGACTTTGATGCTAAGTCACGTTTTTGTTGTAATAGTTCTACAGTTGTTGTTGGTGGTATGGTGTTAGGCATATCTATGATAGAAGTTACCCCCCCTTTTGCAGCTGCTTTTGATTCTGTTAGAAAATCTCCTTTTTGGGTTAAACCAGGTTCACGGAAGTGAACATGAGGGTCTATAAAACCTGGAAGAATTATTTTGTTTGATGCATTAATTATTGTTTCTGCTTGAGGAGATTCAGACGTAAACTTTTTTATCTTACCTTGTTGGATCAAGATGTTTTTCTCAACTAGCCTGCCAGAAGAGTAGAATTTTCCGTTTTTGATTAATATGGACATTTTATAATGAAACTTTTCTTCCTGTTTTTAGTCTTGTGAATGAGCCAAAGTCTGGCATTTTTGCTAATTGCTTTGCATTGTAAATTGGTCCGTCTACGCAGATAATTTGATCGTTAACCATACAGTTCCCACAAATTCCGAACCCGCACTTCATATACCTCTCTAAGGAAGCCTCTACTTCTATATTGTGTTCATTGCATATGTCTACTACTCGTTTCATCATTAATTCTGGTCCGCAGGTGTAAACTATGCTAATCTTGTTTTCTTTGATAACATCTAATAATGCTTCTGTAGTGTAACCCTTACGTCCATGAGATCCATCATCTGTTGTTGTGATCATGTTTTTGTTTTTGAATCTTTTAAGATAAATTAAGTGGCCTTTTGATCTTGCTCCGTTTATTATTATGGGATCTTGTAGAGAATCTACTAAAGTAGACATAGGGGACATTCCAATACCTCCAGAAACAATACAGGCTTGAGATTTTATAGAAAATGAATTACCGTATGGGCCTCGGATTCCTAGTTTATCTCCTTTTTTGAGTTTTTCCAGAGTTTTAGTAAATGGTCCTATTGAATGGGATGTGAATGCGAATTCTTTGTTGTTGTTGAATGATATAGCCATTGGCTTTTCATCAACTCCTGGAAGCCAAACCATGATGAACTGGCCTGGTTTTGATTCTATTTTTTCTTTAAAATGAAATGATTTAATCTCTTTGGCTTCTTGAACTATTTCTGAGACCTCATACATTTTTGGTTGATCTATTTTTTGACAGGTCATTTATGAGCACATCCCCTTATTTCATCTAGATTTTTTACTTTATTTTTTTTCATCCAGTCTTTCATTTCATTTGTTATTTGATCGAAAACTTCATAACCCCTATAATAACAGGCTGTTCCGATGCCTACACCAGTTGCTCCGGCCATGATCATTTCTAATGCGTCTTTACCATATGTAACTCCTCCTGTCCCTATAATTGGAATTTTAACTGTTTCAAAGATTTCGTAAACACAACGTACTGCGATTGGTTTTAGGGCTGGTCCAGATAAGCCTCCCATTTTATTTGCTAATACTGGTGCTCTGGCATCAATATTAATTAGCATTCCAGTTGCAGTGTTAATTGCTGTTATTGCGTCAGCTCCTGCTTTTTCTGCGGCATGTGCAATTTCTTTAATATCAGAAACATTGGGCGATAGTTTAATTGATACAGGGATTTTTCCAGCATTCTTTTTGACAATTTTTGTTATTTGTGCAGTTAAATTAGGATCTGAGTGGTATGGTTTGCCATAATCTAGATGTGGGCAAGATATATCGACTTCTATCATTGCAGGTTTGAGGGAAGTCATTTTAGAAGTAACAGAACCGAACTGTTCAATTGTATAACCGTAAATGCTTGCGATTACTGGTACTGAGATATCGTTTAGTGCTTTAAACTCAGATGATGCATTGTCGATACCCTGCCCTGGCAAACCCACTGCGTTAAGCATACCACCATCGAAAGTAAACATAGTGGGATTTGGATTACCAGATCGTTCTTCGTGGCATAAAGATTTTAGTGTGACTGCTCCTGCTCCTGATTTTCCTACTTTGTCAATAGATGATTTTGTTACCCCTAGAATTCCAGATGCAAGGATTGTGGGATTTTGTAGTTTTACGTTGCAAATCGAAGTTGAAAGCATTTTCTTTTTTTGGGAAGCTACTATAATTGAACTTAAACAATCTTGATATCTTCCTTTGTCATCTCTTTTTCACAATAATGGCACTTAACTTTTAATGGGGACTTGTCTGTAATGTAAAATTTAGTTCTGGTTTCTTCGTTATTTGTTATGCAAGCGGGATTTGAACATTTTATGACGTTTTCTATGATTTCTGGGATTTTAACTTTTTCTTTTTCAACAACATCATAGTTTTTTATTATGTTAACTGATGCATCTGGTGCTACAACTGAAATTTTGTTTACTTCAGTTTCTGTTAAGTCTTTGTCAGCTACTTTTACTATTCCTTTTTTTCCTATAGCACTGCTGGTTAGATTTATTGCGATTGAGATTACACCTTCTTGGTGTTCATCTAGTTGTAGAATTTCTGCAACTTGGAATGTTGCATCTGCAGGAATGTGATCTATAACTGTGCCATTTTCAATTGCACTGATTTTTAGTTCCCTTTTTGGCTCTTTTAGCTTGTTCTTTTTTGGTCTTGCCATTTTATTTTACCTTCCCAGAAATCAATAGGATTAATGCTTTCCTCACAGGGATTCCATTTGCTGCTTGATCATAATATATTGCATGAGGTGAATCATCAACTTCTTTAGATATTTCATCTACTCTCGGTAGTGGGTGCATTACTTTTAGATCGTGCTTTGCGCCTTTTAGAGTTTCATTTGTAATCTTGTAGACTCCTTTATATTTTTGATATTCTAAAGGTTCTGGGAATCTTTCTTTTTGAATTCTAGTTACATAAAGTACATCTAACCTTCCAAGTGCTGTTCCTAAAGAAGATGTTTCAAAAAATCTTATGTTTTTTTCTTTAAGTTCTTCAAGATAATGATCAGGGATCTTTAATGCTGCTGGAGAGATAAAGTAAAATGTTGGGTTGAAGTGAGATAATGCTACAATTAGGCTGTGGACAGTTCGTCCATATTTTAGATCTCCTAAGAATCCTACATGGAGATTGTTTAGTTTTCCTTTTGTTTTTTGAATTGTATAAAGATCAAGCATTGTTTGAGTTGGGTGTTGATTTGAACCGTCACCGCCATTAATGATTGGAACTTTAGAGGCTTCTGCTGCTAGTCTTGCTGACCCGTCAAGAGGGTGTCTAATTGTGATTAAATCAGCATAATTTTGGATCATCTTGATTGTGTCCCAGAGAGTTTCTCCTTTTTGAGCAGAAGTAACGTCTGCTGTTGCAAAACCAAGTACTCTTCCGCCAAGCTGTTCCATTGAAGAAGTAAAACTAAGTCTTGTCCTAGTAGAAGGTTCAAAGAACAATGTTGCCATTATGGACTCTTTTAGAGCTGAAGAATATCTTTTTGGATTTAAATGAACTTGCTTAGCTACCTTTAATATATGCAATAGCTCTGCCTTAGAAAAGTCGTAAATCGATATTATGTCTTTGCCTTTGAAGTTCATACTAAAAATATAAGTGAGGGCTTGGTATTTATAAAGGTTTTGGTGTTTAAAAAAGGAGTAAAAGGAAGTTTTATTAGGTAGGTTAAGTCTCTTTTTTCTAAGATTTTTATGACGAAAAAAGTTGTTATTTTAGATGAGTTGCCTCGGAAGGTTTATAGTTCTGTATTTGAAGGGCATGATATTGATGTTGTTGATAGAAGGGATTTAAATGAAAGTGGATTGGAAAGGGCTTTGAGAGAAGCGCATGCTATTATTGTTAGGAGTAGTACATTTATTGAAGAAGATTTCTTTGCTAGAACTCCTAATTTAGAAGTTATTGGAAGAGCTGGGACTGGGACAGATACTATTGATGTTGTTGCAGCTACTGAGAGGGGCGTTTTGGTTACAAATACTCCTGATGAAAACACTACTTCTGCTTCTGAGTTGACTATTGGTTTTATGTACAGCCTTGCAAGAAATATTCCTAAGTTACATAATGCATTGCGGGCTGGTAATTGGGGTGCTAGAAGTGAGTATTTAGGAACAGAATTGAGGGGTAAAACATTAGGTATTTTTGGGTTAGGAAGTATTGGAAGTGAAGTTGCAGCAGTAGCAAATGCTATTGGGATGAATGTTATTGGAAATGATCCATTCATATCTCGAGATAGGTTAGAAGAAATTGGAGTTAGATATGTGGAAAAAGAAGAGTTGTTAAGAGAATCAGATTATGTTACTCTGCATGTTAACCTTACACCCAGTACTCAAGGCATGATTGGGTCTGGCGAGTTTGAAATTATGAAAGAAGGCGTTAGGATTATTAATTGTGCTAGAGGCGGGTTGATTGATGAGGAAGCTTTAGTAAATTCATTAAGAAGTGGAAAGGTTGCTGGTGCTGGGATTGATGTTTATAAGCAGGAACCTGTTGAGCCAAGTAATCCCTTACTGGGTTTAGACAATGTTATAACAACCCCTCATGCAGGAGCTTCAACTGGTGAGGCTCAGACTAGAGTAGCTACTGCTATATCAAGACAAGTTGCAAATTATTTAACTGTCGGATCAATTGATGGTGCGGTTAATTTGGCAGAAGTTGATATTATTGTAGAACCGTATATTCCTTTGGTTGAGAAGATGGGGGTGATGACACATCATTTGTTTGACGGTGGAGATATAAGACTGCAATTGTATGGGGATATAGCGAATGTTCCAGATGATAATTTAATGAGGGCATTTCTAAAAGGGTATTTATCTGCTAATATTCCTGGTGTGAATATGGTCAGTGCAATGGCAAAGGCATCTGGGTTAGGAATTCAAACTAGTGAAGAGAGAATCGATAGTACAGGTAATCCTTATAGTTTGGTTAGGGTTGAGATTGGAGGAGATGAATCTAGGTCAATTGAAGGGGAATTACATAAGGGTTCACCGGAAATTGTTGGAATTAATGGATATAGGATAAGTTTTGAGCCCAGAGGCCATGTATTGTACACAGAACACAGTGATGTTCCTGGTGTGGTTGAGCATGTTTCAGGTACATTAGCTAGGCTTGGTATGAATTTAGGTAGCGTAATAGTAGCCAGAGAGTCTATAGGTGGTAATGCAGTAGGATTTGTTGAGTTAGATGAAGGTATTGATAATTCAGTAGTTGGTCTGATAAGGAACGATGATAGAATACATAATGTGAAACATTTCTACATTCCGTAAAGTTTTAAGAAATCTTCTTCCATGAAATGTAATTCAGAAGGGATAATTAAACAGAATGGTGATTTGCCAAAATCTATGTCTTTTAATTCTTTTAAAGTGTTGTATTTGATTAATTGATCTTTTGATCCAATTCTTGCGCAAGCTATTGCTTTTGTGTTTTCTTTGATTAAATTTAATTTGGATTTATTTTCTATATTGAAAAGATATTCAATGGCTTTGTTAATTGTTAAGAATTTGTTGTTTTCAATATCTAAATCTAGGATAAATAAAGTGTGTAGGTTGTTATCTTGGTTAAGTTTGAGAACTTTGTAAGGTGCTTCAACATTTTCATTGTTTAATGGGATTGAAGTTGTTTTTCCGAATTTGTATAATTGTAATCCTGTAACTCCTATTGCTGTTAGAATAGATGAATTGTGAATAATGTTTGTTTCAATCTTTAGTTCTTTTGCTCTTAAAATTAAATCAGTGTGAGTTGTTGCTGAAAGTGGATCTCCAATGACTAGTAATGCTACATTCTTGGTTTTTGAATTTTCTAATATTTCGTTATTGTCTTGTTCTACAGCTGAACGGGTAGCTAAGATGATTTTTTTACCATATAATTTTTCTAGATCTTCAATAGTGCAAGATAAGATGGAAGTGTAGTTCTCTAAGTACACTAGATCGCATGATTTTATTGCTTCTAGGCCTGCTAAAGTTATGTCTTTTTGGTTTCCCAAGCCCAATCCTATGATGTTTAATGTCATATACTATTAGAAGTGAATATACTTTATAAACCTATATACCTCAAACTATATAATATACTGGAGAAATATATATAAATAAGTCTACCTATATAAAGATATAAAAAAAGATTTCAAATAGAGTTTTTTTGGCGAAAAACTCAGTGTTTAAGTTCTTTTTTGGCGAAAAGAAGCTTAAATTTAACGTATTTTTGGTTGTATTAAGTTTTTAGTACGGATAAAACCATAAACCGGGTTATAACAGCTTGTTGGCGCAAACTATTAAACTTGTTCTTAGAGAGTAAGTAGGGGTACTTACATATAAATATTTTGATAGTGGAAACTATAGAATAAAACATATATAACAAAGAGGGGGCAAAAAAATGGAAATAGAAGTGGGTAAGACAAATATTAAAGTGATTGGTACAGGAGGCGCTGGCAACAACATGGTGGGTTGGTTGTTTAATAAAGGAGTTAAAGGTGCTGAAATTCTTGCCTGCAATACAGATAAGCAACATTTAGATTGCATTGATGCTAATTATAAATTTATTATTGGTAGTGATGTCACCAGAGGTCTTGGATGTGGTGGATTTCCTGTTAAAGGGGAAGAAAGTGCAAATGAAAGCATTCAAGAAATTAAGAAAGTTCTAAGTGGTTCAGACATGGTATTTGTCTGTGCTGGAATGGGTGGCGGAACTGGTACAGGAAGTGCCCCGATTGTAGCCAAAACTGCCAAAGAAATGGGAGCAATAGTTGTTGGAACAGTAACTATGCCTTTTAAGATTGAAAGAGCCAGAGTTGATAAAGCAGAAGAAGGCCTGAGAAGACTAAGGGATGTAACTGATACAGTTATTGTAATTGATAATAATAGGCTTGTAAAGATTGCTGGTAATCTGCCAGTAAAGCAAGCATTTGCTGTTGCAAATGAACTAGTTGCAACTATGATTAAAGGTATTGTTGAGACTATTGCTGTACCAAGTCTTGTTAATCTAGATTATGCAGATGTTAAAGCCATTATGACTGATGGAGGAGTTGCTGTAATTGGAGTTGGTAGTTCTGATACTGCAAGTAAAGTAGAGGAATCTGTCAAAGGTGCTCTAAATAATCCATTATTGGACGTAAGTTATGAAGGTGCCACTGGTGCTCTCATTAATGTTATAGGTGGTCCAGATATGACTTTGGAAGATATTAATCAAATTGGAGAGTTAGTTACAGAAACATTAGATGATAATGCTAATGTTATGTGGGGAGCTCGAGTTCAGGATGATATGGAAGGAAAAATCCAGATCATGACTATTATTACTGGTGTGAAAAGCCCTTTTGTTTTGGGAAAGGCCGCAAAAACTAGAGAAGAAATTGCACAAGTTATTGAGGTTGGAGAGATTGAGCCTGTATCAACTCCAGCACCTATCAAAACAACGACAGATGAAGATTTTGAAGAAGAACTGGGATTGCAAATAGTTAACTCATAGTCAACCCTGTAAAGGGAAGAGTTTCTTTGCCTTCAAATAAAAACCACCCCCAAACGTTTTACATTGGAGGCAAATATTAATCCCCCTCGCGGGGGGTTTTTTTTCTTATTCTACAAGGTATATTTATATAAAAAACTTGATTTCTTAGAAATATGTCAAATTATAATATGATTTATTACAATAAAGTGCATGATCATTTTGTTGCTCAACAAGGTGGGAATGTATACTCAAAGAGTAGACCTTGGGCAAATGGTTCCAGTTGGAAATCCTGTGAGAGTTGATTCAACACAAAGTGGAATTGAAAAAACTGTTGAACGATTGCATCCGGAATTTAGTGCAGGTGGATTAACTGCGAATGCATTCAATGCAAGAAGATTTAGTTCTGATCCAAGGGGGATTGCACCCTATTTAGTTCAATTCTACCTTATTCAGTGAGATTTTTCTGACTACATAGTAAAGATTAAAGAAAAGATTTAAAAGACGATATTCGCTTCCTATCGTAAATATTACGTTTTGGGGTAAATATGAGAGATAGACAACAACTAGAATTGAAAGTAGATGCTTTAGAAGATCATGTTAGTAGATTATATTATGATATGAACATAGCTAGTGGGAGGTCAGTTCCTGGAAAATTAGGGAAATTTTCTGAATTTGTTGGTTCTTATGTACAAAGTGCTCATGAAATCTTAACATTTTTAGATGGGTATAAGTTAGCCTTGCCTGGTGAGATTCGTGAGACATTGAGAAATTTACAGCAGAGTATGTTAGTAGATAGTGGGTCAAGTGTAGATTATGGAATTCTTGAAGATAGATTTACTGAAGAAGGAAAACTTGGAAGAGGTTCTTTAGACAGAGAATCTGATGAAGCATTAACATTTAGAGCTGATAGGATAAAATTGGCTTTATCTGATGTAAATGGTACTATTCAAGGACTAGGTGGGATGATTAGAGGTTCAAATCCAATTGATTTTGAAAATTATTTGAGAAATAGTGTTGAACTTGTTACTAAAGTTACAAGTTATTTTAATGATTTAAATGAAAGAAGAAGAGCTGAATGGAAAACTGAAGTAATACCTGAAGCAGTAATTGGTAAATTAAATACATTGGATAGAAAGTATAAACCTTTAATTAATTTCAATGGAAAACCAAAAGGGCCTAATTTTAGAAGTTGGTATGGGAAAACTAAGAATCTGGCTGGTGTTGAAAGCCAATCTAAAGGTTGGAGAAAATATTTTGGTAGAGACAGGGCAGTTGAAGGTGAGAAAGTTGCTGGAGCTGTATTTGTTAGCATTGCACCAATAACATTAGCTGCTATGGTTGGAATTGGAATTAATTCTGGTGGAGATGATGTTTCTTATTCTGGATTTAGTGGTTCAAGAGATGCAGGAGAAGAAAGATCTGGTAGAAGTCAAGATTATACTGATGGAGCAGATAGGAGAGAAATAAGGAATTTTCATGCTGAACCTGAAGTTAATACAAGAAAAGTGAATATTGTTCCTGAATTTAAAAGAGCAGAATGGGGTAGTGGAAAGTTAGAAAATGATATTATGCCTCCAAAGCTGGTGAAGACTGATGATGGTAATTGGATTGAGTTTGATGTTGGAGAAGATGCTCAAAATGAAGATGGTTTACATGGAATAGTTAGGTATGATGGAGGAAAAGGAATCACCAGAGCAAGTTCAAGAGTTCATAACGGTAGGGTGAAAATTTTCATAGGAGATGGCGATGTTTCAAAATACCAAGTTGGATTGTTTAAAGAAGGTACTAGTACAATAACTTATAAAGCTTCATGGGTTGTTGATGGTGGGCATGTTGAAGATTTAAGGTCAGTAGCTAGAAACCCAGTAAAATCGCATAGAGAAGGATATCTAAAAGCAGCAAGTAGAGATAGAAGTGTAACTATGCATAGTTATGCTACAGATAATTTCATTACCATAGGAGATATTGTTAATGATGTAGCCTTTGGTAAAGAAATGGCGCAAGGTCATGAATTAACTAGAAGTAATAGAGTTGGTTTTTTTGGTAAGTTAAAAGATAAGGTTAAAAAATATTTTTCTTAATTAAAATAATTCTTTAATTTCATTTGAGTTTTTATATTGTTAAATAAAACACTCTTTCTTAGAATTTTATTAACATCATAATTATATTTCTTTTTGATAAAGTTTTGGGTGTATTTGATCATTAGGTCGCGAGAGGAGAATTCTAAGGGCGTGGTTTCCATGGTTTTTCTTACTGCTTCTCGAACAACAAACACACCAAGAGGCATAGTATATTCATCTGTTATGAATCTTAATACTAAAACAGAAGCTTGTTTTTTTATTTTTGTTAACTGCTCGAGAACTGCTAATTTAGAAGCGTAAAACCCTCCGGCAGTTTGTTCTACATACTTCTTGCGGCCTTCATATGGTTCATAATCTGTGGTGTATTTTAAATTTGAATTGAAATTAGTGTAATGCGGTACGTAAGTTTCGAATAATTCATACTGCCATGCATCTGGAAACATTAAAACTAGGAAATAATTTCCTAGATAGGAGCCAAAATAAGCTAGATATCCTGAATAAGGATTATATTTTACTTGATTTGTTAGGAATTTTCCGATGTTGGAATCAACTCCAGTAATAGACCAGCGAGTAGGAACTAATACTCTATTTTTTTTCAAGCCTAGGTTTCCAATAGAGAATAATTTTGTTAGAGTATTTTCATTGAATTTGTCTTTGTAGAGAATTTTAATTGCTTCTGAAGTCTTAAGGTCTGAATCAGATACAATATAATCAATCTTTCTTGGGATCTTTGTATTTTCTGTTAATTTTATTTTTTTTAAAGCAGTGGAAGGTCCCATTGGAAGAGAATAATCTGATGTTTGAAGTCTGAACTTTGGTTTTTGTTTTAAGTTAACCTCTAATGCTGCTGGTGAGGAAGCCATGGCAAGTTCTTGGCCTAGTTCTATGATTTTTTCTTTTTTTCTTGCATTTAATACATTAGATTGTTGTTTGTTGTTTAATAAAGAAGATCTTAGATTGACAATTTGAGGAATTTGGTAATTTTGTTGAGCCCAATAATTTGGAGCATCATTTAGCCAGGAATCTTGTTTAATCTCAGGAGGTGCTAGAATGCCAACATTTACGTTTGGATAATTATAATGGCCAACAAAGACAGAATTTGAGTCTGATGTGAAGTTTTCAGAAGTGACTGTGTTTTTTAAGTTTAGAAAAGCATTGTTTCTTGTACAAATGGGACACCTCCCCTTGCCGCATGGACCTAGTGGATCAAAACCTTTATGTTTTTTATAGGTTGGTTTCATAAATTAAGGTATATGTAAAGAAATAAAATATTATTGATTATATGTAAAATAACAAGAGTTAAAAAGCGACCAATATTATTTACTATATGCTAACAAAAAAACAGTATCAAGAGATTAAGGATAATCTAGATGGATGTAAGAATCCGTTATTCTTTTTTGATGATGATCAAGATGGATTATGTTCATTTTTATTATTATATAAATATAAGAACGAAGGTAAGGGATTTATTGTAAAGACTAGCCCTAAGATCGATGAGAGTTTTGTTAGGCATGTTAATAATTATAATCCAGATAAGGTTTTTATTTTAGATATTGCAATTGTTGAGCAAGAATTCTTAGATGAAGTTAAAGTTCCAGTGATTTGGGTGGACCATCACAATCCATTGGAAAGAGATAGGGTGAAATATTTTAACCCAAGAGTTAATGGAGATAGTTTACCTACAACATATTTGGCATACAAGACAGTTAATGAGAATCTTTGGTTAGCAATGACAGGTTGTGTAGCTGATTATCATATTCCAGATTTTGCTAAAGAATTTGAAAAGAAATATCCAGATTTAATTGACAGGAAATATAAAAATCCAGGGGATATACTTTATGGTGGAACTAAATTAGGAAAGTTGATTAGGATATTCTCTTTTATTTTGAAAGGTAAAAATGAGGATGTTAAAAAAAGTCTAAAGATTATGACTAGGATTGAAAGTCCTTATGAGATGTTAAATCAGGAAACTTCTCAAGCAAAATATTTGTATAAACGATATGAGATTTTTAACAAAAAATATGAAATTTTGTATAATGATGTTAAAGAACAAGCAGAAAAAACAAAAGAAAAATTAGTTGTTTATCGATATAAAGACGATGTTACTTCATTTACTGCCGATTTAGGAAATGAGATATCTTATAATTTTCCTGAGAAGATTATTTTAATTGCAAGGAAAAAGAATAATGAGATGAAATGTAGTTTAAGATCAAAGAAAACGGTTTTGCCAGGTTTAATTGAGAAATCATTAGACGGGTTGAGAGGTTATGGTGGCGGACATGAACTTGCTTGTGGTTTGAATGTAGATGTCGACGATTTTGAAGAATTCTTGAGAAGATTTAATGAAATGATTTGAAAATTAACTAAAACCGAACTAATCCCTGACCTAAAGGTCTGGGTATTTATCATTCGGTTTTCGGAATAGAAAATTTCTCCCCGAAAGATGGAGTATTAAGCCCCACAAATTTCTTAGCGAAATTTTCTATAACAAAAAATTTATTAAGGATATGATCATTCAATTAAATTATGTTGTTAAATAGTAATGGTTTTAGTTTTGAATTCTTTTTCTGTTAGATGTGATTCTTAATAAGTTCCTTTTTTAAAATTGGTCTGAAAAGCCTATAATTTTCTTGGAGCGAAAATAAGAATTCTGGATTTTAAATAATAACGGAGGTAAAAAAAATGATAATAACATATTTAGGACCTATGGGTACCTTTACAGAAGAAGCTGCTATTAGATTGCAGCCTACTGGAGAGAGACGCCCAATAGATTCATTAGAATTGGTTGCTCAAAGTTTAACAGACGAAGGGATAGAGCATGATGGAGAAAGAATTCAGGCAGAGTTAGGTGTTATGGCATATTACAACAGACTAAAAGGTCTAGTTCAAGAATGCCTAGATTCAATCTATGAGCGTGGGCTTCATATTGTTGGCGCTCAAAGATTACCAATAGTTCTTTCTATTGGAACTCATCCAGATGCAGAAAGTGGAAGTACAATATATACGCACCCAAAAGCTTTTGCTCAAAGTTCTGTTTGGTTGAGTGAACATGTACCTGGAGCAAGATTCTCTGATGCTGGAAGTACGGCAGGAGGGGCTGAATATATTGGAGAAGGTAATTCTGGTTTTGCTATAGGGCCAAGAATTGCATTAGAAATGTATGGCTTGGAGATAATAGCAGAAGGCGTGGAAAATGAGATAAAAAATGGTGGGGTAAATTTTACAGATTTTTATCTTGTTTCAAGAGAAGGTGTTGGAGAATTTGTTGAAGGAATAGATTATCAGACAATGGTTGCGATAACACCTCCAGAAGATAGGCCAGGTCTTTTGGCAGAGATTCTGAACCAAGTAGCATACCATGGGATAAACAATGCAAAGATCCATTCTAGGCCTGCGATAGACTGGGTAGATATAGAAGAAGCTCAGATGTTCTATCTTGAGATGGATACCCATGAAGGATCTGATGACTTTAGAAGATGTGTTGACACTTTGAGGTACAAGTTGGCCCAAGTAAATGGTGACGATGTTGTCAGAGTCTTAGGATCTTATCCAAGGCCTAGTTTGTGAAAATATTTTTTTGTTTGATGGAATCTTAGGATTCCATTAAATTTTATTTTTAACATGATGCGAAAGCATTTTAAATGATTATTTTTGACCAAATTTACAAGGAGGGATACTTATGGAATTTAAAGAAGTGATTCAAGAAAGATATGCTACAAAGAAATTTGATGGTACTGAGTTAGAGGAAAGTAAAGTTAAAGAGCTTTTAGAGATGATAAAGTTGTCTGCAAGTTCTTTTGGATTACAGCCTTTTAAAGTGCTTGTGATCAAGGATAGAGAGGTTAAGGAAAAACTTTCTAAGGCTTCGTGGGATCAACCTCAAATAACAACTTGCTCCCATTTGTTGGTGTTTTGTTCTGATAAAGATGTTAAGAGCAGAATAACTGAATATGAGCAGATGATGAAAGATGCAGGCATTCCAGAAGATAAAGTTAGTACATATATTGGAATGATGAGGGGTTTTGAAGAAGGGTTAAGTGAAGATCATAAATTAACATGGGCTCAAAGACAAACTTATATTGCTGTAGGGAATGCAATTAATGGAGCAAAAGATTTAGGTTTTGATTCTTGTCCTATGGAGGGATTTTCTGCAGAAGAATATTCTAAGACTTTGGAATTAGATGAAAACTTAGTTCCTACTTGTTTAGTGCCAATTGGGATAGCTGCAGATGAAGCCCACCCTAAGATTAGATTTAAGGATGAGGAATTATTTCAATACTACCCTTAAACTTCTTTTCTTTTTTTATACTCTTAAATTTACGTTGACAAGGTTAATTATTTCGTCTTTTGTTTTGCTTTCAATTTCTTTATTTTTTAGATGAGTTGTATAAATTTCTTTGTTGTCTTTTTTGATTTTAGTATTCATTCGGACAATTTTGTCATTGATTTTGTTAATCCTTGTTATGGCCATTCCTATTTTATTAGCCATCTCATTTGGAACTAATAATATCATTAATTTAGTACAGTCTTGATTCATGTAAAATATCTTAGAGCCTCCAAATGTTTTTTGTTCATCTTTTAATAATTCCCTCCACATCATTGAGTTTCCGTTCTTGGATCTTCTTAAATTAAAAATAACTGCTTCTTTGTAGGATTTATTTTTGATAAGGTGAAGTTCGATTGTGTCGTTGTTAGCCTCAATATCATCTAGAAATTCTTCCATCCCGTAGTCAAACATTCCTTTAAACTCCATATGTTCAATTGCGTCAATAGATCTATCGACGTCTATAGTAGAAATTAAATTCTTATAATCGTTTAATGTTTCCATAATACCACCCCACCTTATTTTTGGAATTTGTTGTTTATATAATTAACTATAAAAATAATATTGTGAGATAATAAAAAGGAGATTAATATACTAAAAAGTAGATTGAATCTTGTAAATATTAACAATTATCATATATTTAATTGATTTAATACAAAGAAAATGTTAAAAAAACTCCTACAATTATTCCTATTATAAGTCCAATAATTATTTCAAGAAGAGTGTGGCCTACTAATCTTCCAGGAAACTCAATTTCTTTTTTGTCTTTTTTATGAATTTTAAATAATTGTTCAAATACTTCTGATTCTTTGCTAAAGAACCATTTAACGCTTGTCAGATTATAAATTAATAAAATTGAGATTGAGATTGTAATATAAAATGAAGAAGACAATCCTTGCTCTACAAATATTGCTGCTAGTAATGCTCCCAAAAAAGCTGAATGTCCAGAAGGCATTCCACCATATCCTTTGTAAAGATAATCTAATTTTAGCTTGGCATGTTTTAATGAATAAATTATTACCTTGATTAAATTGTTGAAAAGTATTGCTGCTAATGGAGAGAGTACAAGTGGATTTGTGATAATTTCTGTGGCTATTCCCATTTTTATCAGTTATTGATTTAACCACTCAGAATATAAAGGTTTTGTTGGAACTTTCCAAGCTCGGTTTTCTTTCTTTAGAAGTTCTTCTGATTCTTTTGGCCCCCACGATCCTGATTCATACTTGTACAATGGAGCCTTATTTTTTGCCCATGCTTTTAGGAAGGGTTCGCAAATTTTCCAGGACTCTTCAACTTCATCCCACCTACTAAATAAAGTTTGATCTCCCACAATTACATCAAACAATAATCTTTCATAAGCTTCAGGTGTATTTGGTCCGAATTTACATTGATGACAGAAATCCATACTAACTGGCTCGATAGATAATTTTTTTCCAGGAACTTTTCCATTAAATTCCAGAGAAATTCCCTCATAGGGTTGGACACGTATAATCAAAGCATTAGGTTCTGTTGTGTGATCTTTAAAGAAAGTCATTGGTAAAGTCTTGAATACTATTGTAATCTCAGTAGTTTGTTCTTTTAGACGTTTTCCGGTACGTACATAAAACGGAACTCCAGACCACCTTCCATTCTCGATATGTAATTTTAATGCTACAAATGTGTCAGTTATAGATTTCTTATCTACTTTAGGTTCGTCAATATAAGCTGGTACAGGCTGATCATTAATTTTACCTCCAGAGTATTGAGCTCTAACACTATGCTTATCTACTTCCCTTTCAGAAAAATGTTTTACAGATTTTAAGAGTTTGACTTTTTCATCTCTAATGCCGTCAGCAGTTAGGTCTGCTGGAGATTCCATTGCTATTAGTGCCATGAGCTGCATCATATGATTTTGTATTATATCCCTTAATGCTCCAGATTTATCATAATAGGCAGATCTTTTTTCTACACCTAATGTTTCAGCAACTGTGATTTGGACATGGTCTATATGTTTATTATTCCAAAGATGTTCAAAAATTGTATTGGCATACCTTAGTACCATTATATTTTGCACAAGTTCTTTTGCAAGATAATGGTCGATTCTGAAAATTTGATCTTCATCAAAAACTTTTGTAATTAATTTATTTAATTTCCTTGCAGAGTCTAAATCAGATCCAAATGGTTTTTCGAATACAACTTTTGTAGGAATTCCTTTCTTTTTATTTTTAACCACCATATTAGATTTCTTTAGATTTTCGGCAATGGTTCCAAAATATTCAGGAGGTGCTGCTAAATAGAACATATTGTTACAATCTTCATACTTGTTACCTGTAATTTTTTCTATCAAAGATCTTAGTGTCAAGTATTTTTCTTCTTCTTCAAATCTTAATTGGTAGTAGTTAATCCTTTTAATGAATTTAGAAAGAATTTTTTCATCAATTTTTATTTTAGAATAAGTTTTAATTGATTCTCTAGAATATTTTCTGAAATCTTCTAATAAAGTTTCGTCTTTTGCAACACAGACAATAGAAAGTTTATCTTGTAATTGTTGTTGCCTTTCTAAGTTGTAAAGAGCAGGGAGCAATTTTCTTTTTGTTAAATCACCAGTTGCCCCAAATAATACTAATATCGAACATGCTTCAGCCATCTTGTATTTTATATTCTTTAATATTTATAAAGTATTTGTTTAAGGTTGGAAAGTGGGAAATTGAAGAAATAAAAATGTGAGGGGTAGGATTACGAACAACCTTTTCTTTTTCCTTCCCTTTGGTCAGGCAAAGAAAACGTTGGCATGCTCGAATAGAATTCGGCACCAAAGGATTTGGAAAAGAAAACTAAGGATTTGCTACGCAAATCAAAAATCAAAATATGCGGGGAAAGGGATTCGAACCCCTGTATCCACTAAGGAAATGGATTTCACTTAAATGGATTGTAAATCAACAGTTACACTTATCATTAAACTTATTTGAGTCCATCGCATTTGTCCACTCTGCCATCCCCGCGTAAGAATAAGTAGATTGTAAATTAGTTTATAAATATATTTAAAAAAAGAAATAATAAATTTAACCTAGAGTTCCTAGCTTTTCTTCAATTGCTGTTAATTCTGATTCTAGCTTTTGAAGTTCTGCTACTCCTTTTGGTTTTGGTGGAGCTTTTTTTGCTGCTGCTTTTGGTCTTGCTTTTTTGGCTGTTTTTTTGTGAGCCTTTTTTTTAGCTTTGGTTTTTTTTGGTTTTGCCTTTGCTTTCTTAGGCTTGGCTTTTTTAGCAGACTTTAGAGTTTCCTGTTTCTCCTCTGTTGGAACTTGAGGTTTTGGAACGACCGGAGCTCTGACCCTTACAGGAGGCAATGAAGATTTAAAATCTGAAACTATTCGACTTATCTCTTTAAACTCTGATCTTAGTCCAGATATTGCAGATTCTTTTTCATGTTTTGCAGTTTTATAATCTTCTGCGTCCTTCATTAATCTAATAAGAAGTTTCATTGATTCCAGAGTGTTAACTCTTAAGTCACCCTGGTTTTTAACCTCAACAAAGAAAACCTCTTCTGCCTCTGGTTTTTTTGCTGACCTTGATCTGCTTTTAGCTTTTGCCATCTTTAGTGATCTTCAGGTTCTAGCATATCATCGCTGATGTTTCCAATCTTGTCCTCGACTTCGTCGATTGTTGATTTCCAATGTTCAAGTGCTTCGTTTTCTTTATCTCTTAAGTGTTCGACTTTGTCGATAGAAGCTCGAACTTCTTTCACTTTAGCTCTTAGTTGTCCGACAACACCGACAATTTCTTTATAGTCTTCTACCTTTACAAAAACTGCTGCGCCTGGATTGTATTGTTTCATTTAACCACCGTCCTTGAATAGTTTTCTATCAATAAAAGTTAATTTTTTTTGTAATTCTGAAACTGAAGTTTTGAAGCTGCTAAGTGCCTCTTCTTCACTACTTTTTAATTCATTGAAGTCTCGGAAATATACTTCTGATGTTTTTATTTTCCCTTTTAGGTCTCCAATTGTAGTGACGGCATGCTTGAATAGTTCAACTCTGATATATAATCTGTTTCCAGAATGCATAACTCCTCCTGCTGCTGGTTTTGGATGATGTACCTTGGCAGGGTGGTGTTCTTCATGATGTTCTTCGTGATGAGAAGGTTCTTCGTGATGAGAAACTGGTAGATCATGGTGTTCTGGTTCTTCGTGATGAGCGGCAAACTTAGGCATTTCAGGAAGTTTGAGATCTTCTCCACTAGTTAGAAGTTTATGTGGTGCTTCAGAGTGGTGTTCTTCATGAGAGCCCATGTGCGGCGGCGCTGGAGGTAAATCCAGATCATCGAAGTTTGAGCTCGGTTTTGTTGACTTTTTCTTTATGAATTTTAAAAATCCCACATAATCACCCTTTTTTTAAGTTCTTAGAGTGTTCTCATTTATTAACTTTTATGTTCATTGGGGAATAGTAAATGGTTATTTAAAAAGTAGAAAAGTATAAATTAATAGAAAAATCCATGTTTA
>CEPX01191547.1_pt1 | contig 34626 bp, 31 predicted proteins | sample 361361 | NCBI WGS metagenome assembly CEPX01 (sample SAMEA2619974, study PRJEB7988) | marine metagenome | biome: marine biome (ENVO:00000447); feature: mesopelagic zone (ENVO:00000213) & marine oxygen minimum zone (ENVO:01000065); material: "saline water (ENVO:00002010), including plankton...
TTTTAATAAAACCTAAAAAGTTGTAGTTAAGTTCTGGGTGTTCTTTGAGTTTAGTTAATAATCTTTGTCCTATTGCATCATTTTTGTAGATAACTACATGAGTCTTTTTTTGTGTTGTAAAAAAAGTTGTTTTTCTCATGAAAGTTCTTACTAAGGTTATCAAAAGTAAGGAAGAAACAAAAGTAAAAGTAATAATTAATCTTGAATAAATTGTTGCTTTGTACAAAAATGTTGTTGCTGTAAGTATTATGAAAACAAGTAATAATGATTTAAAAATATTAATGAATTCATCTGTAGTAAATCTTCCTCTTTTTTCTTTGTAAAGTCCATAAGATAATAAAACTAGAATAAAGAGTAGATTACCAAATAATAAGAGGCTAAAATAATCTTTAAGTGAAACTGTACTGTAAGAGAATATTCCTGAGTGTATTCTTAGCCAGTAAGAAAATAAGAATGCTAAGTTGAATGTTAGTAAGTCGGATAAAACTAAGAAAGTTTTATTGTGCATTTTTATGTTCCTCATATTTTTTTGTTATAAATTGTTTTATCTTCTTTTCAAAGATCTTTTTATCAAATTTTAAGGCATTTTTCCTGCAGTCTTTAGGTTTAAAGTGTGTTGTTTCAAAAGTTTGTATTGCTTTATCAAGTGCTTCAGTTGTTTGTTGATTAAAAAAACATCCTGTTTTGCCTTCTATTATAGTTTCTAGTGCTCCCCCTTCACTATAAGCTATTACTGGTGTCCCACAAGCTTGTGCTTCTATTGGAGTCATGCCGAAGTCTTCTATGCCTGGAAAAATGAGTGCTTTTGCGTGTTGGTAATAAGAAATAACTTCTTTTTCTTCTAAAAAGCCTAAGAAGGTTATATTTGATTTTGCAAGTTTTTTTAGTTGTTTTTCTCCTGTTCCTGTACCTATAATTAGGAGTTTTTTACCATTTTTATTGAATGCTTTAATTGCTAAATCTATTTTTTTGGCACTAATTAATCTTGAGACTATCAAATAAAAATTGTCTTTTTTTTCTAAGATTTGATATTTTTTACAGTCAACAAAAGGATATATTACTTCTGCTTCTCTTCCATAGTATTGATTGATTCGTTGTTTGACATTTCCTGAGTTTGCAATGAAATAGTCGACTTGTTTGGTGTTTTTTTTGTCCCAATAAGCCAAGATTTTTAAAAAGATTGAGATAAAAGGTTTTAAGAAAAAATTTTCTTGCTGTAAGTATTGTTCTTTTAAATCCCATGCATAGCGCATTGGTGTATGGCAATAACAAATATGGAGAGTATTTTTTGGTTTTTTTATATTTTTAACATAAGCATGTGAACTTGTTAGAACAAAGTCATAGGTATCAAAGTTAAATGTTTTTGTAGCAAAAGGAAAAAGTGGGAAATAAAACTTATGGTTGAGAAGTTTGGGAAGGTTTTGCAGAAATGTTGTTTTAAGGTCCCAATTGGAAGGAGTTTGGTATGTTTTTTTGTTATGATAGAGAGCATGCATTCTTGCTTGGGGATAAAGGAACTTAAAGGTTTCTAAGAGTTTTTCAGCTCCTCCATGTTGGTTAAGGTAGTCATGAACTATTGCTATTTTCATGGTAAAGAATAATCTGTTTTGTTTTTTGTGAGGTTAATATTATAGTAAGGGTCTTCTTTAAAGGTATTTCCCCATTTTTTCTGGAGGTAAGGCATATTAACGAAATCATTATGTTTTCTCGTTGCAGATTCAATGTGGTAAAGTACAGAAAAAGGAGTGTATGTAATTAGATAGTCTTTCTTTCTTAGCCTCAAGCAGAGATCAACGTCATTAAATGATACTGGGAAATGTTCATCAAATCCACCAATTTCGAGGAACAATTTTTTCCTTATCATAAGGCAAGCACCTGTAACTGCACTACAATTTCTAATAACATTAGCTAAGTTATTAGCTTTATTGGTCCATTGATTTAAGCCACTAAAAGCATTTCCTGCTGTTCCAAAAAGACCTATAATCATTCCAGCATGTTGAATTTCTTTATTAAGAAAGAGTAATTTTGCTCCTACTGCACCAACTTCCTTTCTTTGTGCTTGTTCTAAGAGAGGTTCAATCCAGTTAGGATTTTTAATTCCAATGTCATCATTTAAGAATAAAAGATAATCTGTGTGGGCATAATTAGCTGAAAAATTGTTGAATTTTGCGAAATTAAAAGTTCCTTCACAGTAGATTATCTTAATATTGTCAGATTCTAAAGTAGTTTTTAAAGATTCATAAATTTTCTTTTCCATATTATTAAAGCAAATAATAATATCTAAAGATTTGTAAGAAGTTTTTCCTTTGATATTCTTAATGCATTTTTTTATTAATACAGGGTTTTTAGATAAAATAATTATGCTTACTTTTGGTTTGCCAATAATCTTCCTTTTTATTCTATAATAACCTGGTTCAGTTTGAATAACTTCTCCTTGGATATCTCGACGTTTAAGGGTTTCACGAAGGGAAGATTGTGCTGCTGTGTAAGCATAAGGTTTTGTTGTTGGATTAAATGCTGCAGATTGTTCTGTCATTCTCCAATGATAGAGGATTTTAGGGATGTGTGCAATTTTGTTTGTAATTTCTGTTGCCCGTAAAGCAAGGTCATAATCTTGACTACCATCAAATGCAGTCCTAAATCCATCAATTTTTTCTATAATTTTTTTTCGGTAAACTCTAAAATGTGTAAGGTACATGCAAGAGAGAAGTAAGTCTGGGGACCAATCAGGTTTAAAAAAGGGATTACATCTTTTACCTTTAAAATCTAATTTATCTTCATCACTATAAAAGATATCTAATTTTCGATCGTCATTAAGTTTTTTTACAACTTCATAAAGAGCATTTGGAGCAAGGACATCATCATGGTCTAAAAAACCAATAAATTCTCCTTGTGCCATTACTAAAGCCTTATTTGAAGCGAAGCTTATACCTTTATTTTTAGCCAAAAAAGTAATATTAATTTTATTATTGACAATACTTTGTAAGAAATGTTTAATAGCTTTATTAGTTGATGCATCATCAACAATACAAAGTTCCCAATTATCATAAGATTGGTTAATTACAGAGGAAATAGCTTGTTTTAAATAAGAAAGTTTTGGATTATAAACAGGCATCACTATACTTATTTTGGGTTTATAAGATAAAAGATTTAGATCTAGGTTTTCGAAGTTTTTTTCTTTGGTGTTTATCCAAGTTAAATAATTTTTATTAGCTTTAAGTGTTTTTAATTTTCTCACAGTTCTAAATAGTAACTCTTTAAATCCGTAAGTTTTAAGGATGAATAATAAACGTTCAGAAAAGTAGTTCACTGGAGAAAAAGGTTTTTGAGTGTTTGATATTTTAAGAGGAAAGTTTTGTTTTTTTGCTATAACTATAATTTTTCTATAAGGATCTTTTAGATGATGATTAACTGTTTGCTTATTATGTTGTTTGCAAAGTTTAACAAAAGGAAATAAATGTTTTGGATCATTTTCTGCAAGAAAAGAAAAGAGGGTTAAAGGCAACCAATCATTAAGATCCATATTGTCTGATAGAGCATAATTGTATCTTTTTTCTTCTAAGTAAGAAACTATTTTCTTATAATCTGGTAAAGTAAATGCAGCATGTTCTTTTAAATAAGAATGATTCTTACCCATCAAATCTTTATAAAAATGACATGCATAGTCCTCAAATTTTTGTGCTTTGTTGGTTAAAAAAGGAAAACCAAGAACAACATAGTATTTGCTTGATCTAATCAGTTCTTTCAAAAAGTCAAGTCTCTCATCTGGATTCATATGTTCAAGTGTGTCTAAAGAAACTACAAAGTCAAATGTTGCATCAGAAAATGGAAAATATTTAGTTGTACTGTGGACAAAATTATCAAGGTCAAAGTTTTCTTTGTTTAGAAAAGTGATAGTGTCATTAGGTAGAAATTTAGTTAAAGTAGGGTCATTAGCACCAACTTCCAAAATAGTGTGTTTCCTTTTTTTACGTAGTTTATTGACCATAGAACAAAGAGAAGAGTACTTAGAAAAAAGGTCAAAGTGTAGTTTATAGATGTTTTTTTTAAATTTTGCCATCTTTAAAAGTAATTACTCTATCACTAAATTTTTTAATTATTTGTTTATCATGACTAACTAGTATCACTGTTTTTCCTTCTTTCTTAAATTTTTTAAAAACTTCATAGCATTTTTTTTGGAATGCTTCATCTCCTACTGCTAATACTTCATCTACTAATAAGATGTCTGCGTCTACTTGTATTGCTATGGAAAACGCTAGTCTTGCTAGCATTCCTGAACTAAAGTTTTTGAGTTTTGTATGTACAAATTTTTCTAGTCCTGCAAAGGTAATAATTTCTTGGAATCTATTTTTGATTTGTCGTCTTGTTAGTCCAAGGATAGTTCCATAAATGTAAATGTTTTCTTCGGCAGTTAGTTCTCCATTAAATCCTAATCCTAGTTCTAAGAAAGGGCTTAATTTCCCATTAATTTGGATTTTTCCAGTATCTGGTTGTAGAACTCCTGCTAAGAGTTTCAATAGTGTGCTTTTTCCTGCCCCATTTGGTCCTGTAATGCCTAAAAATTCTCCTTTTTTTACTTGTAGATCTACATTTTTCAAAGCGTGAAAGGTATCAGATCCTGAACTGCCATGGAGGAATCCAAGGAGTACTGATTTTAATCCTGTTTTCCTATCATGAGGAATCTTAAAACTTTTACTCAAATTAGTAACTTCTATAGCATTCATTAGACCCACTCCGCAAATTTATAGGATAATTTTTTGTAAATTAAAGTTCCAAGAACAAATATAACTATAGTATAAAATAAAGTTAAAAAAATAGTTAGTAAAGTTACAGTTCCCATTCCTAGCAGACTATAACGAAATCCTTCAATGATAAGATATAATGGATTTAAAAGAAAATAATTGTGATATTGTTCTGGAATTAAAGATAGAGGGTAGATAATTGGTGTGATCCAAAAGCCTATTTGTAAAAAGATTCTCCAGATGTGGCCTATGTCTAAAAAGCGTAAGTTTAGTGCTGATAAAATATAGGACATGCCTAAAGAAATAAAGAATAAACAAAGAACATAAAAGAGTAATAAAAATGTTTGTAAACTAAAACCTACGCCTGTAAAGAACATGAAAATAAAGAAAACAAATAAATTCAATAAAAAACCAAAAAAGGTTGTAAAGTTTGAAGCAATAACAACTATGGTTCTTGGAAAATAAATTTTTTTCAAAATATTTGATTTACTATACAATGATTGCATTGAGTTTAAAGTACTTTCACTAAAGAATGTCCAGACTACTATTCCTAATAATAAGAATAAATGATAGTTTTCAACGTCAAATCTCATAAAAATGGAAAAAACTAGGTATAATGTTCCAAAGATTAATAAAGGATTTAGTAAGCTCCATAGATATCCTAAGACAGATCCATGGTATTTTAGTTTAAAGTCTGTTAAAGAAAATTGTCTGATAAGGTTTGTATAATAGGAGGACATGGAGAATGCATATTGAGAGGTTCTTAAAAGTCTTTTCATAAATCATCTCTACCTGCCAGTTACAAATAGGTTTTATAAAGAATAAAGAGTTCTCAAATTGTATGGGAAAAAGACATGGTCAGGCTGCCATGGAGTTCTTGATGACTTATGGTTGGGCTTTGTTAGTTGTTTTGATAGCTATTGGTGCTTTGGCTTTTTTTGGTGTTTTGAATCCTACTAGGTTTCTTCCTACTACTTGTATTTTGGGTCCTGGTTTTGCTTGTGAGGATTTTAAGGTGGAACAGCAACAGCTTCTTAGTTTTAAGTACGCTAAGATTCAAATGAATATAAGAAATGGGATGGGGAAAAATTTTGATACTTTCATAGTATATATTGATAAGGATGATAGTACTTGTCCAGGTTTCACTGGGTATGTAACTCATCCAAGTTCTGCTTGGTTATTCTCAGATGGAGAAGTAAGAAGCCTTAATAATTTTTTCCCTGGTCCTCCTGATAAAGGGATTGCTTGTTTAGGAGAAGTACCAGCTAATACAGAAAATTGTTGTAATTATGATCTTTTAGAAATAGATGGAAAGAAGATATGTGATCTTTCAGGAGCTTGTAATACTTGGAAACCTGTGAATAAAGGAGAAAAGTTCAGTACTGATTTAGTAATTGTGTATAGGGAAAAAGGTAAGAGTATTTTACATTCCAGAGTTGGTAAGTTAACTGCGCAAGTTGAATAAGTATGGTTTCTAAAAAACTTTTTCATAAGAGTTCTTTTTTGGCTACTGTGAAGATTTGTTCTTCTCCTTTTTCTAAATTGAAAGGTCTTATGTTTTCTTCTCCTCTTAAAAAAAATAAAGGTATTGTTTTAGCTTCTAAAAAAGAAAATCTTTCTTCTATTCATATGTTTTTTGTTTTCTTTCCTATTGATGCTGTTTGGTTGGATAAGAACAAGAAGATTTTTTTCATCAAACGTAATATTAAACCTTTTACTCCTTTGGTTACTCCTCCAAAGTTTAGTCAGTTTATTGTTGAGCTTCCTGCTAATTCTACTAAAAAATTAAAAGTTAATGATAAACTTGTTCTAAAGTAAACCAGTAAGCTTAAAAATATCTTTTCACTTAGTATTTTCATGGGTTTGATTGATTTAAGAGGTGTAAAGAAGAGGTTTGGCAGGAAGGTTATTTTAGAGGGTGTTGATTTAGATATTAGGGAGAAGGATATTTTTGGTATTATTGGTGTTAATGGTTCTGGTAAGACTACTTTGCTTAAATTACTCATCGGTTTTTACAAAACTTCTCATGGTAAAGTTTCTTATAAGGGTAAAAATATTTCTCGTATAGTTAAAAAGGTTCATAGAGAGTTTGGGTTTACTAGTCAGGAGAGTTCTTTTTATCCTAAGTTAACTGTTAAAGAGAATTTGTTTTATTTTGGTTCTTTATACGGTTTACATAATGATGAGATTAGAACTAATATGGATAAGGTTTTAAAGTTGGTTGAGTTAGATGATGTTAAGAAAGTTCTTGCTGAGAATTTGTCCGGTGGTATGCAGCGTCGTTTGGATTTGGCTTGTTCTATGATTCATGAACCTAAGGTTTTAGTTCTTGACGAGCCAACTGAAGATTTAGATCCTTTACTGAGAAGAGAAATTATTAAGGTTATTAAAAAAATTAATAAACTTGGTACTACTGTTATCATTACTTCTCATTTGTTGGATGATATTGAAAGTCTTTGTAATCGTGTTGCTATTCTCCATCATCGTAAGGTTATGAAGGTTGGTTCTATTGATGATTTGAGGAAGTTGTATGATCGTGAGGAAGAGATTCATTTAGAGGTTGAGTCTGGCAAGTATGAGCGTATTATTAAGTTTGCTAAGTTAAAAGATGTTGAATGTGTTGGAAGTAAACTAATTGTTTATACTAAGGATGCTGAAAAAACTTTGCACTTAATTTTTCATATTATTGAGAATGATAATGAGAAATTGGTGTATGCTGATGTGAAAAAGCCTAATTTGGAAGAAATTTTTGAGAGTTTGACTAAGGAAGGAGAAAGTTCAGTTGTTAAAAAATGGTGAAAGCTTTTGCAATTATTAAAAAGAATTTGAAGTTGATTACTCGCACTAAGAGTTCTGCTTTGATTGTTGTTCTTGGACCTTTACTCTTAATTCTTCTTATTGGTGCTGCTTTTAATACTGCTAATATTTATGGTATTCGTGTTGGTACTTATTCTGAGTCTTATAGTTCTTTGACTAATGCTGTTATTGATGAACTCCACAAAAAGCGTTTTAGTACTGTTAAGATTGAGAGTGTTGATGTTTGTATTGAGAGTATTGAGCAGGGTATTGTGCATGTGTGTGCTATTTTTCCTCCTGATTTGTCTGTTAAGGATGGTGGGGATATTGTTTTTTATGTGGATAATTCTCGTTTAAATTTAGTGTACATTGTTCTTGACACTCTTTCTTCTATTGTTGGTACTAAGTCTGAGGAGTTGAGTACGCAATTAACTAAGACTCTTATTGATGCTTTGGATACTGCTGATAAAGAGATTACTGATAAGCAGTCTTTGCTTGATGCTCTTGCTTCTGATGCTTCTATTACTGATAAGAAGTTGGATGCTTTGCGGAGTGTTTGGAATGAGGTTGATTTAGAGAGTGATAATGGGTCTAGTTTTAAGGTTTTAGAGAATGAAGTAAGTAAGTTGCCTGGCAGTAATGAGTCTAAGGATACTGTTGCTGGTTTGATTGAAAAAGTTAAGAGGGAATTAAAGAAAAAGGATGAGTCTTTGATTGCTTCTAGTACTGCTAAACAAAAAACTTTGAATGAATTGACTAATTTAAAACAAGTTGTTGAGGGTAATATTGGATATATTGCTTCTTTGGATGAGTCTGCTAAGAAGGTTTCTCAGGAGATTAAGAATGTGAAGACTACTAGTATTAGTAAGATTGTTTCTCCTTTGAAGACTAGGATTGAGCCTATTACTAAGAACAAGACTCATTTGAATTATGTTTTCCCTACTTTGGTTGTCCTTATTATTATGTTTGTGAGTATGATGCTTGCTTCTACTTTGGAGATTAAGGAAAAGACTGCTAAGGTTTATTTTAAGAATTTTATTACTCCTACTTCTGATGCTTTGTTTATTTTTAGTAATTTTGTTACTAATTTGATTATTATTGTTTTGCAGTTGGCTGTTTTGTTTGGTGTTGCTTTGTATTTTTTTAAGGATCAAATTTTGAGTGTTGTAACAAATATTATTATTATTCCTTTGATTATTGCTACTGTTTTTATTTTGTTAGGCATGGTTTTGGGTAATGTATTCCGTTCTGAAGAGACTAGTACTTTGGCTGTTATTTCTCTTGGTTTTGTTTTCTTATTTTTCTCTTCTACTATTTTGCCTATTGAGAGTTTGCCTGGTGTTATTGGAAAAATTGCTACTTTTAATCCTTTTTTTGTTGGTGAAAGATTATTAAATCAAGTGTTGTTGTTCCAATCTCCTTTGCAACCTTTGTTACCTTCTTTATATATTTTGGGTGGGTATATTGTTGGATTAATTATCTTAACTGTTGTTACTAAAAAAATTGCTAAGAGAAGAATGTAAAGAAACCAAAGGGTTTTTATACATAAAACTTTCTTTCTTTTTTATATGGACGTTAAATTATGCCCTGTTGGTGGTTATAGTGAAGTAGGGAAAAACATGACTGCTATAAAAGCTGGTGATGATGCTGTTATTTTAGATATGGGTTTTCATTTGCCTTCTTTAGTTAAGTTTGATGAGTCTGGTAATTCTCGTAGGAATTTGTCTCCTGCGCAAATGATTAAGTTAGGTATTATTCCTAATAATAAAGTTCTACAATCTTGGAAGTCTTCTATTAAGGCTATTGCTTGTAGTCATGCGCATTTTGATCATGTTGGTGCTGTTCCTTATTTAAGTAATGACTATAAAGCTCCTATCTTAGGTACTCCTTTTACTACTGAGTTTCTTAAGGCTGTTGCTCGTGATGAGCGTTTGCAATTTAAGAATTCTGTTAAGGCTATTAATACTAGTTCTTCTTATAAAGTTAGTAAAGATATGAAGATTGAGTTTATTACTACTACTCATTCTACTCCTCAAAGTGCTATGATTGCTGTGCATACTAAAAAGGGTGTTATTCTCTACACTAATGATTTTAAGTTTGATAATCATCCTATTATTGGCAAGAAACCTAATTATGATCGTTTGAAAGAGTTAGGTGAGAAAGGTGTGTTAGCTGTTGTTGTTGATTCTCTCTATGCTGGTCATCATCAAAAGACTCCTAGTGAAAAGATTGCTCGTGAGTTATTACGCGACGTCATGCTTGGTTCTGAAACACAAGGTAATCCTATGATTGTTACTTGTTTTTCTTCTAATATTGCTCGTTTAAAGAGTATTTGTGAGTTTGGTAAGAAACTAAATCGGAAGATTGTTTTTTTGGGAAGAAGTTTGGCTAAGTATTCTACTGTTGCTAAAAAAATTGAGTTGATTGATTTGTTCAAAGAGGCTGAGATTGTTGGTTTTGGTGACAAGATTAAGAAAAAGTTTGTTAGTATGAATAAAGAGGGTGTTGAAAAATATTTGATTGTTTGTACTGGTGGTCAGGCTGAACAAAATTCTGTTTTGAATCGTATGATTAATGGTCATTTTAAGTTTGATTTTTGTGCTGAGGATTCTATGATTTTTTCTAATAGGGCTATTCCTGTTTCTCCTAATATTGAAAATCGTGAGCGTATGGAAGCAAAGTTAGAGAAGTTTGGTGTGCGTATTTTTAAGGATGTTCATGTTTCTGGTCATGCTTCTCGTGAGGATTTGCGTGATTTGGTTAAGATGGTTAATCCTGGTCATATTATTCCTGGTCATGGGCATAATAAGTTAGTGAAGCCTATGGAAGAGTTGGCTGTTGATATGGGCTTTAAGGCTGGCCGTGATGTGCATTTGTGTAAGAATGGTAAGACCATTACTTTCTAGTTGCTAAATGTTTTTAAAACAATTTACCTTTTTGTTATTTAATATTTTTTCAGGGGTTTTATGCAACAATGTGTGGTATTATTGGAGTAAGTGGCACTAATCATGTAGGTCTTGATGTTTATGAAGGCTTACATGCTGTGCAGCATCGTGGTAAAGATGGTGGTGGTTTAGTTTCTTTTTCTGATGGTGTTTTTAATGGTCCTTTTATGAGAGATGGTATTATTGCTGAGGCTTTTACTGAGGGAGAAATCCGTGGTTTAGATGGTGCAATTGCTTTAGGTCATGTGAGATATGCTACTCAAGGTGGAAGAAATAAGTTAGATGCTGCTAGAGATGCTCAGCCTTTGTTATTTAAACACACTAGGAATGGTGCTATTGCTGTTGCGCATAATGGTGATATTAGAACTGCTCCTCAATTAAGAACAGATTATTTGGCTATTGGAGGTTTCTTTCAAGGTACTTCTGATACTGAAGTTATTTTGCACAATTTTGCGAAGGCAACAAATGATTCTTTAGATAGTTTGTTAACACAAACTTTAGAGCCTATTCAAGAAGGTGCTTATTCTTTAGTTATGATTGTTGATGGAAAGTTAGTTGGTGCTAGAGACGTTAATGGTTTTCGTCCTTTAGTTTTGGGTAAGAAAGAAGGTGGATATATGTTGGCTTCTGAAACTGTTGCTTTAAAGAGAGCTAGAGCTTCGTATATTAGGGAAGTTGAACCTGGAGAAATTATTGTTGTTGAAGATTCTGGTCCTAGATCTATTAGGCCTTTTGGAGTACGAAGTGAAGGTAAACAAAAGAAATGTGTTTTTGAATATGCTTATTTTGCTAGACCTGATGGTCTTTTGTTTAATACAAATGTTGCTGCTGTGAGAAGAGAGTTTGGTGAAATTCTTGCTAGAAAGTTTCCTAATTTAAGTACTGATATGGTTGGTGCTGTTCCTGATTCTGGCAACGATGCTACTATTGGTTATTGTCATGCTTCTGGTAAGCCTTTTGAAATTGTTTTTTCTAGAGATCATTTTGCTGGTAGAACGTTTATTGATCCTGATGGTGAAAAGAGAGCTGCTAAGGTAAGAGCTAAATTAAGCCCTTACGAGGGTTTAGAAGGAAAAGTTGTTACTCTTGTTGATGATTCTTTAGTTAGGAGCACTACAAGTAGAGAGCTTGTAAAAATGTTAAAAGAAGTTGGCGTGCAAGGAGTAAACATGTTGATTGCTTTTTGGCCGTTTGCTTATCATTGTAAGTATGGTATTGATACTGCTGATGATGGGGAGTTAGCTTCACATTCTATGAATCCTGAAGAAATAAGAAAGTATATTGGTGCTGATTTTCTTGGTTTTTTAGATCAAGCTGAAGTGTTAAGTGCTATGAAGAAAGTTGGTGGTTTGGAAGGTTTTTGTACTGCTTGTAGTGATGGAGAATATCCTGTATCATGAAGTTTGCTCATACTTCTGATTGTCATATTGGTGGGTGGCGTGAGGATGAATTAAAAAAGTTGAATGTTGAATCTTTTAAACGTATGATTGATATTTGTATTCAGGAGCATGTTGGTTTTTTGTTAATTGCTGGTGATTTGTTTGACACTTCTATTCCTCAGATTGATATGATTAAAGTTGTTGCTAACCAACTAAAGAGATTGCATGAAGAAAATATTGATGTGTATGTTATTCCTGGTAGTCATGATCATTCTCCTTCTGGTAAGACTATGATTGGTGTTTTGGAAAAGGCTGGTTTGTGTCAGAATGTTTTTAAGATGCAAGAGGGTTGTTTATCTTTTACTGAGGATAAGACTGGTGCTAAAATTTCTGGTATTATTGGGTTGTCTTGTGGTTTAGAGCGTGTGCAGTATAAGGAGTTGCAAAATCGTAAAGAGTTAGAGGAAGAGGGTGGTTTCAAAATTTTCATGTTTCATACTTTATTAGAAGAATTAAAGCCTAAAAGTTGGGATAAGGTTCCTGGTGAGTCTTATAGTTTATTACCTAAGAACTTCAATTATTATGCTGGTGGTCATCCTCATTTTGTTTTGCAAAAGCAGGTTGATGGTCATGGTATGATTGCTTATCCTGGTCCTTTATTTCCTAATAATTTTAAGGAGTTAGAAGAGTTGCAACATGGTGGTTTTTTTATTGTTGATGATCAATTAAATATGAAACATATGCCTATTAAAGTTAAGGATGTTGTTTCTTTAAAATTCGACGCTTCAAATAAATTGCCTCATGAAGTTGAAGCTGAAATGTTGGATAAAATAAAGAGTCTTGACTTAACTAATAAAATTGTTACTCTTCGTGTTGCTGGTTGTTTGAAGAGTGGTAAACCTTCTGATATTGATTTCAAAAAAGTTATTGCTTCAGCTAGTAGTGCTTTTGTTGTTTTGAAAAATACTTATAAGTTGACGACTAAAGAATTCGAGGAAGTTAATATTGATTCTGGCAAAGCTGAGGATATTGAAGAAAAAATTATTGAGGAGCATTTGGGGCAAGTTGATATTGCTGATTTAGGTTTAGAAGAAAAGTGGTTGATTAAAAATTTATTTTCTTGTTTGAATAAAGAAAAGCATGAGGGTGAAACTAAGGCTGATTTAGAGCATCGTTTAATGAAAGATCTTTTGCAATCTTTAAAACTTGAGGAGAAGTGGGTGTAAGTGCAAATTAAGAGTTTAAAACTAAAGAATATTCGGAGTTATACTGATGAAATTGTTGATTTCCCTTCTGGTACTACTCTTCTTGCTGGGAATATTGGTGTTGGAAAGTCTACTATTCTTTTAGCTATAGAATTCGCTTTATTTGGTATTACTAAAGAGATACCTGGTGCTTCTTTGTTAAGGAATGGTACTGACCGTGGTACTGTTGAGTTGAATTTTCAGGTTGGTGAGAAGGATGTTACTGTTAAGCGTTCTTTAAAGCGTGGAAATTCTATTACTCAAGAAGCTGGAAGTATTATTATTAATAATGCTATGCAGGAAGCTAGTGCTACTGAATTAAAACAGAGTGTTTTGACTTTATTGAATTATCCTCAAGAGTTGTTAACTAAGTCTAAGTCTTTAGTTTATCGTTACACTGTTTATACTCCTCAAGAAGAAATGAAGAGTATTTTATTAGGTAGTAAAGAGGATAGATTAAATACTTTACGTAGAGTTTTTGGTATTGATAAATATAAAATTATTAAAGAGAATGCTGATTTGTTTATTTCTAAAATAAAAACTAAAAATAGGGAGTTGGCTATTGCTTGTGCTGATGTTGAAAAACAAATGGATGAGGTTAAAAGTTTTGATGAGAAAATTAAGGCTTTGGATGTTTCTTTGCAAGAACTTTCTCCTAAAATAGTTTCTTTAAAAACTGAAGTAGTAAAAAACAGAGAAAATTTGGAAGTGTTTGAAAAAAAGATTAAGGAAGTTCAAGAATCTAAAAAGAGTGTGGAGGTTTGTGAAGCACAAATTGTTCATAAGTTAGAAGAGAGTACTAGATGTAAAGAAAGGTGTACTCTTTTGGAAGAAGCTATACAACGTGTTGGTGAAGAATTAGAAAAGGAGGAAGTAAAAAGCATTGATCCTGTTTTACTCCAACAAAAAGAAGTGGTTAGTAATGAGTATGAACTACAAAGAAGGAATTTGGCTAATAAGGTTCAAGAGCTTAAAACTAGCTTAAAACACTCTGAGAAGATTATTGAGGACATTGCTGCTTTAGATGTTTGTCCTGTTTGTAAGCAACAAGTGCAGGAGTCTCATACTAATGCTATTAGGAATGAAGAAAATAAAAAGATTGCTTTGTATTCTGCTGAGATTGTTAAGAGTATGGAAGAGGAAAAAAAGAAAGAGGAGTTTTTGATTGGTGTAAGGAAGGAAATTGAAGAATTAAAAAGTCAACAACAAAAAGCGTCATTATTACTAATAAAAAAAGAGGGTGTTGAAGAGAAGAAAAAAGAACTTTTAAATCTTCAAGAACAATTAACTACAATTAAAAAAGAGATTGGTTCTTTAAACACTAAAAAAGTTGAGTTAGTTGCTTCTGTTATTGATGATGTATCTTTAGACCAACAATATGCTGAATTAAAAAAGAAAGTTGAATTATTGTTGCATGAAGAAAAAGAGTTAGAAATTAAAAAAGCTACTACTGAAAAAGAAAAAGAACATATTTCTAGTAATAAGAATAGGGTTCAAAATGAAATTGAACATAAATTAAAGATTAAGGATAAAATTAATTATTTTAAAAGTTTACAACATTGGTTAGAAAAACAATTTATTAATATTACTTTGACTATGGAAAAAAAGATTATGTTAAAGGTGCATAATGATTTTAATGCTTTGTTCCAAAAGTGGTTTGAGATGTTGGTTGATGCTGAATTAATTAAAGTAAAGATTGATGAAGAATTTTCTCCTGTTATTGAGCAAAATGGTCATACTATTGAGTTTAGTTTTTTGAGTGGTGGTGAAAAGACTGCTGCTGCTTTAGCTTACAGACTAGCCTTAAATCAAGTGATTAACACTATTGTTAGTACTATTCGAACTAAGGATGTTTTAATTCTTGATGAACCTACTGATGGATTTTCTGCTGAGCAATTGGATCGTTTGCGTGGTGTTTTGGAAGAGCTTGATGCTAAACAAGTTATTATTGTCTCTCATGAAAACAAGATTGAGAGTTTTGTTGATAATGTTATTAAATTAGAAAAAAGTGAGCATACTAGTTCCGTCGTTTATAATTAACTAACCCTACTCCTACTGCTAATATTGCTCCTATTGAATTATAAACTAAGTCCCACATTACATTTAGCCAATCACTACTTGCCCAATCATTTAGAGTGTAGTCTCCTGCTCCTCCTTTGCCTAGTCCTCCTTCTCCTTCTCCTACTGTTAGTGATCCTAAGAATTCGTAGTGTTCTATTACTACTCCTACTCCCATCCCTGCTAAGACTATTAACACACTCAAAGTCAACACATTCTTTCCCTTAAAGTATTGGCTTAAATATTGGAATAAAATGTATGTTATGGTGAAGATTCCTACTAAGTGTGTTATGTGATCCCATTGAAAGATGTGTGCACTTATGTGTTGTTGCCAGAATGGGTCTATGTAGGGGAGTGGTGATTTATAGTACCAGCCAAAGACTCCTGCGTTGTGGAGTGCACAAGCTATGATTAACATGCTATAACTAAAAGGAGTCATTCTTAAGTGTTCATAGAGATAATAAAAGACTATTAAGATTCCTATAAAAACAAAGCTATCTGCTATATAGAGTTGTACTCCTCTTGTAGCTGCATAATAGGCAAACCACAAAAAGAGGAGTATTCCTAAGAATAAAAGGTGTTTTTTTGTTATTTTTCCCATGGTAATAAAAGAAGAACAGTTGTTTATAAATATTTATCTTGCAAAAGAGAGCTTTTAGTGACTATTTTAAGCTGTTTACCGCAATATTTATAAATTGTATTCTACTATAAGGTGTACTGATGCTCAATGAGAACAAAAATATTTTTAGTTGTACTTTTAGTATTTTTTTCAAGTAGTTTTGTATTTGCTAATCCTGTTTCTGTCGAGATTATTGAGTCTACTGAGGATGTTGAAGCTGGTAGTGATGCTAAATTTAAGGTTCTTATTACTAATAATAGAGATGAACGTGATGTGTTTAGAATTTTTGGTGATGATTTTGCTATTTATCCTTTTTCTGATTTTGCTGCTTTAATTAAGGCTGAACCTTCTCAAGTAAAGTTAAGTCCTGAAGAGAGTGCTGAAGTTTTAATTTCTATTCAGACTTTGGATACTGCTAGAGTAAATCAATATTATACTACTAAGATGAAGGTTAGTTCTTTGATTAATCCTGAAGAAAAAACTATTTTTGAGGTTGTTACTTTTGTTGTTTCTGCTAAGGATGTTATTGAACTTATTCCTAATTTTCCTGAACGAACAAAACCTGGTGTTCCTATTACCGTCCCTCTCAAATTAAAAAATCGTGCTTATATTCCTATGGAAAATATTGAGGTTTATTTATCTAGTGATGTTCCTAATACTGCTGAAAATAAGATCTTAAATTTTAAGGAACGTGAAGAGTTTAATGAAGATATGGTTTTAACTTTTAATAAAGACGTTTCTCCTGGTATTCATACTATTAGTGTAAGAGCTTATCAAGGTGAAGAATTGCGTGGTTCTTTTGCTCAGGACATTATTGTTGTTCCTGATGAGGATGTTGCTGAAGATCTTGATGTTTCCAGAGGATTCTTATCTTCTTTGACTATTATTAAGAAGAAGAATGATGGAAATATTGTGAGTACTCAACGTATGGAAACAAAGTATTCTTTGTTTAAGAGAGTGTTTACTTCTACTACTCCTAAGGCTGAGAAAGAATCTGGTAAGTATGTTTGGGAGTTAACTTTGGAGCCTGGTGAAGAGGCTGAGATTCAAATCAAAACTAATTATCGTCCTTTATTTTATGGTTTGATTATTATTGTTTTGTTTGTTATTGGTATGTTGTTTTATATTGAAAGAAGTGTTGTTTTAAAGAAACGTATTTTCCGTATTAAGGAGGATTCTCATGGTATTTCTGAGTTCAAAATTTTATTACATCTTCGTAATGGGAAACGTTTTGGTTTGCGTGATGTTAAGGTTCTTGATGTTCTTCCTCATGTTATTTCTGCTACTCAAGATTTTGGTACTTTGAAACCTACTACTGTTCAAAAAGGTAAAATGAGTGTTCGTATGGTTTGGGAAATTGGTGATCTTGATCCTAAAGAAGAACGTGTTATTTCTTATAAGGTTAAGTCTAAAATTAATTTGCTTGGTGAAGTTCGTTTACCTGCTGCTACTGTGCAATTTATTAATCAGAAAGGTAGTGTTGTTGAATTAAAGTCTTTAAAGTTGAGAGTTATCAAAAAAGAGTAGGAAAGCTTCCGAGTTTTCCGGAAAACTTCTAAATATATAATAAAAACAATTCTTATTTCTCAAGGACCCTCTAAATGATTATAAAGAGTCATAGCTTTTTTATCTTATGAAAGAAGAGTTGATTAGGCAAGTAAAAGAATTGCATCAAAAATTAAGAAGAAGACCTACAAAAAGAGATAATAACTCGCTTTATGAAAAAAGTAGAGTGTATTTTGGTTATTGGAATAAATTAATGGAAGCGGCAGGATATAAAGTAAAGTATAATCAATATCCAGAAATTCCTAATGAACTAACTGAAGATTTAGCTTATTTTGTGGGTATCTTAATTACGGATGGACACTTGCAATGGCAAAGAAAGACTGAAAAAAGTTCAGCTAGATATTGTATGCAATTATATAATAGTTATGAAGAAGAAAAAGTTATGCTGATAAGATTAATTAAGGGTTTATTTAAATATAATGCATTTATAAGGTCAAAGAAATATGGATGGAACAAGAGGGTAAATCATGAGTTCCACATAAATTCTAAGGAATTAGTGGAGTATTTTAATAGGAAATTTAATATTCCAACAGATAAAAAATCAGCAAAAGTAAGGATTCCTGATATAATCCTCAATAGCACAGAAGAGATAAAAGCAAATTTCATAAGAGGTATAATAGATGGAGACGGACATATTAATAAGAGTGTTGGGATAGGCATAAGTTCTGGCTCAAAATTATTCCTAGAAGATGTTAAGATACTATTAAATTCATTAGGTATTGATTCTAGGAATATAAGAAAAGAGAGAACTTGTTATGTTTTGAGCTTAGGAAGGATAGAAAATTTAAAAAGGTTATATGCATATTGTTACAAAGATCAGAAATATGTTTACCCTAGAAAATTAGAAAGATTAGAAACAACAATCTTTAAAAACTAGGCTTTCTCTTGTTCTGCTATCCCTGCGTGGCTTAAAGATTTAGTATGAATAAGACTAAGTTGAGCAGCGGTAGAGCGGTCGGCTGTAGTTACGGATTGAGGTTCTACTCAGAAACGATGAAAATTCGTTAGCCGAACCCGACAGGTTCCTGGTTCGAATCCGGGCGCAGGGATTTTCTTTATTTTTCTAATACCTTTTTTTCACTACCATAATCTTTAAAAATAATGAAAACTCTATAGATTTGTGTAAAGAAAGAGGTTTGAAGATACTTAGGAGTAGCTCTCTTTTTAGAAAGTTTTATATAGGAGTTCTTAATCAAAATTGATAGATGGAACAATATTTTCTCAAAAAACCTTCAAAATTAATAGGCAGAGGTAGCAATATCTCTTTGAGAAAACTGTTCTAAGAGCATAATGCCCTAGTAGTGTAATGGTTATCATACGGCCCTGTCGAATGGGCTTATAACAAGAGGCTGGTGGTTCATACAGTCAGGCCGTGACGCGAGTTCGATTCTCGCCTAGGGCGTATGGACCGGTAGCTCAGCCTGGCTAGAGCACTTGGCTTTTAACCAAGGGGTCGAGGGTTCAAATCCCTTCCGGTCCGCTTTTTTACAAAGGAACAAAACAAGATGACAAAAGAAGTAAAAGTCGTTGATCACGTGTTGGTACCTCAACATATTTTGTTATCTAAAGAAGATGGCGATGCTTTGTGTTCTCGTTACAATATTTCTCATAAACAAATTCCTCATATTTCTATTAAGGATCCTGCTATTGAAGGATTAAATGTTGAGGTGGGCGATGTCATTAAGATTATTCGTGATAGCGAAACTGAAGTTAAAGCAATTTTTTATAGGGTTGTAAAGAAAGAATAAAATGGATAAAAATATTATTATTAAAAAGTATTTTCAGGAGAACTCTTTTGTAGAGTCTGATATCCGTTCTTATAATAATTTTGTTGAAAAGATTATGCAAAAAATCATTAAAGAGATTGGTGATGTTATTCCGACTATTATTCCTCCTGATATGGATGATTTTCGTATTAAGTTGGATAAGATTTGGATTACTAAGCCTCAAATTATTGAGGCTGATGGTAGTAAGCGTGATATTTATCCTCTTGAAGCTAGGTTAAGAAGTATTACTTATGCTGCTCCTATTCATTTAGAGGTTTCTGCTCATATTGATGGTGTGCAGCGTGAATCTTTTACTACACAAGTTGGGCGTTTGCCTGTTATGTTAAAGAGTAAGTTTTGTCATTTAAACGGTTTAAACGAAAAAGAGTTAGTTGAGAAGGGTGAAGATCCTCATGATACTGGTGGATACTTTATTTTGAATGGTAATGAACGTGTTTTAATTAATGTTGAGGATTTGGCTTCTAATCGTATGTTTGTTGAGGCTAATAAGATTGGTACTAGTGTTTTTACTGCTAAGGTTTTTTCTGAGAAAGGTTCTTATCGTGTTCCTCATGCTATTGAACAAACTAAGGATGGCTTAATGCATTTGTCTTTTACTCGTTTCAAAAAGATTCCTATTATGATTATGATTCATGCTTTAGGGTTGCTTAAAGATAATGAGATTGTTGAACATATTTCTAAGGATAAAGAGTTTGATGATGTTTTTATTAATTTAGTTGAGGCTGCTGAATTCAAATCTCAAGATGATGCTCTTGAAGAAGTTGGTCGTCGTATGGGTATTAATCAGCTTAAGGAAATTAAGATTGAAAAAGTGAATGATAATTTTGATAGATATTTATTGCCTCATTTAGGTACTGATCCTAAAGATAGAGTTTACAAAGCTATTAATTTGTGTAAATTAATTAAAAGGTTTTTATTAACTTCTAAGGAATTTATGAATACTCAGGATAAGGATCATTACAAAAATAAGCGTTTAAAGCTTAGTGGTGATTTACTTGCTGATCTTTTTAGGACTAATTTGCGTGCTTTAGTTAATGATATTCTTTACAATTTCCAGCGTTTAGTTAAGCGTGGTAAATTTCATTCTGTTAAGATTATTATTCGTGATAAGTTGTTGACTTCTCGTATTAATAGTGCTATGGCTACTGGTGTTTGGGTTGGTGGTCGTAAGGGTTTAAGCCAGAATATTCAACGTACTAATTTTTTAGATACTACTTCGCATTTGCAACGTGTTGTTAGTTTGTTGTCTGCTACTCAAGAAAATTTTGCTGCTCGTGCTCTCCACCCTACGCATTGGGGTAGGTTATGTTGTATTGAAACTCCTGAGGGTACTCCTATTGGTTTAAGGAAAAATTTGTCTATTCTTGCTGAGGTTGCTCAGGATGATGTTCAAGAAGTTAAAGTTACTAAGGCTTTGGAAGGATTAGGTGTTAAAAATGATTGATGTATTTATGGATGAGAAATTCATTGGAGAAGTAGAGAACCAAGAGGATTTTCTTAAGAAAGTTAAGGATGAGCGTCAAAAAGGTAAGTTGCCTAATACCTTAAATATTTGGTATAATGATGAATTGAAAGAGGTGCATATCGAGATTGCTAATGGTCGTGTTCGTAGACCTCTTATTGTTGTTGAAAAGGGTAAGAGTAAATTAACTGCGGAGCATCTTAAGAAGTTAGAAGCTAATGAGTTAACTTGGAAAGAATTATTTAGTCAGGGTGTTATGGAGTATCTTGATGCTGCTGAGGAAGAGAATGCTTATGTTGCTTTAAATGAAGAAGATGTTACTGCTGAGCATACGCATATGGAGATTAGTCCTTCTATTATTTTGGGTTTAACTACTTCTTTAGTTCCTTTTGCTAATTTTGGTCAGAGTTCTCGTTTGAATAGGGGTAGTAAAGCGCAAAAGCAGGCTTTAGGTTTTTATAGTGCTAATTATTTGGTTCGTATGGATACTGATGTTAATATTTTGCATTACCCTCAAAATCCTTTAGTAAAGTCTTTTATGTATGATGTTTCTAAACAAAATTTGCATCCTGCTGGTCAAAATATTATTATTGCTTTGATGAGTTATGAAGGGTATAACATGCAGGACGCTTTAGTTTTTAATAAGGGTTCTATTGATCTTGGTTTGGCTCGTTCTACTTATTATCGTCCTTACAAAGCTGAAGAGTTAAGGTATGCTGGTGGTTTAATTGATGAAATTTGTGTTCCTGATAAGGAAGTTAAAGGGTATCGTAGTGAAGAAGATTATAAATTATTAGAGGATGATGGTATTATTTTCCCTGAGTCTATTGTTAAAGAAGATGATGTTATTATTGGTAAGACTTCTCCTCCTCGTTTTTTGGGTGAGATTGATGAGTTTAGTATTGCTGCTAATAAACGTCGTGAGTCTTCTATTACTATGCGTCATGGTGAACCTGGTAAGGTTGATTTTGTTATGGTTACTGAAAATGAGGAGGGTATGCGTTTAGTTAAAACTCGTCTTCGCCATCAACGTATTCCTGAGATTGGTGATAAGTTTGCTAGTCGTCATGGTCAGAAGGGTGTTGTTGGTTTGATTGTTCCTGAGGCTGATATGCCTTTTACTGTTACTGGTGTGAAGCCTGATTTAATTTTCTCTCCTCACTCTATTCCTTCTAGAATGACTGTTTCTCATTTGCTTGAGGTTCTTGCTGGTAAAACTGGTGCTTTAGATGGGAGAACTATTGATGCTACTACTTTCTCTTCTGAACCTGAGCATGATTTAAGAAAGACTTTGTTAGAACTTGGTTTTAGAGAGGATGGTACTGAAACTTTGTATAATGGGTTAACTGGTGAAAAACTTAAGGCTAAAATTTTCATTGGAAATATGTATTATTTGCGCTTAAAACATATGGTTGCTAATAAATTACACGCTCGTGCTTCTGGTAGGATTCAATTACTTACTCGTCAGCCTATTGAGGGTCGTGCTAAGGGTGGTGGGCTACGTTTGGGAGAGATGGAGAAGGATTGTTTAGTTGGTCATGGTGCTTCTTTATTATTAAAGGAACGTTTTGATTCTGATATCACTCGTATTCAAGTTTGTGAGTCTTGTGGTATGTTAGCTGTTTACGATAATTTCAAGAATACACAGTTTTGTCATAGGTGTGGTGGTAATATTGTTATTAATACTATCCAAATATCTTATGCATTTAAGTTATTATTAGATGAATTAAGAGCTTTAGGCATTGGTCCTAAACTAAATTTGAAGAGTAAATATGATGATGGGTCACGTACACAAAGAAGTAAGTAACATCACTTTCAGTCTGATTAGTCCTGATGATGTGGAAAAAACTAGCGCAGCTAAGGTAGTTACTCCTGAGTTGTATGATAAAGAAGGGTATCCTGTTGATGGTGGTTTAATGGATATTCGTTTGGGTGTTATTGATCCTGGTTTACGTTGTAAGACTTGTGGTGGTCGCTTAAAAGAGTGTATTGGTCATTTTGGTCATATTGAATTAGCTCGTCCTGTTATGCATATTTTGTATGTTACTAAAGTGTATGATATTATTCGTGCTATTTGTAGGGAATGTGCTCGTGTATTATTAAACCCTGAAAAGATTAAGAAGGAAAAAGAATTATTGAGTAAGTATCGTCGTGCTAAACAGTTTGGTTTGTTAAGAAAGCGTGCTAAGCTTATTACTAATAGATTGAAATTAATTAAGAAGTGTCCTCATTGTAGTGAAAAACAATACACTATCAAAATTGAAAAACCTTCTACTTTTATGGAGAATGATAAAAAAATTAGTCCTATTCAAGCTAAGGCTCGTTTAGAAAATATTCCTGATAAAGATTTGGAATTACTTGGTATGGATCCTAAGTTTGCTCGTCCTGAGTGGATGATTCTGAAAGTGTTGTCTATTCCTCCTGTTACTATGCGTCCTTCTATTACTTTAGAAACTGGTGAACGTTCTGAGGATGACTTAACTCATAAGCTTGGTGATATTGTTCGTATTAATCAAAGGTTATTTGAAAATATTAATGCTGGTGCTCCTGAGATTATTGTTGAGGATTTATGGGAATTATTACAATATCATGTCACTACTTATTTTGATAATACTGTTTTACAAATTCCTCCTGCTCGTCATCGTTCTGGTCAAGTTTTGAGAACCTTAAGTGAGCGTATTAAGAGCAAGGAAGGTAGGTTTAGGCATAACTTGGCTGGTAAGCGTGTCAACTTTGCTGCTCGTACTGTTATTAGTCCTGATCCTAAGATTTTGTTTAATGAGGTTGGTATTCCTAAGAGTGTTGCTATGGAATTAACTATTCCTGAAAGAGTTACTAGTTGGAATAAAGAATGGTTGCTTAGTTTAATCAAGAATGGTATTAAGATTTATCCTGGTGCTAATTATGTTATTTTCCCTGATGGTAAGAAGAAGAAGATTACTGATGAAACGCAAGAGTCTATTTTGGAAGATCTTAAAGAAGGGTATATTGTTGAGCGTCATGTTATTGATGGTGATGTTTCTATTTTCAATAGACAACCTAGTTTACATAGGATGAGTATTATGTGTCATAGGATTCGTGTTCTTCCTGGTAAGTCTTTCAGACTTAATCCTAGTGTTTGTAATCCTTATAATGCTGATTTTGATGGTGATGAGATGAACTTGCATGTTCCTCAAACTGAAGAGGCTCGTGCTGAGGCTGAAATTTTGATGCAGGTTGAAACGCAAATTATGACTCCTAAATCTGGGTATAATGTTATTGGTTGTGTTGAAGATTCTATTACTGGTAATTATTTATTAACTAAAGAGATGACTTTGACGAAAGAGGAAGCTTCTGAATTAATGGTTTCTGTTGGTCTCGACACTATCAAATTCAAGAGTGCTACTGTGAAAGGTACTGAGATTATTAGTGCTCTTTTCCCTGAAGATTTTATGTTCTTTGGTTCTGCGAAGCAAATTGATGAAGATGGTAAAGAAACTAAGTTAGTTATTAAGAAAGGCAAGATTATTTCTGGTATTATTGATAATAATAGTATTGGTGAAAATAATGGTGAGTTACTTCGTGAATTTTTCAGGAAGTATGGTAAAGAAAAGACTTTACAATTAATGGTTAATTTATTCCGTATTGGTATTAAGATTTTATTAAAACGTGGATTTACTACTGGTGTTGCTGATACTGATATTCCTGAGCATATTGTTAAAAAAGTGCATGCTTCTATTGATGTTGCTTACAAAGAAGTTGATGAATTAATTGCTAAGTTTGAAGCTGGTAAATTAGAGGAACTTCCTGGTAAGACTTTAAATGAGACTTTAGAAACTTTTACTTTAGAATTATTAAATAAAGTGAGAAATAAGGTTGGTGCTATTGTTGCTGAGTATCCTTCTGAAAAAAATTCTACTATTATTATGGCTAAGGCTGGTGCTAAAGGAAATATTTTAAATTTTACTCAGATGTCTGGTTGTGTTGGCCAGCAGGCTTTAGGTGGTAAGCGTATTGAGCGTGGATATAGTAATAGAACTTTGTCTTTGTTCCAAAAGAAAGATCTTGGTCCTTTAGCTCATGGGTTTATTAAAAATTCTTTCAAGCGTGGTTTAAATCCTGTTGAATTCTTTTTCCACGCTATGACTGGTAGGGATGCTTTAATGGATACTGCTCTTCGTACTCCTAAGTCTGGATATTTGTATAGGAGATTAGCTAATGCTTTGCAAGACTTAAGGGTTGAGTATGATCAAACTGTAAGAAATGCTAATAATACTATTATTCAATTTAAGTATGGTGATGATGGGTTAGATGTTTCAAAGAGTGAAGGAGGTATCATTAGCGTTAAAAAGGCGTTTAATGATATCTTAGGTAAATAACTATGGAAACTGTTGCTAAAGAATTTGAAGGAAAATTGCCTCAGAAGATTATTAACGAAGCAGTTGCTGAGGCTAAAAAGAGAAGTTGTTCTAAGGATCAGTTAAAGAAGATTATTCAATATTTGAAAGAACAGTATGATGATGCTAGGATTACTGCTGGTGAAGGTATTGGTATTGTTACTGCTGAATCTTTTGGTGAACCTTCTACACAGATGACTCTTAACGTTTTCCACTTTGCTGGTGTTGCTGAAGTATCTGTTACTCAGGGTTTACCTAGACTTATCGAAATTTTGGATGCTCGTAAAGAGATTAAAACTCCTTCTATGGAGATTTATATTAAAAAAGAATTTAACAAAGATATGAATGTTGTAAAGAAAGTTGCTGCTTCTATTAAAGAGACTAAGTTTGCAGATATTGTTACTGAATTTACTATTAATTTAAGCAAATTACAAATTGAAGCTACTTTGCATCAAAATAGAATTAAAGATTTAAAATTAACTCCTGATACTATTGCTAAGGCTTTAGGTGAGGGATTAAAAAATGTTATTGTTACTAGTTCTCCTAATAAAATAACTTTGAAAGCTAAAGATGCTGAGAATGAATTAATGGAAATTTATAAGTTAAAAGAAAAATCTAAAGATATCTTTATTAAAGGTATTAAAGGTATTAGTCAGGTTCTTCCTGTTAAGAAAGATAATGAATTTTTTATTGTTACTGCTGGTTCAAATTTAAAAGAAGTTTTAGAGATTAAAGAAATTGATGAAACAAAAACTAGCACTAATAGTTTGTTTGAAGTTTTAGCAGTTTTGGGTATTGAAGCTGCTCGAAGAACTGTTATTAATGAGGCTAAGAAAGTTATTGAAAATCAAGGGTTAGATGTTGATATTCGTCATATTATGCTTATTGCTGATATTATGACTACTTCTGGTACTGTTAAGGGTATTACTCGTTCTGGTATTACTAGTGGTAAGAGTTCTGTTTTGGCTCGTGCTAGTTTTGAGACTCCTATTGTGCATATCATTAATGCTTCTTTGGTTGGTGAGGAAGATCAATTAAATTCTGTTATTGAAAATGTTATGCTAAATCAGCCTGTTCCTCTTGGTACTGGTTTGCCTGGTTTGGTTGCTAAAATGATTAAGGGTGCTGAGAAAGGAATCCCTAAAGGGAAGGCTAAAAAATGAGTGTTGTTGAATTAAGAAAAGTTTTGTCTAGTAAAAATGTTGTTTTTGGTACTAATCAAACTATTAAAAATATAAAGTGTGGTAAAGTAAAACGTGTTTTTTTAGCTAGTAATTGTCCGGCTGCTACTAAAAAGACTTTTGAAGAGTATAAGAAGGTTAATGATTTTGAAATTATTCAGTTGGATGATCCTGGTGAAGAGTTAATGTTGCTTTGTAAAAAAAATTTCCCAATCATTGTTTTGAGTTGTTAGATAATGAATAAGCTTGACCTAAAAACTATTGGTTTGATTACTACTTTTGAAAAGATAACTCGATCTCATGTAAAAAATGTTTTGTTAGATAAGGTTAATCAAGTTGTTTTTATTGTTAATGAGGGTGAGGCTGGTAAAGCTATTGGTAAGGGTGGTGTGAATATTAAGAAGTTGTCTTTTTTGTTGAAGAAGAAGATTCGTGTTATTGAGTTTAATCCTGATATGAAGGAATTTATCAAAAATTGTATTGCTCCTTTAAAGGTTGATGCTATCCAAATTGAAGAAAAAAAAGTTGTTTTGCGGGCTAAGAGTCGTCAAATTCGTGCTCAAATAATTGGTAGAGATAAAACTAATTTAAAAGAATTAAATCAATTACTCAAAAAGTATTTTGATACTGAAATAAGCGTAGAGTGAGGTTTCTGAGGCTATTGGAGAGTAGAAATCTTTATAAACAGTTCAAACGAAGGTTGTAATCACATGGGTAGTAAATCTAACGGCTTAGGTGCTGGTAAAAAATTAAAGAAACGTAGAAGGACTTTCAGATGGAAGAGTCCTACTTTTGTTCGTCGTGTTTTAAAATTAAAAGAAAAATCTGATCCTTTGAAAGGAAGTTATCAAGCTAAAGGTATTGTTCTTGAAAAACGTCAATTAGAAGCTAAACAACCTAACTCAGGTATGCGTAAGTGTTGCATGGTGCAATTAATTAAGAATGGTAAAAAAATTACTGCTTTCGCTCCTCGTGATGGTGCTATTAAAATTATTGATGAGCATGATGAAGTTATTATTGAATGTATTGGTGGTACTAGAGGAAGATCTAAAGGTGACATGCCTGGTGTAAGATGGCAAATTATTAAAGTTAATGATCAAAGTTTGAATGCTTTGACTCGTGGCAAGATTGAGAAAGGTAGAAGATGATTGACATAAAATTATTTAATCGTTGGGATACTAAACATATTGAAGTGCAAGATCCTGGTTTAAAAGGATACATTAATGTGGAACCTCGTTTAGTTCCTAGAAGTAGTGGTCGTTTTGCTTCTCAACGTTTTTACAGAAACAAATATTCTATTGTTGAACGTTTAATGAATCGTTTAATGGTTCCTGGTCATAAAGGAAAGAAACATTATATTACTTCTGGTCATTGTGGTGGCAAAAGTGCTACTGTTAACAAGATCATGGAAAAAACTTTAGTTATTATTGAACAACAAACTAAAAAGAATCCTGTTGAAATTTTAGTGCGTGCTATTGAGAATGGTTCTCCTCGTGAAGAAGTTACTTCTATTGAATATGGTGGTGCTAGATATTCTCAGGCTGTTGATGCTTCTCCTCAAAGAAGAGTTGATATCACCCTTCGTTTTTTCGTACAAGGTGCTTACCAAAAGTCTTTTGCTAAAAAAATTAGTATTGAAAAGGCTTTATCTAACGAAATTATTTTTGCTTATCAATGTGACAGTAAGAGTTTGGCTGTGCAAAGAAAACTTGAAGCTGAAAAGCAAGCTGATTCTGCTCGTTAAGGAATTCTAAACCTATTTATACCAGAAAAGCTTATTCTTTCTTATGACTCAAAAGAAAAAAGCATGGATCATAGTAATTTTAATAGTTGTTCTTATTCTTATAGCTGGAAAAAATGATAGTGAGAATAATAATATGACAAAAAAGAGTTCAAAGGATCAAGTTGCTACTTTTGCTGGTGGTTGTTTTTGGTGTGTTGAAGCTGCTTTTGAAAAAGTTACTGGTGTTTCTGAAGTTGTTTCTGGTTTTTCTGGTGGAATTACTAAAGATCCTTCTTACGAAGAGGTTACTGCTGGTGGCACTGGCCATTTAGAATCTGTACAAGTTTTCTTTGATCCTAAAAAAGTTTCTTATAAAGAATTATTAGATGTTTTTTGGAGGAGTTCTGATCCTACTGATGCTGGTGGAAGTTTTGGTAATCGTGGTGAGTCTTATACTTCTGCTATTTTTTATCATTCTCTTGCTCAAAAGAAGTTGGCTGAAGAAGCTAAGAAAGAGTTAGATAATTCTGGACGTTATGATAAACCTGTTGTTACTCCTATTCGTAAATTTGTTGCTTTTTATCCTGCCGAGGACTATCATCAAGATTTTTACAAAAAAAGTCCTGTTCGTTATAAATCTTATCGTTTCTTTTCTGGTCGTGATCAATATTTCAAAAAAACCTGATAAGTATGGAAGATATAAAGTTAATATTCGAAAGCGAGAGAAATTAGAAAGAAGTCTTATCTTTTTTGAAGGAAGAACAATTAAGTGGTATAGATTACTAGCACATTTGGATGGTTTAAAGTCAGAAAGTTTAGGCATGTTAAATGAGAAGCCTTCTATTGATAAAGTAATTAAAGTATTAAATAAGCTATTTCCTAGAAAACGGAAGAATACATTAACATTTACAGATATAGTAAAAGTAGTAAAAAATAAAGAAAAGGTAAGTATTGTTGAACTGATGGAACACTTTGAGAAAAAGAATTCAGTCATATATGCTTATGTAGGAAAACTAGTGGAGTGGAAAGTTTTATTAAGGGAAAAAATCGACGGCAAATGCATGATTAGATTGAATGAAGGGGCTCTGATGAATTAAATGGCAAAAACACAGACAGAGCTTGTTGTAGAGTTGATGAATCAACCAGAAAGAATACGTAATTTGGCTATTTGTGCTCATATCGATAGGTTTTAGAGAGAACTATCTCAAAACCCGAGTGCATGGGAAAACCACATTTAGTGACAATTTACTAGCTGGTGCTGGTATGATTTCTGAAGAACTTGCTGGTAAACAATTAGCGTTAGATTTTCATGCTGATGAACAAGAGCGTGGTATCACTATTGATTCTGCTAGTGTTTCTATGGTACACGCTGTTGCTGGTAAGGATTATTTAATTAATTTAATTGACACTCCTGGTCACGTTGATTTTGGTGGTGACGTTACTCGTGCTATGCGTGCTGTTGATGGTTGTATTGTTTTATGTGATGCTGTTGAAGGTATCATGCCACAAACTGAAACTGTTCTTCGTCAAGCTCTAAAAGAAAGAGTGAAGCCTACTTTATTCATTAACAAAGTTGATCGTTTAATTCGTGAAGTTAAATTAACTCCTGAAGAAATGCAAGCAAGATTTATCAAAATTATTGGTTCTGTTAATGAGTTCATTGACAAAATTACTCCTGAAGAATTTAAAGGCAAGTGGAATGTGAGTGTGCAAGAGGGTTCTGTTGCTTTCGGATCAGCCTTTCATAATTGGGCTTTATCTTTTCCTTACATGAAAGAAAAAGAAATTTCTTTTAAGGATATCATTGATCATTACCAAAAAGAAGGTGATGAATACAAAAAATTAACTAAACTTGCTCCTCTCCACGAAGTTGTTTTAGGTATGGTTGTTAAGCATTTACCTTCTCCTAAAATTGCTCAACCTTATCGTGTTCCTAAGATTTGGAATGGTGATGCTGAGTCCCCTGAAGGTAAGGCTTTCATGAATTGTGATGCTACTGGTGAGGTTGGTTTTATTTGTATTAAAATTGTTATTGATCCTCATGCTGGTGAGGTTGCTACTGGTCGTTTGTATGGTGGTACTATTAAACAAGGTGATGAAGTGTATATGAATTTGGCTAAAAAGTCTGTTCGTGTGCAACAAGTGAATATTTACAAAGGTTCTCAACGTATTCAAGTTGATAAAGCTGTTGCTGGAAATATTATTGGTTTAGTTGGAATTAAGGGTGCTTTTGTTGGTGAAACTGTTTCTACTAAAAAGATTGAACCTTTTGAAGCTATTACTCACATTTTTGAACCTGTTGTTACTAAATCTATTGAAGCTGAAAGTTCTTCTGACTTACCTAAATTAGTTGAAGTTCTTCGTCAAGTTGCTAAAGAAGATCCTACTATTCAAATTGAAATTAATGAAGAGACTGGTGAAAATTTAATGCATGGTATGGGTGAACTCCACTTAGAAGTTATTGAAAATCGTATTAAGACTGAAAAAAATGTTAAAGTTAAAACTTCTCCTCCTATTGTTGTTTATCGTGAAGCTGTTACTAAAAAGTCTGCTGTTATTGAAGGAAAATCTCCTAATAAACATAATAAATTTATGATGAGTGTTGAACCTATGTCTGAAGAATTACATGCTGCTATTCGTGGTGGTAAAATTCCTGAAGGTAGGATTAAGAAAAAAGATCAAAGTATACAACAAGAATTAGAAAAAGTTGGTATTCCTGTTAAAGAAGGAAAGAAGTTTAGAGAATTTTTTAAAGGAAATGCTTTGATCGATGATACTCGTGGTATTGTACATATTGGTGAAGTGCAAGAAATGGTGAATGATGGTTTTGAACAAGTTATGAAGGCTGGTCCTTTAGCTAGAGAACCTGGGATTAAGATGGTTGTTCGTTTAGATGATACTAAACTTCACGAAGATGCTATTCATCGTGGTCCTGCTCAAATTTATCCTGCTATTCGTTCTGCTATTAAACAAGCTATGAGTGGTGCTGGTGCTATTATTTATGAACCTGTGCAAGTTCTCCAAATTGAAGCTCCTACTGAATATATGGGTGAAATTTCTAGATTAGTACAAAATAAAAGAGGACAATTAATGGATATGAAAGAAGAGGGTGAGCATATGACTATTAAAGCTAAACTCCCTGTTGCTGAAATGTTTGGGTTAACTAATGATCTTCGTTCTGCTACTAGTGGAAGAGGTAGTCACTTTTTGGTTGATCAGATGTTTGAAAAACTTCCTTCTGAATTACAAAATAGAGTTGTTAAACAAATTCGTGATCGTAAAGGCTTGAAGCAAGAAGATCCTCCTGAAGAGGGAGAAGAATAGATTCTATCTTAATCCCCAACCACAACCTTTATAAACCGCTTATTTATGCTTCTATACACTATTATAATTCAGAAAAAGGAGATAATTTTGTAAAATGGCTAGAGAAAAACCGCACATGAATGCAATTTTTGTAGGTCACGTTGACCATGGAAAATCTACTACTGTAGGACGTTTAATGTTTGATTCTGGAAATATTGATGAACAAACTATGAGAAAATTAAAAGATAAAGCTCAAGAATTAGGTAAGTCTGGTTTTGAATTCGCTTTTGTTATGGATAATTTAAAAGAAGAGAGAGAACGTGGTGTTACTATTGATCTTTCTTATAAGAAATTTATGTCTGATAAGTTCGAAATGACTATTATTGATGCTCCTGGGCACAAAGATTTTGTTAAGAATATGATTACTGGTAGTTCACAAGCTGATGTGGCTTTCTTAATTGTGGCTGCTTCTGATGGTGTTATGGCTCAGACTAAAGAACATGTTTGGCTTTGTAAGACTTTAGGTGTGCAACAACTTTGTGTTGCTGTGAACAAGATGGATGCTGTAAAGTATGATGAAGCTAAATTTAAGGAAGTTAAGGAAAGTGTTAGTAAATTAGTACAAACTGCTGGATATAACTTAGAAAAAGTTGCTTTTATTCCAATTAGTGCTTTTGAAGGTGACAATGTTGTTAAGAAATCTGAGAACATGGCTTGGTATACTGGTCCTACTATTAGAGAACAGTTAGACAAGTTTGATGAACCTGAAAAACCTACTGGATTACCTTTACGTTTACCTATTCAGGATGTATATAGTATTCCTGGTATTGGTGTTGTTCCTGTCGGTCGTGTTGAGACTGGTAAGATGAAGGTTGGGGACAAAGTTATTGTCGTTCCTGGTCGTGATGGGAAAGGTATTGAGGGTGAAGTTAAAAGTATTGAAATGCATCATGAACAAGTGCAAGAAACTATTGCTGGTGACAACATTGGTTTCAACGTTCGTGGTATTGGTAAAAAGGATATTGCTCGTGGAGATGTCTTAGGACTTTCTAGTAATCCTCCAACTATCTGTACTGAATTTAAGGCACAAATTGTAGTTATTAACCATCCTACTGTCTTAACTAAAGGATACACTCCTGTTTTCCATATTCATACTGCACAAGTTGCTTGTCAGATTGTGAATATTGATAAGAAGTTAGATCCAGCTACTGGAGAAACTTTGGAAGAAAATCCTGACTTTATTAAGAATGGAGATGCAGCTATTGTAACTGTTAAACCTACTAAACCTATGGTTATTGAAAAGAAAAGCGATATTCCACAAATGGCAAGTTTCGCTATTCGTGATGCTGGTAGTACTGTTGCAGCTGGTATGTGTATTGAATTAACGAAGAAATAAATTTCTTCTTCTTTCTTTTATTTTTATAGTAACTAATTGGAGAATAAAAAGAATGGGAAAATCTAAAACAGAGTATGTAGTTGGTATTGAGTTGAATCCTAAACTTGCATTTGTTGATCCTGTTAATCCTCATGGAGAGAGATTGTTTGATTTTGATGAGAATTTTGTTTATGCTGTCAAGAAGGTTAAGAAGGTTTTAGGAAGTAAGTCATTAAGAAGGTTTTTAGGGAATGTTGATATTTCTGAGAGCCTTCAAAGGAATAGAGTTGAATTTCGTTTTCCTTCACAAAAAAGGAATAATGAGAGGATTATGAGTTATTTACATGAATCTTTAACAAAGGAGCTTGGGTGGATTGATAAGAGAAAGGGGTATGGAGTTCTTGAGAGAAAAAAGAGTGAACAACAGATAGAGCCTGTTTTGAAAGTATTGCCTGTGTTGGGTGATTTAGAGTGTGTTGCTATGCAATCAAATACTCCTACTGATGATTGGAAGCAAGATTATAAAGATGCATTAACTGCAGGGGAACTTTTATAAACCCTTTTTTTCTGTGATATCTTATGGCAAAAGCAAGAATCAATTTATCGAGTATTGATATTGATAAGATTAATCAGATTTGTTCTTCTATTACTGATATTGCTCAGAAGACTAAGACTAAGATGTCTGGTCCTATTTCTTTGCCTACTAAGATGTTAAAGCACACTACTCGGAAATCTCCTTGTGGTGATGGTAAGGCTACTTGGGATAATTTTGAGATGCGTATTCATAAACGTTTAATTGATTTGGGTGTTGATGAAAAAGCTTTACGTTTGGTTATGCGTGTTCCTATTCCTGAAGGCGTAAATATTGAAATTGAGATGTTAGACTAAATATTCTTACAGCATTTTTTTAGAATAAATTATTTTTTAATTAGTGGTATTGCACAACATAAGAAACCTTATAAAGAATAGAATTTTTAGAAACATATGAATCTTAATAAAAGAAACAAAAATAATGTAATTTCAAGGTGGAAGAAAATTCATGAAGAAGAAGAAAAATACATTAAAGAAAACAAAAAGAAAACAAAGCATCTAAGAGCAAGATTATGTGGTTTTTTAGCCGGAGATGGAAACGTTTTAGTTGCAGGGAAAGGGAAAAATAAACATAATACAGTTAGATTCTTCCCAGATCACAGTTCTTTAATCAAATCTTTTGAAGAAATAATTTCGAAAACATACAATAAAAGCGTTAAAATAAAAAAGAAGAAAAACCACTATTTCCTCACAGTAGACTCCAAACCAATAGTCAAGGATGTGTTATCACTAGCAAAATTTGGAACTTATGATTGGAATATACCTAAAAATTTAGCAAATCTAGAGAAAATTGAATGGTTACGCGCATTTTTCGATTGCGAAGGTTATGTCCATAAAAAATATATTAGAGTACAATCAGTAAATGAAAAAGGCCTAACTGAAGTTAAAAAATTGCTTGGAAGCATAAGAATAAACTCAAAATTTTATAGCCATATTCCTAAGAATAAAAAACATAGTGAAGTATTTATCCTCAATATAGGAAGAAAAGAGGATAGGGAAAGGTATCTGGAATTAGTTGGTTTTAACCATACAATAAAGCTTAAAAAGCTTCAAAATCAGCTGGAAAAGAATGCCGTGATCGCATAATCTGGTATTGCACAAAATAATTATTCTAACGAATTTTTATGTGTAGGCCTGGAATATCGGATAGAGAGCTTGGCCCTTTGGGCATCCCGGTTCAAATCCGGGTCGCGGCGGTCCTACTAAAGTTGTGTTGCTATACGCTTAAAAATGAACTCTGGTTCTAAGGCCGTTAATGAAACACAACCTTGACATTCACAACTACGAAAACAAGTTCATATCTATGACGAAAAGCATCCAGAATACTGAACAACTTTCTGAAAAGGACAAAGTTCTTATTGTGGATTTCATGAGAGATTGTAAGCTCAAAGAGAAATTGAGCTTGTCCAGATGTACTCGCTTTGGGAGTATACTTAGCTGTTTCGTACGAATGTATCTAAATAAGGAATGCTAAGGATT
>CEPX01198262.1_pt1 | contig 34534 bp, 56 predicted proteins | sample 361361 | NCBI WGS metagenome assembly CEPX01 (sample SAMEA2619974, study PRJEB7988) | marine metagenome | biome: marine biome (ENVO:00000447); feature: mesopelagic zone (ENVO:00000213) & marine oxygen minimum zone (ENVO:01000065); material: "saline water (ENVO:00002010), including plankton...
ACAACGCTGGGAACTACAACGCTGGGTACGACAACGCTGGGAACTACAACGCTGGGAACGACAACGCTGGGAACTACAACGCTGGGAGCCACAACACTGGGGACAACAACGCTGGTAACTGGAACTCATCAAGTAGCGTATCAGGTTATTTCAACACCGAATCACTAAAAACGATTCGCGTTTTTAACAAAGAATGTTCGGTTAAAGAGTGGGGAAACGCATCTAAACCTGGTTTTTTATTCTTTAATTTAACAGAGTTTGTCAGTTTTGATAATATGACAGACGCTGAAAAAGAACAAAACCCAAATCACAAAACAACTGGTGGATATTTAAAAACGTACGAATACAAAGAAGCGTTTAAAAAGTCATATGAATCAGCAAGTCAAGAAGAACGTGATTTAATTCTAAAACTTCCTAATTTTGACCCAGAGGTTTTTTTAGAAATAAGCGGAATCGATGTAAGAGTTGATAGTGAGCTGCAAGAGAAAAAACGCTTAATGATTGAAAAAGCAAATGAATTACTAAAACAAGCTGAGGAACTTTAGATGGCAAAAGGTACGGTAAATAAGGTGATAATCCTAGGCAGATTAGGTCAAGATCCTGACATAAAATCAACAGCAGGCGACATGAAAATATGTAATTTAAGTGTTGCCACTAATGAGATAGGAAAAAAAGATCAAGCCGGAAATAGAGAGGATGTGACAGAGTGGCATAGGTGTGTGCTGTTTGGTAAAACAGCCGAGAATGCAGGACGGTACCTATCAAAAGGCTCTCAAGTTTACTTGGAAGGTCGGTTGCAAACTAGAAAGTGGCAAGATAAAGAAACAGGTCAGGATAGATATTCTACAGAAATTGTTTGTCATGAAATGCAGTTTATTGGCGGTAAATCTGATAGTCAGCAACAGCCGTCACAGCAAGGGTTTAACCAGCCTCAAAACCAGCCAAAGCCGTCAGGTGAGTTTGACAGCTTCGATGACGATATACCTTTTTGATGTGGCCTAGCACTCGAATGAGTGCTTATAATTCAGAGTCTACGTCAATAATGCCACCTGTTGATAATCTTATTACAGAGCCAGCCGTCAACCCGTGAGCGGTTTTTGTTGCGGTAACCCTGATCGCGTTATCAGATGAATCCGATACAACAAAAGAAAACCCGGTTTGCTGGGCAACGGCATTGCTAAATACATCTAAACCGGATACTGAAGAAGAGGGCTTAACACGCTTTACAGTGGTAAATGTGAATGTGGCGTGCACATTATTTGCTGTGATGAAGTACGCTCCTTCGTACCAATTTCCGCCGCCTGTTGTACCAAGTATGCGTTCAAAGTACCGCATACATAAATCCCTTTCCTCAGCATGAGGGCGAGGCTGGTAAGGCGTGGCATTAGGCCCATATTCTATTTTTAATGCGGCTAATGAACTGGCAGCTGTTAATTTGCATGTGATATTACCCGTGTTACCCACTGTAATTGTGGTTGATGCGGTCGAAGAAACTGTGAAAGCTTGACCGTCAAAAGTGCCTGTTGCTGTGCCGCTTAGAGCTGAAATTGTTACCTCTACGCCATTTAACTGAGGGTCTTCAACTATCTGTTCAATAGCGCCACTGTTAATTGTTAGGCTGGTACCTATGGTTATATTGCTAGCGCCATTAGCTTTCCAGCGGTCTATGCCATAAATTCCATCAGCCAGAGCGCCAGATACAAAAGAGCGCTGATTTATCGGCGTTCTGAAGTCAGCGTTAATCAGTATGTTGTCACTAGATCGAATAATCTGTGGTGATGTGTTGTAATTTGAAAATATAGTTGGCATTACTGTAACCTTTCTTGGATTTCTGTTCCGACTGATGCGCCGACCTGTCCGCGTGTCGCTCTATCTAGCTCGATAGATAGAGACTGTAAGTATTGTTGTATTTTAGCGCCTTTTGACAGTTCGCGCTCTCTTTTACTTAAGCGTCGACCCTCAATACTTGCTAAACCTTCTTGTAAGTCTTTTTGCCTCAATATACTTGCCTTGCTTCGACCAACTGCGCTTCCTGCAATATCAGTCACGCCGCCCAGTCTATTGCCAAGGCTCATTCTTGCGAGTGAATCGATAATTCTAAAAGCTGTATTTGATGCCACTTCACCAGATCCACTTGTACTTGAAACTCTAGCTAATGGGGTATCACCAACCTTAAGAACTCGCTTCAATCTATTTAACTCTTTGATTTCGTTAGGGTTAAAGAAAATTTTTAGCTTTTCTGTTCCAATGTTTTTAAGTTGACGGTCTAGGTTGTTAAAATTTAAAACCCATTCGTTACGAGTGTTTTTCTTTAGGGAATTTTTTAATAAATCTTCACCAACACTACCCCTAATATCATTCCAAATCTGTTTGCCTTCCGGGTTTGTCAGCAGCATACCTTTTAATCGCTTTGAATTTTGTAATGCTCTACCGCCTTTAACAAACTGTTCTATGATCTGATCGCTGGGTACTTGTGGTATCTGGCCTTTAAAATCTTTAAATGTTAGCAATTTTTCGATCACGTCGTTATCTTCGTATGCTTCTTTGAGTCTTCTTGATGATGCCCTTGCTATCTCAAAAGCTGTGCGCTTAACCGATGATTCGGGCATATTTTCTACAGCGTCAGCAGTTGCCCTGTCTAGCGAGCTTTTTAACTGAGTAAGTAACGCCGTATCGGCGTTAGACTGAACAGGAAAACTATTCAGCATTTTCCTTAACTCTTCAGCATTGCCAACGCTTAAATTTTGAGGTGCTTGTGCGGATCTAAAATTTATATTCGTCTCACCGACGGTTGTACGAAAGTTTCCAGCACCCAAATCTACCGCGTCATCGCCAACTACTTTAAATTTAGCCAGTGCCTTTAGCACTTTGTTTTGCAGCTCATCGGTTGCGCTATCGGCAGATTGGATTAATGTTTGCGATATTTCAGCCCCAGACACTGGAGCGTCAGAACCAGGCAAGTTTTTGGCAATGTTGTATAACTTACTAACATCTTCTTTTGCGATATTTTTATTTCGCTTTAAATAGTCTCTTAAAAGATTTCCTGCTTCAGTTTTATTGCCGCGGTTAGCAATATCTTGAATATTGAAAACAGTCTGACTTGAACCCAGTGGCTCTAATAATCTTTTTTCTGCGCCCCTTACTAAATCTTGTTGATTTTTAGAAAGGATATTTTCGGCTGCTTGAGCTATCTTGCCGCGCTCAGCCAGTGCGTCAGCTTCTAGCGCTTGCAACTCGGCATCTTGCGATGCTTTAGAGCTTGTTTGCCTGCTATCAAATACAGCGGCCTCAGCTTGTCTGGCTTGTGCTGCCAGGCTTTGCTCTGGATTTACCTTTTCAATTAGTATTCGTTCCGCATCAGCACCAAGTTCATCTAGAGTAAAGCCTGCGTCTTCAAGCTCTTGCACTGCTTGTGGTGTTAATTTCCCGTCTGGACCTATGTCAGGATTAGCGTTGCCAGTGAATTTTTTATACGTATCACGAATTGCGTTGCCAGCTAATGGTAATAAAACCTCACCACTCGCGCCGAATGCCAGCCCCAATAATGGATTACCTTCAACAAGAGTCTCTTCGATCGCTCCAGCAGCAGCAGCACCGCCAATAGCGGATAATTTAGGACCAAGAAATTTACCTGTAGCTTTTTTAGTCAACGCTCCAACAGGTCCACCAAGAGGCAGCCCTACAGCCACATCGCCAGCCACACCACCTACAAACGTACTGACGGGCTTAGCTTCTTGAAGCGCTGCAAATCTCTCTCGCTCCTGTTCTCTTTCTTCTTTTATGTCTTCTTCAGGCCTTAATCCTGTGGCGCCACTTATTACTCTTTCCGCTTTAGCAAAAGATCGACCCGCACTAGCAAGTCCTGCTTGTAAAGGTGTTGCCTCTTCTGCCGCCAAACGTGCTCCTTCGGCTCTAGCCTGTTTACGCAGCTGCCCAACTTCTTGAAATTGACGTAACTGTTGCACTTGCTCTTCTTCAGTTGGTGCAGTAGATATGCCTTGTTGAAGTAGTTCTTGGTCCGTCACACCTAATTCTTGAAGCTCTGCCATAATGTCAGTCTCACTTCTGGCGGCAGGTTGAGCATGCTGCAATGGTTGACCTAAAGCTTCCTGGATTTCTTGGTCAGTTGCGCCAAGGGTTCTCAGCTCTGCTATAATCTCTTGCTCACTGGCCACGGGCTTTCCTCAACTCTTCAAATAATTGGGCTTTTCTGCTTTGTTTTTGCTCTGGCGATAACTGTTGCGGCACTGCTGCGCCAGTTGTGGTTACTGTAAGCAATGGCGGTTCAAAGTCTTCAGGTTTTCCACCACCTTTTATAAATTTCTTTAGCTTTTTGTTAACACCTATAGAGTGCTCTGCAAGCTTTTTGATATCGTTAAGTATCTGAATGTTACCAGCAACAGTGTTGCCAATATTTGCAGTAGACTTAACTAAGAACGTCAAATCTCTCTCAGAAAGCGCGCCTTTCATTTTTTCAGCTGCATTTAGAACAAGCTTGTTTGTTTCAGCCATGAAAGCCTCTTCATTTGCGGCGTCTAACCCAAAAAATCTTTTGAGTTTCGCTTTTTGTTCGGCAAATGAACCTGTTGATATTCGTTCTAGTTTCTTTAGAGTATTATTTATCGTTGGTATTTGAGCGGCGGCTAATTGCGATTGAGTTCGAAAATCTTTTACAATGGCGGACCTATCTTTATTAAGTTGCTTAAGTTTATTTTCTTTTACTTTTACGTCAGAGATTCCACGCTCAAGTTCTAGCTTACTTTCTTTTGCTCTGAGTTGTTTTTCAGTCTCAGCTCGTGCAGTTGCAATGCGTTCTTCTTCAGATCGAGGTGTAAAGCTAATTTGACCAGTGCTTGATATTTGCCGAGTACCGCCAGGCACCGCAACACTAGATTGCACTCGTTTACCAGCCAGTCCAGGCAAATCAATTAAACCAGCTTTTTGAAAGGTCTGTAAATGTTCTTCACCTGCCTGCAAATCAGCTGCAAATCCTTCACGGCCTTGGCTTTGAAGTATGTTGCCAGCATCAACCAGGTTATTCACATCAAGGCCCGCTGCTTGCCGTTGAGCAATTTGATTTTGAATATTGGTAAATAAATCCTGATCAGTCGCACCAGCTTGTAATTGGTTTTTTAAGTCAAAAATACTTTGTGCGTCTGCTTGAACACCTTGAATCATACGTTGCTGTTGGATTTTTTGTTGGTTAAGATCTATAGCTTGCTGACCCTGTTGGACTCTTTGACCAGCCAATAAAGCATCCGCTAATAAATTAGCCATCTTAAAAACCTCCTGGTCTATTAGGCTGCACTATGGATAAAGGTAAATTGGACTGCGGCTTACCAAAAAGCCCTCCAATTTGAGCGCCTGTTATCGTTGATCCGATTGCGCCAGCTAGTCCAGCCTGTCCTGCTTGAGTCGCTTGCAATTGATTTAATAATGCTTGTTGTTCTGCTGCTGATTGCTGAGCTATGCCGCCTAACTGCGCTTGTGTAGCTTGTCCTTGTGCGCCTGTTATTGCTCCCACTCTGCCCGCTGTTGCGCCAAAACCCTGCGATATCGGTAGTTGCAATGATTTTAATCTTTCATTGAATGCATTTGACGCTAATTGTTGGTTAAAATCTCTTAACTGTAAAAGCGTACGACCAGAATTTAAGCGACCCCTAGCGGCAGCTGCCCGGTCTATTGATTCCTCGCCTGCTCTTTGCTGAAATTTAAACGCTGGATTATCTAAAATCCTATCTTGGGCTCTCTGGACCACACCAGGTGTACCAAACCCTAGCAACGCCTGTCTTTCTTCTAAGGCTTGCGCTCCTGCTTGCTGAAACGGCGCGAACTCTCTAGCTGCTTGTTCGGCTGCTGCTATCCGCTCTGTAGCAAGTTCCTGTGTTGCAGTTAATTGTTGTTGGCCAAGCTGCTGTTGCTGCTTTGCTTGATCTTTTAACTGTTTGCTTGAATCAATTCCTGACCCAAGCTGAGATCCAGCTGCAATACCTGCCGCTGCTCCAACCGGACCTCCAATTAAAAACCCACCAACACCGCCTACTACAGCCCCTAAACCTTGTGCAAAACCCATATTAAGCCCCTACTATAAACCAATTTGTACGAGTGCTCATGACCATTACATAAGCATTTAAAGATAAAACCACACTAGTGCCCCCATCGATTGTTTCTGACCCTGCCGGATTAATTGTTGCTGTGTTTGTTCCGGTGCCAACATTTTTAACAAAAACCCATTTTGTTTTCTGATTGTTTGTTAGATCAGGCAAGGTTAAAGTTAGATTCCCACTGGTTGTATCTAATAGATACATTGTACCATATTTTGTGCCTGTGACATTAGCTGACACTTCTTCGGTCTGAAACTCTCCGTCAACCATACCGTTCAAGAAGTTGATAAATCGCTGAAAAATACTCGTCGATCGGTTGTCTGAAGTAATAATGTCTTTTGGGCGTATTGTAGGCCTCATTCTATATCCAGCACCATATCGTACAAAGTGACATCATTTGAATTCGCGTCTGGTGTCGCAAAGTCAGGAGAGTTGCTAATGATAAAAGCGAAATCCTCAGACTTACCCAATCGATTCCACTCCAGTAAATCGGCCATTGACCTAGACCCCATATTAATATTAGTTGTGCCGCGATCAGTTGAATAAATTAAATACAAATTACCGCTCACTTTCTTTTTGTGACGCACTCTTACCCGTTTTACTTTTGCTAGGTCTCCAAGATTACTGACGTAATACGCAGACACATGACGCTGAACATCAAATCCAAACTCTGTAGCTATGCTTGAATCTATTTCTGCGACCCCTGTAAACGCACTAGAACCAGTCCCCCAGTGACCCAAAGCTAGGTTTTTATTGTAAATATTAACCGCATCTTTAGGGAACGCTTCTCTATTGGTTGTTTCTATGCGCCCTCTTCTGTGCCAAATAGATTTCCCAGCCCTCTGGCTCTCTGTTAGATCGTACATGTATGTGACGCCGTTATTGTTAGAGAGATACAGCCCTAAAAACTTATGACCATCGTGCTCAATTGTAAACAGCTTTGAGTTTTCATCTTGAGCGGTTATCTGTTGATCTAAATGTGCTTTTTCTAACTGTTGATCAATGACATCGTTTGATATTTTTACAAATCGATTACCTGAGATAACGTACACGCCATAGGGTTCTGACTCTCCGCGCCCGATAAGGTAAAGTGAGTCATCAAATTCAAGAGCTCTACCGTGAACACACCCCCCTTTATCTAAAATAATATTCTCTACTCTATCCAATGGAAAACCAGCCGCGCCAGTTGTATCGTAAACCTCAATTGTTACCTGTCCGATAACCCACAAAAACCCATCAACAACCAATAAATCTCTAATTGCATCGTGCTTATAGTTGGGCTCATGTGTCGCGTTAGCATCAAAATTCCTACCTCGATTCGTAGTTTCTACTGATGCAGCAAACAAAGTTGATTCAGTTGCAAATATAAAACGACCATCAATATAGACTACAGCAACCACCGCCTCTGAACCTACAATTGTTAGAAATGTTGCGTCTGTAATTGTGGATAATGTAGATGTATTCGCGTCATAGAAATATGAATTATCACCCTTAACAATTGCGGCAATAGCCTGTCCATTAAACACCATACTAGGGTACCCGCTACCAATAACATTTGTAGCTTTTAATACATTAGTGCCGTCTGAATTTATTTGATATAGATTTAAACCCCAATTAGCGTACAGAATACTATAACCTATTCCATATTCAATCATATATCCGCCGTAGGCCCCGCCCGCTGTTGTGCTAAACGTTGTTAATCCTGGGGTGTGCTGCACTTTTGTTGGCGTTATTGATCCGTTTTGCTCTGAAAAAGTCGGCCACAAATTGAAACTGAATTGACGTGTTCCAAAATCAAAAATATCAACGTAAGAACCTTGATTGAATGGCACTGTTAATTTAGGCATTCGTAATTTTCCAGTTGGTACCGTCCGATGTTATTTTTACAAAAGCGTTCTCGCCAGACAAAACAACATTAGCTGCGCCATCTATCGTCTCTGCGCCGTTAGGCGTAAGCGTCACTGTATTAATAGTTGAGTCTATTTTCTTAAAAAATATCCATTTGCCTTTTAGGTTTCCCCCTGCCGCCAAAGTCATTGTTAAGCTAGCTGTGGTCGCGTCAACAAAATATACAGTATTAAATGTACTAACGGCCTGGCTAGCTGATATCGTTTGAAGCGAGTCATCACCTAAATCTAGATCAGCCTTAAACACCGACCATGGGATTGCCCTGGTTGCGCCGTTCAAATCAGAATAAACAATAACTCTAGCTGTATCTGCTACTGTATTTTGTACTGTGATATCACTGGTTTTTTCACTCATTTAAATCCACCGTTATAACTGTGCCGTCATCAAGAGTTAGTATGCTGCCATTCTCTGTTTGAATAGCGTTCTTATCTGTGTCGACTGGAAATTGATTTCTATACCTGCGCTCACCACCTAAGGGTAAACGCGTAGGAAGTTTAACTTTAGGTTTTCTAATTAATTTAGAGTAAACCGCTTTTTCTGATTCGGTTATAGCGCTTGCTAATTCTTGGTTTATTGTTGCGTTTAAATTTGATGCCATTCTAATGGCTATGTTGCATTTAACCCAATTATTCATCCAATCAGGGATGTGATGGGCATCGCCAAGGTTGTCAACCATTCTGTAACCAACACTTATACCTGCCGCGGCTTGCTCGGTCATAAATTCATTAAGAACATTAAGCCCATTGTCTATTTGACTTTGAGTGATCGGCTTAGTGCCTTTAGTTAATAATTGAATAGAGCTAAATATAATATTCTGCGCTGTCCCGGTTGATCCGGTTGCTTTTCGATTAAGCTGCTCTACCACTGCCAATCTAGCGCCCTGTACACTAGCTATCATTAATTCGTCAGGCTGGCTATTGTATTGACGTGCTAACCTCAATGTCATTTCTGATTTAATCCAGTTCATTGCATTGTTAGGGATCGCAGGCGTTTCACCCAGTACTGAAACCGCAACAAATCCGAATTCAAACCCCTCACCATTCAATTCAAACATAAGGTCATTTAAGACGGGTATGGCGTTGTTTTGGTCATTAGTAGTAACAGGCTTAGATTGCATTTTGATACGCTCTATCGCGTTAAACACAATATCCTGAACTGTTCCAGATGTTGATACTATTTGATCGTTCAGCTCCCTTGTGACAGCTTCTCTGGCTTTTTGGTTGTTAGCAACCATGATTTCATCAGGACTAGCACCATACTCACGAGCTAGTTTTAGATAAAGCTCTGTTTTAAATAAGTTGACCGCGTAAGTTGGTATTGCAGGGATATCCGCTAATAAGGTAATCGCCGTTAAGCTAAACTCGAAACCCTCTGCTTCTAATTCAAAAATAATGTCGTTAAGCTTAGGAATGCCGTTGGCTATCTCAGTTGCTGTAATTGGTCGCTCGTTACCCTGTGCATATATTCTATTAATTGCCGAATAAATAAAGTCTTGAGCTGTACCGGTCAATCCTACAGCTAAATTGTTGATTTTATTGATAACAGATTTTCTAGCCTTACTTGCATTCTCTACAATAATCGAGTCGGGTTCACTGCCTATCTCTCTTGCAACCCTTAAGGCCAACTCTAATTTAATAAATTCAATCGCGTAATCAGGAATAACAGGGACGTCGGTTAGTAATGTGACCGCAACAAAACTAAATTCGAAACCGTCGGCATCGAGCTCTAAGAGCAAATCATTGAATTTTGGTATTAAGTTGGTTATTTCAGACGCTTTAATCGGTCTACTATTATCTTGTGGGTAAGCTCTATTGATTGCTGCATGGATAAAATCTTGAGTGTTATTTGTTTGGCTGACAACTAAATCATTTAAATTATTTATTACTGATTTACGTGCTTTTGCTGCGTTTTCTATAATAATTTGATCAGGTTCGCCACCATCTTCACGCGCTAATCTCAATGCCAATTCTAATTTAATAAATTCACGTGCGTAGTCTGGTATTACTGGAACGTCAGTCAGAAGGGTCAAAGCTACGAAACTAAATTCAAAACCGTCGGCGTCTAGTTGGAACATTAAATCGTTCAACTTAGGTATAGCGTTAGTGATTTCAATTGCCGTTATAGGTCTTGGGTTTTCTTTGGGATTGCTTCTTAATATAGCGCTGTGGATAAAGTCTTGTGCTGTGTTAGTAAGTCCAACAGTTTTGGAGTTTAACGCATTAATAACATTATTTTGAGCGTTATCTATGTCAGCAACTAACGAGGGTGGAATAGGTTTTGTGCTATCTTCATATTCCGGCCATAACCTACCAACTAGCTGAGTTATAACAAAGTTGACTTCACCAGCAGCAACCGTAACAGTATCCCCTCCAGCTGCAATCGTAGTCCAGCCTAATTCATAGCCAGCGCTTTCTAGCTCTTCCATTAGGTTGTTTAGGATAAATATAGCGTCGCTTTCTTCGGTTGAAGTAATTGCAACACCTGACGCTTTAGCACCTATTTTAGACATTGCGGCCGAGATTACTTGATTAGCTGTTGCCATTCTGTAATTCTCTGTAGTATTTATCTAATTTTAACATACCTTTGTAGCCTCTGTACTTACGCATATCAGGATCTATGCCGAAATCTTTTTTTATAGAGTCTTCTAGCATATCGCGCTGCTCTTTTATCCATTTATCGTTATTAATATTCTTATTCATCTTTTCAACAAATGCAGCTTGATGTCCCCCAAGCTCGTTAACTGCTAACTTTCTGGCTTTTACGTCATCTATATCATCACCCAAATCAGCGGCGGATTTTTTATGATGGCACTCACATTCTTTAAGGAATGCTTTATTTTTATCTAAGAAGCCTGGTAATTCGGCTGGCGACTCTCTCCAGTCATCTGCTAAATACTTCTTTAATTCACGCCTTTTAATAATTTTAGATTCGTGCTCGGCGTGATAAACCCATAATCTATCAGGCATTTATTTGTCCTTTTTATCTTTTTTTATCTTAGCGGGACTGTCAACCCAACCGTCTTTTTCTATATCTTTAAGCAACCCTACTTTAACAATCTTGCCTTTAGGCATATCTTTGTGATACATCCAGCAAACGTCTGAATTATCTTCTAATTCTTGCATAACTTTTTTTCCATTGGGTAGAGTTTGTTCTATTTCGTAATTTTTAGGCATTTGTATTTCCAAAAAAAAGGAGGCCGAAGCCCCCAACGAGGGTTAGGATGTGTGTCGAACAATCATGTCTTGTGCTACTACTTTTACACCGTACATAATATCCCACCTGATTTGGTTAATATCGTTAGTGATATCAAAGTCAGTTACAACTTTAATCGTTACACCTTCAAATGTTTGCTGTGATGCACCGACACCGCCAAATGGCATAGCTAGCGGAACCATTGCAAGTGAGATAGCTTCTTTAACGAAGACCAAGTTCTGCTTATAACCAGTTGCCGCCGTACCTGTACGGATAGTCAGGGCTGCGTTATCTGCTGGCGCTGCTGTAACAGTCTGATAAGGGCCGCTAGTAATAATTGCAGGAGAGATAGTCAAAGCTGTCTCACCTGATCCGTTACTTGTTGCATCTGCTCTAACAACAAAGTCTTGAAGTATCCCAGTGTCTACACGAGTGCGTCGGTTAACAGAATTAACACCAACAATTGTGAATACATCACCTTCTTTTAAGATATCGGCAACTGAAACGGTCCAACCGTCAACGTTCAATGTCTGAGTGTTTGTCTCTGAGCTAGCCGCGTAGGTTACGTTTTGAGATGCACCGTTTACTAATGGAGTTCCACCCAAAGCACCTACGGTATGTGTCGGCAATGAGTTGGATTCCATGATATTGACTTTCGCATAACGTCCAACACTAGCCTCTTCGATCGCAGTTGTTGCAATCTTCTGAGGGTTAACCAACTGAAGACCAGAAGCCAACGAACGAGCTGCACGTGAATTGTAAATCCCCATCTTAGTCGTAGTTATTGGCGTACCAAGTTCAGTCAATCGAGTAGATGTTTCGCTGATATCATCGAAAGTGCTTGGTTCCGTACCAGGCGTTCCAGTAAAGTTGTAGGTCTCTTTGTAAGCAAGTGAACCAATGTCACTTTCAATCGCTTGCCCTAATTCCATAGCTGCTGGATTAGAGAAACTTTCACGCAAAGAGTCTAAACCTAACGTCAAATCGTTACGCGTAATCTTAAGTGCTACTTTTTTGCGACGGTTAATTATTAAAGGTAGTGAGCCTTGCTCGATCTCATCAAATGAAGAGACGACAGCGCCATCAGATGATTCAACATACACAGGTCTACGAACCCGCACTGTATCACCTATTTGTGCGCCAGATTTCCCGAACTCACCCTCCCAATTTCTGTTTACAGAGTCAAGGATAACAAAGTTATTCCTCATCTCCATGATTGTATCTTTTGTAATCATGTCGATTACTTTTAATTCAGTATTATCTAAAGCCATTTCTAATTACCATTTCTGCGGAATCTAGCATAATCATCCATACTCATATTTTCTATAGATGAGCTTGATGTGGAAGATCCATCACCAACTGATGGAGCCGGGTCAGGTGCGCTAGATACAGGTTTTTGTAAATTCGTCTCGATTCTACCTATTGCTAATGCAACGTCGGTAGGGTCAGACAGTTGATTCAAGCTGTGTAAGCCTGGAAGATTATTCATAAGCGCATGTTGAACGGCGGGGTTATTGGTTTTCAAAACAACTTTTGCAACCAAGGGTGAAAACTGCATACCCTGGCTAACCATGTTTTGCTCAGCTGATGCATAACTCTCAGTTTTAGCAGCATATTCTGCATGCTTCTGATTGTAGTTGCTTAGCTGTTCATTAGCCCGTTGTTCTTCTTGCTGCTTAATTAAATCATTACGAACATTTGCAGCCACTTCATCCCGAATACTTGCACGCTCTTGCTCTTTTTGATACTGCTCAAATGCATCTTCATTATATCCAAATGATTCCAGCGTTTTGTCTACTGGCGCCACTTGAGCTTGTTGAGCTCTAACTTCTTGCAATTCGTTTCTGAGTGCTTCTATTTCGCGAGCGTTTTCATTCTTTTGCGCCACTACTTGTTGTAACCTTTCAAGCGGCACTTTTTGAACTTCTTGCTCTTGTGTTGTGGATGAATCAACATTATTTACATCCTGCGCAGATGGCGAGCCCTGCAATTCACCTGTAGTATTATCTAATGACATTACTAAGCGTCTCCCGACGAGTTATGGTTAAAAAAATAAGCGTCATCACGACGAGTTGACAATATTATATCTCAGATTGTTGATTATTCAAAATCTGCTGCTCTTGCTCTATTTTTGTCTGGATATCCTCATCAATATCAGCGTTTAATAAATCAGCGTTACTCTCCAAAGCTTCTAGATTTGACTCAGTTACCGGCAAACCTTTTTCTATTTTGTCGCTAACAACCTTAGTTAAAGTCTCTTGAGTTTTGGCGCGCTGGTCAATAGTCTTGGCATTTACCGCTTCAGTATCTGCTATAGTTTTTTCAGTCTTAGTGAATGTGGCCACAACCTCAGCGTTTGCTTTGTCGGCGTCTGCTGCTGCTTTTCTTGCGCTTTCTTTCACAAATGCGTTGTTAGCTTCTTGAGCTTCCATTTGTAATTGTAATTGCTTTTGCTCAAACTCGACCTGCCTTTGTTGGGCTTCCTGCTCTTCAGGTGTAGGCTGCATTTCTTCCAACTCTTCATCAGTAGGCTCAACTGTACCTTGCTGTATCATTGCTTTACGTATACGTTTATGAACCTCATCAGCAACTGGCGAATCAATAGATTTAACCATAAGATCTCTGGAGGTTTCTATGATTGATGCGTCAAACTGTGCCATTGCTGCTAGTGCATTAGCTGTTGCAGTACGGGCAGTTTCAAAAGCTGGGCCAGTGCTTGATGCAACATCATAACGACCCTGACTTAGATCATTAACAATAACTTCTTCACCTGTTTGGTTATCCATGACCGTTTCATTAATCGCCACGAATTCTGTGGTTCCGTCAGCGTTAGTGATTCTAATTTGTCTTTGTTGGTCATAGACAACAGGTGCAGCTTGTATTAGTAATTCAGCTGTATACTGAACAGCTCTAGTCATTGCTGAGACGAATACCTGTGAACCCGCGTCTACTTGTTTCTTAGCTGCTAACAGTATTTCTTGCCCCACATTTGATGGAATATCTCGCGTGGGCCGTCCTGTTGTTATTTGTATGTCTGCTGCTGATTGCTGCTGAACTGCCGCTGACGCCTGATTAAATGAGGGTGAGCCAGTCCTTGCGGGTACAGGAGCTTCAGGATCTGGGTTATACAGCATATATGGATCATTATCTATAGCCATCCTTGAGTAATCGTCTTCATGCCCCTTAAGCTGTTTAGGTGTTACCCAATACGGATCTTGCGGAGCTTTAGCCATAGTCTCTACATTAGTAGATATATTCCAGTTATAGATTCGCTGCGCATCTTTCGCCATCCGAACCATACCACGAAAATAATGGTTATCTTCTTCGTAATGATTCTCGCCATACACCGCGACCAACGGGATAGTTTTAAAAGGGGTAGGATGTGGTCCGCTTAATATCTCGGATCCATTCATTATGTATTTGACGACTTTCTTCGTATTAACAACGCGGCGCTTTCTCTCGATAATTCCTTTCTGTGCCAACTCATCAAGCACTGGCTCAACTTTATCTAGCCATACATCACGCCCATCACTTAATCTTATTAATGTACGTTTTACTGGTTCTTTAACGTAGTAGTCAGCAACTTGGATCAAGTCGTTCTTGAACCAATGTTGATTAAACTCATTATTTCTCAGTGATCCATTATCAAAACTATTAATAGGTTTATCTGGCCAGTTTTCCTCGTAAGCTTCTTTAGTGAAGCCTCGAACTAAAAATGCCCAGTTAGCGTCTTGCTTGTTTGGTGCGCGTGCTCCATTATCCCACCACACACTAGTTAGCGGCGAGGTGATTGGAGTAATCACCAGCTCTTGATCAAATCCATTATCTTCAAATTGATTTGACACTTGCCACGCTGCAAAACCTGTGTTCACTAACAAGAAATGAGCAGTATCATATGCGTCTTTTGCATTGCTTCGGCTTTCAATTGTTCGCAACAAACCTTCGAACGTGTCCGCAACATCTTTTGTAGCACCAGAGTTAGCGCCGCGAACCTTGGTGCTAATCTGATTTTCTTTGTATGCTCCAGTAACCTGAGCCACTGCTGATGCAACGTGATTGATTTCATATGTTGGTAAATCCTGACGGTTTCGTCTAGACCACTCATCCCATTGCGCGCCTTCAACCTGAGCAAATCTTAAATCCAGTGCGGCTAATTCTCTTTGGTCTTCATCAGCTGTAAACGTCTCATGAAACCTACGTATTGCCTTAATATGAACGTCGCGCTTTTTATCATCGCTCATTTTATCTTCTTTAATCTCTGACACTATCTTCTACCCCACTGTTTTCGCGCCCTTGGTTTAGTTATAACTTCATCTTCTAGCGGTGGATTACCAAAACAATAAACCAATGCGTCAGCTAGATTAGGTGATTTCATTTTACGATCAACCATATCTTTTTTAGATTCAACTTGTAATTTGTCAGTATTATAGCGCTTTCTCTGCACTCTGCATAATTCGTCCTTTAATATAGGTAGGTAGTCAAGATCTGACGGTAAGAATATCATGTCATCAGGGTTTTGATACTGTCCTTTAACTACAGCTAAATAAGTTGCGTAGAACCTGTCACGCAAATACCACCAGTACTGAGCTCTTAGATTTCTAAACATATCCTTGTTCATCTTGTCATCTTTATATTTTGCTGTTGGATCAACAACAGAAGCCCCGCCGCTGAAGCCGTGAACCGTTATATCTCTACCCGCTATCCTTTTTTTAAGCCCAACTTTAACACCAGCACCTACGCCAACAGAATCATATACCAAAAAGTCTGACTTGTGATCATATGCATGTTCAAATGCCCGTGGGATTGCGTCGTCTATATCGCCGTCTAGCCACATATCGACCTTAGTAACGAGTGAGCCAAACCTATTGATAACCGCCTTTGCATCCGCGCCAGAATCAGCAACATCAAAGCCAGTAGATTTTAAACCTGTCGGACTATAGCCCAACTTCTTATGACCATCTATCGCAGCCTCCACCCACTCTGGTTGAATAATAGCATCACCATAATCTGCAACCGGGTTACCTTCCCAAACATGCAGATAACGACGGAAATTATTCTTTTTGTCCCGTAACATCTCCTTTTCTAGTTCAGTACCAGCAAACCACGGGTTGTCCGTATAATTTACTTTGCACACATAGACCATGTCGTCTTCATAGAACCCAAATTTATCTAAATGCTTTGCGTACGGAGCAATAAACCGTTGAAATGTGTCGTCTTGTTCGTGCTTAGGATTAAATGATACCCAGATTTCAGAGCCAGGTGAACGAATAGTAGGGATTAAAGTATCCCAGGAATCATTTGTAACGTCTTCAGCTTCTTCAACCCAGCAAATGCCAACATCTTCCGTTGATTTAATCGATGTCGTGTTATTCCAAAGCCCTTTAAATAAGAAGTCAGACTTATTAGCGCCAATAATCGCGTTACCTTGGACTGTGAATCGGCTAGCTAATTCCAGTCTATCAACAGTATCAGATAGTAATTTAAGTACAGAATCTTTAATAGACCCCTGTAACTGTCTAGCACACAGTACACGCTTTCTTTCTTGAGACGCTTTAATAATGGCAGCTTGAGCAAATGCCCACGATTTAGCACCACCACGACCACCATAAAATATTTTGTAACGTTTAGGTTTGAATAACGGTTTGAATTTCTCAGCTATTTGAACGCGCATTAGTCTTTATCCACCCCGTGAGAGATGTTAACTAAGCTATTGATTTGATTAACTATTCTGAAATGTCCTTGATTTGATTTTCGGCTATAAATTCAACCTCAATCATGGTGTGTTCTATCTTACCTTGATGCTCAATGACTTGCTTATCTAAACCTGTGATTTTAGCAATTCCATTGAGAGCCGTATTACTAGCGCTGAACTGCTTTTCTTCTAAAGACAACTCATACACCTCTCTATACTTTTCAATCAAGCTAGCGACCGTTATATCGTGCTTATTAGCTATAAGTTCCTTATGCTTGTCTAAGGCTAGTTTGATACCTGGTTTTTTCATGTTCTCATCAGCTATAGCACCAGCGCTAGTTTCACTATACCCAGCAGTAAGAGCAGCTTGAGTTCCATTACCGCCATTCTCAATATAAGCCTTTACAAACTTATTCTGCTTTGGAGTTAACTTCATAACAATCACTCAAATAACAAATATTTTACCTCAACTTTATTAATTGTCAATTAAGCTACCAGTCTCACTCATCATCACTACTATTCTGATCGGTGCTATTGGGAGAAGTGTTCATTCAGAGACACAGGTCCCCTGAATTCCAATCAGATTCATTGACTCTTATTGTCATTCTAAATACCCTCTTACAACCATATCAATATCAACTTCAATCACTTTTGTTTTGCCATCGACACCAAAATCTTTAAGCGGTGTTACGAAAAAATCGATTGCCGGGGATATAACAACTTTTTCCAAGTTAATAATTTGGCCCATGATAAAAATATTATCTGGCTGACCTGGTATATAAAACGCTTGACCAGCTTCAATTTCATCAAGACTTCTTTTATCTTCTCTTTCACACGTTATTTCTATTGTCATTTTACTAACACCTGATCACCCTCAGTATCTTCAATTGCCCTGTTTATCTGATCTCTAGCCTCTTTCAAATCTTTAATATACGATTTCGCGCCACGTTGACCAGGTACCAGCAACTTTTTGATTGCGTGATGAACTGGTGGTGTATTCGGGTATAGTTCGGCTATTGAATAGAAATCTATCCAACCGCGTTTTATATCGATTAGCCTTAGCTTCTTCTTGTATGCGTTCATAATTTACCCTCGTTGCCTTCTCGCTCTAGTCTTAACGCTTCTCTAAGCGATTGATCCTTATTTTTTAAGTGCAGGATTATCGGCCAACCTAACAACACCAAAAAAGGCCAAATAATATATGTAATAATAATCGCCCGTCTTATTTTGTATGACTCTGTTCGCAAATCCATCCATTGGTTTTTAAAAACTCCATCAACTATATTGGATAAAACATTATCAGCAAATATAACTAAACCCACCATTAAGTAAGCTACTGCCGCTATAGCGAAAAACGTCATTAGCTCTTGCGATATACTTATAGTCATTTTCCCACCACAAACTTTAATGGGTAAACCCGGCCAAAATTATCATCAATATCATAGAGCAGTTCACTATTTAGAAACTCCACCTTCTCTTCCTCGGTCTTTGATGTCATCAACATTTTTAAGATTTCTATATTTGAGCCAAGATAAAAAAGATAAGCAGACGGATGCTTTTCCGGGGCATCTAAAAATAAACCGTTATCACAATAAGCTATAACAGAATAATCAAAACTTTTTAAATCATTATCGAAAATGAACTCTCTAAACTCATCTAACGTTATTTCTTTCATTCTCTTACCCTCTCGTTAATATGTTAACTATAGCTATCAATTAACTATTGGTCAATGTTATTTCGTGTTTTGTTTAATCTTTTCATATACACAGACAACAGCGCTTGAGCCTCTGCTTTATTCTTTTCCAACTCTTCATAAATATCGTTAATAGCGTCGTCGAAACCGTCACCAACCTCTTCTACATGCTCGAGTAAAAGAGGCAATTCTTCCTTAATATCACTGCTATCACCACCAAACATAACGACGTGATTATATATCAAATCTATCAATCTATGAGATTTCGACATACATAAATCCAAAATACGCTTATCTTGATGTATTCCTGTCCGATAAATAATAGTGAACTTCTTTGACTTAAAGAACCGCATTACTGACTTGATCACAATATATGGTTTTGATTCATCCGATAAACAGTAAAAATCAAACTCTGAAAAATCAACTATATTCATTTTTTATCCTCACCTCTCTTTTATCTAAGTTAATGCCTAACCATTGTTTTTAAAGCGACTCAATTACATCTATGATATTTGTCAATTGATTAACAATAAGCTCTGTCTGTTTAGTCAGCAAAACAACCTGTCTTTTTAAGACTAGAACCTCACTCTCAATATCTTTAATATCTCGCTCATGTTCGCATTCTGAGCAGCTTTTATGAAATTGCCCGTGCTTACAATCTCTCATTTCTCACTCCTACCAAATGATGGGTTATGCAATATTAACCACAATTCATTTCCTCGTTATTTATAATTAAAATATAGTAGATGCTTTACATCTTGTCAACGCTATTTAATAACTCATCTGGTTTTTTTTGCTTGACGGTTGCTTGACTCGAATCGTTGTTTTTCGGCCTGGTATTCTTCTTCTAGTGCGTCATATTCTTTTTTGAATTCATCGTCTTTCAATTGTTCTTTTAAAAAACTATCAAAGTTTGTCATTGATTTATCAATCTCTTTCGTCATCTTTTTCCACCTCTTCACGAACGCACCCTAATACGCATTCGACCTCATCTAGAAAGCCCCAAACATTGTCTGTTGTTATATCATCGAAACTAGCTAAATCTATGATTTGGTCTAAGTATTTTTTTATCTCATCTTTGTCCATTGTTTACCCCATTTTCTTTAGACAATAGTATCATCTAGACGGTTTCTGGCCGCCAATCTGTTTGATATTTATTTGATTTACCTAGATTACAATCTTCACATAGAAGTTGTAAATTATCGAAATCTAGGCTTAATTCTGGATTCTTGGACCGTGGCTTAATATGATCAACATGGATCACCACGCCGTGTTTTTTTGGGCTTCTGCCGCACATCATGCACTTACATTTGTATTTTTCCAAAACCCTAACCCTTAACCGCCTCCACTCATCAGAATAATAAAATTCCTTCGATAACTTTGTTAAAGCCGATTTTCTAGCTTTATTTTTTTCATTATGTCCTTTTTTTCTCTTTAGCCTGGGTATATCCTCTTTTTTAGGCTGCCATAAACCATCTTTTTGCGTAGACATCGCATTTAAAACTTTTAATGCTTTTTTCTTTTCTCTATGTAGTTTTCTACTCTGACCCATAGAAGCAAGTTTTTTAAATTTATCCCAATCCTCTATTTTTACGTCAAGTCCTATCAACGCCTTTTTCCATTGTTTTTCTACTCCTGTTAACTCTTGCGCAAATTTTACTTGGCCGTTTTTATATCCTCCTTTTTCTGTTTTGGCAGTCTCTAATAATTCTTTAGTTATTAACATTATATATTCCAAATGGTTTGATCTGAGCTGTTAGAAAATACAGAAAGCCCCTACAAGATCGAGGGTAAAAAAATACCCTGTTCATGCAATGGCCTCTGTATTCTCGGTATTCCGCATGGAATCACTTCACCGAATCAATACACTAATCTCATTGTAAGTTGATTAGATTGGCTGTTATTCGTCTTACAAACGATCCTCCCGAGTATTTCGCTTAGCACTCTTGCGCCTGGGTTTACTTCATAGCGCTTTAAATTCAGCCCGGTGTGATATAGTTTTACTAGGCATTTCTCATACTGAATCGATTCGGTTTGGCTTAGTGCTTGGAGAACTAATTTAATATTTCTTGCTGCTAACCCCGTTGAATGCGGGTCGTTTGGAGAGCGGGAACTTTTGAATAAACGAAAAAAAAGACCTTTAGGGTAAGTATTAAGTATCGGCTAAATAAGGCTTGGTAGAATTATTTAACTTAACACTTACTCTAAAAATCTTTCTAATCTATCTCAACCGATATGTCGCTCTACCAAAACGACAATTGGATATTACCAAATCACAACAAGAAGTCAAATGGTTAATTATTAATTGACAATGCGTTCATATATATTAATATACTCCCTATCTTAAGCAGCGATATCGATAGGCACCGACAGATAAGCCTAGGTCGGTGATATTTTTGCTATAGTAGCGGTTAGATTGGTTGTCTGCATGCTGCGAGTCTGAATTAATATAAGGTGATTTATGAGTAAACTTAAAGAAGTAAAGAAAATCGGCGCCAAAATAGACGAGAACACAGTACAAGTATTGGAAGATTTGTTGGCGTCTGCTAAAACTGGCGAACTGCAAGCCATTATGTATGTTGATAAAAATAATAAAGGTGAATGTGGCCATGGATGGGCTGGCGTCCTTGATAAAAGAATGATTGGCGAATTGCAAAGCCTTAATTTTTGCTTTTTAGCTAAGATGCATTTAGTTAGAGATGGTGAGGACTGGGGTGATGAGTAATAAAGAGTTAAAGGTGCACAAAGAGTGCCGCGATGATTTTTATCACCTTGTTGGATGTTGTAATGGTCGTGAAATAGGTTATTGGGTTCATCCTAATTTGGTTGAGCAAATAAACTAAACTTATGTTATTGACAAATAGTTAACTGTTGGTTATATTGTATATAGTAACTCAGGGGAATTAAGATGCATATAATCGAGATTGAATACCAAAACGAAGTAGTTGAGGCTCATGTAGAATATAGTTTTTACGAAGGCTTTAGTGGGTTTGTGTCTGGAGCCCACGAAGATTGCTTTGAGGGCAGCGAAGATGAGTATGATATAGAATTGCTGGAATTAAAAGAAAACGGCGTTTGGGTTGATAAATCTGAATTAATACCAGAACTAGAAAGTGAAATCATAGGAGCTATCCATGAAATATAAATCAAATTACGGCGCGGTAGTTAGGGATGCAGAGGGTAGAAATAAACAGTACTTCGGTGATTATGAATACTGGGATGGCGTTGCATGGGTCCCGGTGACTATCTCGGACTATGAATTTGGATTAATCACCGGGTTAGAGCCAGTAAAAGAAGAAAAACCAGCGAATTTAGGTGAGCAGCTAGAGAAAGATAATATTTTAATCAAAACAAACGAGGGTTGGAAAATTGTTGAAAAGGATTAGTTTGTTGCTATTGATATCAGTGCAAAGTTACGCGGCATCTATAAGTTATACGCCGTTTGCGAAACATACAGGAAATATCCATACGACATGTGGGTATTCGTTTAACGAAAAACTAAACATGTTAACATTTGAGCATAACGATTACTCTGTGAGTGTTTATAAAAACTCATATTACCGTCAATCTTTGGTTATTGCTCGCAGGTTTAGCACAAATTCAAAGGTTAAGCTGAGCGCTCAAATAGGTGCTGTTAGCGGGTACCATATTGATATGCTGACAGATTGCATGGCTGTGTACAAAAAGCCCCAGATATTACCGTTTTTAGCTGTAGGGGTTATGATACCGATGAATGATAAAATGGGTGTTGAGATGAAGACAATAGGAATGGCGTCTGCAATTTCAGTTTACTATAATTTTTAGAACTAATAATTGACTAAATGTTAAGAGGTGATAAAGTGAAAGTAGAAAGAGTTATGAAAAGCACAACATTCTCAGAATTAAAAGCAGGTGATAAATTCGAGGAACAGCTTACGCGTGCGGATAATGCAGTCTTTGTAAAGATTGATGAAGTTCATGATGGGGTTGGAAAAGCTATGAATGCATATTGCATAAATAAGAATTATTTTTTTTGCTATTCGCCGTCAAGTTCTGTTGCAAAAATTGATGTTAAAATGGTGATTTTAGAATGAAACAATTAACACCAAATGAATTTAGAAAAATTATGGCAGGCGACAAGGATTTGTCAGGTTGCGATTTAAGTGGGTGGGATTTAAAAAACGAAAATTTAAGCAACATAAATCTAAAGGATGCAAATCTAAAGGGTGCAAATCTAATAAATACAAATCTAGAGGATGCCTATCTAAGGGATGCAAATCTAGAGGGTGCAAATCTAATAAATACAAATCTAAGGGATGCAAATCTAGAGGGTGCAAATCTAGTGAGTGCCTATCTAAGGGATGCAAATCTATTGAGTGCAAATCTAAAGGGTGCAAATCTATGGGATGCAAATCTAGTGAGTGCAAATCTATTGGATGCCTATCTATGGGATGCAAATCTAGAGGGTGCAGATCTAAGGGATGCAGCAGGTAATGGACGTGAAATAAAAACACACCAGTTTAATACCTGGACAGTAGTATATACAAAAGCCCGTATTCAGATCGGTTGTAAAAATCACAGCATTGAAGATTGGAGAAACTTCACTGACGATGAAGTAAACAAGATGGATGGGTCCGCATTGGAGTGGTGGAAAAAACACAAAGAGATTATTTTTAAATTAATCGAAATATCACCAGCGGTGGGTTACTAATGAAAACATTTAAAATTTTGTTTAATGACGGGTCAGTGCATTATATTGCAACAACATGCTTATTAAGAGCTGTTGAAGTATCAATGAATATTTACGCTGACAATTTATCAAAAGGTAAATTTACAGATCAACTGAAACAAGAAGCTTTCAAGAAAGTCAACAACTTAGAAGTTGTTGGTGTTAACTTGGTAGATGGCGAGATACACGTAGACGGAGAAAGAGAATGATTACAGAAAGTAAAATTATAGAAATGCTTGAGTTGCAAAATTTGATGAACGAGAAGGTTGATAAGGATTGGAGGAAAAAAGACAACGACTGGTTGTTTGCGGCATCTGTTGAAGCGGTTGAAATGATCGATCACATAGGATGGAAATGGTGGAAGAAACAACATAGAGATATTAAGCAGGCGAAAATGGAGCTTATTGATATTTGGCATTTCGCGCTAAGTTATTTTATGACAGTTAAGTTAACCCCAACATCTGAAGAAAAAGATATCGGTGATATTGCAAAGGAAATTTGTACAGATATAAGATATTTTATCGATGGGAAAAGGTTTGAAAAATCTATTGAGAACAATAAAGAGCTAAATTTTGTTGGTTGTGTAAAGGGGTTTATGCATCATGCGGGTAGTCAAATAGGGTTCCCTATGTATTATTATCTGTACTTGTTGCGACTCTGCGATATGTCGTACAGCGAGTTGTACTTAATGTACATTGGTAAAAATATGTTAAACCTATTTCGTCAGGATAAAGGGTACAACGAAGGCTTTTACCAAAAAATATGGTCCGGAAAAGAAGATAACGAGCATTTATCAGAAATATTATCCAACATTGATACGTCGGATAAAGATATTCAAGTTAACATCACCTATGAGCTGGAAGAAAGGTATATCTGCCACCTTGCGTCGGAAATGGCGGGGCATAACTTATGAGTCAAGTAAAAAAACCAGAGCAACTACCGCCAATTTGTCAACAAACTTGCACTACAGAAAAAGGGTGTACGTGCCAAAATAAATTGTTTAAATAATTGACAATTAATCAATGTCCGCTATATTTAAAATAACAAAGAGGATATTGATATGAAGCTCAGAACAACGACTTTTGAAGCGGAACACAAGGATGGGAATGTTTTGCTAACACTGCCCGTAAATACGGTTTTTGCGCAAAATATAGATAGAGTGACGTTTAAAATGATACAACATGCGGCGCTTAATCTATTTACTGAGGATCAAAAAAGGGATTTACTGGAATCGATAAGAGGTGAGTTAGAATGAAGGTTGAAACACAAAAAGAACAAGTTGTAGGTTCTCTTCCTATCAAAGGTGGTGTGTACGAAATAACAGCTAAATATTACTTTGACAAAGCGGCCGAGTTTCCAGATATTGACATTAAAATGCAATTTATGAATATGTGGTCGTGGTTAAATGCCAATAAATCTCGCTTAAAGACAAAACGAGGTATGAATAAGTTTATAACAGGCTGGTTAATCAGGAGTAGAGAAAAAAATGCACCAACTGGTAGAAAGAAAATCATCAACTGTGCGTCCGGTCCTTATGAAATTGTGGGACAAGATGAGGGAGAGATATGGAGCTAGTTGGACTTTTGGGGATTACCCAACATCAGCATGGATCGGGGATTTAGAGGGCATTAAAGATCAGGACTTAATTAAAGGATTTATTGCGCTCAAGGACATGGCAGAATATGCAGATTGGCCGCCAAAGTCATCAGCGTTCTATCTGATTTGCAAACCAAGGATTATAAAGAAAATAAGGAGACATAAGTTTAAAAGGTACGAAAGATCGAAAGAATCAAATAAACTAATGAATGATTTAAAGGTGAAATTATGAATATTTTTGATGTAGTTGCTAAATCTCTTAAGGACAGATTGGAAGAATTATCATTAAACGGCATTGATTGCAAAAAAATCAATTGCAACAAGATTAGTCAGCATTCGTATGAGCGTGCTAGAAAATTTTCTGGTCTTTACGAATTCATTGAGAATTTTGCTTTAGAAAACCACAGAAAGCCGACAAACATGGAGTTGCCGAAAAATATGCAAAGCACGCTAAGAAGAAGTGTAACGGGATTAAACTATGAGGATTTTTTAACCGAAACTGGGCTAATTAAGCTGCCTGGGTCAATTGACAATCTATCAATATTGAACAATACAGATGTTAAAGCGATTAGAGAAGAGGTCCGTCTTTTCAGAAAAAAAGGCGCAAAAGGAATAACAGCATATTTGGAAAAGTTGGCAGAAAAACATCATGTTTCGGATAGCACGATAAAACGAATTATCTACAGTTCTGGCCGTAGGAAAAGAGCAAGATGAAGCTTTTTTCACTAGAAGCAGAGCAAGCGGTGCTAAGTGCCGCTATGCTTAATAGCGACCTTGTGGATAAATTACTATTGCTGTCTGAAGATGATTTTTATTATGAGCAGCATAAGGAAATATTCCGAGGCATTAAATCAATCTCAGGTGAGATTAATATTTTCACTGTTAGCGAATGTATAGATTTAGTAAAAATTGGCGGCATGGAGTATTTGAGTGATATAGCTGATTGTCAGGCGCTTGAGTCTTCGTTTGATAGCTATGTAGCAGTTATTGAAGATCGTGCAGCAAAACGGAAAATGGCTGCAATTGGGAAAGATGTTTTAGATAGTATCGAAAAAGGTAATTTAGATGAGATAATACAAAAAGCAACAGCATCAATAGAGAAAATTAACGATAAAAAAGAGCCGAACACACATAACATTAATTCACTTTTGAAGCAGTCTGTTGACAGAATTGATGAGTTATTTCACTCTGATTCATTGATAACTGGTTTAGATACTGGTTTTGATAGATTAAATGACGCTACTAGCGGCTTTCAGGCTGGGGACCTGGTTGTTATTGCGGCAAGACCATCAATGGGGAAAACTGCGGCAGCAATGAATATCTGCGAAAAGTCGTTTATGTCGCAAAATAAACCCACTATTGTATTCAGTTTAGAGATGCCAGCGGAACAACTAACAAGAAGGATGTTGGCAAGTTTAGGTAGAATTGATGCCTCTAGGGTCAGGGATGGAAAATTAGAAGAGGAAGACTGGCCAAAGCTTTCTAGTGCTGTACATAAAATGCAAGATAAGAAAATATTTATAGATGATACGAGTTCGATTTCCCCGAATTATTTGAAATCTGTTGTGAAAAATATTGCAAGGGAACACGGTGAACCCGCTTTGATTATGGTTGACTACCTGCAATTGATGTCAATAAAAGGATTTAAAGAAGGTCGAGTTGCGGAGATATCAGAAATATCACGGTCACTCAAAGCTATCGCTAAAGAGTTTAAGTGCCCGGTCGTCGCGCTTTCTCAGTTAAACAGAGGTGTTGAGCAGCGCCCAAATAAACGCCCAGTAAATTCCGACTTAAGGGAGTCTGGCGCCATAGAGCAGGATGCCGACTTAATCTTATTCCTCTATCGAGATGAATACTACAATCCAGAAACTGAAAAAAAAGGGGTCGCTGAGGTGATTATAGGTAAAAATAGGAACGGTGAGGTCGGACAATTTGATCTTGCTTTTATTGGTCGATTTGTGAGATTTGAGAATTTAGCGCATGAAACTGAATATGATTAGAATGAAAGATGGAGTGATGGATGGCGTTATGATGCCTGCTGATGATGTAACGGTAAATAGAATTAAAAAACTTCCATATGGAGAGATCTGCCCTATGGAAGTTAAGGAGCCTCAAAACCTAGCCTTTCATCGAAAGTTGTTTAAATTAATCGGCTTTGCATTTGACCATATGAAATTAGATGATACACCTCATCAGCGTAAAAGATTTAGGAAAGACTTAACAATATTAGCTGGTTATCATTATAAAGTTTACAACTATAAAGGTGAGTTAAGGTTAGAGGCGCAATCCTTGAGTTTCGGAAAAATGAGCGCCGATGAAAGAAGGGAGTTTTACGACGCTATTCTAAAAGTTATTTGGGAAAAAATATTTAATACGGATGATTTGAATGTACTGACTGAATTAAATAGGTTTTAAAATGAAAACAAACAAACAACAACGATTTCACACTAAATTAATGTCGCTTAATTGCGCGGTAACTGCTGAAAAGTTTATTTGCGGATACAGAAATCAATTACATCATTGCGCGGGCCGAGCATTCAAGCTAAATGGGGAATGTGTCGGGGAGTGGTATGTATACCCTCTAGCGGGGGTTATCCATGATCCAAGACTGGAAAAAGAAGGTGAGTTTTTAAATATAGGGCATAGGCACGGCTCTGGCGGCTCTAAATCTGATTTTAAAAGGATAAATGGAAGGGATATAGATATTTTCGTGAACAGTATGGAAGAGTATGAGAGCTATTACGGGAAGGATGATGATGTTGATTGGGATGCTATAGAATTAATTCAAAAAAGATTACTTTAACTCTTGACCAATAGTTAATAAGTGCTATATTTAAATTGTAACCAACGAGGTAGTTAAAATGAACAAGTCAACAGCTGTAATGATTAAGGAAACAACAAGGGGTTCGTTTGAGCATTTACAGGATTACGCTCAGTTTTTAGCCATCTCTACTCAGATTTTAGAAGATGGTAGAACCTTGTATATGTTTGATGACAAATCATCAATCATGGTTGATGATCAAAAAAGATGTCAGATTCACTAAAAAAGAGGGTAAAAAATGAACATTTTAAAAGATGTTATAAAGAGCTTAATCGATACAGAGCAGTGGGACGCGGCAAACGCGATAATTGAACTACAAAAAACGGACAAAGGATGTGATAACACTGATAGTGTTGAATGGGTACCATCAAAATCTGACTATGTAATTGTGCGATGTGAAAACGCTGGCGTTCATGTTGGCTACTATTCTAATCATAATGGCAGAGAGGTTGGTTTGACTAGATCTAGGCGTTTATGGTATTGGGAATGTAAATCTGGCCACTCTTTGTCAGGGCTGGCTGACAAAGGGTTAAATAAAAACTCTAAAATCGCCGCTGAAATAGACGTTAGCCTTCTCGACGCTTGTGAGATTATAAAGGTGAAATCTGAGAATGTAGATTCATTTATTAAACAACCAGTACATAATAAAAGTGATGATGATGACTAATTCAATAACCATATTCAAATGTCCTGATAAATATCAAGGCGAAACTCGTGGCTATGGCTATGGCTCTGGCTCTGACTCTGGCTCTGGCTCTGGCTCTGGCAATGGCGATGGCTATGGCGATGGCTCTGGCTATGGCGATGGCTCTGGCTATGGCGAGGGGTTTGACGATGGCGATGGCGATGGCTCTGGCTATGGCTCTGACTCTGGCTCTGGCTATGGCTAATCACCACTGAAGCGCATTCTAATAAGTGTGCTTTGGGGTGCAATTTCGCACTGCTAAAAAGGTGAGAGATTTATCGGGTAAATTTAATGTGAATATTTGAAAACACGGACCACTTGCCTTGACTCTCGTGGTCCATCAAGAGGGCGTTATTATGCTAGATAAAATTATAGAACAAGCAATTGTACTGGACTTATCAATCATGTCGTTATTGTTATTAACTATAATGTTTTGCGTAAAAGGGGTTTTATTATAAGAAAATTTATAAACAGAAAAGATTCAAATCATAATGAAGTTGCTAAGGAGTTCAAAAGGCTCGGGTGGTACATCTCGGATGTGTCAAATATCCCGGCGCTTTGTGATCTAAGGATAGATCGCATTATCGATAATAAACATGTATCTATTGTGGTCGAAATAAAAGACGGTGAAAAACCTCAATCTCAAAGAAAGTTGACTAAAGATGAGGTTTCTTATCTTTCTACCTTCCCTGGAAATATCGCAATTGTTGAAAGTTTGTACGATTGCGCGGTATTAGATAAACTAGCTGAAAGGTCGAGTGTTATTATCAGATATAAATTCGATATAGTGTTAGATAGGGGTGTTAAAAAATGATCTTAGATATATTCAGTAAGTTGTTTGGTATGGGCGAAAAGTTCATTGAGACAAAGCAAAAGATTAAGCTCGAAGGAATGCAGGCAGAGAATAATCTAAAGATAAAAACCATAGATGGTGCGGCTAGCTGGGAAGAAATGGCTGCAGCAAAATCAAGTAGGTTCTTAAGATGGATACTAGCTCTACACTTGCTCGCATTGATCGATACTTCAATTTACATGTCTTTAACAAATCACGAAAACCCGTCAGTACTATTCGAAACAATAGAAGGTATGCCTGTCTGGTGTCAAGGTTTGCTTGCTACAGTTTATGGGTTTGCGTTTGGTGCTGCTCCGCTCAAAGCGGTTGGGGCGAAAGCGTTCGGATCACTCTTAAAGAGGAAAAAATAATGTTTAAGCCAGGCAGTGCATCAAAAAGAAATCTAGATGGGGTTCACCCTGATTTAGTGGAAGTAGTTATGCTGGCGTACAGGTTGAGTAAAGTAGATTTTTCTGTAGTAGATGGGCTGAGAGATATAATCACACAGAAACGCTATGTTAGAACAGGTGTAAGCCAAACCATGGACTCTAAACACTTAGAGCAAAAGGACGGGTTTTCGCATGCTGTAGACTTGTATCCGTGGGTAAATGGTAAAACAAACCACGATGAAAAGTACTATCTTATGGTGTGTAAGGCAGTTCATGAGGCGGCTAACAGGTTAAAGGTAAGAGTAACTCTGGGTTGTTTTTGGACTTCGTTTCAGCAAAACTCTAATGGCGTTATTGAGTATGGTGATAAATGTCATGTTGAATTGTGGAGTGATTAATGCCGGAAAATAAAAAGTGAGAGCTCAACAATTGCTAGCTAGGGCTGCCAGACGAGGGTTAATTAAAAAGAGGTCTTGTGAAGCTTGCTGTTCTAAAGACTCTCAAGGTCACCACCCAGATTACAATTCGCCATTGCAGGTAATATGGTTGTGTGCCAGTCATCATAAAGACTGGCATACCAAGCATGGTCCCGGTTTGAACGGGTAGACATAATTAATAAAAATAAGTTATTATCAAATGGCTTACCCGACAAACTAAGGGGGTGATAGGCTAAGGATAGCAATCTTTTGATTTTAGTGCCTCTATTTGTACCTTTGCATACTCTAAAACGATTTGCTCCATATTTGATGTTGCGTCTGCCTTCCCCTCCCTTTTCTTTATTTCATAATCTATTTCATCGGTAGATAAAGATTCGTCTATCTCTATCGCAAATCTTTCAAACAATCTGTTTTTAATTCTGTTTATGCTCATTTTTTAGCCCTCGTTGTTTATATTTTAAATATAGACTGTATTGATATTCTGTCAATCAAAAGTTATAATAAAATAAATTAAGGGTGAATTATGTTAAGTGTAAAGATTTTAGATTTTCTTGTTAACGAACGTCAGTTGACTTATGATATGGTGTCAGCATACTGTGGGCGTACGCGCCAGCACTGGCATTATGTGCATAAAGGGACGTATTCTTGCAGCGGTGATGAGTTAATGCGGTTAAAACAGTACGTTATAGAGAATAACGTATTCAACGGTAAAGCTTTAAAAAACAATCTTCGGGAGTGCTCAAATGTTTCATAACATTCACAAAAAAATTTCATTAACAAAGAAAAAGCAAGAAGTTGGAGGACGAGGAAAGCAGCGACCAAAGCCGCCAGAAAAACCACAAGGAGTAGGAGGGAGGGGTAAGCAAAGACCTAAGCCGCCGACAGAGGGTTAAAAAATGTTAGAAGGGGTTTTTGTGGTTCTGTGTGTTCTGTGTGTTCTTCAGCCCACAGCTCAACGCATATTCGCAGGCGCTTACTTTGTTCTAATAACCCTTACTCACGATATATTTTTATCTTCATTAGATGGCTTCTCATACTACGGCAGTGCAGCAACTGGTGGTTTGCTCGCTGCTGTTTTGATGACTGGTATTAACCCTATTCCAAAGATAGTGCTAAAACTCCAAGTTGTCTGTATTCTTTCTGCGATATTAAATTTTATGGGCTGGGTGTTATGGTATCTATACTTGCCGCCCGACGCTTATAATATAGCTTTCATTTGTCTATACCTGTATACTGTGATTATACTTTTATCTCGGGATAAAGAGGATGTGGCAGGAATTACAGTTGGCGGCTTGCATTCTTGCTTTCGTTTCAGTCATCATCCATTTGTTTTTTATTTTTTTAAACACAAAGATAAAGCATGAGCATCAAAACAGAATTAACTCAGGCGCTAACAGATACAAAAACAGCGATAGCGGTCGCGACAACGACAACAAGCACAGGGGTGGGGACGATACTAGATTTAATCCCAGACAACATAGGTAAGCTAGCAACCTTGGTAGGTATTATTTTGTCGTCTGTTTTGATTTTTACCCATCTGAGAAAGGGTACTATTGAATACAGAAAAACAAAGTTAGAGATGAAAATTCTAGAAGAAGAAGCAAAGCGATTTAAAGAGGATAAAAAATGAAGCGCACCATCATACGAAGCAGTATGGCATCCGACTTAATATCACCGTTACTAGACAACGAATTCGAACACGGGTATATATCAATTAAATTTTACACTGATGGCACTTATAGTGAATTGGTTGCGCCGGAATCTGGAGTTGCTATTTTTACTGGCTCAGAGGATGGGGAAATATACGGAAGTATATCAAATGGCGCTTTAGATGCTGAAATTGTTGGAGTTGGATTAAACTACTCAAGGCCTACGTACTCGGGCGACGTAAGATATATAAAGGTTGAGTTCGAATCTATTGTTGGCGCAAGTCACGCGCAAGTTATGATTAGTCAATACTAGGGGGTTATATGGCTGGAATATTAGGTATTGGTACAAATTACGAAAGAGATTTTAATACTGATATTTCTCTAGAAAGAATCCCAGGTTGGGATGTTAGAACCGTAGCTGGCAGTAACGGGGATATAGATACTGGTGACGATGTGACCATTTGGCCGTTCGTCGGCAATAAATGGGTGAGACCCGACGTAGGCAGCATTTTTTATATTTCTAGCACAAGTGCTTCCGATACATTGAACACTTTTTTTGTTACCGCGCTTGACCCAGATTACGTTCAAGATACATATATAGTGACCCCTAACGGACAAACACCTGTAGATATCACAGGCACAGGTAAGCAACTATTTAGGATAATTGACTGTATTAATATATCAACTGTCATACAGGGTGCTCCACATCCTAGTTTAGGTGATATTTATATAGCTAGTGAAAATAATCACACCAGCGGAATACCTAACGACGCAGCAAAGGTTCAAGGTCAAATTGAATTAAGAGGCGGCATTAGTGCAGATAAGTGGCGATGTGGTTACACAACGGTCCCGAAAGGTAAAACAGCTATAGCGCGAAGGGTTTTTACCTGGCTTGGAAAAAACAAGGAAGCAAGTATAAATTGGAATACATCACTAAATACAGCATCTGCACTAGGTGTAGAGCTTGAGTTAAGTAGGATCCAGCAGTTCCAAAATTTTAGCGAGGTTTCACTAATTGATGTTGTATTTCCTCAGTTCTCAGATATTCACTTTACTATCTCAGCTGAAAACAATAACTCGTCAGCTGAGAGTTTAATTCAATTTTTAATCGTTGATAACAATGTTATAGCTTGACAATTCGTTAATCCTCATTTAATCTTAAGTTATCTAATCAAGGGTAGCTTAAGATGTCTAAAAGCAATCAATACAATTTCTTACTGAAAAAACTTATATATATGCAAGAGCTGCATTATAAGATTGACATATTGTTTTCTCATAACTTAGCAACCCTCGACGACCTTTATTGGTCAATAAAAAACGAATTTAACGCGGAATACGCTTTAATAGAATTCAAAAAGGTGAATAAGATATGACAAAAGTTAAAGACAATAGACCAGGAAATAAGATTGAACTTAAGAACTTGGATGTAAAGTCTACATTCACTCTACCGGGATGTAGCGTAGTTCACGCTGTTCTTACTCATGACGTTGCATACAATGCCAATACTCAATGCGTGTGTTTGACAGATATTAGATTGGTGCATATTGAAAACACAACAATGGTTTGCCCGGTTGAAATTGAAATTATCATAGAGAATAAACATGACTAAAACACACTTTAAAAAAGTTTTTAACTCTCCATACCTAAGCTCTTCGGATTTAGAGGGAATGATTAATCTAACAATAAAACATGTTAGACAGGAGCCCGACAAAACGAAGAGAACTAAAGAATTATTTAATACGGCTTATTTTGTTGAATCTGCATTACCGGACGGTCTACCACTGAAGCCAATGATATTAAATGTCACTAACTCAAAAATGGTGGTTAGTTTTACCAATTCTAAATATATTGAGGATTGGGCAAATATCCCGGTATCAATATATGTTTTGGAAAATGTGCGTATTGGACGTGATGTAACTGAGGGGCTAAGAATAAGCCCTAATCAACCCTCAAAAGTACTACCTCTCTTAACAAGGGACGACCCTAAATTCCAGAAAGCTATAGAGTCATATAGAGCTAACGGAAACTTGAATAAAGTACTGGAAAGAATGACGGTTAGCGAAGAAGACCAATACTTTATAGCGGAACAAGCGGAACAAGCGGAACAAGCGGATAAAAAAGATGGTTAAATTCCACGATATAAAACAAAATACTGATTACTGGCATCAGTTAAGATGCGGAAAGGTTACGGCATCGCAAATAGGAAAAATAATGGTCAACTATCCTAAAGCTTTCAGTGATCCTGCAAAAAGATACGCAACACAGATCGCTTTAGAGCAGATAACCTGCAAGCCATGTAGTGATAATTATTCTAACTCTGAAATGGATAGAGGGCACGAAGAGGAACCAATTGCTAGAAAGCTTTATGAAGATGAAAACTTTATTAATGTTAGTAATGGTGGTTTTTTTGAGGACGGTGATTGTGGCGTAAGTCCTGATGGGCTAGTTGATACCAATGGGTTAATAGAGATAAAGGCTCAAAAATTTAACATCCATTACGACACAGTTAGAAAAGCAACGCCTAACTCTACTTATAATTGGCAGTATAGATTTTTATTAAAAGTCACAGGTAGAGAATGGCTTGATTTTGTTAGTTATTGCTCAACATTTCCAAAAGGTAAGCAGCTTTTTACTTATCGAATGTACGCAAAGGATATGAAGGAGAACTTCAAGAAGATCGATGACCGATTGGCTCAGTTTTTTAAATTGGTCGAAAAAACAAAACAAACAATTTTAGAATCAAAATATGATTACAGAGGGTAAAAAGATGAGTGATATCAACTACAACACTGGGAACAACAACACTGGGAACAACAACACTGGGAACA
>CEPX01107571.1_pt1 | contig 34323 bp, 38 predicted proteins | sample 361361 | NCBI WGS metagenome assembly CEPX01 (sample SAMEA2619974, study PRJEB7988) | marine metagenome | biome: marine biome (ENVO:00000447); feature: mesopelagic zone (ENVO:00000213) & marine oxygen minimum zone (ENVO:01000065); material: "saline water (ENVO:00002010), including plankton...
TAAATACTGCTACTATTAAATTAATTAAGTAACTTTTTTATACTTTATATTATTCCTAAGTAGATGAAAACAAAAAACGTTATTTGGTTTTTTTTATTAATTATCCTATTAGTACTCCTATTCGTTATTTTCTTTGCTAAAGGTACTTTCGTTGGACATGCTATCATTCCTACTTAACTATTAATTCTTTCGGGACTTCTAGTCTTCCATCTGAATAAATTGTTTCTTGAGCCTGAGAGATACATCTTTTACACACATTCATCATAAAATCATATTTCTGCATAATCTCCTCACTACGTATAGAAGCACCATATCTAGCATCTTCTCTTTGATCTACATCTGTTTTTTCTTCTTTATCGGAATAAACAGTAATTCTATCTATAAACTCGTCATCATAATCAATCAAACCTTTCTCTTTAACATAACGCAAAAATAAAGCAGTACACTTTTGGCTTCTGCTTTCGACGCCAAATTTTGTAAGAATTGCCATAGCACAATAATACATCGTGTAAAACCACTCTTCTGGTATTTTGTAATCTAACCTCTGTTCTTTAAACAGTTCACATGTTCTCAAGTTTGTTTTAGCTTTTGCAATATACTGCTCAGCTTCTTTATCGTCAGCTTTTACAAGTAATAATCCTTTGTGTTTTTTACCTTTCTCCTCAGCTTTTTTAGCATTCACAAAACAATTTTTTGTTTTATCCATATTCAATAATCTTTCATAAATTCAATAAGATTTTCTTGTCCAAACAAAATAACTCCTTTCTTGATTGCATCAATAAAGGCTCTGTTATTATTTTGAATTTCTTCTTTAAATTCAGAGGCAGTAAAATTAATCATATGGATTTTCTTATTCTCAGTCTTTTGGATTTCGTCTAAAACTTTCTGAATTTTCACAAATTTCTTCTTCTTGGCTATTCCTATGACATCGATATCATGAGCTTGCTGAGGCGTAATAAGAATACTGCCATATAAAATAAGAAATTCTACTTCTTTTTCTAAATCTGCAAAATTTACTCTCCATATTTTTTGTTTGATTGATTCTTCTGTTAGGTAAAGAGCAAGAGCTTTCTCTACGACTACGTTGTCCCAATTTATCTTGATGATTGATGTGCTGGTCTTCCCAGAACCGACTGATTCTATTAAGATATATTTTTCTCTTTCTAATTTTTTAAGAATTTTCCATATTCCAACCCTACTTAACTTTAACTCTTCGGCAAGAGAGGTTATAGTGTTTTTACTAGCAAAACCTTTCAACAATACTAACATTAATCTCTTTGTTGTTTCCATTTAGTTAATAATTGTTAACTTTTAGTTAATATATAAATTTTTCTATAAATCACTTAACTATTAATTCATCTACTATTAATTCTTTTTTTCCTTTATATTCTTCAATACTACCACTAGCAGAGATATAATCTCCTTCCTGTACGTAAATATCTTCATCACTGAAAACAACCAAATCTAACCTCTCCTGCTTGCATCCATCAATTTCTAAGAATTTTACATTATCCTTATCAGCTAATCTAATAATTTCCCCTTCAACAGTTACATCTTCAAAACTACCTTCTAAATGCGTAACCAAAGGTGTATTAATACCTTCAGATACAAAAAATAAACTGATTAAACCAATAATGGTTACAATCAAAGCAATTTTTTGTAGGTTCATAGGAAAATTTTATATATATTAAATAATTAAAAGCGCCTACGACGGGAAAATCGAAGCTTTACTTCTGGCGGAACTTATTCGAACCCGTAAATCCGGTGAAGGATAGAGTTATCTTACCCTGCACATCCCGTGTGGGGATTTAAGACTCTCGCCCTAACCAAGTTAGGCGACGTAGGCTTACTTCTAAAAAAATCTAATAATGTAAATATCTTGTTATCAAGAATGGGATAATTTTCTATCCATTTGGGATATATTTTATTAGTAAAGAATATAAATAAGTGCCATATATCTATACTATGGAAAAGAGAATTATTTACATAAATGGCAAAGAGGCTGAAGTAAATGTTCCCGAAAGTTGCTTTGAATCAGATTAGTTCTTTGGGCACACTTTTTTATATAATTTCAACTTTTGTACATGATATCTTGTTACATTAATTGGGATAACCTTATAAAGTTGCTAAGATCCTAATAAATCATGTCCCAAGAAAGAATAATGGAATTAAGAGAATTATTATTTCAATTAGAGAGAAAAATTAAACCATTAGAATGGGATTCAAGCCGAAATCAAATCAATGAATTCAAAAAGGCACAGCTGAAGATTTTGAAAGAGCAATTTACTTCTTTAAGTGAAGAGTTAGGTAACCTGAGTAGTAATGAATAGAAATATTTTTATAGTTATAATTATAATTATTGTTATATGGCAACTACAATTCAAATATCTGATGGTACTAAACAGATATTACAAAAATTGAAGGAACAACAGCATGCTGCAAATTATGACCAGGTAATTGGAGATTTATTACGAAAAAGTGCCAAAATTCCAAAAAGTATGTTTGGAACTGCAAAAGGAATGAAGTGGGAAAAAAAGGATAGGCTTGGTTTTAATGAGCTATGATTATTTTATTGATAGTTGTGCTTGGGTAGAATACTTCAGCGGTTCTTCTAGAGGTCAAGAATTAAAAGCTTTGATTGAGGGGTCAATCTTGGCTACATCTATTCTAGCCGTGGCTGAATTGGCAGATAAATTTACCAGAGAAAACAAGGATTTCACGCAACATTTAACTTTTATACAAAGCAGAGCAGCAATTGTTTCTATAACTATCTCTGTGGCCTTAACTGCTTCAAAAATAAAATTAAATCAGAGAAAAATACATCCAAAGTTTGGACTTTCAGATGCTTTGCAATATGCTTCTGCTCGAGAAGTAAAATCTACATTTGTTACCACAGATAATGACTTAGCGGAAATGGATGCTGTTATGGTCATAAGAAAACCTAAAGCTTTATAAAATACCTTCTAAAATTAACCAATAGCTGAGTCCCACAGGTGTATCTGAAGATACTTAAGGCTCGGGAGGATAAACATGGAACTTAAATTAGTATTAGGAACAAAAGATGGAAAAAGCTTCCAAAAGGAAGTAAAAACAGATGCTTTACATGGTAAAAAGCTTGGTGAGACAGTGTCTGGCAACGATTTTGGCTTTGAAGGCTATGAATTCTTAATTACAGGCGGATCAGATAAATGTGGATTCCCTATGCGAAAAGGTATTCAAGAGCACAGAAAACTAGTGTTAATTGGAGCAGGAGTAGGATTCTCTGGTAAAAAGCGTGCTTTTGGTAAGAAAAAAGTAAGGAAAAACCAGAAAGGATTGTTGCGCAGGAGAACTGTGTGTGGAGAAAGGATCACCAAGATTATTAGGCAAGTAAATCTAAAAGTAACAAAAGAAGGTAAGGCTCCATTAGCCGAAGCGGCTCCAGAAGAGAAGCAAGAAGAATAGAAACATTTTTAACTTCTAATTATTTACTTTATCTAGTGATAGCATGGGTTTTACAGAAAGTATGAATGAATTTAGTCAAACAATAGCTAATTTTTTTACAATCCCCATAAGAAGATTATCACATTTTAACGCTTTAAAAAAGGAGGAAAAGATAGGATACGGGGTTTTGCTGGGGGGCTTGGTGTTTTTACTAATCTCGTTAGTCTTATTTATAATTTAAAATGGATCCCGAACAAGAACCACAACCCAGAGAAATAACTATACCTATAAATCCCGGAGCTATGCTGAAATGGTTTAGCTTTATTGTCTTACTTTTGGCCGTATTTTTTATTGGAAGATTCAGCGCAGGATTTGGAGATGGAGCTACAGCTGCTGTAGTTGCCGTTGAAGAAGTTGCAGAAGAAGTGGCGGCTGCAGAACCTGAGCCAGAACCTGAACCTGAAGTAATCGCGGAAGCGGAGCCTGAGCCTGAGCCAGACCCAGAACCTGAACCCGAGCCGGAACCAGAACCTGAGTCAGAAAATATTTTGACTGCTTATACTGCTAAAGTAACAATTGGTCTTGAGGATTTGGACGCTGAATGGTTTGGAAGTTGGGGGAAAGTTCATGGATTTAACCTAGCTTTGAAAAATGATGAACCTGGAACTGTGCAACCAGCAACTCTATCGATGTTAATGCAAGGTTATGGAGACACTGAAAAGGAGGTTGTGCTAGCTGATGATTTACTAAGTATTAAGTCAGGGGAAACCAAAATAGCTCCCGTTAAAGTAACTGGGGGCTTTTCCTATCATCCAAAAACTGTAGGTAACTTAGAGAAAGCAAGAATTCAGTTACTGCTAAGAGATGCAGCTGGAACGATCATCAAGAGCTTTTCTGAGCAAATGCCTTTACCTGGCGAATAGGTTTTTTTCTTTATTATGGCCAACTTTGCCACTCGTTATATGACGGTGTTGGTCATTATGTTGCAGAGGAAGACAACAGTAAACTATTTATACTCAATTATAATTATATTGCTATGGGTGATATTTTAGAGCTAATTAAATCTAGAAGGAATATTAAATCTTTCATTCCGAAGTTTGTTTCATGGGAAAAAATAAGTAGGATTCTAGACGCAGGAAGACATGCTCCTAGTTGTGGTAATATTCAAAATTGGAAGTTTATTGTTGTTCTGGAACCAGGCATAAAACAACAAATAGCTGAGGCAGCCTATGATCAGGTTGATATTGCTTTAGCTAGCTCTTTAATCATAGTCTGTGCAGAACCAGAAAAAGCTATTCGTTACTATGGCATGCGTGGAGAACGTCTATATTCCATTCAAAATTGTGCTGCAGCTATTCAGAACATGTTATTAGAGGCGCATTCTTTAGACCTAGGCGGAGCTTGGATTGGTGCTTTCGATGAGGGGGCTGTAAAATCAATTTGTGGCATCCCCACAGAAATAAGACCCCAGGCTATAGTGGCAATAGGGTATCCAAAAGAGGTACCTTCTAAACCTCCTAAATATCCTCTGGAGACGGTAGTTTATTTTCATAAGTGGAGGAATTCCATAAAAGATCCTTCTAAGTATTTAAATGATATTGCATCGATCATGGCCCGAAAAGCTCAGGCAATCACTAAATCTTTACAAGAGAAAGGCCAAGTTGTCGTCGATAAAGTGAAGGAAAATTTATCTGGTTCTAAGTAATGAGGGTAATTGTATTATATACTGTCGAATAGAAATCTTTATATATTAAATAATTATTACCAAATAATAAATTGGTATTTATAACAGGTTTGGTACCCTGTTAACAAGGTTATTTGGTTCGTTTGGTAAGTTTAGTTTGTAAGTTGGTTTTCTTAGTTGTTGGTAGCAACTAAAAATTGTTTTTTGGTATGAGATAGAATAAGTTATACTCATATATAACATTTTGCATACTGCAAAATATATTTGGGGGTATATATTTAACAACTGAGGTGGTGAGAAAAATGGATTTTATAGTGGAAAAGGCCCTGGATAACATGCCAGCGGCACAAGAGTTTGCAGATGTGAACCAAGCTAATATTAAGGTGATTGGTACCGGTGGTGCTGGTAATAATATGGTTGGTTGGTTATATAAGAAAGGTATTAAAGGTGCAGAGATTATTGCAACCAACACTGATACTCAACATTTAACTATTACAGGTGCAGATAGAAAATTTTTGATTGGAAAGGATTGTACAAGAGGTCTAGGCTGCGGTGGATATCCTTCTAAAGGAGCTGAAGCAGCACAGGAATCTTTGGCGGAAATTAAGGATTCATTAAGAGACTCAGACATGGTATTCGTCTGTGCAGGTATGGGTGGAGGTACAGGAACTGGAGCAGCTCCCGTAGTCGCTCAAGTAGCTAAAGACACAGGAGCAATTGTGATTGGAACAGTAACTATGCCTTTTAACATTGAAAGAGCACGTTGCGACAAGGCAGAATTTGGTCTACAGCAACTAAGGCAAGTAAGCGATACAGTAATTGTAATCGACAACAATAGGCTAGTACAAATTGCGGGCAATCTCCCAATTCAGCAAGCATTTGCGGTAGCCAACGAATTAATCGCTACTATGATTAAAGGAATTGTTGAGACCATTGCTGTACCTTCACTCGTCAACCTAGACTATGCAGATGTAAAAGCGATCATGTCCAACGGTGGAGTAGCTGCTATTGGAGTAGGAGCATCTGATACCAATAACAGAGTAGACGAAGCCGTTAAAGGTGCCTTATCTAATCCTTTACTAGACATCAACTACGAAGGAGCAACTGGAGCATTAATCCACATTACTGGTGGACCAGATATGACTTTGGATGAAGTATCTAGAATTGGTGAATTAGTAACAGAGAGTCTAGACGACGATGCCAATGTAATCTGGGGAGCCAGAGTAACAGATGATATGAAGGGAAAAATGACTGTAATGACAATTATTACAGGAGTAAACTCTCCATGGATTCTAGGTAAAGTGGACCAGAAGAAATCTGTACAGAGAGCAGAAAGCTTAAGTCGAGAATTAGGTATTGAATTAGTTTAAGACTCAATCTTGCCTTCTTTATTTTCTTACGCCACCCCCCTGTAAGAACCCTGAAGGCGAGATTTTTTATTTTATTTATAACGATACCTAGCATCCGGATCAGGTAATTGTCCAAGAACTCTTCTTTGATCTACATCATCTATGGTGGGCAAGGTCATGTACAATACTCCTTTCTTGTCCGAAGAATAGCCTGTAGCATCAATTCTACCTAAAAGCTGGTAGTTGTTTTCTAGTCTTCTTTCCTGAAAAAGTAACTCTATTCTGCTTTCCAATAGATCTTGAGCTTCTAAATGACCCTCAGCTGCAATGATTGCAAAGTTATCTTCTCTAGTTTCATGTTTGTATGGGCCCAGACGGTATATTTGAAAACTCATGGTCATTTAACGAAATTTTAGAATATAAATATATTGGTGATACAGGACTCTACTTTTCATACGTCCCCATAGTAATATGTGCTTTAAACGCAGCTAACTGTCTTCTTGTATAATCGTTAGGATAAGCTTCTAAAATTTCATCCAATGGAATATTATCTCTAATTAACTCGTAAGCATCTTCCTTGGAAAGCTCCTTAGGCATATCTCTCTTATGTTTTATATACCATTTCTCAATAGGTTTCTTTCTCCAATGACGATACTTCTGCTTGATGTAATCAATAGTATTACCTAATTTAAATTCTGAGATAGCTCTTTTTTCAGTGAGAATTGGTTTAGAAGAATTTCCAAGGTATTTTCTTTCTGGCAACAACGGCTGCCCACTACATTCTGTACATGAGCATATCTTTTTGTGCTGCGCAAATATACCTCTAATCAGTTTGTCAATATTCCGAAACCTATAACCATCTTTTATTTTGAATCTACCATTGAATGTACACTGACTGATCAAATTATTATATGATTTATTTAAATCTTGCTTACTTCTCATAAAGTAGATATCACCAATCATTGGTGTTCCCGACTCTGAAATATAATGGTACCTCTCTCTTTCTTGTCTAAAAAATTTTTTTTTGCACAGTAAGCCGTGAGTAATTAATCTAGCTAGGCCATCTGAACTTTCTCTATCCATGGATTTGTACTTGTTTACTTCACTGAAACAAATTTCCTTCACAACTGTTTCCTGCATTTGCTGAATTAACTTTACTGCTTTATGGTCAAGTGAATTTTCGAAAAAGGACTTTAGAAAAACCTTATAGCCCCATCTGGACCGGAATAATTCTGAGCTTGCTCTGTCTACTGCCTCGACAAGTTCAGGGCTGAGGTCCTTTATTGATCTCTGTACAAGTTCAAACGCATCTTGCCAAGATAAATTCTCTGGTAGGGCTGCAGGTGCCACTCCACTGAAGAATTCCATTACTTTGGCGTATTCGCTTTCTGGATACAATTCCAGTGCGGCAATTAAAGAATAAGAGAAGCCGTCGCTTTTCATCTGCAGATCTATCTCCTTTTTTGACTTAAAGAATCTCTCCAAGCTCAGAAAAGATTGCTTCTCTGAAGTTTGCAGTATGGCATTGATTCTAGCTGCAGAACGATAATAGTTCTCTGAGCATTTATCTCTACTTAATGTGTTTACTTGGTGATAAACGAAGTAGTTCTTGATTTGTTTCCTAGCAATCTTATTAGCAAGAAGATGTTCGGCAGTAGTCAGGGGACCAATATAATCTAAACTTACAATATCAAAATCTATGTGTACTTGTGACTCAAAATATTTCTCTGAGTCTGAATCAACCAAATTAATCCCCAAATCCTTATCTAACAAAGCCTCATAAGTCTTCCTATCTCTCTCTAAACCAGTGATATTCTTTCTAGGAATACCTCTAGCATCATACACTTGAATAATCTCTTGGGCATCGATACCTGGAAAACATAACACTCTCAAATTCTTAGGTTTTCTAAACTTTAACAAAGTCCTATCTATAACATCTCCCAATACATCTCTAGACTTAGCTTTAGCCCAATCTGTATTGTAGTGTTTTTCACTCATCAGTCAGAAATACGCTTAATTCTTTAAAAATATTCCTCTTAAGAATCTACTTAACCTTCCCATCCAACATCTCTGCCTGGCCACACTTTCCACACTTCATCAATCTAGTAACATCTTCATCGGCATAAGCCGGATAGATCTCTACCAACTCGGCCTTATCATGTCCACACTTCTTACAAACATGATCATAGACAGCTAAATGTGATTTGCCGTCATGCACTAGGATTTCCTTAGTCTTATCCAAACTTTCATGATTAATCTCAACTTTCTCTTGATTCAACTCTGGTTGGGAATGTCCACTAGGACAAGCCATCCACTTACCGTACTCAGTTTGTCTTGGATGCAGTAAAGATCCACAGGTTTTACAAAACATCAAGTATGATTTTTAAGGAATATTTATATACTTTCGGGTTCTATTTTTTGTATGTCCAATCAAAGTAAATTTGCCTTATTTGCTTACATTGTTGGAATTGGCGCTATAATTTTTACCATTGTCATGATTATCTGGGCAACCATAAAATGAGGAGAAATACTCTTATTTTTATCTCATTTGTAATTAGCGCTCTTGCTCTTCTATACTTACTCTTTGTAAACATTTATAGGGGAAATTTCTTAATAACAGACTGGTTAGTTGTGGCCATAGATCTTGTAGCTAAGTTAATTATTGAGATCTATTTGTTGAAGTACAGAAAATAAGCAACTTTATAAAACACTCCGCACTACTACCTATATGCCAAAAGACACCAAAGGAATTACTGCAAAAAAAGAAGAAGACTTTAGTGAATGGTACACACAAGTAATTCAAAAGGCAGACTTAGCAGATTACACCTCCGTCTCTGGTTGTATTGTCTACAAACCCGGTTCCTACACCATTTGGGAAAATATTAAAGATATAACAGACAAAAGATTCAAAGCTATAGGTATCCAGAATTGTTACTTCCCATTATTTATACCAGAATCATTATTACAAAAAGAAGCTCAGCATATCGAACACTTCGCACCAGAAGTAGCTTGGGTTACACATGGTGGCGATACAAAATTAGGAGATCGTTTAGCAATTAGACCAACGTCTGAAACTATCATGTATGAATCTTATTCAAAATGGATCAGGTCTCACCAAGACTTACCTTTAAGATACAATCAATGGAACAACGTAGTAAGATGGGAATTCAAGCATCCAACACCATTTTTGAGAGGAAGAGAATTTCTTTGGAATGAAGGACATACTTGCTTTGCCACACAAAAAGAAGCTGAATCTGAAGGAAAACATATCATTGCCATATACCAAGATGTTTGTGAAAATTATCTAGCTCTACCAGCATTAATCGGAAAGAAATCGGAAAAAGAGAAATTTGCCGGAGCAGTTTATACGATATCAATGGAATATTTAATGCCTAACGGGAAAGGCATTCAAGGGCCAGACTTCCACCATGACGGTCAAAATTTTGCCAAGCCATTTGATATTTCCTTCATGGATAAAAAAGGTAAAAAGGAGTATGTATGGCAAAATACATTTGCCATCTCCACTAGAATGTTAGGTGTACTTTTTGCTATTCATTCAGATAATAGAGGTTTAGTCCTACCTCCAAAAATAGCACCATTACAAACAGTAATTATTCCAATATTATTCGACGATTCTAAGGAAAAAGTTATCTCTGAAGCCAAAAAGATACAAGAAAAATTAGAGAGACAAGGGATTTCAGTACACCTAGATTTAAGAGAAAATTATTCTCCTGGCTGGAAATTTAATCAATGGGAATTGAAAGGAATACCACTGAGGATAGAACTAGGTCCTAAAGACGTACAAGCAAAACAAGCAGTATTTGTAAGAAGAGATACTAGAGAAAAACAAACATCACCTCTTCCCCAAGTTGCCACCAAATCCATAGAATTATTGGAAGATATTCAAGCCAATATGTATAAAAAAGCTAAGAAGCATCTTAAAGATAGTATCACCAAAGTTACGACGACAAAAGAAGCACAAAAAGCATTCAAAGATCAAAAAATAGTTTACGCTCAATGGTGTAACACAGTAGAATGTGAAGAAAAATTCAAGGAGAAATATGCGGCGAAATCACTTAATTCACCATTAAAACAACCTAAAACTAATGGAAAATGTTTCGCTTGTTCTAAAAAAGCAACAACTTGGTTCTATTTCGGAAAAAGTTACTAAAAATTTTTAAAAAATAACCACTTTTAGATATCTATGCAAACTCTATATGTGATACTCGGTGGGTTAAAAGAATACGCTTTACATAGAGATAAGGAGCAAGCACTGGCTGATTTTATTAGAGATCATGAGCACTGTAATGGTGATTATTCTAGCTTAAATACTGTGGAGTCTATAATAGGCAAAATTGTTGAAGATGGATATTTGAAAAACGTTCTAGTATACGGTCATACAGATCAGTTTATGGATTATGCAGGTGCTAAAAAGCTGGGAATAGATCTGTACAAATTAAATTTAATGGAGGACAAGGATCAAATCACTGTAATAGGACCTACACCTGCTAATTTGCAGTGGGATTTAATGGACTTTGGAGAACATAATAATATGGTTATTTTTACATATACAAAACCATCTAAGAAATTACTACATTAATTCTCACCTAAATAACCTTTATAGGCATATTTCTTAGTTTGCATATCAAAATATTTCTTAAGAATAGCCTGTAAATTCCACATCCGATAATATAACATATCCATATAGGCTTCCAAATCTCTTTTTAACAATTTTTCTCTATACCATTTACCTAGGAACTTTAATTTTCCTCCGCCCTTTTCAATTTCCTGCCAATCATATTTGATTATGCCATCTAAATGAATGTAAAATCTAGCATTGGATAAATTCTTCTGTGCTCCCTCAATCTCCACTTCTACTAAATCCCACATATGAATGATAAAATTAACCTCAAAGGCAACATACTCATTAACATTCTTGGTAATTTGCCACTTCATCTCCTGTTCTGCACCTTTGCCTGGAACTTTATGTTTGTAATCAACTTCATGCCACATATAGCCGTAATTCTTAGACCAATCAATAACAGCGGCGTACAATCCATCTAAATCAAATAAACCGTTATACCTTAAAGTAATTCTAGGCATCTGTTCTTTTAATTTAGGCATATAAAAATAAAACAGTTAAGGTATATAAAGATTACTTCAACCTCTGACAAATATAGAAAACTGGGGGGTTCTTACTAACTTCTTTACTATTCATTTGTAAATCTCCATTGACTTCTAAAAGTTTGAACCCTGATTCCTTGATTTCAGTAATAACTTCCTTCTTAGATGGAATATGGATATATTGTTTAGTAAGAAAATTAGTCCCTTTACTTTCTCTTTCAAAGAATCTATCTCCATAATCTTGTTCTTCAATCTTAAATCCTAAGGGCTTCATAATATAAAATCTAAACCACTGCTTAATCCACATTCCAGTGAATTCTCTACTCATAACTCTAGGATGTGCAGTGAAAATAAATATTCCTTCATTTCTTAGAATCCTATAAACTTCTTTAAGTGCCTGCAATCTATTATCTTTACCTGGGATTTGCGTCCAACCCTGATTAGAAAACAAAACGTAGTCAAATGTATTGTCCTTAAAAACTAATTTAGTAGCATCTCCAACCTTATAATCAATTGATAATTTTTTTTCTTTAGCAATTCTCTTTGCATTCCTAATCATTGCCGGAGTGATGTCAACACCAGTAACCTTGTAGCCTAATTCATAAAGAGGAATAGTTGTTCTTCCAGTACCACAACCTAAATCTAAGACTCTTCTTCCTTTCTTGAAATATTTCTTAATAAAATGCTTCTCCGAATCCCATAGTCCCGTCTCTGCTAACTCAATGTAACTAACCTGAGTGTTAGCACTAGAAAACTCTTTCACAACTAACTTTTGTAAATCGTCCGTCATAGAAAAACACGCATAAGCATTTATAAAAACCTTTCCTAAACCTTGGGTTATGGTCTCTGGAGTAGGACGCTTGGAACAGACCTCTATAATTACTCAAACCTGCAACATTAATTCCAACTCTTCATCAGAAATAATCTTATCTTCTAAAAGATGCCCATAATCCTTTTGCATCTTATCAACAATTTTAAAGGAACCTCTCTCTAATGCCTCCTTATACTCTTCATTTACTTTATCCTTGAAACTATCTTCAGGAAAATTATAAACTCGATTAATCTTTTTATCATCATCAGAATAGTTACCAATATTACTCCTGAAAATCTTCCAAAAGAATGGCTCAAGTTCTTCCTTGAAATCCTCTTGTTCAATTAAGTATTGCTCAATTTCTCTTAACTCATTATTAAAATTGCCATGATGCTTGAATCTCCTAATAGCTCTTCTCTGTTTCTTTTTACCTAGATCTAACTCTTTGGCTAAAATAAAAGCATTTAACTCATATCTATTACTATTTGGGGCACTATGCTTCAATGCATAATTGTAAGCAGAATTACCAATCTTTTTCTTTTCTTTTACGGATAAATCAGCACATAATTCCTGTATCTTGTTAATAAAATTAAGAGGAAAATGAATACTTCCATAATTCTTTAATCCATAACTAGCAGCATTCAATTTAACTTTATGTATTGCTGAATCACTATGTCCTAACTCTTTTGCCGCATACAACGCATATTTATATTCCTTCTTCTGCACACCATGATTAAAAACTATCTGTAACAAATCCTTCTTCAAAGCATCATCTGCAACATCTTCAACATCTTTATATATTTGTAAAACCATTAGAGCACTACCTAAATATGCTTCTCTATCTTCAAGTCCATTTACAATCGTGTTTGCCCTATTCAAGTAATCTATTCCCAAAATGTCTCTCTCTTCCCTCAAACCTAGCTTAGTTTCAAAATGTTTAATTGGATTTTCACGTGTAACATATTTTCTAACTATACCCATAACTCTTTCTTTGGTTGGATCATCAAAATTTAAATTATCCTCTTCTGAATCTAGACCCTGAGACTTATCCAATGTAAGCGTATTGATTTCCCCAACAAGCAATTCCTTTAAGGTACCTAGGTTAGACTGACTCTCAATTATTCCTTTACCTAAATTAAAGAGAGTTGCATACCTTTCTTCCCTTAAATCAATCTCTTGGTAATCTTGTAAACCAGGACCTTCCCTAGTAAGTCTTTCTAACTCAGTTTCCTCGCGATTTAGCCAGTCTAAACTCTGATTATGCCAATCTAATCTACGACCTTCCAACACTGAAACTAGATTTTCACTTTTAAACAAGCTTGTCACGTCATAGATCTTTTCTCCGTCATCTAAAAAGAAATGCTTAGTTGAATTATATCCTCTCCTAACAGCTCGAGAGAATGAAGTGTATGTGATTAGCCTCATAAACATATGCAAATTCACATATTTATATTAATTATGTAAAAACATCATAACTTATCAAAACTAACCACAAACTCCTCACCTTTAATAGAGAACTTCTCCCCTTCCCTACCTTCTTCTAAACTATCAGCACCAACTTTCTCTTTGATCATATTCATAAAAGGATTAAGTAACCCTTGCATCTCCTCACTCATCCCTAGCTTTAAATTAATCCGATCCAACTTCTGTAAACCAGCATCTTTACGCATTTGTTGAATTTTTCTCATTAATTCACGTGCATAACCTTCACCTTCCAATTCAGACGTTCTTTCCTTGTCTAAATACACAAAACCTCCCTTAAAAGATCCTTCACCATACTGCTCAGGAACTTGATGCTCAATCATAACCATCTCTTTAGTAATTACCACATCCTCACCATCAAGATCAAACTTAAATCCATCAACTTCAATTCCCGCTAACACATCCCCAGTAGAAAACTCCTTCAACCTAGCAATAACTTTTGGACTATCTTTACCATACTTTGGTCCAATCTTACCATAATCTGGTTTAACCGAATAAGAAACTCCTTCTAACTTGTCTTTAACAACAACTGACTTAGCATTAGTTTGTTGCTTAACTACATCAATCAAAACATCGGCAACTCCCACAACAATAACTTCTTTAACTGGCCATCTCAAACCTAACTTCGCCTTCTCTCTAGCCTGTAAACTAGCTTGTATTACTTTCTTAGTATTATTCATCTTTTCTTCCAACTCTTCGTCTATCAAACCTCGATTAAACTCAGGCCACATGAAATGAGAAATACTATCTTCCTTCAAATCAAACACATCTTTGATATTCAAATACATCGCTTCTGAAATAAAAGGACTAACTAAATGAAACATCTTCAATACTTCCAAAAGAACCGTATAAATTGTATCCATAACAACTTCCTTGTCCTCTTTACTACCTAAGGCTGATTTATCTCTAACCATTTGAATGTAAGTTCTAGAAAGTTCTAAAAACAAATCTTCCATAGGACTAATAGCTTCATCTAAATGGTACGTTTCCAGTAACACAGTAACATCTTCCAATGTCGAATGCAGATAAGAAATAATATATTTCTCTTCAATATTCTCTACATTTTCAACAAACTTAGGAATATAACTATTCTCCTTACACAAGTCTAATAAAAACTTATGTACATTCCAAAGAATATTCAACTGTCTTTGTCTAACCTTACACTCATCCCAACTAAAATTAACATCTACTCCAGCATTGGTTCCAAACATATAATATCTTAAAACATCAGCTCCATGTTTTTCAATTAACTGATCTGGAGAAATAATATTTCCCAAAGACTTAGACATCTTAACGCCGTCCACATCAGTAACAAAACCGTTCATATAAACATTCTTAAAAGAAGGTTTTTCAAAAGCTAACATGGAAGCAACCATCAATAAATTAAACCAACCTCTGATTTGATCCTTACCTTCCAGAATAAAATCTGCAGGAAAAAATTCTTTAAAATAATCTTCTCTATGCGGGAAATCTAAACAATTCCAAGATGCCGTTCCTGCATCTATCCATACATCTAAAACATCTGGAATTCTCTTGTATAATTTTCCATCTTTACTAATTGTTATTGCATCAATATCTGGAATATGCATTTCACCAACTTTCATACCGGACAAATCTTCCAACTCTTTTACACTACCCACAACAATATAATCTCCATCTTCTGCTTGCCAAATTGGTACAGGTGTTCCCCAATATCTTTGCTTGGTTATACTATTATCTCGTAAATTATTCAACCAATTATGAAAAGCATTCTTAGCTGTAGGAGGATTCCAACTAATTTCATCGTTAGCAGCAATCATTTTCTCCTTCAAATCTTCAACCTTAAAGAACCATTGTTTTGTCGTCCTAAAAATTACAGGTTCATGACTTCTTTCACCATGTGGATAATCGTGAATATAACTTTCTTTGGCCACTACAGAATCACCGAGAGCCTCGATAAACTTAAGATCATCTCCCTTAGCCTTCCAACCAGAATACTCTCCCAAATTTTCAAAAATACCTTCCTCATTAACACAATTAAAAGGAGGAATACCATTTTGATGTCCCACTTCGTAATCCTCAGGACCGCAACCAGGAGCACAATGCACTAATCCTGTACCAGCGCTTAAATCAACATACTTCTTGCTCAACAAAATCGAAAATAATTTAGGATTATTCCTTAACTCTTCTGGAAAATATTCTTTAACAGGCAGAGGATGAACATACTTCTGACCTTCCAACTCACTACCTTTATACTCTTTTAGAATCTTAAACTCTTCAACATCAGCTTTCTGCATTACCAGTTCAACTAACTCCTTAGCAATCACCCAAACTTCTCCCTTAACCTCGACATCGGCATAATCTAAATCTGGATTAACCATCATCGCTAAATTTAAAGGAATCGTCCAAGGAGTAGTAGTCCAAATCACAAAATACCTATCTCCAGACTGAAACTTCACATAAATCGACTTATCCTTCACACTCTTATATTCCAACTCGTGCTTGGCTACAGCGGATTGTGTTGCAGCATCCCAATGCATCGTTCTCAAACCTTGATACAACCTACCTTTCTCATGAGCTTGCTTAATCAACCACCATTCGGCTTCCATAAACTCTTTTTTAATTGGCTGATAGGGATTAGAGAAATCCATTGTAATACCTAAACGAATAAAATCTTCATTCATCTTAGCCATCATATCTTCACACCACTTAGTACACTCATGGGTAAATTTTTTTAAACCAAATTTTTCAATATCATCTTTATTCTTCAAATTGAACTTCTTCGTAACCTTCTGTTCAGTGGGCAAGCCATGCATATCATAACCCATACGATCCCAAACTTTAAAACCCTTCATTCTCTTAAATCTAAGAATAATATCTTTCATAGAAGTTTGCCAAGCCGTACCAATATGCACTCTACCAGAAGTATAGGGAGGGCCTTCCAAAAAGTAAAACTTCTCTCCATTCTTATTTCTCTGTCTAAGTCTAGGCACAGTATTATTCTTCTGCCAAAACTGCAAAATAGCAGGTTCAATTTCGGCATGATTAAATGTAGGGAACTTCATAGCATTGTGAATAAGGGTTTATATAAAAAGATAACTATAATAATCATAAGTTTTTTATACAATCATTCAACAATCCAGAATATGACAGACATCTCAGATCATTTACAAGAATACAAAGGAAATTTATATTTAAAATTAGAAGTGAAAGATCTAAGTATTATCAGAAATGCGGGAAATATCTCTCATTATGGGTATGAAATAAATACAGGCGTAGGAATTGTTCAAAATCCTGAGCATATGGCTAAACCTTTAAATGATCAAGAATTTAATGCTTATGAAGATAATTGGAGAACTGGTAAAATGTTTTGGAATGGCATTGTCCCACTAATTTATTCAGATTCTTTAGAACCAGTGCGAGGCCATGATGTTTATCAAAAAAAATCTAATATTACCTTCCCACCTTCAAATGATCGGGCAAAAATAGGCTATGGAAGAACCGTTTATCAAACAGCAGAAGCATTGGTTATTGGTCATAATGCTATAAGTAATATTCTTTCTTTTGACAATGTACATAAAGCTGGTCACTGGGCCACAACAATTCTCAATGGTATGTTGCGTGAAACTACTTTATTGCATGCTTCTTCATTAAATTTCGTACTGAAAATGAATAGAATTCCATTAACCGATGAAGCTAAGACAAAATTAGAAAATATCACAGAACAAAAAGTAACAGAATACTTCTTTACAAAAGCAATTCATAATTTATATCAAGGCAGAGAAAGAGTAGAAAAAGTACCTCATATTCCTAAAATATTTCCTCTACCTTCATAATTAATCTTTCAACAAAATGACCTTCTCTTTTAATAAAGTTAAAATTATCAAAAATTACTTATTAACCCAGTCCTTTAATTGCAAAAACCTTGGAAATCTTCTTATTGATTCCTTATTCTCAACAGTGTAAACTGAATTGAACATAGGAATATTTTGTTTAAGCATAGAATCATAGTCACTGAAGACGTATTTGCAAAGTGCGCTACCTTTACCACATCGACCATCTACGTCACTTCCATACATGAATGTACTTCTCCAAGATTCTTCACCAGATCTTCCATAAACTGAACCATTAATTAAAACTTCACAGTTCTCTAGATGATTACCAACTAAACTATGTGCGTTACCATTTACAATTAGTCTTGAATTTCTACTTTTTTGGAAGGCACTATGACCCACATCACCATCAATGGTGGCCTCAACATGACTAGACTGCATTACAATATAATTAGCGAAATTCCCTTTAATATTGAGCTTCAATTTATTTTTTCTTTTTCCCTGCAAATAAGAACCCAAATAATTAATCCTACGTCGCGGATCCTCCTTGTCTAGAATGCTAAAATCTAAATCAAAATTGTTAGACCCATTATTATAGCTACTCTGAATATGAAAGCTAACAAATCCACCAATCAAACTACTAAATTTATCATGATCTTCATACCTAATACTACAAGCAATTAAAGATTGAATTTCTTCCTTGGAAAGAGGAGAAGGAGTAAGATATTTTTCATTAAATTTTAAATCTGCTTTTCTCGGTCCATCTTTATCCCATTCAAGTTTTTGATGAAATATTTCTAAGGCATTAGCAACATTGGAATTAGATTTGTAAATAACATTTTTCTTCTCCTCAACCGTACCATCTCTAGCCAATAGTTTATCTTCCAATCCAATATCTTTTTTAATGGTAGAAATTTCTAGATAGTTGCTCATATATACTAATAAAAACCATTTTTTATAAATCTAATGACAAAAAATCACTTCAAAAATATCACATTTCCTCTACCCTTCTTAACCTTCTCTACCAATCCTTTATGCTCTAACTCAGTAACAATTAAACTAACCTTAGCTTCTGACAAATACAACATTTCCTTCCTTAACTCTTTCTGACTAATCCTACCATCATGTTGCTTAATAATATCTAAAGCCTTATCGATATAACCAGGTTCATTTCGTAACTCCTTCTTATGTTGCTCTAGCGATTTCTTACTCTCGGCTTTAATTCTTTTTCTAAATTTATGTACGGAACCATGTTTCTTACGCAAACGAAAAAATCTAATCAAGGCATAAGCGGCAATCGCTCCAGCAATCCAATAACGCCAATCTTCATCACTGGTTTCTTCCTCTGTAAATAACTCTGTATCTTTCCAAAGACTCTCCTCATCATCCAATCCCAAAAGAAAAACGTCATAGACTTGTTTACCCTCTTTTACCACCACTTCTTCACTAACTTCATCAAAACTATTTCTGGCAATTAACGCATACTCACCAGGCTCCAACTCAAAACTAAAACCGCCATCTTTAGAAAGATATTTCTGTCCACCAATCTCCAACAAAACATCCTTCTCTAACTCTAAAGACGTTCCATAAACAGAACCTTCTAATGTGGCAGCAGATACTAAATTAAATGATAAAATTAGTAATAATATTAGCAAAATTTTCTTCATTAAGGCAAAAAACCATCTATTCCTTAAAAAAGTAACGCAATAACTCTTTGTAACTATATTGTGACGAAAAGTAATTAGTAACTACTTCTAAATGCTAAACTCACCGAAACATTTAAATATTAGTCAGTCAACTAACACTTAAACATCTATCACCTCTTTTTCCCCAACTGGGCAGCAAGCCGCTTGCGGAGTGCAGCTCAGTAGGGGTTTTATATTCATTTTCTCCTTCTAAGCTGATAAATAAAAATAACCACAGCCACTCCTAAGATAAATCCTTGAAAAAACAACACAAAATCATCATCAGGTAGAGAAACAAACCTCTTCTTCTCCTCTGGAAAATAAATGCTTAACTCACTCATCTCTAACGCATACTCATAATAAAGTAAAGAAGTAAATTTATCATCCAAACTTTGTGCATATTGATAATATGAATAACCTAAGATTGGAAATGTACCTTCTGCAGAATTTTCAGCAATAACTCTTTCAACCGCTTTACGTTTGCTATGCAGAAAATCATCCAAAGAATCATGTTGTAAACCTAATGAACTTAAAATGGTATTAGCTTCACCTTTGGCTTGAGCTGCTAAATCTAAGCATAACAAGTAATCTTGGTTCTCAAGAGCAGTTTTAGCCCTATCGATCTTCTCCACAATATGAGTGGCTGAGGGCACATAAATATTCACATATTGATGACGTTGCTCACTCTCAGAAATTTTTTGCATGCAAGAGTTTTTCAACTTCTCGTCATCTATTAACAATTCATTACCTTCCATAGCAAAGAATTGCATCCATGACAAAGCTGAAAAAAACCTTTCTTCCGCGTATGCCAATATATTCCTTCCCTCTTGCATACTTACATTGGTTTCATACAATTTTAAATACTCCTCTACATCATTCACTCTTTCTTTAACAATCATCATCGTTTGCAGATCAGAAATTGTACCAATCTCTTGCTCAGATAATTTTTTTTGTAGATTACTGGTTTTGACACCCAATGATAAAAAGGCTGCAATAATTTCATTCTCAGACAAATTAACAAAAATCTCTCTTTTCAACTGTATATTATTTCCGAAACAAAAGCTTGCTGCTGAGTAAAAATCGCCTTTGGCACTAGCATTGGCTGAGAGACCTTCCCTTCTGATAATACTCTCACTTTTATTTTCCACTCGGAGCATCAATTGTGAACTCCTTTGGCAAAGGACGTCATGTAAACTTTCCATAATTAAATTGTACTGTGGACTAATAGTAATATCTACCTCCTTGTGATTAAGCTCTACTCCGGTTAGTTCTAGAACTACTTCATCAATATTTTGTAATTCCACTAATTGCAAACTTAAATTTTCAACTGCGTATTTGGTTAAATTAAAAGTTTCATTATCTCCTGTACTGAGAATAGCACTGCCCTTGGCAATAATTACTTTCTTCAATCCAGCTCCGGAAGCCGCTTCCAATTTCTCTTTAACCCCACCAACAGGACCAAGAATACCGCCTGAATTAATAGTAGCAGTAATTGAAATACTTTGATTATAATCCAAGTCCTTTACAGCAATTGTCGTTAAAGCAGCAATGGCCGCTCCTGCAGATGGCCCACCAATAATGCTACTCTTGGCATTGATAGTATAAATAAAATCGTGGTCATCACAATCTAGATCAAAATGTTTGCAAGTAATTTCTTTAGAAAAGCGAGTGGAGATTTGCGTGTCTATTTTAGTCAAAGGAAAAGTATCCAAAAAAACTCTACCATCTCCCTTTCTCAATTCTAAATATAAATCGGCATCACTACCGACAAAATTATCTTCGCCCTGCACCGCAAGTAGTTTTAGATGATATTCCTCTTGAGCTGAGGCATAAAAAGCTAATAAAACTAGCAATATGATCAACACCATCTTTTTCATATCTTTATGGAAAATCCTCCTTAATATAAATCTTCCTTTCGCTATCTTTATAAGGAAAAACAACTTTCTACTAATATGCAAAAGAGGTATTTATTATTACAAGAGATAGAGGGAATCTTACCCCAAGTTGAAGAAACTTTACGTAAAATACAAAATCTCCATAAAACTATCAAACTGGTAAATACAGTGGAAATACAAGTTAAATCTACCAATTACAAAAATTTGCATTATGTCACTAAGTTTAACAAGGCTTTTCATAGATTGTCCTATGAATTCTATAAAAACATGTATGAATTGGAGAGTATAGGCTGTTTCGTAAAGAATTTGGAGACTGGGCTCGTGGATTTTCTTTCTTATTTTGAGGGAAGAGAAATATTTTTCTGTTGGAAACTTGGTGAAACTAATGTTACGCACTGGCACGAATTAGATTCTGGCTACACGGGAAGAAAAAAAATATTGGATCTTGAACAATGGTCAAAATAGGATTAGCTCTTGGTGCCGGTGGAGCCCGTGGATTGGTACATGTAGGTATTCTAAAAGTATTGCATAAGCAGGGAATAAAAATTGATTACATAGCTGGTACCTCTATGGGGGCAGTCGTCGGAGCGGCTTACGCAGTAGGTAGATCACCTTTAGAAATTGAAAAATTAGTAATGTCCACAAACTGGAAAAAAATCATAGACTTTACAATTCCAAAGCAAGGATTGATTGAGGGCGCAATAGTAAGAAAAAAATTACGTGACCTTGTCTATAATTTTGAATTTAAACAACTTAACATACCTCTTCAAGTGGTCTGTTACAATATGACAAAATCTCATCAAGTTGTTTTTAGAAAAGGAGATGTGGCTCAAGCCTTACGTGCATCTATATCTATACCTGGTATTTTTACTCCTGTTCGTATAGGAAGTGATAATTACATAGATGGTGCTGTAGCTAACCCCACCCCTTATGACATTGTAAGAAAAATGGGCGCAGATATTGTAATAGCAGTTGACATATACCAAGAGCGAGAGAAAAAAGTACGCTCTCCTGTAATTAGGGATCAAACATTTACAAAAGAACTTAAACGCAAATTCGTTACAGACGAACTAGCCTATTTTAAGGACTTTCTGATCCCGGACAGATGGCCGAAGTTTGTGCAAAAAACTTTGGACTGGACTTTTGACAAACTGTTATATCCTGCAAGGATACTAAAAATGTTGGCTGGAAAAGAAATGCTACCAATAACAAAAACAATGTATAAAACAGTGGACATCTTAACAAGAAACTTAGCTAAGGAGAGATTAGCCTGTGCAGAAGTAGACATCTTGATAATACCCAATTTTTCTAATTACAAATGGTCCGACTTTGGTTCTTCGCAAAGAATAATTAATATTGGTGAGAAGGAAATGAAGAAAAAGTTGCCTGATCTTATGAAATTGCTTTGATTCTTTTCATCTCCTTATACTTAACATGAATTTTCTTACCTGTTTTTTTGTTTTGCAAAAAAATATCTTTAATCAATCCCTTCACTACAAATTCTTCACCTTGATATTCAACCACATCACCTTTTCTAAAAGGAGACTCTCTAAATAAAATTGTAGTTCTGTACAACTCCTTACTATCTTTAGCAGTATGCAAACTAGAAGTAATCAAAACTTCACCACCAAATCTGGCCTGCAACTGTCGACTAAGTTGTCTACCTTGAATATTATCTGCCAAAAAATAATCATAGCCATTCTTAACCTTCACAATCTTAGTAACAACAACTCTATCTCTTTGTTTATCAACATACTCTAATACAGTTTGCGAAATATCCCGTAATTGGAGAATAGCTTCGTAATAATTAGGATGTTTACCTTTAAGTGATCTAACCATTTTTATTTAATTAAAATTGTTCTTACCTCTCTAATATTTAAGAAAAGTTTGTCTTTAGTTATTACAGTAAAATTATTTTCTATTGCAGTGGCCGCAATAAATATATCAAAATGTTGAATTAATTTTCCTCTTTCCCTAAGAGAAAACAAAAGTTCAGAAAACAAAGCTGCTGTACTTAAGTTGGGATCGTATACATTATATTTGTTAAGACGCTGCAAGTACGAATGCTTATTCTTTTTATTTTTTTTAATTAGTCCAAAATAGAATTCACAATAACTGAAAAGTGAAATGTTCAAATTATTCTCTAATAAGAAAGGAATATCTGATAATTGTTTAATAACATCCTTATTGTTTTTCTCAATTTCAATTAGAATGCTGGTGTCAATTAAATACTTCATTCTCTTAAATGGAAATTTTCCCGAAACTCTTTTCTTATTAGTTTGAAATCTACATCTTTAACTAGGTTTTTGAGCGGTTTTTCTCCAAAAAGAATTTCACGGGTATTATTCTTCCTACACTTTTTTTTATGTTCTTCTACAATCTTGTTGAAAAACTCTCCTGCCTTAAGTCCATGTTTAGCAGATTCAGATTTAAAAGACTTCCAATCTCCTTCATCAATATTTTTTATACATACATCCATATCTAGGTAGGAACTTTTGCTTTATTTAAACTTTTCGAAAAAGTATAACAAGTTATACCAAGAACATAGGCGCTCAATAAACTTCTTTAATATTCTCAAGAGCTTCATCTTTTGTTTCTAACTGTGAAACACAACCTGGTAATGAAGGAACAAATACGGTAAAGCCTCCTTCTTCTTGTGGTTCTAATACAACTTTTTATTCCATGATTACTAAATGAAGGCTGAATAATATAAAACTTTCTTCAAAACTTATTTAAAGTATCCATAAAAAATAATCTATATGCTAACAAATGAAGCCAAACAAGAACTAGAAAAGCAAGCATATAGAGTTGTAGGTACACACTCAGCTGTCAAAACTTGCGGTTGGACTAAAAACATGATCAACGGACAAGGTGGATGTTACAAATTAAAATTCTATGGAATTATGAGTAATCAATGCATGCAAATGACAACCTCTATCAGTTGTGCAAACAGATGCACCTTCTGCTGGCGAGGCTACAAAGCTCCAGTTAGTAAAGACTGGAAATGGGGAGTAGACAATCCAGAAGACATTCACGAAGGAAGTCTACAAGCACATCACAAACTACTAGTGGGCTTCAAAGGATCTGACAAGGCAGTGGGTTACAAAATGTCAACCACAGTAAAACATGTAGCCCTATCTCTAACAGGAGAACCTATTTTCTATCCACAAATAAATGAATCAATCAAACTATTTAACAAAGATGGCATCTCTACATTCTTAGTAACTAATGGACAATATCCAGAGCATATAAAAGACTTAGAGCCCATAACGCAATTATACATCTCCATAGACGCTCCAACAAAAGAAATGTTGAAGGATGTTGACGTTCCACTTTTCCAAGACTATTGGGAAAGATTAAACTTATCATTAGATTATCTTAAAGAGAAGCAACAAAGAACCTGCATAAGATTAACAGTAATCAAAGGAATAAACGATGTACTACTACAAAAATATGCAGACTTAATTAACAGAGGAGAATCTGATTTCATTGAAGTCAAAGCTTACATGCACGTAGGTCCTTCACAAGAAAGACTATCTAGAGTAAACATGCCACTGCATGAATACATCGTAAACTTCTCTAAAGAATTAGTAAAGTATCTTCCCGATTATGAAATCGTATCAGAGCACATACCATCCAGAGTAGTCATGTTTGCTAGAAAAGAATATAAGAAAGATGGTGAGTGGTTTACATGGATAGACTTCTCTAAATACGATCAATTGGTAAATGCTGGAAAGGAGTTTAGTTCTGCAGATTATTTGAAAAAGACTCCACAAGTTGGATTATCTGGCAAAGGCACAGTTGACAGAATGCCCGAACATGTAAAAGCAAGGGTAACAGAAGAAGACTTTATCTTTGTAGATGAAGAAACCCCGGAGATTGAATTGAATGGTTGAAATTCCTGAAGGACTTGATCTGGAAAGTATGACTGAGAGTTATCAGGAAAAAGCATTGGCGGCCTATAAACAGGCTGATAGTGTGGTTGATAGGTTATCAAATCCAGGCTTCTCTGAAATTATTGATGCTTACCAAAAAAGTTTCCATACGTATGGTTTAGATTCAAAATTTCTGCTTGAGGAAATAAAGGAAAGTACTTTGCAGTCACTAGAGAAAAGATTGACAGAGGAAGAGCTAGACACGTTTGAATATACACTATCTGCATCTACATATCGAGAAAGATCAAAGTCATGGGGAAATGCTACTAAATTTATTGGCGAAGGCATATTGTTAGAAGGTGGAATATGGTATCTAGGTGATTTAAAGTGGATGGCCTACGCAGTAGGAGCAACCTTTCTTGGGATGTTGTTTACTGGAGTTGGATCAGCACTATTAGAAAGTAGAGCTAGAACACTCTCTATGAGGAATATCTTTGCAGAAGATAGAGTAAAATATTTAAAATCAGAAATTGCATGCCTTGAAGAATCTTTTGCAACACAAGAATATGATAATCTACAACATCATGAATTAGATTTAAATTGGAAAAAAATCTGCAAAAAGGCAGGAGAAGCTGAAGCATATGACAGACATCAAGAAGTTCTTAGAAAACTAGCCGCAGGTGGCAATCAGGGACATTTATCATTGGCAGCACCAAGTGAAATGGATGGAGCATTATCCATAGCAACAGAAGGTGGAGAATTAGAATTAGTTCCTGATTAACCACTAGTAATAAGTCTTTGATGAGATTTATACAACTCAGCTGCTAAGAAATGTGAGCTGGCTTTTATCACTTCTACATTTAATCCATTCGCTACTGGAACCGTGTCTAAACATCTGACAAGGTCTATATTCTCCCTGCCATTTGCTTTCTCAACTTGTTGCTCCGTAGTAACCGCATGACTAACCCACAATTCAAATCTTTTCGCTTTCTTCTTCTTAAACTTTTTAGCTACTCCATCTCCTGTACCGCCTGAAGCCCACATATCGTCAATGCCAACATAAACTCCATCCTTGTCAATATTACTATCATTTATCTCACTAAAACGCTTAAACCGAATAATGGTTTCGTCGTAAGACTTTCTAAACTTCTCTAAATATGCTAACAATTTATACACATCATGTGGCTCTAATTCAGGATGAGCTCTTTCAATAAAATTTTCACTTCTTCTTTCTGTACCATCATCCAAGGAAACACCATACAAATGATCAGAATGTTCTAGCTTCAACTTTGCAAAAAGTTCCTGGAAAGGTCTTAATTCTTTAGTAATCTTAGCCGCTTTTTGTCCCTTTAGTCCTAGTTTCGCTTGATAAATAGTTCTTCCTGACTGAAATGGATTAATTGAATAAAAATCCATTTGCATGGCCTTGGCCATTTGTTCAGCTTTATTTGAATGTGGATCAATAGTAATGATGGCATCTAATCCGTCTCTTTTATAATCTTGCAAAGTCAACTTAAGTGAATCAAACTGGTAAAAGCCCTGAGCTTCGTACTTCTCAATACTATGCGAACGAACATACGTGAAATATGGTGCAATTAAAGTTCTTTTCTCCGTTTCTGTTTTGCTAACTAAATCAAGCATTCCTCTTACTGCCATAATATGATCATTAACAGAAGCAGTTCTGCTCGGTGTAAACAAATGTTCTACAATGGCAATATGTTTACCCCTAATTACATCTTTAAGTTCATTTCTGCCAACATCAGTTTGAGCTTCCATGCCATCGAAATAGTCAGCCACCAAACCGTGTTGATGATCTTTTCGTGTGCCTTGAGGAATCTCACTTCTATTAGAGGATAACAAGAGCTCAACATTATCATTGAGGCTATAATCATTCTTCAAAATTTTGTAAATATCTCCAGCTAGTTCACTAGTCTCATCCCCAGAACAAGGAATTAGCAATAATTTGGTTTTACGGCCCATAATCACTGTGTTGAGGATTGGTTTTTATTAATTTCTATACTTTAGTTGGCAAGATTAGCTTTATTTATACTTAATTGCCAACTAAAGTTTGAAAGACATATTTTTTGTTTAGGTCTTTCATTACTAGAGGAAAACCTTATAAAATAACCACTTATAAAGGCACTATGGAACAAGATTGGCAACAAAAATACATGGAATTTCAACAATTGCAGCAGCAAATAGAGCAAATCTCACAGCAATTACAAATGATGAGTCAGCAATCTGCAGAAATTGATAACACCAAAGAAGCTCTACTGGATTTGCAAAAGGTTGAAAAGGACACGGAGATCTTGGCACCGATTGCCAATGGTATCTTCGTAAAATCTAAAGTGCAAGATACCTCTCAATTAATAGTAAATGTGGGCGCAAATGTTACTTTGGAAAAAACAATTCCGGAAATGGTAGATTTGTTTGAAAAACAAAAAGTAGACATTGCTAAACAAATGGTAGAAGGTGAGTTGCATTTGCAGGCACTACAAGATAAAGCAATGAAAATATTTGAAGAGGTCCAAGGCGCAGATGTTCAGTAAGTTAAAAGAGAAACTAAAAAGTGCACTTTCTATCTTCTCTAAAAAAACTAAAAAAGAAGTTATTCCTCAGGAAGAAGTAGATAGAGTTATTGAAGAGAGTAAGAAGAAGGAAGTAGTAAAGAAATCTAAATCTCAAAAAAAGAAAACTAAAAAGGTGAAAGCTGAAAAAGTAATTGAAGAAAAAAAAAAGGAACCTATTGTTAAAGAATCTGCAAAGGAAGAAACTGAAGAACCAATACCAGAGACTGCTGAAGATGCTCAAGTAATTGAAGAAGAACCAAAAGTAATTGCAAAAGATGAAACTGAAAAACCTGATGTACAAACTTATGCACCAGAAGTAGCTGAGGAACAAACAATTGAAGAACATTCTGAAAAAATTGAAGAAAAAGAGGAAGATTTTGCGCATCCACCTTGGTTAAGTCAAGATGATCCAGTTTCTGAACAAAATGAGGTAGAGGAACCAGAAACTGAAAAAACTGCAGAGGAGCCCACTGAGGAACCTAAAGAGGAAGTAATTGAACCTGAACAATTAATCGAAGAAACAAAAGAGGAATCAGTTACAGAAGTACCTGAAGTGAAAGTAGATGAGCCAGCTGAAGAAGAAGTTATTGAAGAAACTCCAGAAGCAGTAATTGCAAAGGAGGAAGAAGAGCCAAAGGAGATTGTTGAAGAGACGGCTGAAGAAGAAAAAGAACCTGAACCAGCAGTACCTGTTGAAGTGGTAAAAGAGAAGCCAGAAACTGTAGAAGAAAAAGCTGTTGAAACTGAGTTTGATGAAGAACCAGCTGAAGAAGAAAAGCCTGAAGAAGATACTACTGAAGAACCTAAGCCAAGTTTAGAACATACTGAACCGGAAGAAGAAACTATTCCCACATCTGAAGAACTAATTGAAGAAACCAAGAAGAAATATGATAGAGAAGTTGCAGAAGCAGAGTTAAAAGAAGTTAAAGATAAAGAATCCAGAACAGACATCGTTGAGGAAGCTAAAGAGAAATTTCCTGAACCTGTGGAGGAAGAAACTCCTGAAACAGATAAGTTAGTTGAAGAAACAAAAAAGAAATATGATGAAGAAGTTGCCATAGAAGAACTAAAAGATGTTAAGGATAAGGAAGCGCTGCCAGAAACAGAAGAATTAATAGAAGAATCTAAAGAATATAAAGATCCAGATCATAAATTTGCAGAAACTATTGTTAAAGAAACAGAACCTGCTGAGGAAGAATACTTTGGAGATGAAGAGCCTAAAGAGGAAGTTAAAGAAAAGAAAGAGAAAAAATCATTCTTCGGGAAATTAAAAGAATCTTTATTTGGCTCAGATGAAGAGAAAGAAGGCAGTGATGAACTAGTGGAAGAGCAAGCTGCAGAGGAATCTGAATCTACCCAGGAAGCTGAAAGCAGCTCTACTGCTCAGTTGGAGCCAAAATCCTTCTTTGGGAAAATAAAAAAATCTCTTACTACTAAAACAATCAATGAAGAAAAGTATAATGAATTATTTTGGGAATTGGAATTAGTATTATTGGAAAATAATGTCAGCGTAGAAGTAATTGAGAAAATCAAGGAAGATCTGAAGGGAGAACTTGTTGACAAACCATTACCAAGAGATGTGCCAGCTAAAATACAAGAAACATTAAGAAACACCTTAGATACAATCTTAACACATGACAAAATTGATCTAATAAAACTATCTGAACAAAAGGAAGGGCCGTTAGTAATTGCCTTATTTGGTATCAACGGAACTGGGAAAACAACTTCCGTTGCTAAATTAACAAAATTCTTTCAGAATAACAAAAAATCAGTAGTTTTGGCGGCCTGCGATACATTCAGAGCAGCAGCCATTCAACAACTTGGAGAACATGCTGACAAACTTGGTGTAAAAATGATCCAACATGACTATGGATCAGACGCAGCTGCAGTAGCTTTTGATGCAATCAAATATGCAGAGAAAAACAATGTTGATGTTGTACTTATTGACACAGCAGGAAGATTACATTCTAACTCTAACTTAATGGCAGAATTGGAAAAAATCATCAGAGTAACCACACCAGACTTGAAAATATTTGTAGGGGAATCAATTACAGGCAATGACTGCATCGAACAAGCCAAGCAATTCAATGAATTGGTAGAAATGGATGGAGCCATCTTAACCAAAGCTGATGTGGATGAAAAAGGTGGAGCACCATTGAGTATTTCATATGTAATAAAAAAACCTATTCTATTTTTAGGAGTAGGTCAAGAGTATCAAGATTTGGAAGAATTTGACAAAGGATTAATATTGCAGCGTTTGGGTTTTTAGATAATTATATATTGTAAAATTTATGACTGACTGGACTTCCTCTAATATTTGATGTTTTGTGTACTTCTCGAGATAATGGTTCACTCAACTGAATTTGGTCTATAAAATTATCTAATGATTTTTCAAGATTAAATACTAAATGGTTATCAAATTCTGGGAAACTTTTCCTCAAATCATGATCAGGTGTAACTGTGATACCCCATGTATACCTATTACCTTCCTTTTTAGAAGTATGAATGTATATAACACAGCCATTAACAATATTATCAGGTTCTACAGAGTGTCCTAAAATATCCATTAAATTATTGGGGTTTTTTATATTTCCAAAATCCAGTTTATGTGGCCCACCAAAAATTTTGGATGATGGATATTTACTTTCTAAGCCATATATAGCATTTCCACCATTTTCTAAGGCAACAATTACTCCTGGAGCTCCATAACCGTATATTGAATTTGAAACTGTAGATACTTTTTTGGAAATTTCTTTATGGATGTCAAACAATGTAAGTTGTCCAACCATTGGTGCGTATTCACCTTTTTCTCTTGCTCTTTTGTGTGTTTCAGTACCTATATAAGGATTCGTAGTATATAAAATCATACCTGGCTCCTCTAAATTCCTTATCTGAAATTGACCAATTGCCTTACTGTATTCACTAGTATTAGTATCTTTAAGCCTAGATATTGGAATATTTTGAAATATCATAAATATGTAATTATGTATGTACTTTTTAAAGTTTGCTAGGAATAATTTGTAAATTGGAAAATAACCAACAAATTAATAAATCAGAGCTGAAATATGTAACTCATGGGCCTGTGATGTAATGGATATCACTTTGGTGACCGTTAAGCATTATGGCCTTCGGAGCCGTCTATCGGGGTTCGAATAAGTTCTGCAATGCAAAGCTTCGACTTTCCCTGCAGGCCCATATTATTTATCCAAATCATTCTTCAATATAGCAACTCTATATGCTAAAACTGAATATTTCGTACAATCAAACACTAAAGGAGTTGTCCTAGCTAATTCGAGAAACAACTCTGCACCTTTTCTATCTTCTTCAGTCTCAGGAGGCAAATTCTCATATTTTTGAGGGAACTCCTTTCCCTTAGCTTGCGGATCTTCAGTCCTAAACAGATATAGAATTGGAAAATCTTTTTTTCTAAATGACGTATAATCATCACCAATATACTTTATTGCTAACTCATCCAAAGACATAGCATCCAACTTACTTCCTTCTAATTTGATGTAATCATCTAATTCTTTCATCCTCCGTTGTAAATCTTCTAATGTCATTCTAACTCTAGCATACTAAATCTTGAATCTAATTTAACTGATTTCTTGGATAATTTTTTGCCATCTTCTAAATCCAAATTATAGAAGCGCATATCAATATCAATTCCTTGTGATTGTAAGCCAAGGTTTAGATTATCAAACGTAACCTTTAGATAATTCAATCTGCCTCACCAATAATCTTCATCAATCCCTTGATAGTTTTATTGACCAATTTATCCTCCAATTGATCCTTGGCTTGATAGGAATTAAATTCGTTGAGTAATAAAGCCAAAGCATGTGGTGCTTTTTTATGAACATTCTCTAAACCAACATAGAGCTCTTCATCTTCAGTTACTTTGAAGAAAGTTCTTACTTTGTAAATATCACCAACTTCTGGTTTTGCATTTACTTCCTCTCTGGGAACCGGTCTTCCAGCCTTGAGTGAAAATCTATGGACAAAATAATCAATTAACTTGTCATATTCTGCTTGAGTCTGAACACACTCATATTCAAAATGAACAGAGAGGTTGTCCTTGTTAAAATCAATATCGCTTTTGAAATATTTCATCTTAATCCAACTCCAACTGTCTGAATCTATCATTAGTTAATATCTGTTTTTTCAAGCAATTCTCTGAAATAGTGAAGCCTTCTAAAGTTCTTTTGTAATCTTGAATTGCTTTATTCATTCTAGAAATTTAAATCACTTTAAGTATATAGAATTACACTTACACTATTTTGTATTCTAGTAGTTGTAGAAAATTGCACAACGCACATTTAAGACTAACACAAAGTTAAAAATTCTGTAGGATAGAATAGTTGGCAAAAAGTAACGTCCAATCTACAAAAAAATTGATGCAGCAAATTAAGTATCAATGGCAATAATAAAACATCTGGAGGTAAAAGACTATGGCAAAAAAAAATAAATTAAAAGTAGTGGAAAGTATCGATGCAAAAGTTGATGAAACACCAATAGTAGCTAGTGTAAGAACAGGTCTGGCCGGACCCAATGAGGCAATACTAAATCGATTACCCTTTGATTATGCAGGAAAAACAGTTTCCCAAGTAATTAACTATTTGTTAGACAACAATAGTGAAAGAGAAAAAGTAAGTCTAGCACAAAGTATCAAAGGCGAATTAGCAGCTGATGGTAGTATCATTCTCATCAACGGCAAACAGGCCAAATTACAAAATCAGCTAAATGATTATGTTAAGCTGGAAGACCACCAACTGCCTGATGGAAATGTTGTGAAATACAAGCAATTTGAAATTGAGATCTCTGCAGTGCAACAAGGAGGATATCTGGGATTGTAAATGGCTTTCCAGACTAATGATGAAGTATTTATCCTAAAAGCTCAAGGAGACTGGGATGGCAAATATCACTACGGTGGATACACGGAAACGGTACCCTTAAACACACGGGGAACGGTTATTGGACCGGCAAAATCTGGCTACAGAGTACAAACTGAATGTGGACGAAATTGGTACTTTCTTGCATCTGAATTAGGCCTTTCAAATCCAATATCTCAATTTGGAATCTTACAAAAAGACTTGGATTCCATGCCCAGACATCCCTTATTTTCACTTTCTGACAAAAGTCTTGTTACTGTAATCCAAGGATCTGTGTATGTAGGAAAGAGAAGACAGGATCAACGCATTAAAGTAGAAAATAGAGAAGTGCAGCTTACAAAAATAACTACTTTGGATCAATTGGATCAATTATATCTAGCAAGGTTTGCTCAACGTTCTAAAAAACTGAGTGAAAAGTACGCTTCTCAAATTCAGCACATGTTTCAACCAGAAGCAAAAGTAACGAAACCTACTTTGGAGCAACGCGTATATCAGGAAGTCTTTCCACATCTTAGGGATAATAAATTTCAAGACAAATTAGCAAATGCCCTCGGTGTTGAAAATATTATTCCATCTCAAATTCCGGCAACTGAAAAGTACAAAACCAAAGTTCTCAAACAAATTAAGTTAAAAATTGATTCATTTAGAAGACAAATTCTTGAGTATCACACAAATTTGGATAAAGATGCAGATCTTAGAGAAAATATTGATCGTCTTCTGGGATATACTGGCCATAATAATATCAAATATCAACTAACTGCAGAGGTATTAAGAAATAGTAACTTTATGCTATGTCAAGGACAGGCCTTACATGTATCCAACAGAAAACTAAAGAACCGTACAATTCTAAAAGCAGATGGTAAAGACTGGTATCTTACAAAAAAGAAGCAAAGTATTTCACAAAAATTGTTAGTTGATGAAATCTCCAGAGAAATAATCCTGGATTCAATAGATGACTATCTTACTGATGAACAACTTAAGAAAAATATTAGTGGAAATCCAATCGAATTAGTGCGTGGCAAAAAAGAATATAGAGAACGTAATTTTGGATTTACAACAAATAATGGCAATTTGTACGTATATTTAGATATGCCACCAATTGCAATTAAGAGTCAATATGACGGCAACTATTTTTTCTTTGATAAATCTAGAATAGCAATTGAAGTATTGGAAAGGAATGGGAAACTTACTTATGATTACTACATGTTCTTGATTGAGAATAATAACCATCCTTTCATTCATCTAAATGAAGATAATTTCGCTGAGATCTGTACGGGAAGGAATATCATGCCCACTAAAGGAAGTTCAGGAGAAGTAATTGCCCAACGATTACGTAAAACACAGGAAATTTTGATGTTTGGCTACAAGGGCAATGCCTATTATGATTGTTATGAATTAAGAAAGAAATGTCCAGGCGGGTGTCGCCCTCACTATGCAAAGAATCTAACCACTAAGAAATGGTTGGAAAAACGAAATATACCTATAATTCAAGGAGGACACAGAAGATGAAGCTAGACGATTTACTAAGTCAAAATGAACCACTAGAAATTAAAACGACATATCAACCATCGGCAGTTGAAGAAGTGAATATCACTGATTATGCACTCAAGAAGGCGAGGACATATGCCAAAATTGCCTGTTATAAAGCAAAGAGAACAATGGAATGTGGTGGTTACCTAATTGCCCCAAAGGATTCTACTGACTACATTGCCACGGATGCCTTTCTT
>CEPX01415174.1_pt1 | contig 34318 bp, 32 predicted proteins | sample 361361 | NCBI WGS metagenome assembly CEPX01 (sample SAMEA2619974, study PRJEB7988) | marine metagenome | biome: marine biome (ENVO:00000447); feature: mesopelagic zone (ENVO:00000213) & marine oxygen minimum zone (ENVO:01000065); material: "saline water (ENVO:00002010), including plankton...
AAAGGATGACAATTTTTTTGAAAGAAGATTTAGTTGATCCAACTATGGAAACGAGAACAACTCCTGGAAGTAGGGTAAAAATCATTGGAATTCTAAAAGAAATTGCAATAACTACATCATCAGGTACAATGCTAACAAGGTTTGATTTAGCAATAGAAGCAAATAACATAATACCTTTAGAAGAAAGTTTTGAAAATATAGAAATTAGCGAGGAAGACGAAAGAGTAATTAGGGAACTAGCTGCAGATCCAAATTTAATGGAAAATATAATTAGAAGTATTGCTCCTTCAATTTGGGGAAATGAGGAAGTGAAAAAAGCATTGGCGCTCCAATTATTTAGTGGAGTTCAAAAAAAAAGAAGTGATGGAACTTGGATGAGGGGAGACATACATATTTTATTAGTCGGTGATCCAGGAGTTGCAAAATCAGTTCTTCTTAGTTTTATTTCAGGAGTCGCTCCAAAAGGAAGGTATCTTTCAGGAAAGTCTTCAACTGGCGCAGGTTTAACAGCAACAGTAGTAAGAGATGAATTTCTGAGAGGATGGAGTTTAGAAGCAGGAGCAATTGTGCTTGCAAATAAAGGAATAGTTTGTATTGATGAGTTTGATAAAATGGATGAAGAAGATAGAGGCACAATGCACGAAGCAATGGAGCAGCAAACAGTCACTATCTCTAAAGCAACAGTCCAAGCGACTCTAAGAGCCCAAACATCTGTTCTAGCAGCATCAAATCCGAAATTTGGAAGGTTTGATCCAACTCAATCGATTCCAAAGCAGATAAGCCTACTTCCAAGTCTTCTTTCTCGTTTTGATGCAATCTTTGTAATGAGAGACATACCAAGCAAAGAGAGAGACAAATCAATAGCATCTCACGTTTTATTAGAACACAAACAAGAAGTAAAAAATGAAGGTATAGATAAAGACCTCTTAAGGAAATATATATCATATTCAAAGCAAAAATTTAATCCAAAACTAACTCAGAAGGCAATAGAAGAGATAAAAGATTTTTATGTGAATTTAAGAAATCAACCACAGTTTGGGTTTGGAGAAATTCAAAATAGACCAATCCCACTTGGTGCGAGACAATTAGAAGCATTGGTTCGTTTAGCAGAAGCAAGTGCAAGGATGAGATTAAGCAACGAAGTCATAAAACAAGATGCAAAAGTCGCAATTGATTTATTTAGGGGATTCTTAATGCAGGTTGGATATGATGAAGAAACTAAAACAATTGATATTGATAGGATTAGTGGGGCCTCAGCTTCTCAAAGAAATAAAATTTCAACAGTTCTTGAAAAAATTGAAGAGCTAGAAAATAAATTAGGAAAATTAATTCCCCTAGAAGAGGTAGAGAAGGCATTAAAAGGAGAAATGAAACAAGAAGATATTGACGAATCCCTTGGAAAACTTTTAAAATCTGGAGATTTATTTAGGCCCAAGAGAGGACATATTCAAAGAATGTAATGCTTAATAATTGAAATAAAGGCCTATTAAATCAACAAAAGGCTATAAATATTTATAAACTTATTTTTTATCCCATAAAGTAATGGAAGGAGAAATGGGCGAGCAAAGAAAAAGAAATATTGCATATAAAGTAAGGATTGGAGATATTTTTAAGGGGAAATCAAGGATAGAAGAAGGAAGATTTTTATTTTTAGAATTAGATAATAAAAATGTCGTAAGAACCAATATTTTAGCAAATTGTGTAGATAAATTTATCCAAGATGGAGAAAAAAAATATGCTTCACTAACAATAGATGATGCTTCTGGGCAAATAAAATTAAAAGCCTTTGGAGACGACATCGAGAATTTAAAAGGAATTATGCAAGGAGACACTTTACAAATAATTGGGAATATAAGAGAATGGAATAGCGAGCTCTATATCATTCCAGAGATTATGAAAAAAGTAGACCCACGTTGGCTTTTAGTTAGGAAGCTAGAAATTCAGAATTCTAGGAAAGATATCTCAGAGGATAAAGATTCTTCACTTAAGGAAAAAGTAATAAAAAAAATAAAAGAAGCAGAATCAGAAGGAGGGATTGATGTCGAAACAATGCTTGTTAATATTGAAGCAAATTCAGATTTGATCAATTTAGAGATAAAAAAACTTCTTGAAGAAGGGCTAATTTATGAGCCACGCCCAGGAAAATTAAGGTACTTAGGATAATTAATCTTCTTCAATTTCTAAGTCAACATCTCCACCAACCATAGTTTCATATTGAGCTTTAGTTTTCTCATTATATCTCTTTTTTTCATGGGATTTTTTCATATTAATTAAATCATTAAGAGTAACATCTTGTAATTCTTTTCTCTTAGAAAAATTAATTTCTTCTATAGAATCTTTATCTTCATTCTCATCTAATTCATCCCCTAAATTTTCCATTTTTTCCTTAACAGAATCTAAAATTTCTTTTTCAATATTTCTAGATTTAGTAAAATTAATTTCTGATTTATGGTTTTTTAAAAGTTTTATTCCAAGAAAAGTCTCAAGCCTTAGAAAAAGCGCTTCAAAATTCTTAGGGAATTTTCCTTTTTCGATTCCTTGAATAGTCTCAATAGAAGTCTCCATTTTTTCAGCTAATTGTTCTATGCTAAGTTTTTTTCTTCTTCTAGCGAGATTAAGCGTCCAATAATAATCATCTAAAATATCCTCATGATATTGTTTTTTTTCAGGAATTTTTAATTTGGTCAAATTTTTTTGAATAAGAAGTTGATCATCACTAATCTCTGTAGTTTTTTTCATCCCTGAGATTTCTTCCATCCTTTCACGAACGGAATAATTTTTTTCAGCTATATTCAATTGATTGTCAGAAGGCTTTTTAATAATTGGAATTTGATCATCATCTGCACAATTTACACAGACATAAATCACCTTATCTTCAAGAATCCCTTCAAAAATTTCAGTATCTTCAGAACCTTTTTTACACACAGAACATTTCATTAATCCAAAAGAAAAGGATTATTTTTAAAGAATATTGTAATAGGATGTATAGTTTAGGAGAGAAAGGTTTCAATAGAAGAAAGATCTTTTAATTCTTTAATTATATATTTCTCATTAATTAAAATTGAGGGGACTTCTGTAACATTGTAAATTTCTTGTAGTATTTCTATTGAAACAATTCCAGTATCTGTTGCTATAGGAATTAATATTATTTCAGGATTTCCTTTTTTAATTTTTATTAAATAATTACTCATAATATCTTGGGTAGAAATTTTTCCGATATCTTTAGTTAAATATTTATAAAAATAGATTATAGTATCTACAGAATCTTCACAATCTTTTTTATTTTTAATAATATTTTTCCACAACAACGTTCTTAATAAATCATATCTTTTGTGCAAATGAACTACTCTATCTGTAATTTTATTAGCGTCATCATAATTTTCTAATTTTTTAGCTTCCTTATATATTCTATCCGCGAAAATTCTACCCTCCTTACTTAATAGTTCACAACTAATATTAGAACTAAAAATGAGTTCGGAAGATAATTCAAAATCTGAAATACTTGTCTCAGAATCAGAATAAAACTTTGTGATTTCAGCAACTCTTGAATCTTCAAAAAAAATTCCAATAAGAATTCCCGACCAAAAAATAATTAAAGCTACAATTAGAGCAGTTAAAAAGGGTATTTTATTGTTTTTCATCACATCCACCTATGATCTTTTTTTATATATCTATAAATTGCTTTAAACCAAATTATTGGATAAAGTGCACCATATATAAAAAGATAAAAAAGAATATTAAAAAACCTTTTGATACTAATTTTATCTGTATATTTTGTTTTTAATAAAATAACATGGTATAAACACATTGAGAAGGTAAGTAAGATAACTAAATAAAATATCAAAACAGAGGGGTGATAATTAAATTCTAAAAAATTAAAGATAGGTATGTTATAAGCAATAGATTTTGCAGCTGTTAAAGTATTCATTATTAAAGATTTTAATAAAAGATAAATTGAAAATAAAAAAGTAAAGATACTTACAATTATACTCAAAGTTACAAAAGGTAAAACAAATGCACCAAACAAACCCCTTTTAAAGAACATTTTTTTATATTTAGAAATTGCTTGTAATCCTCCAAGACCCCATCTTGTTCTTTGGTTAAACCACGGTTTTATAGTGGCTGGAGCAATAGTCGAAACTCTTGCCCCTAAAGCCATTGCAGTTTTATAATCATTATTTAGCATATTCCAAGTAATCTCAATATCTTCTGTTAAACTTTTTTCATCAAATTTTCCCACTTTATGAAAATATTTTGTTCGATAGATACTCAAAGGGCCATTTGTAACATAAACACTATCAACAAAATCCAAAAGCTTTCTATAAAATCCAATAAACATATATTCAAGAGATTGCAATCTCGCTAAAAAACTTTTCTTACGATTTCTAATTATAACAAAAGAAGTCACAGCCCCCATTTTTTCATCATCAAAAAATCCCACCATCTTTGAAATAGCATCTTTAGCAGGAAAAGAATCAGCATCACTAAATCCAATTAATTCCGTATTTATAAACTTTGCACCAAAATTTTTCGCACCTGCAGCATTTCCCGTATTTTTTAAGGTTTGGATAACCATTATTTTTTTATATTTCTTTGCAAAATTCTTAATAATTTTATAAGAATCATCTGGGGAACAATCATCAACAACAACAATTTTCTTCAAATTTGGATAATCTTGTTTTAATAAGGCCTTTAAATTTCCAATAATAGTTGTGCCCTCATTATAGCAAGGAATAACAAGACTAATAGAATAATTTTTCCCTCTTTTTGGTTTATAAAATAATTTTTTCCAATTCCATATAGTTAAAATAGCAAAAAAAGATAAAATATAAAGAGAAATAAACATTAAAGTAAGATATGTTATAATAATAATCTCCATCATTTATCAACTTTTAATTTATTTTTTATAGAGCCGGAAGCCCTCTCATGAACGTTAAAATACTCATAAAATTCTTCAGAAAGAGTAAGTTCTTTTGTCCTTCCTAATTTTTTAGCATTAACGAGTCCTAAATCCCTAAATTTTTTTATATGATCATAAGATTTATTACCCCTGATTTTAATAACAACTGATTGTTTTATTGGTTGTTTGTAAGCTATAATTGCTAAAGTTTCTTGTTCAGCTTTAGTAAATTCTACCTTACCTGTAGCAAGTTTATTAATAAGATAATGATATTTTTCAGCAACATCCATTTTCCATAAATTACCTTTATTGATTAATCTAAGAACTCCTGAAGAATATTTTTTCTTCAATCTATTAAGAATTTCTTTTAACATCATAGGATTCAGATCAGTTAATCTAGTAAGATCTTCAGAATTCAAAAATTTTCCAGAAATAAAAAGGGCCGCTTCAACTTTATCAATAGAGTCAGCCTCTTTATTTTTGAAGACATTATCTATTTCTTTAGCTGTAGATTCTGTAACTGCAGGAGTAGGATATTTAGGCTCAGATTCTTTTTTCTCCATATAATTTATTGTTAAAAGAGTTTTAAAAGTTTATTAACTCAGTATTAATAAGACTAATCTACAACCAAAAATCTCAAAATTCCCCCAACACCACCAAGATTATCAAATTGAACTCCTTGAGATGTTTCATTAGTAACAATATTAATCTCCGTAGAAGAAGCTTTAGCTAAGGATTCTAATTTTTTTACAATTTTCTTATCAACAGATTTTGATAAAATTAACTTTTCAACAGCACCTCTACCGAGTCTATCTTCAACTTCAGATATTCCATAAGAAACTTTATTGGGATCCTTAGCAAGTTTCTCAAAAAATTGATCAAGAATTACTTTTTGTTTAATAATCTCTTGTTCAGCTAATACATCTCGGGATAATTCTACTAATTCTTGAAGTCCATGCATTTCAGTTCCACCAAGGTCCTTGACACCTATTATTTTATTTTTTAAAGCAGTAACTAGTTGTCCCTGATCTAAGAATTCTTCTTTTGTTGGAATAGGCCCTCCAATCAAAATTCCTTTTAACTTTTTATTTTCCCAAAAATGTTTTTTTATAGATTCAGCAACTCGTTTGAAAAATTCTTTCTTCATACTTTCTCTAATTCTAGCAAATCTTTGAGAGCTCTGCCCCCCAGCCCGCGTTTTTCCAGGAATTCCAGAAGTCATATTTTGTAAAAGTTTAATATGTTTTCCTTCAAGAAGCCCAATAGAAGCTTCATTCCTCTCAATTATTAAGAGTCCATAAACTTCTTCAGCTTCAAGCATTTCAGATAATGGATCTAAAACAAAAGTTTGATCACATCTATAAGTCTTAACCCTCAGTTTATTTAGAGGTTCAATAGCCCATATTTCTAAAGACTCTTTTCCCCCAGATTTAGAAACATTTCCAGAAAAGATTGCAAGCCCATTTTTAGGAGTTTTTCCAATTTCTTTTAATTTTCTAATAACTCTTTCTAAAGCATTAATTACATTTTTTCTAGTAGAACTAGATTTAATATTGGTAGCGGTTCCTTTTTCATCCTCAAGCTGTTTTGTTGTCTGAGTTAATATAGCTCCCGCAGGAATATAAACAGATATTAATTCAGTATGTTTTCCATGATATCCCTTAAGCTCTTCAATTAAATCTTCAAGCTCAAGCAATCCCACTTCATCCATATTAGTAGATATAAACACTATTTTTAAAGATTGGGAAGAGATTTATCAATCCAAAAATTCAATTTTAAAATTTCCTTCAGAAACTTTAGAAGCATTAGTTACAGAAATAAAATCTTCTTTCATAGATCCAAGAGACTCAATATCTTTTTTTGAAAAATTAATCTTAATTTTAGAATTCATAGATTTTTGAGAATTTGTTTTTAATTGCCTAACTTTAGATAAAAGAACACAAAAAAATTCAAAGTCCTTAGAGAATGTAGCATTTTTAGAAAATTTTGGCCAAGAAGAAATATGGATCGATTTAATTTCTTCATTTTTTCTAAAATAAACCTGATATATCTCTTCAGTAATAAAGGGGATTATAGGGGCAAAGAGTTTTAAAATTGTAAGTAATGTTTGATATAAAACATACTGAGCAGAAATTTTTGAGCCCTCCTTTCCATTATAAACTCTTTTTTTAACAATCTCAATATAATTATCTGCAAAATCTTTCCAAAAGAACTTTTCAATATTAGCTTTTGCAATGGAATAATTATATTCTTCAAAATTTTTAGTAACCCTTAAAACTAAATAATCCAACTCCCTTAAAAATTCTTCATCTAATCTTTCTAATTTTTTAGGTTTTTTTCTTCCATAATCTTCTAGATTCATAAAAACAAAATTTGCTGCATTCCATAGTTTTGTCATTAATTTTTTTCCGGTTATTAGATCTTTTTCTTGATAATTCAAATCATTTCCAAGATTCGATCCTGCTGCCCAAAATCTTAAGGCATCTGCCCCATATTGTTCTAATAAAAGTTTTGGTTGGATTCCTATTTTCTTACTTTTACTCATTTTTTCTCCTCCCAATGTTACATATCCCGAAATTATTATATCTTTCCAAGGTTTTTTATTTTCATGCATATGAGACTTTGCTATTGTATAAAATGCCCAAGTTCTAATTATATCATGGGCCTGTGGCCTTAATGAATAAGGAATCTTTATTTTATTATTAACTAAACTAGAAGCTATTTGAGGAGTTAAAGATGATGTAGCCCAAGTATCTAGAACACGTTTTTCTCCGATGGCTTTATTTTTACACTTAGGACAGGTTTTCTTTGTTTCTAATGGGTCTACTGGAAGTTCTTCTTCATCTGGGAGGATTATTTCATTACAATTTTTACATTCCCAAATAGGTATTGGAATTCCAAAATGTCTTTCTCTTGAAATATTCCAATCCCAATCCAGTCCATTTACCCAGTTTTCATATCTTTTAAACATAAATTTTGGACACCAATTAATTTCTTTTCCTCTTTTAATTAGTTCTTTTTTCTTGTCTAATATTTTTATAAACCATTGTTCTGTTGTGATAAATTCAATTTCAATACCGCATTTATCATGAGTATTAACGATATGAGATATTGATTTTTGTTCTTGTATTAAATTAGCTTTTTCTAAATCTTCAAGAACTTGCTTTCTTGCTTCTTTAATCTTTAACCCATTATATTTTCCTAAATTTAGAGTCCCGTCTTTGTTTATAATTAGCTTTGAATTTAATTTATGCCTAGTTATAGATTCAACATCATATTTGTCTCCATACGAACAAATCATTAAAATCCCAGTTCCTTTTTCCATATCTGCAGAATCATCTTCTATTATTGGAACTTCATAATTAAATAATGGAACCATTGCCTTTTTCCCAACAAGTTTCTTGTATCTTTTATCATTAGGATTTACAAATATTGCTACACAGGCCCCCAGCATTTCAGGTCTTGTTGTTGCGATTAATAAGTCTTTATTATCTGTTTTAAATTTTATTGTTATAAATAAACCGTCTTGTTCTTTATCTTCAAGTTCTGCCTGAGCTATTGTTGTTTGGCACTCTGGACACCAGAGAGTTGGGAATTCATTTTTATAAATATCTTTTTGCTTATATAAATCTATAAAAGATTTTTGAGAAACTTTTTGGGAATTTTTGCCAATTGTGGAGTAATATACTTCATAATCGCATGAGATTCCAAGATCTTTATAATTTTGAATGAATTCTGGCGTCATCTCTTTTAATGTTTTTAAACATAATTTAATAAATTTTGCTCGACCCATACTTTTGCTTTTGATTTTATTTATTTTTTCAACATATCTTTCTGTTGGTAAACCATTGTCATCTGTTCCAAAAGGATAAAAAACATTATTTTTCATTCTATGAAATCTAGCGATAAAATCTTGCTGTGAATAAGAAAAAGCATGTCCTATATGCATTTTACCGGAAATAGTTGGAGGGGGAGTATCTATAGAATAAATTTTTCCCCTTTTAGGATTAAATTTAAAGATTTTTTCGTTTTCCCAAAAATCTTTTATTCTAGATTCAACTTCTAAAAAATCATAAGTTTTTCTAAAATTCTTTTTAATTTTTACCATCATCTCAAAAACAATAAGGTATTTAAAAAATTGTTGATTTAAGAAGGTATGGAAAAAAAATTAAGAATATTAGCTGCTTCAGATTTACATGGTAAAAGGAACGTAATAGAAAAGTTGGCGCAGAAAGCTTCAAAAGAAAAAGTAGATTTAGTAATCCTTGCAGGAGATATACAGGGTTCAGAAGAATTAAACAAAAAAGTTTTAGAACCATTTAAAAAAGTAAATAAAAAAGTAGTATTTATCCCAGGAAATTGGGAATCAAAAGAAGAACATGAAATACTAAGAAAACAAACAAAAAGTATTGATGATTATTACGTAACTTATAATAATGTGGGGATTGCGGGGATTGGAAGTGAAGAATGGAAGATGGAATTTGATAAAAGTGATTTGGAAAAAATAATTAAAAATTTTAAAAGAATGAAGCCGAAGAAAAAAGTTTTAGTTTCTCATTTACATGCAAGTGGAACAAAAGCAGAATTTTTAGGGATTGAAGGAGACAAAATCTTAAGAGAAGCTATAAAAAAAGTAAAACCAGATCTTTTAATTTCAGCACATATACATGAAGCTGAAGGAATGGAAGATAGAATTGGAAAGACTAGAGTTGTTCAGGTAGGTAAAAATGGGAAAATTTTGGAGATCTGAGTATAAGCTTTTTATAATCCCTTAATTTTCTTTATGAGAAAAAATATTAAAAGTACAATTTACAAGGCAGATTATGTCAGAAAATAAAACAACATTAATTATAACAGAAAAACCACAAGCAGCACTAAAAATAGCCTCAGCATTAAGTAATAAAAGCGATAAAAAGATAACTGGCAAGGGTGGAATTGCCTATTATGAATTTTATAAGAAAAATAGAAAGTATATTGTAGGTTGTGCGGTAGGCCACTTGTTTGGAGTTCAACAGATTGCTGCTAGAGGACCTTTTCCAAATTTTGAGGTTAAGTGGCAGCCATCACATCAAAAAAAATCTGGTAATTTCACAAAAAAATATCTAACAACATTAAAAAAATTAGCAAAAGAAGCAGATGAATTTATTATTGCAACAGACTTTGATGTTGAGGGAGAACTAATTGGATGGAATGTTATAAGATTCATATGTAGTCAAAAAGATGCAAAAAGAATGAAATTTTCCTCACTAACAAAAGAATCCTTAGAAAAAAGTTTTGAAAATTTATTGCCTACATTAAATTGGGGAGCGGCCCTTGCAGGAGAGGCAAGACATTATATTGATTGGTATTATGGAATAAATCTTTCTAGAGGATTAATGAAAGCAATTTCCTCAACAGGGACATTTAGAATTTTATCTATTGGGAGAATTCAGGGACCAGCTTTAAAAATCTTAACAGATAAAGAAAAAGAAATTAAAGAATTCAAAAAAGAGCCTTATTGGCAGATTTTTCTCCAAATAAAAGATATTCAAAACCAACAGGTTCAAGTTAAATATCTTAAAGATGTTTTTAAAAAATCAGAATTACTAAAATTTAAACACTTAAAAGGAAAATCTGGAGAGGGAATAACTTCAATTAGTGAAGAAAAAGTGAACCCCCCAATTCCTTTCGATTTAACAACATTACAAATGGAAGCCCATAAAAATCATGGATATACCCCTTCTCAAACTCTAAAAATAGCTCAAAAATTATATCTTGATGGAACGATCTCATATCCAAGGACTTCTAGTCAGAAATATCCTAAAGAAATAAGGTATAATAAAATTTTAAAGAATTTAAAAAAATATACACTTTTAACAAAATATGCCCTTAAGAACTTCCCAACACAAGGTAAAAAGGAAGACCCGGCACACCCAGCAATTCATCCAACAGGAGAAATAAAGAAGATTGCGGGAACAGATAAGAAAATTTATGATTTAATTGTAAAGAGATTTATATCCTGTTTTTGTGAAGCAGCAATTATTGAGAATAAAAAAATAAAAGTAGAAATTAATAATTTAGAATTCCGTAATAAAGGATTAAAAATAAAAGATAATGGTTGGATGAATGTATACCCCTCTAATATAAAAGAGTTAAAGATTCCAACAATTAATGGGAAGGTAGAAGTTTTAGAAATCTTAACAGAAGAAAAAGAAACAAAACCTCCAAAGAGATATTCAGCAGCCTCACTAGTTAAAGAATTAGAAAAAAAAAGTCTTGGAACTAAATCAACAAGAGCTTCAATTATAGAAACACTTTATTCTAGAGGATATGTGAAGGAAAAGAGTATAGAAGTAACTGAGCTTGGAATGAGAATGACGGAGACTTTAGAAAAGTATGCCCCAATAATTCTAGATGAAGAATTAACTAAAGAGATGACAGAGAAATTAGAAAAAATGGAGGCATCAAATAAAGATTTAAAAAATCAAGAAAAAAAGATTTTAGAGGAAGCAAAAGATTCTGTTATAAAAATCTCAAAAGGGATTAGTGAAAATTTAGAATCTATGGGAAAAAGTTTATCAGATGCAAATGCAATTGTTTGGAAAGAGGAAAAAGAATCTAACACTATGAATGAATGTCCCGTCTGCCATGAAGGAAAACTAAGGGTAATGTATGGAAAAAAGTTTTCAAGATATTTTGTTTCCTGTGACGCATATCCAAAATGTAAGACGATATATAGCTTACCAGCAAGAGGAATGATAAAAGTTTCAAGAGATAAAGAAGGGAACTTTGAACTCTGTAATGATTGCAATTTTCCTAAAGTTTTAAGTTTTCAAAAAGGGAGAGCTCCATGGAAAATATGTTTTAATCCAAATTGCCCCTCAAATAAAGAACTAAAGGAAAAAAAAGAAGAATTCAAAAGGAAATTAAAAAGCGGAGAAATTAAAATAGATAAAGAAGGAAAGATTAGTAAAAATAAAAGTAAAAAAAATAAAAAATGAAATTAAAGAAATTATTAAAGAAAAAAGCTCCAGAATTTTCATTAGAAGGAGACAAAGCATTAGTTTCCTTAAAAGATTTTAAGGGAAAGAAAGTAATATTATATTTTTATCCACGTGATTTAACTCCAGGATGTACAATAGAAGCTAATGATTTTACTTCACTAATAAAAGATTTTGAAAAGAATAATTGTGAGATTATAGGTATTAGTGGAGATTCTATTAAGAGCCATGGAAAATTTAGAAAAAAAGAAGAATTAGAAATAACACTAGCTTCTGATGAAGACCATTTAATACAAGAAAAATATGGAGTTTGGCAGAAGAAAAAATTTATGGGGCGAGAATATATTGGAACTTCAAGAACTACGTTTTTAATTGATGAGAGGGGATTTGTAAGAGAAATCTGGGAAAATGTTAAAGTAAAAGGTCACGCAAAAAAAGTTTTGGAAAGTGTAAAAAATTTAAATTAACCCCTCCTTCAAAACATCTTCGATGTTTTTGTCTCCAGTTGCGATTAAAGCTTCCTTAAATGTGATTAATGTTTTTGGATACTTAGCATAGTCATCAATTGCTATTCTTGGGCATCCAAGTTCGACGAAGGCCTCGATGTCATAAAAATTCATTATTTTATCTGGGGTCATTTCATTCATAGTAATTGTAATTACTTTTTTACCTGCTTTTTCTAGCTTTTCAACAATGAACTTTGGAGATCCAAATTTTTGTCCAGGTTTTACTTCTATTATTACTCCTACTTTTTTTGCATCTTTGAACTTTTCAATTGCAATTATTCTTTGTCTTATTATTTTATCCCGAACTTCTTCGTCCATTTTAGTTACAGTGTCATTATATACATCTAAAAGGATAACCGGCTTTTCTACGGCAAGACTTGCCCCCATCGAGTGAAAGTTGTTTCCTAGTACTAAAAATACATCAACGTTATCTTGAATTGTTTTTAGCCCCCCAAATTCACAACCAATTACATGGCCCGGATATGCAGCGTAGCCTTTTTTATCCGAGATGATTACTTTCTTACCATTATCTTCATAAAATTTTTTAACCATATCAATATCATGCTTATGTTGAATTGAATATGAGAGACCAAGAGTAGAATATTCTTTTAATTTTTCAATAGATTTATTTAATATTGGTTTTAAATCTAGATTATCTTTTACTTCCATATATAAAATTGGAAAGCTTGAATTGATGAATTTAGCATGGCCAAAATGAACTAGTAGATCCACATTTAAGGCCTCTGCCTCATAAGTCGCAATTGAGCAACCACCCCAGGCCGTTTCTCCCGAAAAGATTACCTCAATTCCAAGGCTCTCAATTGCTTTTTGAACTTCAAATGAATTTTGTTTTATTCCTTCTGGAAGTTGAACTAAGATTCTTTTTGGCTTTATCTTTTTTAATTCTTCTTTAAGTTTATCTAATTCAAAATCTAACACCATAAGATTATCTAGAATTTACCTTTATTAGACTTACTATTTTAAAATATCCCTCTTTTTCTAATTCCAATATTAAGAATTTCAAAAGAAAATTCCTTTACAGGCAAACTTCTATGTTTTTTTAAAACTAATTTTCTCTTCCCTTTAAAAGTCTTAAGCTCAATTAAACATTTACTCCAATACTTTAATAAATCTCCTCCAACCATTGAAACTTGTTTCTCAATATTTTGTTTTTCTATATCTCTCACAAATTCTGAATATACTTGATTAGTAACTATCACTGGAATATTCTCCTTTCTAGCAATTTCATTAAGAATCCTCAATTGTTTGGCAAGTTTACGATTAATAATAGCTATTTTTCTATCATCTTTTGAAGTAATGGCCTCCCCTAATTCAAGACGATAAAGCATAACTATGCTATCAATAATTATCAGAGAAACGCTTTTCTTATTAACATTTTTTAATAGAGTTTCAAAAGCTTTTTCTTGTTCATTAAATGAAGTAGGTTTTAAAAGAAGAATATTTTCTAAAGATTTTTCAATTTCTTCCTTATCTCCTTGATGAATTTGTTTAAATCTCTCACTAGAGAACCCCCCTTCAGTATCTACAAAAATAACTTTATTTCCTTTTTTTGCTTGTGAAGCTGAGATCATCATACAAAGGTTAGATTTTCCAGACCCCCCAGGCCCATAAATCGTAGTAATAATATCATTATCATATCCCCCAAATAAAAATTTATTAAGGTCATAGGCCCCCGTAGAAGTCTTATTTGCTCTTACCATTTAAGCAAAATATTACTTTTTATTTATAATAATTTATATGGTCAATTTTAAGAGGAGATATGATTAAAATTTAGTAAAATTATTTTAATTTTTTAAATGAACTGACTTCATTATCTATATCTTTTTCTAATGCAGCAATAGCATTTTTGAGAAGTTTTTTTGGATTATTTCCTTCAATGTGTAAAACAGGATTTTTTGTTGGATGATCTCTTCTCCATGCAGCAAGCTTAGCACCTTCTTTATTCAAATAAACTCTTAAAATTTCAGCAATAGTCAAACTATCAATTTCAATATCCATAGAGTTTTTTTCATTAACAAGAAGTTTAACTTCCATATTTATAATGAATAAAATTGCTTTAAAAGAGTTTCTATATAATACTAAATTTAGAATTCTATTGAACTAACACCATCTTTTCTAACTCTAATTATATGGTCAACAAACCCTTCAATTTTTTGTTCATGACTAACAAGAATCATTTGTTCGGCTTTTAATTCTTGAAAGATATCCCTCATTTTATTAAGTTGTTCCTCCGCAAATCCATCAGTTGGCTCATCTAAAATAACAATACCTTTAGTTTTGATTACAGAAAGCATCGAATTTAAAACTTGATTTAAAGCAAGTCTATAAGCTAAGGCAATCGCAGTCCTTTCTCCCCCAGATAAAAATTCATAATCAATCTCATAATCTTGATTAGTAATCAAGGGGGTGAATTCTTCATCAAGTCTAACAAATAAAGATTCATCTGTAAGTATGGAAAACCATTCATTGAATATCAAAGAAAATTCAGTCCTTAATTTAGCCATAACGTCTTTTTCAGTTAGATTAATCATAGCAATAAACTTTTCACTAAGCCAATCTTGCAATTCTCTAAGATAATCAACATCTTCACGAATTTTTTCTTTATTTCCAATTTCTAAAGAAAGTTCCCCTAATCTATCCTTAAGAATTTCAAGTTCTTTATTTTTAGTTGCAAGAGAAATTTCTAAGTTTTGAAGAAGTTTTTGAATTTCTTCAAATTCTATTTTAAGTTCTTCAAAACTTTTTTGGAGACCATTAAAACTTCCAGATTTTTTTTCTAATTCCATAAGTCCTTCCCCTAGTTCAATAATTTCATTAGAAATTCTATCTAAAATAAATGAATCACTCTTGATTTTAGTTTCAATAGCTTTTTGATATTCAAATCTTATTTTATCTTTTTGAAGATTATTTTTATCGGATTCATAACCTAAAAGAAATTCTTTTTCTTTTTTGATATCATTTAAAAGAGTTTCCTTAAGAATAATTTTATTCTCAAGCCCTTTATCAATTTCTTCCATATCATATTGAGTTTTTTTAGATATTTTATCTTTATGTTCTTGGAAAACATTTTGAAAGCAAGTAGGACAGTTTTCTAAAGAAACCACCTTTTCTTTAAGTTTAAAAGAACCCTCTTTTTTAGAATCTAAAACAGAAATTTGAGAAATAAGCTCTAGATATTCTAAATTTTTTTCTTCTAAAAATCTTTTATGTTTTTCAAACAATTCAGCAATCGTCCTAAGTCTTTCTTCAGAAAATTCAACTTTTTCATTAATTTGTTTTTTCATTAAAATCATTTCTTTTCTCATCCTTTCTTCTAGATCTTTTTTCCCACTAATTAGAACTTTATTCTTAGAAATTTCTAGATCAATATTAGATTTGTCTTCAATAGTTTTTTTCATTTCCATAAGTTTTTTTTCAATTTCTCTTCTTTTTAATAAAACCTTCCTATACTCAAGATCAAGATTATTAGTTTCTCTGGAAAGCCCAACCTTTCTTTCATTTTCAATTGTAAATTTTTCTCGTAAAAGATTTAATTCAGAAATTAAAACTTCTTTAATCTTAATAACATTTTTAATTTTTTGAAGAAGGATTTGAGAATTATCTTTAATTCTTTTATAACGGTCAATTCCAAAGATATGTCTCAAAGTATCTAAACGGATCTCTGGCCTTTCTTGAATAATTGATTTCATTTCTTCTTGAGGCGTATAAACAGTAAATTTGTATAATAGATTAGCTTTTTTAGCAAATTCTTTTGGATAATTAAGTAACTTCATCACTCTCTCTTTCATTTCAGAAGTTGAAACTTCTTCTGTAGATCCTCCGACAACAATTTTATTAAAATCTTGGGCAATACTCCCATTTTTAGCTTTTTTAATAGACCTTTCAAGAATTATTATCTCTCCATCGACTTCTAATTCTAAACAAGCAGAAGCACTTTCAGAACCTTTTCGGAGAATCGAAGAACCCCTTTGCCCTGGCTGAAGTCCAAAAAGTGCAAATTGAAGTCCAAGTAAAATTGAAGTTTTTCCGGAACCAATTTCTCCAGCTAAGAGAACAGAACCTTTAGGAAATTCGATTTTTAAATTTTTATAACTTCTAATATTCTCTAATTTTAATTTTTTGAATATCATGAAATTCTCTCAGAAATTTCAAGTATATTTTTTAATTCAGATAAAAGCCTTTCTTCATAGATTACAGATCTTTCATCTTCGTTTTTTTGAAGGGAAAGTGAAGAGATTAATGGTGGCAAATACTTATTAAAATTAGTAGGATTTTGTTTAATATATTCTTCAAGTATTTTCTTTTCAATATTTTCAACACTATCTTCCTCAGAAGAAATATCTTCAAAACTTTCCTCACGCATTTTAACTTTTGAAATATTTCTCAAAAATACATAAGCTTCTTTCTTTTTTATAAATTCCTCAATTTCATTGAATCTAATATCTCCAAGTTTTCCTTGATTAAGAATACCTTTAAGCCTTAAAAGAACAATTTTATCTTTAAGATTTAATTTATCAATTTCAGAGATTATTTTTTGAGTTGCAGTTAGTCCATTATTTATTTCCACTTCAATATATGAAACAGATTTTAAATTTACTTCAATATTTTTAGTATTTATTTTACCCTTTTCTACCTCAACAATATTAAAACTACCATGTTTTAAATCAATAAGTTCTTGAAAATTCATTGGAAATGTTGGTCCTGGATAAACATAACAAGAATTAGCTTCTCTAATCTCAAAACGTTGATGTATATGGCCCATTGCGTAATAATCTGCAAGAGGCAATTTTTCTTTATCAATAGAATTCATTGGAAGATCTCCAACAATATCTTGAATAGTTGTATGTATCATAAATATTGTAAATTGATGAATCGAATCAAAATAAACTTTTTTTAAATCTTCTACTTCTATTCCAGATTTTTTTCCAGGATACCCATAGATCGCAATATCTTCATGAATGAAAGCTTTTAATTTTATTCTTCCATCTTCTTGAATTTCCCAGTTCCCAATATTCTTACAAAAACCCGCCTTTTCTAAAACATCTAAAAAAGTTTTTCCAGAAGCAGAAAAATCATGACTCCCTGCAATAAGATAAACAGGAATTCTAGAATCTTTAATTTTCTTGAAAAGTGCGAAAGAATTCTTTAAAATTTCAATTGGAGGATAAGCAGAATCAAACAAATCTCCTGCAATTAAAATAAAATCGACTTTTTCTTTAATAACTTTTTCAATAATCTCTCTAAATGTTTCAAAATTTAAGTTTTGAAGTTCTTCTTGTCTCCATCCTCCAAGATGGCAATCAGATAAATGTGCAAATTTTACCATCTTCTTAAAAATAATCTTTCAAAGTCATCAATTTTGAAAATTCAAGACATATATAAATATAATTATCCTCAAATCTCTATTTTTTTAAAGAAACTTCTATAATAAAAAGTTCTTCTAAAAATAACTTCTTTCTTTTAACAATTTTTACTCCAAATTCTTTAATTTTATCAAAAGGCGTCAAATTAGAAACAAGTAAAAAACTCTTTCCACCATTTTTTAAATATTTCTTAGCTTCTTTTAAAAATCTAATAGAAATCTCATCCCCCCCTTTACCTCCAGTTGTCGCAATTCTAGAATTTTTTGGCTCTCTAAAATCTTCAGGTAAATAAGGAGCGTTAAATGTAATAATATCAAATTTTTTATCTACTTTTTCAAAAAGGTCACTTTTGATAGCATTAAAACCCTTTTTTCTAAGGATATTTATAGCATTAACATTAATATCTATTGTCAAGATATTTTTTTTAGGAATAAACTTTGCTGCAGTTTCAGATAAAATACCTGTAGCAGCCCCCATATCCAGATAATCTATATTCAAATGTTTTAATTTAGAAAAATACTTTTCTAAAAATTCTGAAAAAAAATAACTATCTTCTCCTGGCTGATAAATTTCACCCATTTCTAAAAAACACAAGCAATCCAGCAAAAATAATAATTAAAAGAATAAGAATCCCAAAAATTATCATCCACTTATTAAATTTCTTCTTTTTTTTAATTAAAGGAGCCGTAGTATTCACTGGCAATTTTTTAGTCTCAGGAATTCTAAGATTTTTTGGAATACCCTCTTTTTCTAAGTTTTTTGAAGCAATTTCAATTTCTTGAGGAGAATATCCTGCATTAATTAAACTTTGTTTTGCTTTATTAATATCAGACCCTCTTTCAATAGCATTTTTCAAGGCTCCAGATAATCCAGTATCCTCAACTATTTTGGGATTTAAAGGATCTACAATTTTAATACCTCCCCATTAGACATTATATGGCTAGTTTTACCTTTCTTATAACCAAATTCTTTAAGAATTTCTATCATATACTTAGTTTTTGAAATATCTCCATGAGAAGGAATAACATGTTTTGGGGATAAAAGTTGGATTAAATCTCTAAGATCTATGCCACTTCCATGTCCTGAAACATGAGCATCCCTAAATATTCTTGGATGGTGCTTTTTTAATCTATTTTCCATTCCCTCAAATTGTTCTAAATTAATAGGCGTTGGAATAACACTTGAAGAAAAAATCAAATTATCTTCTTTAGTTATTTTAAAGGGAAGTTGATGACGAGATAAACGGTCAAGTATAGATCCGGGCTCTCCTTGATGACCCGTACAAACAATTAAATAATCTTTTCTATGCCTTTCAACTTTATGTAATGTTTTTTCAACTTGTCGACGGTATTTAGAAATTTTTATATTATTTAAAAAAGGGGCAGCATGAATGTTTTTAGCAGCAGTAGAATATTTATCTAGACTTCTTCCTAAGAAAACAATCTCTCTATTAAGCTTTTTACCAAATTCAACAATACTTTTTAATCTTGCAATATGTGAAGAAAAGGTAGTCACAATCATTCCTTCACGTTTATTTTGAATTGTCAAAAATATCTCTCGAAGCATTTCTCTAGCAATTTTTTCAGACGGGGTCTTTTTTTCAAATTTAGAGTAAAGAGAATCAATAATTAAAACAAAAACTCCTTCCTTAGAGAGTTCTTTAAGTTTTTTATAATTTGGTTTAAGCCCAATAACAGGCGTATCATCAAATTTAAAATCGTTAGCATAAATAACAATCCCTTCAGGTGTATGTACTGCAATCATTAAAGTCTCAATAATTGAATGAGTAATGTTAATAAAATCAATTTTATATTTTTTATTTTTTCCTTTAATATAAAAGGTAGTATTTGGTTTAATTGGAAAGGTTTTATTTTTTAAAATAAGATCATTATCTTTTGCAATAGAATCTAAAATTTGGACTGTAAAAGGAGTTCCATAAATTGGAGCATTATATCTATCAGAAATAAATGGAGCAGCCCCAACGTGGTCTAAATGAGCATGACCAATAAATTGGGCACAAACCTTATCTTTTATTTTATCAATAACTAAATCATTTGGAATTGCTTCAATTTCCCTCAACTTTTTTTCAGTGATAATTTTATCTCTCTCCTGCATAGAAACAATCGCAGGCAAGAAAAAACCCTCATCAAAAATAAATGCATCTTCTTCTAATTCAAGAACAACCATATTTTTTCCAACTTCAGAAAAACCACCAATAGTATGAATTTTCACCATTTTATAGTCTTTTTTAGAGTAAGAAGTTTTTAAAGATTTAGTAATATATTTAACTAGAAAAAATTTAAAGTTTAAATGATTAAAAAAGGGATTTTTGGAAAGATAATATTAATATTCATTTTGTTAATCTTAGGTTTTTTTTGGTTTATTAATGGATATAATTCTTTTGAAGATTTAGAAGAAGTATCTTGTGTTCCTTCAAGTTGTTGTCATTCAACTAGCTGTGTTTTAGAGGAAGAAGCTCCAGATTGTGAAGATATCTTTTGTAGTCAAGAGTGTAAGCCAGGAACACTAGATTGTGGACAGGCTAGCTGTAAATATGTTAATGGAAATTGCGAATTTGTTAAAAAATGATAGCTAAAAATAATCTCTTTATCTTAGGAATTTTTTTATTTAGTATAACTATCTCTTTAGTTACAGGAATCTCAAATAAGAATATAGTAGAAATAGAAGAAAGTCTCTTAAAAAATTTTGAAGATTTAGAAGAAAATAGTGAAAAAAGAATAAGAGTTATCATTGAATTTAAAGGGGGGAATTTATTGAATAAAAAATTTAAAAGTAATGATTTTAAAAAAAATAGTGGAGAAAAAATTAATTTAAAGAAAGAAAATATTAAACATGATTTAGGAAATAGGGTGTCGGCATTTATCACTAAAGGAGAATTAGAAGAATTAAAATCTAGTGGGCTAATTAAAATCATCAAAGCAGAAAAGTTTTTTCATGTATCCCTTCAAGATTCTATTGGATTGATAAATGCTTCAAAAACATGGGATCTTCAAGACAATAATTTAAATTTAACAGGCTTAGGCCAAACAGTTTGCTTAATTGATACAGGGGTAAATTACACTCACACAGATCTTGGTGGGTGTTTTGGAGAGAATAATATTTCTTCAAATTGTAAGATAATTGGGGGCTGGGATTATTGTGCAGATGATGTTAATTGCACTACAGAGGATTCGGACCCAATGGATGTAGAAGGTCATGGAACACATGTTTCAGGAATTGTTGGAGCAAATGGATCAATTAAAGGAATAGCTCCAGATATTAAAATTGTAATGTTAAAAGCCGGAAATTCTTCCGGAGTATTTGGGGCAACAGATATAGAAGCTTCAATAAATTGGTGTGTAAACAATGCAACTAAATTTAACATTTCTGTTATTAGCATGAGTCTTGGTGGGGGATTAGAAACAGATTCTTGTGATAGTTCTGATCCAGAAATTGCGACAGCAATAGATAACGCTTTTATAAATAATATTTCAGTAGTAGTTTCTACAGGAAACGAAGGAAATTCAACAGCAATTAATTCTCCTGCCTGTATTTTTAATGCAACACCAGTAAGTTCTAAAACAAAAGCGGAAGAAATTTCAAGTTTTTCTAATAGAAACAATCTAACAAAGTTATTTGCAATTGGTTCGGATATCAATTCTACTTGTATAGCTGGGGGATATTGTTTAAAAGATGGAACTTCTATGGCAACTCCAATGGTTGCCGGAGCCTTTGCAATTTTCAATCAATACTTAAATTTAACTAATCAAACAAAGACACCACTACAAATTGAAGACATTTTTTATGATAACGGCTTAAAATTTTCAGAAAATTCAAATAATTTTTCTAGAATAGATCTTTATTCATCAATTCTTTCTATAGATTTAACATCTCCAGAAGTAAGTTTAATATCTCCCATAAATAATAAGATAAATTCTTCTTCAAACCAAACATTTATTTGTAATTCAACAGATTGGCAATTATCTAATGTAACATTTAATATTTGGAATTCTTCAGAACTATATTATAATGAGACAAAAAATATTTCTGGAACAACAAATCAATCAAGTTTTAATATGACAAATATCCCTAATGGAACTTATTCTTGGAATTGTAAAACTTATGATTTAATATCCAATAGCAATTTTTCAATATCTAATTATAGTATTACCCTTGGGGAATTATCTACTACTCTCTTAAGCCCATCAGATGAGACGTATAGCAACAAAAACGAAACAAATTTTACTTGTCAAAGCGATTCAGAAGATTCTTATTTATTATCTAATGTAACATTTAATATTTGGAATTCTTCAAGAATATTAGTTTATTCTCAAACAAAAAATATTTCAGGGATAACAAATCAATCAGTTTTTAATTATACTATTCCTTCAGAAACTAATTATTCATGGAATTGTTTAACAGAGAATAATAACTCTAATAAAGTATCAGCATCTAATAATTTCACTGTAATCTATGATACAACTAAACCAACAATTTCTAGTTTAAGCGAAAGTGTAAGTACAACAACTTCAACAATTACATGGGAAACCACAGGAGACCCATCAAATTATTCAATTACTGGAGATATTTCAGAGAATTCTAGTAATTATGATATCACCCATTCATCATCATTTTCAGGACTAACTTCTTCAACAACTTACAATTATAATTTAACTTCATGTGACCAAACAGGGAATTGCGCCAATACTACTAATAGCTTTACAACAAATTCTCAAAGCGTTTCTCCAGAGGGAGGAAGTGGAGGAGGAAGTAGTGAAGAAAGTGGTGGGGGAGAGATTGTAGAGACAGAAGAAAAAGACCAGAACGTAATTGAAGAAGCAGAACTAATTGAGGGTATTAATAAAATTTTAAAAGAAGAGGAGGAAATAATCTTAAATTTATCTTCCAATGAACATACAATTTTAATAAAAAATATAAATTTGAGCTCAAGCCAGGTCACTATACTGATCAAAAGCGAACCAATAGAATTAATTCTTTTAATAAATCAAGAAGCAAAAATAAATCTAACTTCTCCAAATTATTATGATCTTTATATTAAATTGAATAATATAACAGAAAATGAAGCAAATATTACAATTAAAAAAATCTCTGAAGAAATTAAATTTTCTAAGACAAAAGAAATCTCAAAAAATAAAAGATTGTTAAATATCCTTAAAAATATAAAAGGATTAAAACAAAATATATTTAGATTTAAGAGTACTTTTTACATAGGATTTGTAATTATTATTATGCTTTCATTGTTATCTTGGCAATTTAGAAGAAGAAAGAAATTAAAAAGACAAATAACTTTTAATAAAGATAATGAAAACAAAAGAAAAAAGTTTAAAACTTAAACCATCAAGTAGAGATAAAAGAAGATATTTTTTAGTCAAAAGTTCTAATTCAAAAGTCGAATCAGCGATTTTAGAATATATTGGAATCCTTGGTTTCTCCAAATCTGCTTATATGAGAATATATTCTAAAGATTTTCCAAGATACTTAATTGGAAGCTGCCTTACAAAATCTATGAATGACATAAGAGCCGCATTAGCTCTTGAAGGGATTTCTATAGAAAAAGTTAGCGGAACCTTAAAAGGTTTAAAGTAGAAAACCTTAAAAATAGAGTATAATAAAATTTATTAAGAAAAAAGCCTTATTTATACGATGGATGATATACAACACCAACAAATGGGATATGACCGTGCGGCAACTATGTTTGCTCCAGATGGCCATATCCTTCAAGTAGAATATGCTGAGAAGACAATCAGACTTGGAAGTGCTTCAATTGGATTAATTGGGAAAGATTGCGTAGTTATAGTAGCTGATAAGAGACAAAAAGACAAACTAATAATTCCGGAATCAGCAGATAAAATAAATAAAATTGATGATCATATAATAGCCGTCTCTGCAGGAATAAATTCTGATGCAAGAATTTTAATTGAAAAAGCAAGGATTTTAGCCCAACAACATAGAGTAAATTATGGCTCAGCTCCAAATACAGAATCAATTGTGAGAGACATTGCAGACATCAAACAACAATTCACTCAATATGGGGGAGCAAGGCCATTTGGAGTCTCAATGATGTTTGCAGGTTTTAACGAAGGACCAGTTTTATACACTACAGATATAACAGGAAATTATCTAAAGTATAATGCAAATGTAATTGGAGAAAATGACGAGAAGATAAAAAAGATTCTTAGAGAAAAATATAAAGAAGGGTTAAATGGAAAAGAAGCAGTAAAATTAGCATTAGAAATTTTTAAAGAAGTTCAAGGGAAAGATTTTGATCTAAGTCGATTTGAGATAGGAATTATTCAAAATAGAAAGATCACACAATTAAGTGGGAAAGATATCACTAATTCTTAATATCTAAAAATTAATAAAGAAAAAAAGGTTAACTTTTTTATGAAAACCACTACAGCAAGAATAAAAAAAGGCCCTAAACATTTTGAAATTTTAGTTGATATCGATGAAGCAATAAAAGTAAAAAAAAGAGATAAAACCGCTTCTTTAAATTTAGCTGTTTTGACTGAGCACATTTTTCATAATTTAAAGTCTGGAGAACATGCTTCAAGTAGCGATTTAAAGGAAGCCTTTGGAACAACCGACTTGATGAATGTAGCAGAAAAAATAATCAAGGAAGGGGAGATTGTAAGAACTGAAGAATCAATGAAAACAGAACATGATAAAGTATACAAACAAGTAATAGATTTTTTAGTAAAGAATGCAGTTTCTCCAGAAGGAATGCCATATACTCCAGATAGAATAATGAAAGCGTTAAATGAAACCCATATTAATATAAAAAATAAATCAGTCGAATCTCAAATTTCAGAGATAATGGAAAGCCTCTCAAAAATCCTTCCAATTAAAGTTGAAGTAAAAAAATTAAAATTATTAATTCCGGCAATTCATACTGGAAAGGCATATGGAATAATCAAAGAATTTATGATTAAAGAAAATTGGCTTTCGAATGGAGATTTAGAAGCAATAGTTGAAATGCCCCAAGCATTAATTTTCGATTTCTATGATAATCTGAACAGCGCAACACATGGCTCGGTTTTAAGTGAAGAGATGAAAGAATAATCTCTTTAGATAGGATAAAAATAAGAGTCAAGTGTAAATAAGTTTTTATAATCTAAAAAATATTATATAAAATGGTAAAAGATCCAATTTGTGGGATGGATGTTAATATCAGTCATGCGAAAAAGAAGGGTTTAGTTATTAAAAAGAATAATCAAGAAGTTTATTTTTGTAGTAAATCTTGTAAAGAGAAATTCGATAAACAAGTTCCATGGTATCGATCAGATAAATTTAGTAAAATATTCCCTTATTCTTTAGCCATAGTTCTAATTTTAGGCACGGCATTATCTATGATATTTGATTTTATGGTATTATACATGGGAATTTTCTTTATTATCTTTTCTTTATTTAAGATGCCTGATTGGAAAGGTTTTTCTGCAGCTTTTAGAGAATATGATCTACTTGCTAAAGTAATTAAACCTTATGCTCCAATTTATCCCCTAATAGAGCTATTATTAGGGGTATTATTTATTGTTAATTATTTTGTTAAAGATTTCTTTTTAGCAGGAACTGCTTGGATAACATTAATTATAATGAGTATTGGAGGGATAGGTGTAGGTATAAAACTATCAAAAAGAGAAAAATTTCAATGCGCATGTCTTGGAACCTGGATAAATGTCCCATTAACTAAAGTCACATTATTAGAAGATGTTTTAATGGTGATTATGGCCCTAATTTTATTGTTTTTTTAATGTTATAATCTTATTATTTTAGAAAACTTTAAAAACCCCTTTTTATAAAATCTAGAGTACGAGAAGAAAAATTAGGAAAAAATATTATAGATTTTCTCGATTATAAAAATGAACAAGGAAAAAAGACAAATTGTAATACCTGGAGAGGTTATAGCTAAAGGTAACGAATTTCTCCCAGGGGATGATGCTTATCGTGATGGAGAAGAAATCATTGCTGGAAGGTATGGAATTCTAAATATTTATGAAAAGCAAGTAAAAGTTGTGCCTCTTTCAGGAGCATATTATCCAAGGAAGGGAAATACTATTATAGGGACAATTGTAGATGTTGTTTTCAATGGATGGTTAATTGATTTTGGAGGAGCAAATAATGCATTTCTCCCAGTTTCAGAAGTGCCACGTTACATTAATAGAAACGAATTAAGAGAATATTTAGATTTTGGAGAGTCAGTTATTGTGAAGGTATGGGATGTTAAATCTCGAGGAATTGATGTATCTATAAAAATGAGGGGATTCGGAAAAATTGAAGGGGGAATGATTATTTCTATAAATCCTAATAAAGTACCAAGAATTATTGGAAAAGAAGGAAGTATGGTTAAATTAATAAAATCTGCAACAGATTGCGAGATTACTGTAGGACAAAATGGAAAAGCCTGGATTTCAGGAGAAGATGCAGATAAAGAAATTGTAACAAAAAAGATAATCGAATTTATTGCAGATAATTCTATAATTAGTGGATTAACAGAAAAAGTAGAAGATTTTATTAAAAGTTTAGGTATGAAAATAAATAACGTAGAAATTATTGAAGAAAACACTGATGGTGGAGAAGAAAAAACTGACAGTGAAGAAGAAATAATGGAGAAAAAAGAATAAAATGACAGATAGTTTGTTTAAGAAAAGATCTGATGGAAGAAAGTTTGATGAGCTAAGATCTATAAAAGCAAAAGTTGGAATTGTTCCTTCAGCTGATGGAAGTGCTATTTTTGAAACTGGAGGAACAAAAGCAATTGCAGTAGTTAGAGGTCCTAGAACACTCCATCCACAACACTTGAAGAATCCAAAGAAGGGAATTTTAAGAGTTAGTTATGGAATGATGCCGTTTTCTGTATGGGATAGAATAAGGCCAGGACCTTCAAGAAGAAGCGACGAAATTTCAAAAGTTTGCGAGTGGTCACTGTCTCCTGTAATTGATCTTTCAGAATTTCCAAATACCGTTGTAGACGTTTTTATTCAAATTCCACAAGCAGATGCAGGAACAAGAGTTGCAGGAATAAATGCAGCAGCAATGGCATTAGCACATGCAGGAATTCCAATGAAAGAAATGGTTTCAGCAATTTCAGTTGGAAAAATGGATAAGACATTAATTGTTGATATAAATAAAGAAGAGGAAGATTTTCGTGAAGGAGAAGGATCTACAGATATTCCTTTAGCCATTACCTCAAGAGGAAAAGAAATTTCACTCTTACAATTAGATGGAAAGATATCTCAAAAAGAACTAACAGAAGTAATTAAGATGGGAAAGAAAGCTTGTGAAGATATTTTAAAGATTCAAATAGAAGCATTAAAAAATTTAGATATGGGTGAAAAAAATGACTGAAGTTATTGTACCAAATTTGCAAAAAGAAAAGATTATTGAATTTTTGTCTCAGGATAAAAGAATTGATGGAAGAAAATCCACAGATTATAGAGAAATTATTGTAGAAATGGGGATCAGCAAAAATGCAGAAGCCTCAGTTAGGGTAAAATTTGGGAATACAGAAGTTCTTGCAGGAGTAAAATTATCTTTGGGAGCGCCTTATCCAGATTCTCCAAATGAAGGAACATTCATGGCTACAGCAGAACTTCTTCCGATGGCCTCAAATAATTTTGAGGCTGGAAAGCCCTCAATCAATGCAATTGAATTGGGGAGAATTATTGATAGAGGAATTAGAGAAAGTGGGCTTATTGATTTTGAAGGTCTTTGTATGGAAAAAGGAGAAAAAGTTTGGCAAATATTTGTGGACCTAGTTGCAATTAATGATGATGGGAATCTAATTGATGTTGCAGGATTAGCAGCCCTAATTGCATTAGGAAATGCAAAATTTCCGGTATATAATAAAAAAACTGATAAAGTTGAATATGAATTAAGCAAAAATTCACTTCCCTTAAGAAAAGAGGCCTTATCCTTCAATATGACATTCCATAAAATTGGAGAAAGTATTATTGCAGATGTAACAAAAGAAGAGGAAGCAATTTCAGATTTTAGATTAAGTATTGCAGTGGGGGATAATAAAGGAGAAGCAAGAATAACCGCAATGCAAAAAGGAAAAGAAAAAACAATTAATGAAAAAGATATGGAAAATATTTTAAAACTTGTTGAAGATAAGTTTTCAGAAATGTTTCCCAAGATTAAAGATTATGTATTTTCCTAAAAATGATGGTAGAAAAAAAAGAATTTTCAAAATATGAGCGAGCAAGAATTATTGGAGCAAGAGGTTTACAAATTTCTATGGACGCCCCAATTTTATTAGATATTAAAAAAGATGAGCTTAATGAAATTAATTATGACCCCTTGAAAATAGCAGAAAAAGAATTAGATTCAGGAGTCTTACCAATTTCAATTAATAGACCAATGCCGCAAAAAAGAGAAAAAGATCTTGAGAAAATAAAGGTAGAAGTAACCAAAGTTACTGACGAACAAAAAATTAAAACAGAAAAACAAGAAGAAAAAGATATTTCAGAAAGTGGGGAGATGATGGAGCTAGCAAATCCAAAAGAAGAGGAAGAATTAGAAGTTGAAGGAGAACGAACAGAAGAAATATCAACTGAAGTTGAATAGGTTTATTAATTTAAAAATGTTTTTAGTAATATGTTCATAAAAGAGATAATCCCAAAAATAATTCTTGATTCAAGAAAAGAAAAAACTATAGAAATAATGGTAATAACTTATGAAGGTAAGTTTACTGCATCCGCCCCTTCAGGAAAATCTAAAGGATCCCATGAAGTACCATATTATAATAAGAAAGGAATTGAAAGGAGTTTAAAACTTCTTAACATTTTTTGTAAAATTTTAAAAGGAAAAAATTTTAGATTAAAGAGAATAGATGATTTAAAGATCCTAGTAGAATTAATTAAGAGATTTGAGGTAAAATATGGAAGATTTGGAGGAAATGTGATTTATGCATTAGAAACAGCATTTTTAAAAGCAGGGGCTAAAGACAATAACAGGCAATTTTGGGAACTAATAAATGATGATATAAATTCTGGAGTAAAACCAATAATCCCAATGCCAGTTGGAAATTGCATTGGTGGGGGATTGCACACAAAAAAAATAAATGGAAAAAGAGCAGACTTCCAGGAATTTTTATTAATTCCAGATAGAAAAAAGGTTAAAACATTTTCAAGAGGGGTTACTATAAATTTAATAGCTCAAAGATCTGCAGGAAAATTATTAAAATCAAATAAAAGAAATGATGAAGGGGCGTGGGCTACAGATAAATCTAATGAGGAAATTCTAGATATAATGTTTAAGATTTCTAAAAAATATAATTTAAGAATTGGCTTAGACATCGCGGCCTCAGCATTTTATAAAGGAGGATATTATAATTATAAAAACAAAAATCTGATTAGGGATAAAATTGATCAAGTAGATTATATAGAAAGAATGATCTCAAAATATGGAGTTTACTATACAGAAGATCCACTAAATGAAGAAGATTTTTCAGGTTTTAGACAATTACTAGAAGCTACAAAATCTATGAAAAGATTAAACCCCCTCATAGTTGGAGATGATTTAACAACAACAAATATGAAATTATTAAGACGTGCAGTTGCTAGTAATTCAATAAACGCCCTGATAATAAAACCAAATCAAATAGGATCAATAATTGAAGTAAAAAATGTTGTTGAGTTTTGTAAGCAAAATAAGATTACTATGGTCTTCTCACATAGATCTGGAGAAACAATGGACGACGCTTTAGCAGATTATTGTGTGGGCTTTGGTGGACATTTTATAAAAACGGGAATATTTGGAAAAGAGAGATTAATAAAACTGAAGAGAGTTATGGACATAGAAAAAAGTCTATAAATAAAATCTAAATAAAAATAATAAAAATTATGAAAAAATTAAATCTACCCATAAGTAATCTAAAGAAAATTGCAGGAGAAACCTTTGAAATACAATTTGATTTAAAAGAAAAATTTGATTATCAAGCCGGACAATATGTTACTTTAATAATCAATGAAGAAGTAAAAGATAACCGTGGAAAAAGCAGGGCCTTTTCATTGTCCTCTTCTCCAAATAATAAAAAATTTATATCAACTATATTCAGATTCAAAAAAGATCACAGCGGATTTAAAGATTATTTAGTAAATGCACCAATTGGAACAAAGGTCACTGTCTATGGCCCACATGGAAATTTTTTATTACCAAAAAGTTCAATTAAACCAGTAGTCATGGTTGCTGGAGGGATTGGTATAGTCCCTTTCATAAGTATGATTAAATATGCCACCGAAACAAACAGCAATCAAGAAATAAAATTACTATACACTGACAAAAGTGAAGAAAGAATCTCGTATTTTGATGAATTAGTAAAACTTGATAAAGAAAATTATAACTTTAGCTTTGTTAATCAATTTAAAAAAATAGATTCAACTTTTATAAGGAATAATTCGGACATAAAAAATTCATTATTTTATATTTGTGGAACTATAGAAATGGTATCTAATGTAAAAGATATGTTAATAAAAATGGGAATAAAAGAGAAGAATATTCTTCTTGAAAAATTTTCTGGATACCCATTTTGAATTTTAACTAAACCAAAAACCTTATATAACAAAATTAATGATTAATCATAAGCATCAGGTGCGGGTCTTTGAGAAAAGTAGTAGCATTAACTCCTGAGCTTATTTATAAAAAAATTAAGATGGAAAAGAAATTTACAATATCTAGGAATAAAAATAAACAAGAGGAAAAAATGGATAAAGAAAGTAAAGTGTTAAGAGTAAGTAATAGAGAAGAAAAAGAAAAAAAAGATCAAACAATCCTGACTCCTCTTGAAGATTATATTAAAACAGCAGCATATTTAGGAACTAAAGTAATTACCCCAACTATGAGAAAATATGTTTATAGAAGAAGACTTGATGGATTAGCAATTCTTAATACTCTTTTAGTTGATAAAAAATTATCTGAAGGAATAAATTTTATTAAACAGTTTAAACCAAATGAATGGATAATTGTTTGTAAAAGAGAATCAGGATGGAGAGCAGCCGAAATATTTTCAAAACTAACTGGAGTTAGGTTATTTACTAAAAAATATCCTTCAGGAATTTTAACAAATACAAATTTAGATAATTTTATTGAAACAAAGATGCTTTTTATTTGCGATCCTTGGATCGACAAAAATTCTTTAGAAGATGCTAAAAAAGTTAGGATTCCTGTAATAGGGATCTGTGATACAAATAATCACACTACAGATTTAGACCTTGTAATTATCGGAAATAATAAATCAAATAAATCTTTAGGTTTATTCTTTTGGCTAATGGCTAGAGAATATATTAAATTTCATAAGCTGAGTAAGAAAGTTCCAAGTCTCGAAGAATTTGTGGGAGAAGAATTAATTCTTGAAGAGCCAAAGAAAAAAAGACTTTTAAGAGAAAAGAAAGAAAAAGAATTAAAGACAGAAGAAAGTGCAATAGAAGAAAAGATGAGAGAAATTGCAGAAAAAGCAGATGAAGAAGCTAAAGAAGAAATGGAAGAAGAATTAGAAGAAAAAGAAGCATTTAAAGCTAGTAAAGCTCCTGAAGAGGGAGTTTAAATTTATAAATGGGCATCCCCCAAAAAATTTATAATCTTATCCCTGTTCGATAAATTATGGATTGGTACACCCAGTCTCAAAAAGAGGCTTTAAAAAATTTAGATAGTTCTAGAGATGGACTAAATAATATTCAAGTCCAAAAAAGACTTTCCAGATATGGGAAGAATATCTTAAAGGAATACAAAACAAAGAGTAAATTAAGAATTTTTTTAAGTCAATTTAATTCACTCCTGATTTATATTTTAATTTTAGCAGCAACAATTTCAATAATAATTGGCCACAAAATAGACTTTATAGTGATCGGAGCAATCATTATCATCAATGGGGCTATAGGATTTATTCAAGAATACAAAGCAGAGACATTAATAAAAAAATTAAGAAAAAGTCTAAAAAATAAAGTTTTTGTTTTAAGGAATGGAATTCAAGAAGAGATAGACCCTAAATTATTAGTTCCGGGGGATATAGTTTTACTAAGCGCAGGAGACAATATTTCTGCAGATTGCAGAATCCTAGAAGAAGAAAATCTTCAAATAAATGAAGCAGTCTTAACTGGAGAAAGTTTTTCAGTAGAAAAAAATCCAGAATCATTAAACAAATCAACAGTTCTTGCTGAAAGAAAAAATATGATCTATGCTGGAACAAGTGTAGTTAGTGGAAAAACAACTTCTTTAGTTGTTGAAACCGGAATTAATACAGAATTTGGAAAGTTAGCAAATTTAGTTCAAATAATTCCTGATGAAAAAATGCCATTAGAAAAAAAATTAGAAGAATTTTCAAAGAACATTTCAATAATAATTTTAATTCTTGTAGCTTTAGCATTTATTATAGGCATTAGTTTAGGAATTTCAAAAATTGAGATGTTTCTAATATCAATTAGCCTAGCAATAGGAGCAATTCCAGAAGGACTTCCTGCAATAATTGCAATAACCTTAGCTATCGCAATAAAACAGATGTACGAATCAAAAACATTAATTAGAAAACTTCCTGCTGCAGAAACTCTCGGAAGGGCGACGGTAATTTGTACAGATAAAACAGGAACATTAACACAAGAGGAATTAAATGTAGATAAAATTTATTCTTCAAATCTTTTTTCTACCTCAGAATTAGTTAAAATAACCCCTCAAGTAAAAAAACTTTTGAAAATTGGAATCTTATGTAATAATGCTAGAGATGAAAAAGATAAAATTCTCGGAGACCAAACAGAGATAGCATTAATAAAAATTTCAAGAAAATTTAATATTTTGAAAAGATTAGAAACTCAAAAAAATATAAGAATAAAGGAATTTCCTTTCAGTTCTCAAAGAAAATTAATGTCAATAGTTAGACAAAACGAAAATATAAAAACAAGTTATGTAAAAGGAGCACCATTAATCCTTTTAGAAAGATGTAATAAAGAATTAGTAAATGGAAAAATTAAACTATTAGATGAAGGAAGAAAAAATCAATTAACAAAAATCTTAATGAAGATGGAGTCTTCAGGACTTAGAGTTTTAGGATTCGCCTTCAGACAACTAACTAAAGTAGATCAAAAAAATGCAGAAAATAATCTAATTTTTACCGGATTTATGGGAATGATTGACCCCCCAAGACCGGAAGTAAAAAAAGCAATTCAAGAAGCGATAGATGCTGGAATAAAAATAAAAATAATTACTGGAGATTCTGAAATGACAACTGTAGCGGTTGCTAAAAAAATAGGATTAAAAGGGGAAGCAATTGGGGGAGAAGAATTAAACAGATTACCTATAGAAAAGTGGGATGAAGTAGTTAGACAAAAGACTATTTTTGCAAGAATAACTCCTAAACAAAAGTTAAAGGTAGTTGAAATTTTAAAAAAACAAAATGAAACAGTAGCAGTTACAGGAGATGGCGTAAACGATATATTATCTTTGAAAAAGGCAGATATTGGAATTTCAATGGGTATTCGTGGTAGCGAAGTTGCAAGAGATTCTTCTGATATGGTTCTAATGGATGATAATTTTGCCTCGATAATTAGTGCCATAAAACAAGGAAGAAGAGTATTTGATAATCTAAAAAAATCAATTAAATTCTTAATTTCTGCAAATGTAGCAGATATTTTCATAATAATTTTTGCATTAATATTAGGAATGCCCCTACCATTTTTGCCACTAGCAATTCTTTGGATGAATTTAGTAACAGATTCCCTTCCAGCTTTAGCACTAGCTATAGAACCTGCAGAAAAAAATATTATGAAGAGAGGTTCACAGCGTCAAGGCTTACTTAAAGGAATTTGGAAATGGATTTTAGTTGCAGGAATTTTAAATTTCATATCTGTAATTTGGATCTTTAATTGGGCAATCTCTAATTTTAACCTAGAAGTAGCAAGAACAATGGCAATAACAACTGCAATATTCTTTGAACTCTTTTTCGCATTCTCTTGTAAGTCTAAGACAAGTTTATTTAAGACAGGAATTTTAAATAATAAGTATTTAATTTACGCCGTTTTAATATCTGGAGGACTCCAGATCCTAGCTATCTATTCTTCTCTCGGAATAGTCTTTGAATTTGTAAGCCTAACAAGTTTACAATTAGGAGCTTCAATAATTATAAGTCTAAGTGGACTGGTTGTTTTTGAAGGATGGAAATTAGGAAAACTTTTTTTTAAAAAATTTAAGTAAAATATCAAATTTTCCGCGAAACATTTATAAACTAATTTTATTAGGGGATATTGATATAAAATGAAACTTTTGGAGATAATATCCAAGGCTTCAATTAATAATTTTGAGGCTAGAATGAGTGCCCGACCACTGTGTCGAGTGTGATGATCAATTCTAGTTATGTCTTAAAGCAATGGAGAGATCTTTCTAATCATTAGATTAGATACTATTTATTGATTTATATTAGTAGCAAATTTCAAGAGGATATCCTTTATTCTTTTGAAAGCAAAAAGGATTTACACAACTTCTTAAGTTGATTGTATAAATTTTGTTTAATTCCAGTTTATCCTGCTGGAGGATGCGGCTATT